>Ga0307408_100000015_pt1 | contig 360044 bp, 318 predicted proteins | sample 322Cmetagenome_FD_202116 | JGI IMG/M metagenome (GOLD analysis project Ga0307408, IMG submission 202116) | Maize rhizosphere microbial communities from greenhouse at UC Davis, California, United States - 322HYB-C-3 | ecosystem: Host-associated > Plants > Roots > Rhizosphere > Soil | place...
GTTGCTGGCGGTGACGACGTAGTAGTAGGTCGTGTCGTTGAGCGCGCTGCTGTCGCTGTAGCTGGTGGCCGTCAGGCCAGAGACGAGCGTGGCGTAGGGCCCGCCGCTGTTGGTGGCGCGCTTGACGGTGTAGCTGTCGGCCCCTTCGGCGGCGCTCCAAGCGAGGGCGACCTGAGCGTTGCCCGGGGTGGCGGTGAGGGTCGCCGGCGCGGCGGGCACTGGTGGCAAGGGCGTGGCGGAGACTTCGGCGGAGTTGGCGCTTTCGGCCACCGCGTTGACTGAACTCACCACATAGTAGTAGGTCGTGCCGTTGGTCAGCTCGTTGTCGGAGAAGCTCAAGGAGGTCACGTTGGTTGCCACCGTGGTGTAAGGGCCGCCGGGAGTGGTGGCGCGTTTCACTTTATAGCTGGTGGCTCCGGTCGCGGCGGTCCAATCGAGCGAAACGGTGGCATCTCCGCCGAACGCCGTCAGTCCGGCGGGAACGGCGGGCGGTGCGAGCGGCGTAGTAGCGACTTCGGATGAGTTGACGCTTTCGCCGCCGAGGTTGGAGGCACTGACCACGTAGTAGTAGGTCGTGCCGTTGGTCACGCCCGTGTCGATGAAACTGGTGGTGGTGAGGCCAGTTTGTAACGTGGTGTAGGAGCCGCCGGAAGTGGTGGCACGCTTCACGTTGTATCCCTCGTTGCCGGAAACGGCGTTCCAGCTCAGCGACACCTGGCCGTTGCCGGGCGTGGCCGCGAGTCCCTCAGGCGCAGGCAACACGGTGCTAAGCGCGGTGATTTCCGACGCACTCATCGCCTGGCTATAAATGCGGAAGTCATCCAGCGAACCGTTGAAATACGGATCGTTGAACTGCGATTTCCCGAGATAGTTCAGGGTGGTCGTGCCAAGATCGGCGGGGTTGAGCGCGATCGTGCCCGAACCGGCGAGAGCACCGTCGACGTAGAGGGAAACGGTGGTGCCCGAACGGACGACGGCGACGTGAGCCCAGACGCCGGTGGGTAGCGCGATACCGGTGCCGCTGACGTTTTGCTCGCCGACGGAAGGCGTGCGGATACCGAAGCGCAGCTTGGCGTTGTTCGGCGCGGTCGGCGTATACTGGGTGGTGAGGAACATGTAGTTGTTCGTCGCCGACCCAAAGTCGAAGATGCGCTGCCAGGTGGCGAAGACGTTGACCTTGATCCAAGTGGCGATGGTGAAATCGGTCAGGCCGCTCACGATGCCGGAGGGAAGTGTGGCATATTGAGAGGAGGTGGCGGTGAGACTGAGGCCGTTGTTGATTCTGCCGGTGGTGAAGACCGGGCCGTTGATCAGCGTGGCATTGCGAGCGCGGCTGCTTGAGTCGGCGGCGACGGATCCCTCACTTTCGTCGAACCTGAGGTGGAGACCCAAGGTGTTCGGGGTCGCCGACGCTTCCGTGGAGTCCGGCCCGGAGCCTTGGGCGTTGGCTCCGCTCACGACGTAGTAGTAAGTGACACCATTCGTGAGGCCGGTGTCCGTGTAGGTGAGGGCTGTCACTCCTTCGGAGATGGTGGTGTAGGGGCCTCCGCTCGTGGTGGAGCGTTTGACCGTATAGGTGGTCGTGGCGTTGGGCAACCAGGTAAGGGTGGTTTGGGTGTCGCCGGGGACGGCGGTTAGGCGTGTGGGCGAACCGGCGGGTGGGTTGGCCAAGGCGGTGAGTTCACTCGCGCTCAGCGCTTGGGCGTAGAGACGGAAGTCGTCGAGCGCGGCGTTGAGGTAGGGGTCGGTGAACTGCGACTTGCCCAAGTAGTTCTGCGTGGTGAAGCCAAGGTCGGAGGGGGTGAGTGTGCTCGTGCCTGAGCCGGCGAGGGAACCGTTGATATAAAGTTGCACGGTATTGCCCGAACGGGTGACGGCGACATGAGCCCAGGTGCCCGCGGTGAGGGCCACGGTGCTGTCGATGTTTTGTTCCACGACGGAGGGAGTACGGATAGAGAAGCGGAGGCGACCGGCACCGGCTGGACCTTGCGCCGAGAGGAACATGTTGTTGTTCGTCCCAGTGCCGAAGTCGAAGATGCGCTGCCAGGTGGCGAAGGCGTTCACCTTGATCCAGGTGGCCAAGGTGAAGTCGGTCAGGCCGCTCGCGATGCCGGACGGGAGCGTGGCGTATTGGGCGGATGTCGCGGGGAGGTTGAGACTATTGTCGAACATGCCCGGGGTGAAAGCCGCGCCGTTGACAAGCGTGCCGTTTTGGCCACGGCCGCTGGAGTCGGGGGCTACGGTGCCACCGGTTTCGTCAAACTTCAGATGAGCGACTAGAGTCCCCGCGCTTACCTGGGTTTCGGCGGAAGCAGGCCCGGTGCCGTTGGCATTGGCGGCGACGACGACATAGTAGTAAGTAGTGTCGTGGCTGATGCTCGTGTCGGTGTAAGTCGTGCCGGTAAGGCCGTCGGCCACGGTAGTGTAGGAGCCGCCAGGGGTGGTGGCACGCTTTACCTCGTAGCTCGTCGCTCCGCCGCTTGCCGTCCAACTCAAAGTAACGCGGCTGGTACCCAGGATCGCGGTTAGGGCGGTTGGAGCGTCTGGCGGAGCGCTCAGCGTGGTGGCGGTAGCCTGCTCGGAACCGGCGCTCTCGCCGCTGCCGTTCACCGCCGAAACGACGTAGTAATAGGTCGTGCTGGCGTTCAGGCCGGTGTCTGAGTAGCTTGTGGTGTTTACTGGCATGCCCAGGGAGGTGTAAGGCCCGCCGCTAGTGGTCGCGCGCTTGATCCGGTAGCTGACCGCCCCGTCACTAGCTATCCACGAGAGGTTGATCTGGCTGATGGAGGACGCCGTGGCCGAAAGTCCGGTCGGAGCCGGAGGGATGGGCTGCGGCGTGGCGGCGACGCCGACGAGCCACTGTTGGCTGTCGCCGTCGTGGTAGGGCGATTGGACGATATTGGCCCCCTCGCTGGTCGAAGCGTCGTCGACGTCGACCAACAGGCCGCTGCTCGCGGATTCGATGCGGAGGAAGCCATCGCCGTCTGGGCTTATTTTCCAGAGCTGGCTGGTGTCGCTGTTCACAGGCTGGATGACCAGATTGGCTCCCGCGTTGGAGTTGCCACCGTTATCGAGGGCTTTGGCACCGCTCGCATGGGTGGCGACATTCGTGGCGCGATACAGACCGTCGCCCTGCCAGGAGAGCTGCCACCTCTGGGTGTCGGTGGCGGTCCAACTTGATTGGACGGTTGCTGTGCCGTCGGCGGTGGCACCGGAGGCGAGGTCGACGACTTTGTTGGTGTTGCGGTTGGCGAGGACGTAGGAGCCGCTTGGGACGGTGCGGCCGCTATCGCCCCAGAGGCCGAGTTCGCTGAGGTGCAGAAAGTCGGGGCTGCCGTTGTTGGCGGTGACGTTGAGCCGGTAGTAGCGGTAGGCGGTGGTGTTGCCGATATCGTAAACCTTCTGGTAGGCGCGCCACTGGAAGGTCTGGTCGGTCTGCGTGTCGAGGGTAGTCCAGTTGACGCCGTCATTGGAGCCTTGGAACTGCCAGTTCTTCGGATCGCGCTCGGGGATCAGGGTGGCGCTGACCATCGTGTAGCGCTTGATGACCTGAGCGGAGTTCGCGCCGAAGTCATACTGCAACGCGCCGGTCGTGCCGACGTGGAACCAGAACGAGCCGAAGTTATCGTCGAAGGCGCTCGGAACGTCGGTCGTGCCGTCGAAGGCGATGTTGCTCAGTGGCACGGGCAGTCGCGCCGCGCCGAACTCGGGCGAATTGCCGCTGGTGCCGGCGGAGTTTTTGGCACGGGCCACGTAGTAATAGGTGGTGCCGGCGGCCACGTTCGTGTCCACATAGCTCGTTTTCTCGGCGGTGAGATCGCTGGCGATGACGGTGTAGCCGCTGCCGGAAGTGGTGGAGCGAAGCAGGTCATAACTGGTGGCACCGAAGGACGGCAGCCAGCGCAGGGTGATCGCCTTGCCGGAGCCGCTGGCGAGCATGGCGGCCGGAGCGGCCGGGGTGCTGACGAGGCCGCCGGTGCCGCCGGTGAAGGCCACGTTGTCGAAAGTGGCGGTGTTGGCCGTTGTGGGTCTGCTGGTGATCATGCCGACATAGACGGTGGGCGGCAGATTACCGAAGTCCGAACTCACGGTGGGCGACCAACTGGTGCCATCCTGGGAAGTGTAGCTGGTGATGACGGTGCCCTTGCGCTCGATTTTGAGCCAGTAAGGGAGCCCGGGAGGAAGGCCTTGCGAACGTCTGGCCCAGTTGCTTCCGCCCCAAGTTACCGTCCAGCCGGTGGAGCGGGATTCGACCTTGTGGGGCGAGGTCGATGACAAAATGGCGATCCACAGGCGCTGTGAAACGGAGGCGGTGAGATTGTCGCGAATCATCAATCCCGCCTGATGCTGGTTCGAGGTGACCCGGGCAACCATGGCGCAATCGCCCGTCATGGCTTGATAGGCGAATTGACAATCGTCAGCGGCGTCCGTCCAGCACCCGTTCCCCAGGCCGGTCATTGTCCACACCCCGTTCGCATACGAAGCGCTGCGTCCCGCGGTCTGGGTGCCAAGGGTGGTCAGGGTAAGGCCGCTCGAGGCGAGGGAAACCGGCGGGCGGGGATCGGCCGGCGGCGGGGTGGCGGTGCTGAAGTCCACCGTCTTGGCGAACATGAAGTTGCCCCCATGCACACCTTGCTCCTTCAACTTGCGGTCGATCCAAGGCGTCGGCAGGCCCAAGCGGTTTTTGTAGGCGTTCTGGAGGAGATAATAAGCACCCCGGTCCTGGCTGGTGATCGCGCCGGAATTCGCGTAGTAGTTGTAGTCCACCGTGCCGTAAGGAACGAAGGGCGTGTCCGCCGGAGACGAGGTGTTGCGGGCGTGGTATTCGCCGGCGGCGAGCAGCCGGTTATCCGACTCGGAGAAGACGTCGACGCCTTGTTTCCAGAGAATTTCGGCGGTGACGGTGCGAGCGTAAAGATCGTTGAAGCCGTGACCCATGTCGCGGCCGGTTTCGCCCATCTGGCCGGTGGGCAGGATGTTGGGCAGGCCGGCGCCCGGGTAGTTGCGGAAGACGTCAACGATGTGGTTGAACATCTCGGGGGTGTCGTCGCAGAAGACGGCGATCACGGCGCCGGCGACGAGATTGAGCGCGCCTTTGTTGGCCGGACCGGAGATCTTGTAAGGGGCGGCGGTCGCCGGCCAGAGGACGTTACGGAAGTATTTCTGGACCGTGAGGGTGTCCTGCTGCGTCCAGCCGGGCCAGGTGCCTCGCAGGATGCTGGCGCCGCCGCCATAGGCCAGGGCGTAGTCGCCGAGGTCGAGGCCGGATTCGTTGCCGCCGAAGACCTTGTGGGTGGTCGCCCACGCGATGAGGATGTCGCGGGCCTTCTGCGCGTAGGCCGGGTTGCCGGTGAAATACCACATCCGGGCAAGGTTGTTGATGGCGACCATGTCATTCCGCCAAGGCCAGAGGTTTTCGTTGGGATTGCGTTTCACCACCTCGTAGGGGCCGGCCATGCCGTAGCCGAGCTGGGATTTTCCATCGGCGGCCAACGCGGCGTAGCCGGACTTCCACGGGGCCTTGTCGAGGTTGGCCTTGATAGTGTCGAGTTCCTCAAGCGTGTGGGGAACGCAGGGGTGGGTGAAGGAGCCTGCCTGGACGGTCGTGAGTCCGAAGAAAAGCGCGCTAACCGCAGCGAAGGTGGATAAAACGAGTTTTTTCATGGTGGAAGGCTCGCGAGAGTTTGTTGGGTTCTTGCCGCCGGGCTTTGAGAGTGCGGTGGCGGCCGGCTCCGTTTGCTTCAAGGTGGAATTCTGTTAGGTCGGTGCTATTTCGCCCCGCACGCCGGTGGCGCGAGGGGCGGTTGAGGTTAGCTTCAACGAATCACTGAACTGGGCTGAAGCGCCACTGTTGACCGTCGCCGGCCCAGTAGGTCCACTGTTGGATGGCCGCTCCATCGGCGGTCGAGATGTCCTTCACGTCGGCAGCCTTGCCGCTGTTGACGTTCAGGAGCTTGAAGAAGCCGTCGCCCGCGGGGGTGATCGTCCACTTCTGGCAGTTGTTGTTGTTCGAGGGCCAGATCTGGACGATCCCGCCGTTGGCGGTGGAGGCGTTCATGACTTCGAGCAACTTGCCGCTGGCGACACCGGTCAGCTTATACTGGCCGTTGCCGAGATGCACGAGGTCCCACTTCTGGTCGTCGCCGCCGTTCCAGCCCCACTGGACCGCGTCCGTGCCATCGGCGGTGCCGCCGTTGACGAGGTCGATGACCTTGTTGCTCAGACGACTGGCGATGCGGTAACGGCCGTCGGGGATGGTGCGACCACCATCGCCCCAGAGGCCGAGCTCGCTGAGGTGCAGGAAGTCGGGATGGCCGTTGTTGGCGGTGACGTTGAGCCGGTAGTAGCGGTAGGCGGTGGTGTTGCCGATGTCGAAGGCCCTCTGGTAGGCGCGGAACTGGAAGGTCTGGTCGGTCTGCGTGTCGAGGGTAGTCCAGGTGGTGCCGTCGTTGGAGCCTTGGAACTGCCAGTTCTTCGGATCGCGCTCGGGGATGAGGGGAGCACTGGCGACCGTGTAGCGCTTGATGATCTGCGCGGAGTTCGCACCGAAGTCATACTGCAACGAGCCGCTCGTTCCCACGTGGAACCAGAAGGAGCCGAAGTTATCGTCGAAGGCGGTCGGAACGTCGGTCGTGCCGCCGCTGAAGGCGAGGTTGATCAAGGGCGGTGGAATCAGAGAGGCGCCGAACTGGGGCGAATTGGCGCTGGTGCCGGCGGAGTTTTTGGCGCGGGCCACGTAGTAGTAGGTGGTGCCGGCGGCCGCGGATGTGTCCACGTAGCTGGTTTTGGCCGTGCCGAGGTTGGCGGCGATGACGGTGTAGCCGCTACCCGACGTCGTGGAGCGGAGCAGGTCGTAGGCGGTGGCGCCGAAGGAAGGCAGCCAGCGCAGGGTGATGGCCTTGTTCGAGCCCGAGGCGAGCATGGCGGCCGGGGCGGCCGGAGTCGTCACCAGGCCGCCGGTCCCGCCGGTGAAGGCGACGTTGGCGAAGGTGGCGGTGTTGGGCGTGGCATTTCCGCTCGAGACGTGGATGCCGACATAGACCGTGCTCGGCAGATTGCCGAAGTCCGAGCTGACGGTGGGCGACCAACTGGTGCCATCCTGCGAAGCGTAGCTGGTAACGACGGTGCCCTTGCGTTCAATCTTGAGCCAGTAAGGCAGCGGAAGGGGGAGGCCCTGCGAACGTTTGGCCCAGTTGCTCCCGCCCCAGTTGACGGTCCAGCCACTTGAGTAGGCTTCGATCAGGTTGCCACTTGATGCGGTGGGCACGATCCCGATCCAGTGGCGCTGCGAAGCGGCGGCGTTCACATTCTCGCGAATCATCAGACCCATCTTGCCGTTTTGGGAGCCCGAATAAGTGACCGAGGTAACCTGGGCGACCATGGCGCAGTCGCCGGTCATCTCCCGGTAAACAAACTGGCAGTCGTCGCCCCCCTCGCCCCAAGACCCGGCTCCGAGGCCGGCGACGGTCCATACGCCGTTCGAATAGGAGGCGCTGCGGCCGGCGGTCTGGGTGCCGAGGGTGGTGAGGGTCAGGCCGCTCGACGCCACGGAAACCTCCGGACGAGGGTCGGGCGACGGCGGGGTGGCGGTGGTGAAGTCCGCCGTTCTGGCATACATGAAGTTGCCGCCATGCACGCCCACTTCCGCGATTTTCCGGTCGATCCAGGGCGTCGGCAGGCCGAGACGGTTTCTGTAGGCGTTCTGGAGGACGTAATAGACGCTCCGGTCCTGGCTGTTCAGCCCGCCCGCGTTCTGATAGTAGTGATAATCGATGGTTCCGTAAGGCACGAAGGGCGTGTCGAAGCTCGAGGTGTTGCGAGCGTGGTATTCGCCGGCGGCGAGCAGCCGGTTGTCCGATTCGGAGAAAACGTCGATGCCTTGCTTCCAGAGGATTTCGGCGGTGAGGGTGCGGGCGAGCAGGTCGTTGTAACTGTGGCCCCAGTCGCGACCCGTCTCGCCCATCTGACCGGTGGCAAGAATATTGGGCAGGCCGGCGCCCGGATAGTTGCGAAAAGTGTCGACGACGTGATTGAACATCGCGGGGTCATCGCAGAACACTGCGATCGCGGTGCCGGCGAGCAGGCTGAGCGAGCCTTTGTTGGCGGGGCCGGAGACTTTATAGGGAGCGGTAGTCTTGGGCCAATAGACATTCTTAAAGTAGTTCTGGACCGTGACCGTGTCCTGCTGCGTCCAGCCGGGCCATGTGCCGCGCAGGATGTCGGCGCCGCCAACAAAGGCCAAAGCGTAGTCGCCGATGTCGAGGCCGGATTCCTGGCCGCCAAAGACCGTGTGGGTGGTCGCCCACTGGATGAGGATGTCGCGGGCTTTTTGGGCATAGTCGGGGTTGCCGGTGAAAACCCACATGCGCGCGAGGTTGTTGATGGCGGACATGTCATTCCGCCACGGCCAGAGGTTTAGGTTGGGGTTGCGTGAAACGGTCTCGAAGGGGCCGGCCATGACATAGCCGAGCTGGGACTTCCCATCGGCCGCCAGGGCGGCGTAGCCGGACTTCCACGGCTGCTTGTCGAGGTTGGCCTTGATGGTGTCCAACTCCTCGCGGGTGGTTGGGACGCAGGGGTGGGTGTAGGCGTGGGCTTGCGGCAGCCCGAGAGTGCAGGGCAGCATCAAGGCCGCGAGCAAGTTTCTTATATGTCGTTGCATGGTGTTTTGGGTTTTTTGGGATTTCCCGCGTTGTGCGGGCAAAGGCTCTTTGCCGCCGCGGAGTGTAAGGAACGCTCATGAGAGAGCGTTCGGGCTGCCGTGAATCGGTCGGCGGATGGTTTCGAGCCGTCGGGTCAATGGGCTCGAAATGGGGGCGATCAGCTTTCGCCATGGAGGGCCGACCACAAAAGCGGGAGCCGCCATGGCAAGGAATACGGCCAAAATGGCGCGCGGCACGTCAGGTTTCGCTTGGGTTTCTTCATCGGACTTCAGCGGTTTCATTGGAAACGCGCCATCCAGCCCCCAAAACCTGACAAAAATATTCCGAACTTTTTTCCTCTCGCGGCAAAATCAGGACGCTTCGCCGATCAGCATCGCCGCCTCGCGCATCATGATCCGGGCGAACAGCCAGTCATACCAAAACCCTCGGCTCCTGTCGCCCACCCTCATCGGAACGGCGAAATGCCGGTCAACCGCCTCGTGCACTTGTGCCAGCGTGGCGCGGGCTTTGTCCGTCTCGCCTAGGTGCCATAAGGCCATCGCGAGGATCGCCTGAACCGTGGGAACCAGTGCATTAGGCCCTGCCGGGGAATTGGCAAGCGGGCGGGTAAGTTCAATCACCCGGGAATACTCCCCTTTCCGGTAATGCCACAGGCTAAGCGGGATCAAGCCCCACCCTGACCTTTGAGGGGCGGGAAGCTTGGCGTACCACGCTTCCGAAATCTTCCCGAGCTCCAAGTGCGCATAAAGCCCAGAGTCCGATGGCAGCAGTAAACAGGTCTTCAATATCCGGACCACGTCACCGCCATTGGTCGACGATGCGTAAGTAGCGATCATTTTTTCACAAAATTTTCGATAGAGCGCATCATCGCGGTTTTCCACCAGTACCACCCCGCAGGCCTGGATGTCGAAGGTGACCTGGCTCCAGGAGTCCAGCTCGTTAATCTCGAGCAACCATAATAAGCACCGAGACGCTTCCTTCCAACGCTCCTGAAGCGCAAGCCATTCGCCCACCGAGCGCAACGCGGTGATGCCATCAAGGCTTGGCTGGCGAGGACGATTTTCCATCGAGGCCAACGCCTTGGCGGCACCTTCATAATCGCGTTGGCGGAGTAGGATTACCACCTCGGTGAGCTTCTCGCGCGACTGGGCCTCCTTGCGCATCACTTCCTCGTTGGCCAGCGAGCGCTCGGCCACTTGCCGTAGCTCGCTTTGCCGGATTTCCGCCCGCTTCGCTTTGAAGTAAAGCCGCGTCGAGGCACCCAAGCCACCGGTGAGCGCGAGCATGACCAGAGTCGCCGCGGCGAAAAGCCCGGCCTGTCGACGTATCAGCTTCCGCAATAGATACAGCCGGCCCGGCGGACGCGCCAGGATCGGTTCATTATGGAGAAAACGCCGCACGTCCATCGCCAGTCCGTTCGCGGTGTCGTAGCGGCGGGCGCGTTCCTTTTGAAGAGACTTCACGACGATCCAGTCGAGGTCGCCTTTCACCTGGGAAAGCAACCGGGCCGGTTCTGTCCGGCGTTCTTCCGCCACCGCTTTCAACGTCTCCGCATCCAGACCCGCGAGCAGGGCGGAAGGTCGCTGCGGTTCGCGTTCGCGAAGAATCCGCCGCGTTTCCTCGGAGCCTGCCTTGGCCAATTCCGCCGCATCGAATGGCGTACGACCGGTGAGCAATTCGTAGAGCAGAATCCCGAGGCTGTATACGTCGCTGCGGGTATCGACATCCAAGCGGCCCGGCTGTGCTTGTTCCGGACTCATATAGGCCGGCGTGCCGAGGAGCTGCTCGTTCAGCGTGTGCAACGTCTCGTCGGCGGGGCGGCTCTCGATTGCCTTCGCGATCCCGAAGTCGATGACTTTAGGCACCGGAACGCCGTCGTGTATGGCCACCAGGACGTTGGACGGCTTGATGTCGCGGTGGATGATGCCCTTCTGGTGCGCGTGCTGGATTGCGTTGCAGACCTGGATGAAAAGCTCCAGACGCTGGCGCAAATCACAGCGGTGGGCATCGCAGAACTCCGTGATCCGGATGCCGCGCACCAGCTCCAGCACGAAATAAGGTCGTCCGGTTTCCGTTGCCCCGGCATCGAGAACGCGAGCGATATTCGGATGATCCATCATCGCCAACGCCTGTCGCTCCGCATTGAAGCGGGCGATGACGCGACGGGTGTCCATCCCGAGTTTGATCACTTTTAACGCCACCAATCGGGTCACCGGCTCATTTTGCTCGGCCAGGTAAACCGAGCCGCAGCCGCCCTCTCCCAGGCTCTCCAAAATCGTGTAACGGCCGACCCGCTTGCCGATCTGCTGGTCCGGCTGCTCCCGAAGATCCACAGCTCCGGCAAAATCGCGAATTTCAGCCGCGGCCAGGGCGATCGCGTCCCGCCCGCGATCGATGAGGCGGTCGGCATCCTCATGGGTGGCGAGCATTTGCTTGACCGACTCCCGTAAGGCGGGATCGTAGAGACAAGCTTGATCGAGGAAGAGCCGGCGTTGACCAGGGTCCGTAATGTGCAAGGCCGCGAAAAACAGGGCATCTTCCAGTTGTTTGGCTGCTGGCATTGCGATCGATTTCATCTCCAACGCGTTTTCCAACGGCAAAAATCTGCCAATCAATCGTTGCTCTCTTGCTGCCGAACCCACCGATACAGCCGCGCTTTCGCACACACCCACTGCCGGTATACGGTGCGTTCGCTGATGCCGAGGCTGGCCGCCACTTCCTCATTGGTCATGCCACCGAAGAATTTCATAACCACGATTCGCGCTTGTTCCGGATCGTCACGTTCGAGTCGTTCCAGAGCCTCGTTGATCAAAATCACGCTGTCGTCAGGCGCGGCTGTAGCCATCTCCACCTCGGCAAGCTCCACCCGTTCGCAGTCCGCACCGCGCTTGAGCCGGGATTTCCGCCGCGCGGCATCGACCAGAATCCGGCGCATCGCGTGGGATGCGGCGCCGAAAAAGTGTGCACGGTTTTCCCAAGTTCGGTCGCCCTCCGCGACTAACTGCAACCAGGCCTCATGCACCAGCGCGGTTGCCTGGAGGGTTTGCCCGGCGGACTCCTGGGCCATTCGCGCTGCCGCGAGCCTGCGAAGTTCCCCATACACTGCGGCGAGCAACTCGGTGGAGTTTCCCGGCAGCCGCAGCATGAGGGTGATGTCGTTCATGAGGAGGGCTCTTCTAGACAGTGAGACAGTGAAACCCGACACGAGGCCGACCGCCAAGGCCATTTCGCGATTTGGGGCAGTCCATCCGACGAAACGACATCTCGCCAACGCCCAGGGGACAGCCGCGCCTTGCCCTCTTCGGAGCGTTGTTCCGGTTCACCCTCCGCTACTCCACCGGCGCACTGCTGGGTGGATGACGGATCACTCCGCATTAGCCGCGCTTTTCCCGCTTTCTCTCAATGCCCGGAACCGGCCGGTGAGGCGTGCAGGCCTATGTTTGGCGCCGCGTGAACGAACCGCTTCGCGGCAAAGGGCGAGCCGGTCGCGTGACGCGTCAAAAGAGAATACAGGCCGGCGTCTCGTCCCTTATTCCGTGGCTTGCGAGCCGGTCGCAGTAGGCTAGGGATGGATCGCAAGCGCGAAGGCGGATTTGCCGTTGAATCTCTCGGGCAGCGAGACGTGCAGTCCGGTTGCCGCTTGGTAGTCTTCGGCGTGGGTGCGGTAGTCGGATTGAGGACCGTCCTGAATGACCAGCGCTTCGTATTTGCCGTCGGCCAGGAAGGACAATGGCACGTCGAGTTCACGCGGCGATTCGTTGGTGGCCGTAGCCGCTGTTGTCGGTCTTGAGAGTCGCGACGGGTTTACGCTGACCTTGAGCGGTACTGAGTTTTTCCGGGCCGACATTGTGATTTTCGCTGTTGAAATACCAAGCGGTGTAATCGCCGGAGAAGTTGAAGGAGGTGGCTTCCGCGCCGGTTGGCTTCGCGCCGGAGAACACATAGCGGAAGACGACGCCGTCGTCGTAGGCGCGGGCTTGCAGTTGATAAGCGCCGAGGTCGAGGGTCGCTTCGCGGTAACGATCCGGCACCACCGAGCACTTGCCCCACACCGGCTTCCAAACGGAGTTTTCCGTGCGACGCTTTACACCCGCGAAACGTCCGCCGGCAAAGCCGACAGGCGAGTGCGAGATCACGGGTTTTCCGTCAACCGCCAAAGCGTGTGTCATGCCACCATTGGCTGCTACTTCGAAGGTGAGTTTCAGATGACTGTCCGGGGAATCTAGCGAAACGGTTTCCGCGAAAGCGGCCGAACTGCTCAATACAGCGGTAGTGGCGAGCCAGAGGTTGGTTTCATTTCAAGAGTGGTAAAAGGCAGACAGGCTTGGGCCAAGAGAATCGAGTTAAAATCAGCGCGGGACGGCAGTTGCTTGCACCGGATACGTGGCGGCGGCTTTGATGATTTCCGCGTAGGCGGGGTGCGAGAGAGGTACGTCGGAAAATTTCGGCAAATTTTCGCTCGGAGACTCATCTCGCTGGGTCATGCGGTTGACGGCCAAAACAAACTCCGCGCGAGTCACCGGAGCGTCGGGACGGAAGGCGCCGCTTTGATCCGCAGCCAGCCATCCTTCGCGCACGACGCGACGGATCTCGGCGGCGTGCGGAGTGTCGGCGCGCACGTCCGTGAATTCAGGGCCGTTGTCGCCCTTCAGCCACTGCATCCGCGACATCATGGAGGCCAGTTCGCCCCGCGTAATCAGCGCCTCTGGGTGGAAGCGATTTTCGGAGTCACCGACGACATACTTCACGGGTTGCTCCCAAGTATTGCCGATGCCCTTGCGAGACAGGTAGGCCATGTCGTCGAAATAGGAAGCCGTGCGGGACACATCGACGAAGGCGCAATCGTAAGCGCCGCGGTCCGTGTAATCGCCCACCAGTTCGGCCAGAAGATCGACCGTTTCGGCCTTGGTCAGCTTTTGATCCGGGCGGAACGTGCCGTCCTCATAACCCGAAATATAGGCCAAGCGTTGGTTCAGGCTGTGATCTTCGATGCGTTCACCGACGATGCGAAACTCCGCGATTTCGAAAATGGGAAGCTGTTTGGCCGGCATGAACAAGCGGAGATACCGGTAGGGTTTACTGCGCTCCTCCGCTTTGACCGTCAAAGTCTGCCAATCGACGGAGCTAGCGGTTTTGTTCTCCGTCAAAAGCGTCCATTGTTTGCGGTCGTTCGATCCATAGACCACGACTTCCGCCATGCGGGCGGGATGACCGTCGCGGACTAGCATGCGGAACGCCTCGGTCTTCACCTTGAAGTCGTTGCCGAAATCCAGCGTGATGTTTTTATCGAAACCCCAGATGCCGCTGAAGGTGAAGGGATCGTTGTCGGCCATCTTGCCGATGCCGCGTTCCTGCGAGCTCGATACCATGCGGTAGTCGAGGGTTCCATCGGGCAGGCGAGGATTCACCAGCTTCAGTTCGCCCACGGTCCGTTGCAACGCCGTCAGGTTGCGAGCGGCCAGCGCTGCCTTGAATGCCTGTTCGGTGGCCGAAACATAACGCTGCTTCGGATCGTAAGGACGTGCCACGAAATCCAGCGCCGCTTGCAAGTCGCGAGCGACGTGAATGTCCACGCGCAGGGTTCGCAGCGTATCGCCGTCGCGCGCGGTGAGGTAAAGCGTATGATTGCCGGTTTGTTCGGCCCCGGGTGTCCACGAGAGGGCGCCAGAGGCGGCGTCGAATGTCGCACCCGCGGGGAGATTAAAGGCGCCATAGCTCACCGCCGTCGAAGCGTTCGTAACGGCAACGGACTTTTCGATCCGCGCTCCGACGTACGAGGGGATCGCCAAGGAGTCATCCGCGGACTCGAACGCGAGCGGTCGCACGGCGGACTTGTCCGTTTCGATGCGGTCGAAATCGAGGGTTGCAGGTCCGGACTGAGACGTGGCCTGGATGTAAAGCAGGCCATGGCCCTCAAAGTTGGCGATCACCTGAGCCCACTTTCCGTTGGTGTTCGGGATGTAGAGGTCCTGAAGGGAACCGCCTCGCTGGGAAAAGTTCTCGTCGCGGTAGAAACTCAGTTTCACAAAACCATCGCTGCGAACGCGTAAGCCAGAACCTTGCGAAACTTGGCCGGTGGTCACCAGAGTGCGCGGACTTTTGCCGATGGCCATCCGCACATAGCCCGTGCCGTCGGCATCGCGTTGGACTTTCAAAGGAACGTCGTCCGGCGAGCCCGGGTAAACGTCACCTGGCTGAGCGATGGCGGATAAATCCAAGAATTGGCATTCGAATTGCCGGCCTTCTACTGGAAGGCCCTGATGGGTTACTTCCAGTGGCGGCAGCACGGTCGCGAGCGCACGCTCCGCCTTTTTGGGATCCGGCGCAGCATCGGATGCGGTCGCGGGAAGCCCGATCCAGAAATCGAAGCCGTAATTGTGAACGCTATCGAGGTAGTTGCCAGAACGCGCCCGTTCACGGCCGGCGGCGGTGGCGTCAAAGGCCGCCTTGATGTAGCGGTTCGAGCCTTTCTCCATGTCGAGGCCGATCCCTTTGAAATAGTAGTAATGGGCGGCACCTCCGAACAAACCGCGGCCGCGAGGGCTGATGGCATCGTAACGGGCGTGGTAATCCGGATGCTTCGGATCGGTCTCGGAGTAGGTTGGAACCCACGGCAACCCGAAGCCCATGTTGAATTTCGCGTACAGCCCCACGCCCTTCGGCAGGCGGTCGTCCAGGAAATGGATAGGCGAAACTCCGTCCGGCTTGTTGGTAACGGTGCCGGCGACCGGGTCGATCATCGTTTTCTGAAAATCCATGGTCTTCGACATCATCAACAGGTTGGTGAGGTTGCCCTCCGCGTGCGGCATGTCGCGGCCCATTTCCACGAGTTGGAGATTCGGCTCGACCGTTTCGCCCGTGCGATCGTTCCGCGTCACCTCACGGATCTGGTGTTTGATCGAACCGCTACGACCCCAGTTGGGAGTGGTCGCGTTCACGGTGATCCACTCCACGGCCTGCTTATAATCCTCGACCTCATCCCCAAGGATCGTCGATGCCAGATAGCCCATGACCGCATAGGAATGCTGGTTCATGAAGTAGTCGTTACGCTCGATGCAGTTCTTCCGAATCGGGAGAAGGCAGTTCTTTTGTAGCGCGTCGATCATCGCCGGCGTCACGGCGAGTTTTTCGTCCTTCGGCGTAGTGGCGCGCAGGATGTCCGCGGCGCTGCTCAGGGTGTAGACGTATTTCCCGATCTTGATGTGGCTGTCGGTGAAATATTTGGGGAAAAAGCTCTCCTCCGTCCGTGAGCCATACCAGTTGATGATTTCCACCGGCAGTTTCCGATATTCTTCGTTGCCGGTGACGAGGTAGAGAATCGTTTGCGTCCACGCCAGATGGGCATCGTGAGCGAAGCCGCTGATCCCGCCGTCGTTGACGATTTGCCGGACACGCGCGGGTTTGCGATTCGGATTGGCGAAGCGCGTGCGGCGCATACCCTCGAAGTAATCCACCCACGGCGAAACGCCCGTGATCACCTTTTCGCGCATGACGGAGAGCGTCGCGGCATTGCAGCTGATGCCCGGATGCACGAAGCCCTGCGGGGAGACCGTTTCCCGTAATTCGACCGGATGATCGGTCAAAATCGTTGGTGCCGGTGCCGCCATCGCGGCGGCAGAAAGGATCGAAGCTCCGGCGGATAGCCAAAGCGTTTGGGGAATTTTGTTCATTCGACTTCTCCTCGTGAATCCGGAGCTCACGCCCGGTTTTGCGGGCTTGAGTAACGGACACGCGGGCGCCGATATGTCACTTTTTTCAGACTTCGGCGTCCTTTTCTTAGCGATAGTCGGTCTTCGATCCGCGGACTTAACGCCGCTCGGGGGCTGGGCGGCTTTGATCGATGAAGAGGCCGAGTTCGGCCACGTGAGTGCCCTTCGCTCCGTTGTTCGCCGCGATGTGGAGTCGATAGTAGCGATACGCTGCCGGCCGGGCGATCGGGAAGATTTTCGTCTGGAAGCGGTCGGCGAAGGTCTGGTGGCTCTGGGCGTCGAGTGTGGTCCACGAAGAACCGTCTTTGGAGCCTTGGAACTGCCAGTCTTTCGGGTCGCGTCCGGGTACGTCCACGGCACTCGCGATGGAATAGCTTGTGATGGTCCGCGTGACTCCGGAACCGAAGTCGTATTGCAGCCAACCTGTCGATCCCTTGTCGTGGTTGAACCATCGCGTCCGGACGTTCCCGTCAAACGCTTCCGCGGGACCCGTGCCGATCTCGCTGGCCGTGGCCGTGCCGCCGGATGCGACATTCACCGGCGGTCGGCCCGGTGTCGCGCGGTCTTCGGGTGAATCTGGGCTTGTGCCCGCGGAGTTCGTCGCCGTGACGACGTAATAGTAGGTCGTACTGTTGTTTACCGTCTTATCTGTGTAGCTGGCGGTGGTGATCCCAGAGGCGATGATCGAGTAGGGTCCGCCGCGGGAGGTGGCGCGTTTAACCGTGTAGCTGGTGGCGCCGAAGGACGACTGCCAACGCAGCGGGACGATGCCATCGCCCGGCGAGGCGAGGAGGGCCGCGGGCGCGGCAGGGATGATGACCGGTGCACGGCCATCACCCCCAGTGATCCGGACGTTGCTGAAGGTGGAGGTGTTCAGGGTGCCGTTGACGGCCGAGCTGACCACTAGGCCGACGTAGACCGTGTTCGGGACAGGTTCATCGATACGGCCGACATCGGTAGCCGCCCAGTTGGTGCCATCCGGGGAAATATATCCGGTGATGATGTTCCCCATCCGCTCGAGCTTCACCCAATGCGCAGGCAGGGACTTCACGACCGTTTTGTTGCCGTAATTGGTGCCGCCATACACGACGAGACTCGGCATGTTTTGCTGAAGGTGACCTTCGCTACTAACGGCCATCCATGCTCGCGGAGACCCCTCGCTGAGGCTCGTACGCATCATGACACCGGCTTTGGCGGAAGGGCTGGTGTTCTGGACCGACTCGACTTTTGCGATGATCGCGCAGTTGCCGGTCATCGCCTTGTAGGTGAAATGGCAGCTATCGTTCGTCTTCCACATTTCGCTACCGCCACCTTGCACTTTCCAAATTCCGCCGGAGTAAGAAGCCCCGCCAGCGGAAGCCGCGCCTCCGAGGTCCACGCGATTCAATCCCGAGGTGACCGAGGTGGTGACGGGAATCGGCGGAGGTAGCATGGGCGTAGCCGCGGAACGATCCACCTCCTTGATGAACATGAAGTTGCCTCCGTCCACTGGCAGCTTGGGACGTCTCTGAACGATATAAGGAGCCTGCAAACCCTTGCGGACGACATAGGCACCATGCATGAGGTTCAGCGCCAAGTTTCCGCCCGCCCAGCCTCCGGCAGGAGCTTCGAGATAGAAGTAGTCGGTGGTGCCGAAAGGAAGGAAGGGGGTGGGAACGCGTTCGTTCACCCGGGCGAAATACTCGCCGATCGCCAGCAAGCGATTGTCGAAGTCCGAATAGATGTCGATGCCCTGTTTCCAAAGTGCTTCCGCGAGCGTGGCCAGCGAAACCATCTGCCCGTGGGCGTGGCCTTGATCGCGGCCCGAATCGCCAATTGCGCCGAGATCGTTGGAACTGCGCAGACCGATATGGGCGAGCGTGCGGATCTGATACACAATCGTTTTGAGCATGGCGGTGTCTTCATTGAAGATCGCCATCAACCCTTTGGCACAGAGCGCCAGTGCGCCTTTATTCGCGGCACCAAACTGACTTTCGCCATACGGATTGCTGGCGGGAATCAGGACGTCATTGAAATATTTCTTCACCGCCGTCGTGTCGGCCTTCGTCCAACCCGGCCAAGTGCCGCGCAGGATGTCGGCACCACCGACGAAACAGATGGCGTAGTCGCCTAGATCGAGCATCGATTCACGGCCTCCAAACTTGGTGTGGGTCGTGGCCCACGCGAGCAGGATGTCGTGCGCCTTTTGCGCGTAGGCATTTTCGCCGCTAAAATACCACATCCGCGACAGATTCCAGACCGCGACCATGTCGCTGCGCCAAGGATTCAGGTTCTCATTGGGGGCGCGTTTGATCTCCTGAAACGGGCCCGCCATTTTATAGTCCAGCTTCGAACGACCTTCGTTGGACAACGCCTCGAAGCCGCTCTTCCACGGCTCGCGCTTTAAGTTCGCTTTGAGGATTTCGAGATCCTGTCGGTTCAAGATCACCCCGGGAGAGTTGTATCGGGGCGTAGGAAATGGCACGGCGCGATTAAGCGGCGCTTGTTGAGGCGCGGACGACGAAGCGGTTTCCGCATGTTCCGGAGATCCTTGCTCGGGAGCGGCCGTCGCATTCGAATCCGGCGCGGCGGCGGAAGCCTGTGCGGGATCTTCGGCAACCGGTTCCGCAGGAAGTTCTTGAGCTTGCGCCGGTGCTTCGACTGGAACGGCCGTCGCCGTAGCTTCGGTGGCGGCGGTTTCGGGAGCGGGGGTGGGTAACTCGGGAGGGGGGGTGGGTTTTGGAACAGAGATTGGCTCGGAAGCAGGCGTCGATTCGGGTGCGGATATTGGAGTCGATACCACGTTTCTTTCGATCAGCTCGACTGTCCGTTTCTGAACTTGCCGCGACGATCTGTTGGATTGGATCGTCATGTAGCCGAATCCGGCACCCGCGAGGATAATTAACGCAAAGACAAATTTCCCGGCTCCGTGACGCTGCGATTTCGATGGAACGGAATGGCCCGGTTTCAAAGGTTGCACCCTGAACGGAGATGACTGCGCCGGAGTATTTGGGATGACCTCAAGTTCCGAAACTCCACGGGGAGTGGGGACGGTAAACGCTTGCTGGCAAACCGGGCAATCCAGGGCGTGCCCCGCCCATTCATCGGCAATTTCGAACTTTTGAGCGCAATGCGGACAGGCGAGCTTCATGGCGAGCGGAGAAGTATGAGATGAAAGTTGTAAGTTTGAGTGCTAACGCGATCACCCGATGCCGACGATGTGCTCGGGGACGTTTGCCGCATGGCTGTAGGCGGACTTGACGGGGCACACTCAACAGACCCATGGATCACGGCTTTCTCGGCTCAATTTGAGCCAGTGGATTCGAGACGAATCGCAAGCGCAAAGGCGGATTTGCCGTTGAACCTCTCGGGCAGCGAGACGTGTAGCCCGGTTTCATCACGCGTGAACTTCACGTCCTCGCCCCCGACCAGACGGACGCGGCCAATTTTCCCCGGCCAATGCGGCGAATCGTTAGCCAGCGATTTGACGAGCACTTTCCCGTCTTTCGGAATGTCGAGCACGATGGTGTAAAGCGTGCCGCCATCCTTCGATTGCGTGAAGCGAATGTCTTCCGGCGTGAATGGCTTGCCGGATACGTCCTTCTGGCCGTCGAACTGGCCTTTTTCGGACGACTGCGTCGAGGGGCCTTCGCCGTAAATTTTCCACGGCCGGGTCGCGTAGATGGCTTCACCGTTCACCTTCAGCCATGAGCCGATCTCCTTGACGATTTCGATCTCCTGTTCGTCGGGTTGGCCGTCGCGCCGCAGAGGCACGCTCAGCATCAGGTTGCCGTTTTTGCTGACGATGTCGGCCAGCATTCGCACCACCGACGCCGCGGACTTATAGCCTTTGCGGTCGTAGATGCCGCGGTGGTAATGCCAACCGCCGATGCAGGTGTCGGTTTGCCACGGTTGCGGCAGAATGTCGTTCGATTTGCCGCGCTCGATGTCATAGACCATGGTCCGGCGTTGCATTTCGTCGAGGTGCTTGCCGTTCATCACGGCCTCGGTGCGGCCGTCCTTGTCGAGTCGCGTGTTGTAGAAATGGGCGGCGAGTTTCAGCGGCACCTCTTCCGCGATGTTGTAGAACGGAAGAACACGGTCGTCGTAGTAGATCTGATCGGGATGGTAGTCGTCCCAGAGCTGCTTGGTGCGGTTGAAGAATTTTTCGAGATAGGCGTTATCGGGCATGCTCGTGCCCCGCTCGGCGTCGAAGTTGTGGTGCGACGCTTTTCCGGGGCGGTGGTTTTGCTCGTAAAGATCCTGTGGATCGAGGCCCTCCCACCACAGGCCCTTGCCGTCGGCCTTGGTAAGTTTGCCGTCGTAGGGCACGCCCGCGAGCGGGCCGTCCTTGTCCGAGCCCTGCGCCACTTCATACCATGTCCAAGCGCGAGCGGCATGCACGCTCACGCCAAAGCGCAGGCCGTGGTCGCGGGCAGCCTTGGCCCAGCCGCCGATCAAATCCTTTTTCGGCCCCACGTTGACGGAGTTCCAGGGCTGATACCTGGAGTCGTAGAGATCCATGTTGTCGTGGTGATTGGCCAGCGCCATGAAGTATTTCGCGCCGTTCTCCTTGTAGAATTTCACGAGCGAATCGGGGTCGAAACGCTCCGCCTTCCATTCATGGATCACGTCCTTGAAGCCGTGGGTCGAGGGATGGCCGTATTTGGCAAGGTGGGATTTGTACTGACCGTGGCCTTGCACATATAGGTTCCGCGCATACCAGTCGCCGTCCTCCGGCTCGCATTGCGGTCCCCAGTGCGCCCAGATGCCGAACTTCGCGTCGCGAAACCATTCCGGCGTCTGGTAATTCGCCAGCGAATTCCAGTCGGGCTTGAACGGGCCGTCCGCGATCGGCGGGAGCTTGAGAGGCTCGGATTGGGCCGCGGCGAGGGCGAGAGAGCCACACAGGGCGAGGATTGGGGCGATTCGGTGCGACATGACAATCCTCCCAATAAGCTCCAAATTGGGCACAACTGTCATTTTACTAACGAAAATTTCCGTCCGCTTCGGTAATCCATGCGTTGAGCGATAGAGAGAAGTGCCGGGAACAGGGGTCGAACCTGCACACCTTGCGGTACCAGAACCTAAATCAGAGATATTGCTGGGAATCGTTGTAACTGCGTTGCGTTTCGGGCGCGAAATGCGGTTGCGTCGGTTAATTCTGGTAAAATAAGCGCCATAAGCGCACCACATCCGGCATGTCGAAGTTGCCGCGATTCGCGATTGTTCAAACTCCCAAAGGCTGGCGTGTTCGCGTGCCGAAGTCGATCAGCGACACGGGCAAACCGCAACGGCGCTACTTCAAAACCAGAAGGCTCGCTGAGGATTTCGCCAAGGACTCTCGAGCTCAATTTCGTTCGCATGGAGAAGGTGCGTCCGTGCTGCCTCCCCGGGTGGCGGATGATGCATTCAAAGCGTGGTCAATCCTCGAGCCGCTGGGTATTACTTTGACCGAAGCCGCACGCCGGATCGCCAAGATTGAGGAAGATGCGGCCAAGTCCGCGCTGGTGAAAGACGCCGTTACGGCATGGATTGCGGCGAAAGAGGCGAAGGATTTGCGCGAGCGCACCCTGAGCAGCTACACCGATACCGGCAAGAAGCTCACGACAGCATTTGGGGATGAACTGTTGTCCCGCCTCACAGGCGATCAGCTCATGACGGCGATTCAGGGCGGCAGCTACGATCTGCACCGTCGCAACCTCTCCGCGTTCTGGCACTGGTGCGCGAAACCGCCGCGGCGCTGGTGCCGGGTGGAGATGATGAGCGAGGTCGAGAACTTGAGCCGCGAGAGCGATGCCGACATCGCCGTGCACACGCCGGAGATGGTCAGGACGCTTCTACAAACGGCGGAGCAATACTTTCCGGAGCTCGCGCCTTTCTATGCCACAGGCTACTTTGGAGGGCCGCGACGTGCGGAACTGCGACGCCTCAACGGCGAGGAGTTTAGCGAGGAAGGCATCGAGATCGGCAAGGGCGTCGCCAAGAAGCGTCGACGTCGTCACGTGCCGCTGAATTCCACGCTAAAAGCATGGCTGAAGGCTTATCCCTTCAAGATTGTCGCGAACTGGCGCGACAAAGACAGCGCGTGCCGGCGTTTGGCCGGGTGGGATGTTGCGGCCGGGCTTCTGAGTAAGCCACATATCCGCAAACGCTTCGGCTGGACCGATGAAACCGAACTGCCGCCGATCCGTTTCGGCCGGTGGCAACAAAACGCCATCCGGCATACGCACGCGAGCGGGGAGATCGCCGACGGAGCGAGTATTGAGGACCTCATGTTCCGCTTCGGTCACATCGGCAACGTGGAAACACTACGCGGGCATTACGTCGGTCGGATGAGCCCCGCACAGGCGAAAGAGATTCTTTCCATCGGACCGCGGGGAACGACGATCAAGCCAGGGAAGAAGAAGCCGAAGCGCTAGGAACCAGCAGTTTACGAATCAAAGCGTCGGCACCGCCGGCCACCGTGTCATCATCGCTGGTGCCGAGCGTTTCCTTCACCCACTCGCGGAACTGCTGAGGCTTGATGGGATCGCCCGACTCCGCCCGAATGCGGAGTTGTTCGATGATGCGTTCGCGATCGACCGCGGGGAGGGCGAGGATCTTGGAAGTCAGCGGGAAATCACCGCCGCAGAGGCCGTGATAAAGCACCAGGTGGCGCATCACTTCGGACCGCGAGATGTTCAGCCGAGACGCCGTGGCGTCCAAGATGCGTTTTTCGTCGTTAGAGAGGTAGAGGGAGATCCTTGAAAACTCAGCCATGGGGAGGGGAGTGGTTCGTGAATACTTAAGGTAATACTCGAGGTAGTACAAAATCCCGCTGGCCGGGCAAGTGCCTTTTGTGTTCGGGTGAACACATGAAATTGCTTCGCCAGCCTGCCATGCCCCAACGGAAGGGGATGACTTGCCAGCGTGTCACTCCAGTGCGAATCACTCCTTCGTCTTTCCACGCTTCTTTGACGTGGGGGGTAGGGTAGAGGTCCCAGCTTGAATCTGGCGAAGCCCGGCACGGAGAACCTCCGCGACCGCAGCTTCGAGCGAAATGCCGGAGCTTTCTGCGACCGCTTGCAACTCAGAGAGGTCCTCAAGGGAGATCGGCAGTTTAACCGAGCTGAGCAACAAACGCTCAACCGAGAGCGGGACAGGGTTCACTCCCTGCTCCCACTTCGCAACGGTGTGCTCGGACACCCCAAATTCACGCCCAAGTTCTGAGCGCGAAAGCCCGCGATCCTTGCGGAGCTGTTTCAGTTGTTCGCCTTCCATGCGCGAAAAATACCTGCAAACTGGTATAATCTGCAACTTTTTCTTGCAAAAGGTATAATATACCCGTATACGTTTCTCATCACGCAGTTGCTACCAATGAAACTGACCCTCGAAGTAAACCTGTCCGATGCGTTGTCGGCGTCTGATCTGCGAGAGATCGACCGGCTCGCATCCAAGTCAGGCAAATCCGTCGACGCCTTTGTGTCGTCCCTACTCAAGAAGGGATTGTCCGTTAAAGGCCCATCCGAATCCAAAAAGAAAGGAACCGCCCGATGACCGAGTTCGGCTCGGGTCCAAACCATACCCGAAAGGCCTAACAGCCGAGTTCGGGCGAGACATCCCTTTCCATGAAAGAAGCCCCTCCGCTCTGGACCCCACAACGCCTTGCAAAGCGGCTCTCCGTTTCCGTGCGGCACGTCCAGAACCTCGCCAAAGAAGGCGAAATCCCCGGCAGCAAGCGCATCGGCAAGAACTGGCGCTTCGACCCCGAGAAGATCGAGGCGTGGCTCGCCCAAGACGCCAAGCCGGAATCGATCGATTGATCTCCCAACAAGCGAGCCGCCGAGCACTGGCATGCCCGACGGCCCTGAGCAACCCGCGCCGAGCGGACGCGGTCACACCAAAACCAACATGAGCATCGACACCAAACCCCGTCAAGGCCGCGCGCCGGAGCTGGCACTCCGGTTGCGCAAGGCCGCGGCGATCCTGACCCGCGCCGCTTGCCTGGCAGCGACCGACGCGGAACTTCCATCCACGGCATATCGCCTACGCGGAGAGCTTCGCTACGGCCGCGTCAGCACCACCACGTTGTATGGCGTTCTCCGCCAAGCGCGGATCGATCTTTTCCCTTTCGATCCGCTGGCCCACGACAAGAACCACCAGCATGACGACTTCGCGATGAGCGCGGCTGTCCTCATCATGGGTGGTTACTCGAAAGACGCCGCGACCTTGAAACAAGCCGCACAGCGCTGCCGCGAATGGGCCGATTTCGAAGAAGCGGTAATTACTTGGGGAACCCCTCAACTACCACCAGCGCATTACCAACCGTTCAAGCGGAACGGCATGTGGCGTTTCTCGACGCCTTACGGCCTGAGCGATGAATTCCGTCATGAGTTCGATGCGCAGCTTCGTGCGGACATCGCCTTCGAAGAGGACGAATTGGTACGCGAGACCGCGGCGAAGATCCGCCGTTCGAGCGAATCGAGCCGCAAAACCTCCCACGCGGAGGTGGCGGCATGAGACTGGGACGCGTCCGCCGCGATATTCCGACCGGTCCAACGCATTGCAAGACCGTCGAGGGCTACTCGGATCAGGCGCTAAACGGCGCGATTGCAGAACTTGGTCGGTCAGTCGCCTTGGGCCGTGCTGGCCAGTGGGAGAAAGACCGGCTCGCTGCTCTTGAGTTCGAACGCGGACGCCGCAACCGCCATCGGCGTGGAAAGGACGGAGCATGACTCTGATTCGCCGGATGAAGCGGGAAGCTGGCTGGCTGTTCGCTAAGGGCATGTCGGCTCTGTTCCTCGGACCAAGTGCGCTGATCTGCGCACACCTACTGTTCATCGTTCATCCGGTTCTTTCCATCCTTCTCGGCCTCAGCGGCTGCGCTGCCATTGGCCTTGCCTGGTCATGGCTCCGCGAAGCGACGCGGCTCTTCAACCGGATCGACGACGAGGAAATCACTCAGATCCGCATTCCCATTTTCCCGGCGCGACGGCTGGCACCGCGCGTCCGGATTCACACCACCAGCCCATTGCCGCGGGCGGCTGCCGGCAAAACACACCACTGAGCAACATGAACCGCAACCAACTGACAACCGCTCCACCAAAGGCAGAGGCTCTGGCCAAAGTTAGATCGAGCATGGAGAGGCTCGATGCCGTCGCTTCCGACGCGGCATTGCTATCGGCGCCCGGCAACCCGTTCTCCCAAGCCATCGTGATGGCCAGCGCGATTCAGGACATCCGCGCTGCCCTTACGGATGAGGTGATGACGACGGCGATCCTTCCGCTGATGAACAGCAAGCTCGGATTCCGTACCGACAAGGACCCGAATCGTCCGACATGGAACAGGCAATCTCGGCGGATGGAGGCCCCTGAACCCTATCCAATCGCCACCGTTCGCGAGTGTGCAATCGAGGCGATTCTCCGTGGCTTGGTGCTGGTCGGGAACACCTGGAACATCATCGCGGGCCAAAGTTACGTCACCAAGGAAGGCTTTTGGTATTTAATCCGGCACAAGGTCGCAGGGCTGACCGACTTCAAACTGAGCGTCGGCGTTCCCAAGATGATTAAGGCTGCTGGCGATGCCCGCAATGCCCAGGACGAAGAGGCCAAAGGGGCGCTCGTTCATTGCTCCGCTTCGTGGCGGATGAACGGCGTGGCGGATAGCATTGAGCGCGAGATTCCGATTCGGGTGAACGCAATGATGGGAGCCGACGCGATCATGGGCAAAGCCGAGCGCAAAATGCTGGCAGCGGCATATGCGCAGATCACGGGAACCACCTTAGGCGACGCGGATGCTGCCGAGGCGGAAAGCGACATGAGGACCGTCACGCCTAAAGCACAAACCGAACCGGGTGGGGGCGTCGCCGCGCCCGTAACGGTCGAACCGGAAGTGACCGATGAAGCTCCCCGACCTTCGCCGGAAGACGAAGCGCCACAACCGAACGTCGATGAACTGCCCGAAGTCGATTGGGATAAGGAAAATCGCGGGGCGAATGGGAAGGGAGGTTTGATGTGAGCACCGCCCAACTTATCAACTTCGAAGCACTGCCCGCACTCGCGATCGTCGCGAAAGGCGAGGTCGTTTCCAGCAACGTCGGCGAGTTCCGGGCCAAGGTCCGCGAATGGCTTTCGGCTCTCAATTTGACGCCGAAGACCGACGAGGAATTCGGGCAAGCGCAGCTCGACATCAAAGGCCTCAAGCAGGCGGAGGATGCGATCAAAGTGGCTCGCGAAGCGACGCTGGCGCAGGCCGGATCGTTGCTGGTCGAACTTGATGGCATGGCGGAAGGCGGCGAGGAGCTTCGCGAGGCGAGGCTCGCTCTCGAAAAGGCCGTGGCGACCCAAACCGAAAAGGTGAAGGGCGATCTCGTGGCCAAAGCGCTGGAGCTTTACCCGGTCGATGCCCGGGTGGCCGAACGCCACTTCAAGCCCGGCCTCCTGTTGGCCATGAAGGGCAAGCGGACCATCGAGTCGATTCGTAAGGCGCTGGAAATCGAGCGGATGACGAAGGTCAAGTTGCTCGAGGACTCCCGCGCGATCATTGAGAGCTTTGTGAAGGCGCACGGCGAAACGCATGTGCCGGATCGGGCCGAACTGGAACTGAAAACGCCCGAAGCGGTTGAAGCCGAACTTCGCCGACGATTCGAAGCCGCAAAGGCGGAAGCCGAACGCAAGCGGTTGGCCGAAGAAGCCGAGCAGGCGAAGCAGGAAATGGCGCGGATGAAGGCCGAGCAGGCGGAAGCCAATCGTCCGCCGGCGCCGCCCGCAGCGCAGGAAACTCCCGCGCCAACACCCGCGCCGGTCCGCACCGGTGGCGCGTCGCTGGCCCAAGCGGAGCGAGCGGAATGGGAGGAATACCGAGCGCTTATCCTGGCGGCGTTCGCGCCGATCAAGGAGGCACGTGGAGCTCTCAAACACGCCAAGAACCAAGCGCGCGCCGCCGGTTTGGCCGCCGCGATGAATAAAGCATGGGAGGAATGGGCGTGAAAATCTGGCCAATCCTTCACCAGCAATCGGACGAGTGGTTCGAAGCTCGTCGCGGCAAAGTCACCGCTTCCCGTTTCGACGAAGTCATCACGCCAACCGGCAAGGACTCCGCTCAATGGGAGAAGCTCGCATGTGCCTTGTGCGCGGAGATCATCCGGCGCCCGGAACCCGACGAATCGAGCTTCTTCGGCAACAGGCATACCGACCGCGGCAACGAGCTCGAACCTGTTGCCCGCGAAGTTTTCGCCAAAGCGATTGGTCGCGAGGTCGAACAGGTCGGCTTCATCACCCGCGATGACGAGATCGTCGGTTGCTCGCCTGACGGCCTGATTCGCGGGCCGAAAGGGGGCTTCATCGCCGGGGCTGAAATTAAGTGTCCGATTCCGGAAAACCATGCGCTTTACGTCGCATCGGGGGTGCCGACGAAGTATCTGCCGCAGGTCCACGGCTCGATGGCCGTCACCGGTCTGCGCTGGTGGTATTTCGTCAGCTACTGCCGGGGCTTCAAACCTCACATCGTGCGGGTTGAACGCGACGCATACACCGCCAAGGTCGAGGACGCGTTGAATCGATTCGTGATCTATTACGCCGCGACGCAGCAAAAGCTGCTGCCGCTGTTGCGTGGAAAGGAGGCGGCGTGAGTACGTTTGCGACTCAACTGAAAGCGGTTCAACGCGCGGGCGAGGACTTCGAATGGTATCCGACGACCGCTGAGATCCTGGCCGTGCTGGCGCGAAACGTCCGGGCCGAAGCGGGTGGACGGCGGTATGACCGTGGGCGCCACAGTGCCTTCCTTGATATCGGGGCGGGCAATGGCAAGGTGCTCGATGCGGTGCGAGGCATCGAAGGCTTAGCCGATTTGCATGCGATAGAGAAAAGCCACACACACCTGCAGGCGTTGCCGAAGGACGTGTTCATTCTCGGTTGCGACTTCTGGCACACGTCGCTGATCGACAAGGAGCTGGGCTTCATCTTCTCGAATCCGCCATATTCGGAATTCGCGGAATGGTCGGCCAAGATCCTGCGGGAAGCGCCCGGCGGCTGCATTGTTTACTTGGTTATCCCCGAGCGCTGGGAGAACTCCCGGCGGATCGCTCGCGAGATCGAAACCCGAAAGCTCAAGGCACAGATTCTCGGTCGCTTCGACTTCGAGTCCGCCGAGGATCGGGCCGCGCGCACCAAGGTGCATCTACTGAAATTCGAAATGCCGCCAACCGCCCGGTGGGTGGAAGACAATCCGGACGATCCTTTCGTCCGGTTCTTTAACGAAACGTTCCGCTTTCCCGAGGTGGCAGACGCCCGGTCATTCGACCAGAAAATCGAAGAAACCAAGGTCGTCCACCGGCTGAATTTCATCGAGACGTTGTGTCGCTTGTTCGACCTGCGAATGAGCGAGCTGCAGGAGAATTACCAGGCAGTGTGCTCGCTTTCGCCCGACATCCTCAAGGAGTTCGAGATCAACCGCGCGGGCCTTATCAAGTCGCTGCGGATGAAGCTCACCACCGCGAAGAAGGAATACTGGAAACGGCTGTTCGACGGCATGGCGGAAATCCAGAACCGGCTGACGGCGAAGTCCCGCGAGCGAATCTGCGAGCTGATGCAATCCCGCACCGGCATCGAGTTCAACCGCGACAACGCTTACGCGGTGGTGCTGTGGGTGATCAAAAACGCCAACGCCTACTTCGACCAGCAGCTCATCGACACTTACGAGGCGATGGTCGATGCGGCGAACGTGGAAAACTACGTGTCCAACCAGCGGGTTTTCCGCTGGAACCGGTTCCGCTACGACACCGCCCAGGACGAGCGCTCCACGCATTTCCGCCTCAAGGTCGGGCATCGGATGGTGCTTTCGAACTCTGGCGGCTTGGAAATGGGTTACTCGGAGCATAGCCGCGGGCTCGCACGCCGCGCGGCCGACCTCCTGTGTGACCTAATCGTGTGTGCACGCAACCTCGGCTTTAACGTGCTGGAGGCAGGGCCGCAGGAACACGAGTGGAAGGACAGTGATGCCCGAGTGATCCGGTTCAGAGCCGAATCCGGCGAGGCCGAATCGCTCTTCCGCGTGAGGGCCTTCCACAACCGGAACATGCATCTCCAGCTTCACCCCGACTTCGTTCATGCGCTGAACGTTCAGCACGGAAAACTTCGGGGTTGGCTGCGAGACGACGCCGAGGCGGCGACCGAGTTGCAGATCCCTCGCGAAGTAGCGGCAAAGCATTTCCGCCCTTCCTTTCGATTGGTCGGCCTCTCGGCCCTGCCCGCGCTGACGCTCGGGGTGGAAGGGAAGGTGGCATGAGCGAGTCCGATCTGTGGAATCAGCCCATGGGCGCGTTTAAGCGGAAGCGCAGCAACACGAAGCCCAACGGCCATGCCGGATCGCCCGGTAGTGGTCCGAAAGGCGAAACGTGCGGCACGTGCAAGCACCTTTGCCGCGTCCAGTACGCCAAGACCTACTTGAAATGCGAACTGGTTAGGTCGCAATGGACACACGGCCCAGGTTCCGACGTCCGCGCGAAAGACGCCGCTTGCTGGAAGTGGGAAAGGGGGGAGGAATGACGCCGCCTGCAGTCACATTCCCCGTGGTCCCGATGGGTAAGCCGAGGATGACCCAACGCGACCGCTGGAAAAAGCGGCCGCCGGTCGTGCGATACCACGCCTTCAAGGACGAGCTGCGCCTGATCGTGAACCGGCTTCCTCACTTGCGTGCAACGCTCGCCAGCGGCGACGTGCTGCGGGTTTCGTGGACAGCTTTCTTTCCGATGCCCGCATCGTGGCCGAAGCGGAAGAAGGCCGCTATGGCTGGCGCGTTCCATCGCGCGAAGCCGGACCGCGACAATGTGGACAAGGCGATCCTCGACGCGCTTTTCGAGGAGGATTCCGGGATCGCCGCCGGGCACTTGGAAAAGCGCTGGGACGACGGTCGCGGCCCGCGGTTGGAGATCGTCTTTGAAACCGCGCCAGCCGCTTCACTCGAAATGCCAACCCCCGAAAGGAGATCGGCGGATACCGCTGGTATGACGAAATCCGCCGACCTGGTTGCCGGGCACGTTGGGGGCCGTGCGCCAGCGACGCCATAAATGCCACAAAACCGGCCGTTCACCCATCACGCTATCGCGTAACCGGTCACATAGGGCACGGGCATCTCCAAGGGGACCGCCCGTGCCCATTCCTAACAAATACGATTTCCCTGATGTTTTACCCTGTATGAACTGGATCAACCTCAACATCGCCACGCTCAGCTCTTCCGAGTTCGTCGGCAGCGATCCGGAACAACGCGCGACCTGGCTTTGCCTACTCGCGTATTGCTGCCTCCAAGAGAACGGCGGTCGCATCGCCGAATGCCGCGAATGGAAAGACCGGCGCTGGCAACAACTCGTCCGCGTTACCGCCAAGGAGGCAAGCGACACGTGCGAGCTCTGGCAATGGGACGGCAACGACATCGTCGTGATGTTCTATCCCTTGGAAAAAGAGCGCGAAATCAAACAGAAGCGCGAGACCGCGAAAACCAACGGATCAAGCGGTGGGCGCCCTCGCAAAAACCAACGGGAGGCCATTCCCGAAACCGATTCCGGTTCGTCAGCAAACCCACCAGAAACCAACGTCGGTTTTTCCGCGAAACCAACGACGGTCGAATCTGCGAAAGCGGAAGAGAATAGAAAGGAAAGGAATAGAAGAGAAGGGGAAGAAGCACGCGATCGCGTGCCGCCACCCTCTCCCCCTTCGAAGCCTATCGTCGTGGATTTGCCAGCGGAGACGTCAGCCGAACGCGGCACGCTTTACCCCCTCGACCGAATCACGGCCCAACTCGCAGCCGTTTGGCCCAGCGCGCCCCAGCACATGACCGGAGCGGAGATGCACGCCCTGCACGGTTCCCTGCGGGTCCTGAACGAGTTCACGGCCGAAGACTGGCTCTCTTGCGAGGCTTTCGTCCAAGCGCCGTCTCGAGTGCGTGGCGGGCCCTTGTGGCCCCGCAGCCGCTCGGAGTTCGTCTCCAACGCCGGCGAGGCCATCGAGAAGGTCCGCACGTGGTGGAAAAACGGCGGTGGCCGTAGCTGGTGGGCGTCGAAGAAGCCGTCAAATCCCGCGGCACCGCCTCGCACATCGGAAGGCGAACCTGCTCCAACAGGAGATTTCTCCAGCAAACAAGAAGCCCGCGATTACTTCCAGGAACTCAAAAACGCTAAGCCATGAAGCGTCGCAGCAGCCATCATCACCCTGACCAGCTCACGCTCTCGCTGAATTTCATCCGCCGGATCATTTGCAGCGCGGCGGAAGCGAAATCCCCTCAAAATGATGGGACGACGCGCTTTAAAAGTCGGAAAAAAACAGGAGCGGAAAGCCATCACAATGATGGAGCCGGGAGCGCGCCCGTTAAAAAAGAATCGTTCGCGCAAACCCTTGTTAGAGAACGGAAACGGCACGGTTTTACTCAAACCGATGCTGCGCAAATTCTCCAGATCGGCACCGCAACGTTGGAGCGGTGGGAGACTGAGAAAATTACCCCAAAGCCTGCGACTCAACTCGGCGCGATAGCCGCGCTCCGAACGTCGAAGATTTCGCCCGGGAAGGCGAAGCTCGAAGAGGTGAAACAAGCTCACCACCTCGATTGGGAACAGGGCAAGGGCTGGCGGCTCCGGGTGACCGTCGACGTCGGCAAGAAAGTCGTCGGCAAGCGGCTCAGCCTTCGGCTCGGCACTTACGTCCTAGAGGAGGCGATGCAGCGGAAGCGCGTGATTCTCGCCCTTCTCACCAAGCTAGGCCTCACGGTCCGGCAGCGGGTGCAGAAGCGATCCGCCAAATGATGCATTATAACGGTAATGCCTACTGCCTTATTGGGTCGTAGCAGGAGTAACGGGCGCAGATGTAGCGGCCGGGCTTCCTGTTAGCGAACCTGGCGCGTTGTAATGAAGACTACCATGAACCGAATTAGAGGAAGCACCTGTGGAGGCGGCTCCAGAGTAAGAAGTGGCGGTTCCGGATTGCGCGCAAGATGCCAATAGAGCGGCGATTCCCATTAAGATGATGAATTCAGATTTCATAATGACGTTCAAAAAATTTCAGTGAACTGATATCCGTTAGGTGCCGTGAAGAGAATGGGAGTGGGATTGGGAGGAAGGTAAATGGGTCCACGGAAGCCGGGCGGAAGCATCGCCGTTTGTCCGGTAGCGACCATTGTGGCCTGCATTGGGTAAGGGTATGGGTTCTGAATAACTCCCGTTCTAGTTTGAGGAGTTCCTGTATTTGGTTGCCCCATTCCTAAACCCGCTCCTCCGAGGCTAATGTTGAAAATGTTTTGCGCTGAACCAGTGGTTACATCGCCATACTGTGAAACACCGCCGCCAGATGTTGCGCAGCCCACATTTAAAAACGTGATAGTGATCAAAGAAAGGCAAGCGGCTATACGCATATTCATAGGGGTGTTGCATTATTGAATCTAGCAGTTGCTTGGTCTAGCAGAAAATCCCTTCCCAAATTTCACGTAGATTTTGAAGGGCGTCATTGGGGACCAAATGGATTTATGGCATGTTTGTGGCGTAAGTCGGACGCTGTTCTTGTGAACAGTAAAGATGAACACCCGGCCGTCCGATGCAGCCACACCGAACTCCGCGACCCGGCCTCTCTCATCCCGCACCCCCGCAACCCGAACCAGCATCCAGCAAAACAAATCGAGCTGCTGGCGCGAGTCATCCGACACCAGGGCTGGCGGAACCCGATCGTCGTATCCGCCCGTAGCGGCTTCGTCGTCGCTGGCCATGGCCGCCTCGCCGCGGCGCTTCAACTCGGCGCTACCGTCGTTCCAGTCGACCTGCAGGACTTCGCCACCGAGGCGGATGAATGGGCGCACCTCGTCGCCGACAACCGCATCGCGGAGTTGGCGGATATGAACCAAAGCGGGCTCGAGGATCTGTTGCGCGACCTCGGCGAGGCTGAGGACTTCGATCTGACGCTTACCGGCTTCGATACCGCCGACATCGACCGGATGCTCGCCGACGATTCGGAAGCCGATGACATTGCGGAAGAGTCCGATTCGTCCGAGCAGTCGTGCTTGCTCAAGTTCGACAGGCTTTCGATCCCTTTGACCGAAGCGGAGCGCGTAGCGCTTCGTCGCCGCCTCGATCTGCACGCCGAAGCCATCGGTTCCTACTTTGGCTTCGTTCGCCAACTCCTCGATCTCGACGCCGATGTTTGAGGAAAGCCATCCCATCGACCGGCTGAGGCCCGCGGCATACAACCCGCGCCGGATCTCGGCCGAGGAATTCGCCAAGCTGCGCGAGAGCGTGCGTGCGCTCGGTGTGGTGAAACCGGTGATCGTATCGGAAGGGACGATCATCGCAGGCCACCAACGCACCAAGGCGATGCGTGCCGAAGGCCACGACACCACGCCGGTCCATCTGTTGGGGCCGGTGTCGTTGACCGAGGAAATCCGCTTCAACCAGATCCACAACGGTTCCGATCTCGACGAGTCCGACGAGTTGGGCGTGAGCGTGCCCGTGCTGTCACCGGGCTGGCACGTGCTCAAGCCGTCGCAGGTGATGGTGGCCAATCCGCTTGCTCGTGGCGCGGTGCGCCGGAAGGAGATGCTGCGCCTTCTCGCGAAACACGGCCCATGGGGCGGCGCCGTCGCTCTCGACGATGGCCGTGTGATTTCCTCCGCCGATTACGCCGCCTGCTGCGTGCAGCTCGGTTTGCCAGTTCACGCGAGAGTCATTCCCGCGACGATGGAAGCGATCGCCCGGGCATTTCTCTCGGCGTCCTACGGCGTCTATTCCTACGACCACTTGCCGCGCACCACATGGGCACAGGCGCTCGCTCAAATGAACCGGCTCAACGGCGGCGGCCTGCGCGAGCTGCGGAGCCGGACTTACGAACACGCCGTGTTACCGCATGTGACGAAGCGAGAGCGGATCCTCGACTTTGGCGCTGGCAAGCTGGCCTACGTGAAGCGCCTTTCCGCCGCCGGCTATCAGATTCGTGGACTGGAGTTCTACCTCCAACGAGACGGCAAGATCGCCTACGGCGAAGTGCAGCGGCACGTCGATCGTGTGCTCGAGGATCTCCGGACGTATGGACCCTACGACACGGTGGTTTGCGATTCGGTGCTCAACAGCGTCGATTCCGTCGAAGCAGAACAGGCGGTGATGCTCACGCTGTCCGCTTTGTGTCGGAAGGGCGGGAAGGTGATCTTCAGCGGGCGAAGCCTCGATTCCGAAGTGGAACGGCTGAACAACCGCACGTGTATCGAGAAGAGCCACACGCGCCGCCAGGTGAACTTTCTCGATGGCGACCGGATTTCTGCGATCTTCTCGCGCGGCGTTTGGCGGTACCAGAAATTCCACGCGATTGAGCACGTCCGGGAACTTACGGAACGTTTCATCGGCAAGCGCTACGAGATCCGCGATGCCGACGGCCGTACCCTTACGCAAGGGCCAATCCGCACGACGGGTTGGTCAGTAGTGGCGATCAACGAACGGCCGGCACCGGTGGAAGACATCGAGAGTGGACTCCGGTTCGAGTTCGATCTGCCGTTGCCAGGGGGCAAGCACTACGGCCGCGCTGAGGAGATCGTTGCCGCGGTGCCGTGGCTACGAGAAGGGGAGGCTGACTGACGTATGGCGCGAGGCAGACCAGAAAAGGAATTCGACCTGAGCGAGGTGGAGAAGCTCGGCATGCTGGGAGCCACGGCGTCAGAAATGGCGGCGTGGTTCGGCTGCGGCCTTCGCACGATCGAACGACGGATGGGGACAGCCGACGGCGATTTTCGGCGGGCCTATGAAAAGGGTTTCGGCCGGTTGAAAATTTCCCTTCGCCGTCAGCAGATCGAAGCGGCAAAGGGTGGCAACGTCACGATGCTGATTTGGCTCGGCAAACAGCTTCTCGAGCAATCCGACAAGCGCGAGGTGAAGGAGGAGGCGACCGTCACGGAGCGGGTTGCTCCGCTGGCGTTGACTCCAGCGGATGAAGAGTTCTTGTGCCGGAAAAGCCGTCTAACTTCACCAAGGCACTGAATGCTGGGATTCAATGATAAGCCCAAACTCAGATGCTTTGTCTAGGATTAGGTACTCCGGATATCCATAAAGGAGGTTGAGCCTAAAGCGGGTGAAATTCGCGCCCCGCAAAACCTTATCGATCTGCACTGCGTCGTGGGTTCTGAGCCACTCAAGAAAAATGGTCATCGCCTGATCGTCACCCTTCAAACGTAATGAAATGGGTATAGGACTGATTACTTGTCCCTTTGGAGCATGAATCGAAAGCCTAGAGATTTGGTTCCGGAGTTCCTCCATTTGTTCGACCAAAAATTTCTCAGGTGCGGGGATGGTTGACGACTGCTGGATCAGCAAAGAAGTAGTAGCTCGGTAAATAGGATTGTCCGGGTGGACCTCTGCGCTAGACGCTTCGACCGCAGCCTTAAGCTGCGGTTTAAGGTCCTCCACACCCTTCATGTCGTCCGTGTAAAAGATTGTTCGCTCGTCCGATATGTCGAAAGGCAGGACTGTGGAGCGTTCCGCCAAGGTAACAACGGGAAGTCTTTTGGCATGTCGCACCGCCAACTCATACATGACGTTGGGGTTCAATCCCGTAAGGTTGGCGATCACCATTTCACTTTCCAAAAGGCTCTCAATCACTTTTTTTGTGATCGATCCCGAGCCGGAAATTTCATGGGCTGCGAAAACATTGTAACCCATTTCGTTCAGCACAGGCCTAAGGACAGAAGCTAATAAGCCATCGGCAGAACGTCTTACACCCGAGTCGGAAGGGCCAATTGGGGTAATAACGAAACACTGTTTGTTCGCGGGCACCTCTGTCTTCGCAGCCATGGGGATATCTTGGGGTGTGCAAGCGAATTGGCAATCCTTCCCTCTAAGGAGATCTGCCGCATCTGTAGCGCTCAGAGGAATGGTCCTAGCACCTTGATTGGAGAGAGCAAGAGGGACCAGTCGCGCCAATCGACGCTTCCTCGCGCGCGCGAAACATCGGAGCGTGAATCGTTCCCCTGATCGTGACGACAGCCCGAAGCCGAAGAAGCCTGCCAAAAAGCGGGCTCGAAAGGCCGGGAAAGGTCGACGAACCAAGGGCAAGGGGGAGGGGAAGAAAGCAGGAGGTCGGCCGTCTCTTTATCGAGAGGAGTACCCGGAGCAGGCAAAGAAGCTTTGCCGCCTGGGCGCGACAGACAAGGAGCTGGCCGATTTCTTCGGAGTCGCCGAGTCCACGTTGAATGCGTGGAAGACCGAACATCCCGAGTTTCTGGAGTCCCTAAAAGAGGGCAAGGCGGCTGCTGACGCTGAGGTTGCCGATCGGCTGTTCAAGCGGGCGTGCGGTTACAGCCACACGGACACCAAGTTCGCGACGTTCGAGGGCCGCATCACAGACCGCGAGGAATACGAGAAGCATTACCCGCCGGACACGATCGCATGCATCTTCTGGCTGAAGAACCGCCGTCCGGATCTATGGCGCGACAAGGTCGGCCTTGAACACACCGGGTCGAACGGTGGCCCGATCCAAACCCAAGGCGAGTTCCGGCCGACGCCCGAGGATGAGGAAGTCATCCGGCGTATCCGCGAGACTCGAGAGCGAATCCAACAGCCGACGGCAGAGGAGGGCGCGTGAAGACGCAACGGACGATTCTGTCGCCGTCCGAGTTCGCATGGTTCCAGCTCGGAGAGAAGACGCTCTACGACTGGCAAATCGAGTGCTTGGAGGCTATCGGCCTGCAGGAGTTCGGCGGGCCTCCGGCAGCCATTGCTGCTGCGAACGGCTCGGGTAAGACCGCCAAGGTGGTTGCTTCGGCCATCTGTTGGTTTCTGAGCCGGTTTCCCCGCGGCCAGGTGGTCGTGACGTCGGGCTCGTTTCGTCAGGTCGAGAAGCAGCTTTGGCCGGCTCTACGAGTTCACCAACGGAAGTTTCCCGGATGGACGTTCCTTCAGACGGAGCTGAAGACACCGGAAGGCGGCTTTGCTCTCGGCTTCTCGACCGACGATCCCGGCCGCGCGGAAGGTTGGCACCCGAAGGTCAGCAAGACGGAAGACCCCGTCATGATCATCGTCGACGAGGCGAAGACGGTGCCCGATGGTGTGTTCGAAGCCTTCGACCGGTGCACGCGCGTCTTCCAGCTTTGGGTGAGTTCACCGGGTAAGCCGTGGGGGCAGTTTTACGACGCCTTCCACGCGATGCGGAAGCACTTCTGGACGCGCAAGGTGCGCTCCGACGAATGCCCGCACATCGACCCCGCCAAGCGAGCGCGCGACCTTGAGAAATACGGGCCGGACCATCCGGTTTACCGATCGATGCACGATGCGGAGTTCACCGAGGATGCCGAGCGTCTGATCCTTTCGCCGGATCGACTCACAAGGGCCTTGGACGGCCAGCCACAGCCCAACGAAAACGGGGAAGTGGTCGCCTTCTGCGACTTCGCCGCCGGTCGCGACGAGAACATCCTAGCGATTCGCCGCGGCAATGTCGCCAAGATCGCCAAGGCGTGGGTCGAAAAGGACACCATGCAAGCCGCGCGGGAGTTCGTGCATCTGTTCAAGGTGAACGGCCTGCATCCCGGCGAGGTATGGGGAGACGCCGACGGCCTCGGCACCGTGATGATCGACGCGATCGAAGAGCTTGGGTTCTTCATCAACCGGTTCTACGGCGGGCAGGCCGCAAGCGATTCAGATGAATACGCCAATCTCATCGGTGAAGTGTGGCATGTCGGCGCCCGCGAGATCGAGCGCGGCCGGATTCACCTCGGCCAGCTCGACCCGGAGACGTTCAAGCAGCTCACGACCCGCAAAAGTGAGTGGAGTGAAAGCGGTAAGTTGCGCGCGGAATCGAAGGACAAGATGCGGGCGGAAGGCCGGCACTCGCCTGACCGCGGCGATGGGATTCTCGGTTGCATTGTATGCGGCTCGCGCCTGAGTGGTGCGGTGACGGCTCAGGCGGCAGCGGCTAGCAGCGTGGGCGAGTCGGCCTTCGACAGCGGACACGTCGGAGGATGGTAAGAAGTAACGTCACGCGGTTGACGAGACTAAAAAACGTGTCGAGGAACGAGGCAATTTCGATGAATAAGCGGAGTAATTCCATGTCGGCCTTAAATCATAAGTTAGACTTTAATTATGGATCGGAGCATGGGGACCACTCGCTTCCGTCGATCCGAAAAGCAGAGTTCGGCAGGGTGCCGTGGTCATGAAAACCACTGTCCTTGGAATCCTCACCATCCTCGTGGCCGTCGGAAGCGCGGCCGTTTCGTTCCTCAAAACCGGCACGTTCGACTTCGCCACTACCGCGGCTTCCGTTACCGCTGGCTTCGGCCTGATCAAGGCGAAGGACGCGACGCCGAAGTCGTCTGACAACGGCATCGTTCGTCTCGCGCCGCTCGCCTGTTTCCTCGCGCTCGGAGTCGCCCTGTTGGGCCTTGCCTCCTGCACAGTTGTCACCGCTCCCGACGGCACCGTGACCAAGACGCCCGACAAGGGCCTGATCCAGTCCGGTTTCGATTATGGCGACCGGCTGTTGGATCGGGTCTTTCCGAAGCCAGTTCCAGTTCCGCAAGCCGCTCCCGTTGTCACGCCGGCCAAGTAATCCCTCTTAATCGCAGCGTGGAGCAGAGGTAGCTCGTCTGGTTCATGCCCAGAAGGTCGCCGGTTCGAATCCGGCCGCTGCAACCAATTATTGCCGTCGCCATGACGACCGACACCATCAAATGGGGCGAAACCTACGACTTGGCTGTGCAAGCCAAGGACACGGAAGGAAACGTCCTGCCTCTGGCCGGTTATCAGGCGGCGGCACGTTTTGTCAGCATGCGCGTCGGCGGCGGTGAAGTCGCGACGGTGGACCTGATCATCGGCGAAGACGACACCGCTCGTTGCTCAATCGACACCGGAGCGGAAGGCTGGGCTCCCGGTCCCTATCGCTACGACGTCCGTCTCACCGATCCCGACGGAAACGACTACTGGAGCGACTCGGTGAAACTCGTTCTTCAAAACCGCGACACGCCTGCGTCCGTATGATCGCGACCATCGTCATCACTGCCACGCGCCAGCAAGCGCTCGCTTCGGTTGTGATCAATCGAGGCCCGACTGGTCCGCAGGGCGAAGATGGTGAAGCCGGACCGCAAGGCATCCAAGGCCCACAAGGGCTTCAAGGAGTTCAAGGTCCGCAAGGCGCTCAAGGGATACAGGGGCCAGCCGGTCTGCAAGGGCCACAAGGCGAAATTGGACCCCAGGGTGCGCAAGGCCCTCAAGGCCCCGCAGGGAGCGACGCAAACGTCACGAACGCCAACGTCAACGCCGCCATCGCGGCAGATCCTGCGGCGACTCGCGCCGCTGCCGGGGTGCCCGCTTACATCCAATCTAAAACGCCTTACGCGTTGCCGTCCGGCGCAAAGACGTATGCGGGCGTTGCGACGGCAATCGGTCCTGTCGGCTACGTCGACCGTTTTACTTCCAATATCGGGTTCGGTTGGGGCACCGACAACCCTCCGGCGCAGTGTATTCCCTTCTTCATGTCCAATGGACAGTCGCTATCTGCCGTAAAGATCCACCACATCTCCGGCACGCATCCAACTGCGGTTTTGGAAGTGGGATTGTATGCGGCCAATGCCGACAATTTGCCGGATGCGTATATCGACAAGGTGAGCTTTCCTCTCAATACGGCAGGGGCCGTAAAAACTGCATCGCTCGCGACGCCGTTCACGCCAAGCGGTTTATTCTGGGCAGTGATTCGTCCGTCGTTAGGTGACACGAATTTCAAGGCGGGAGGTAATGGTCAAACGCTGACAATTACCGGATACGGATTCGGTCACAACCTCCTCCTTGCTCAACTCTTTGGTGCGTGCCCGGTATCAACCGCCAACCTTAATAATTACCTTGGCTCCTACGGGCCAGTTCGAACATCGCAGTACAGTCTCCTGCCGACGTCCAGCATTCTTTCGCAGATTGGAATGACTCAAGTGTCAAACGCCCCGGCTTATGGCCTAATTCTTCACTGATAACGCTCATGCCACTCAAAGCGATTTTCCCGGTCCCAGACGTGCCTCAGGTGATAACGCCCTGGCAACTTCGGAAAGCGCTGAACCAATTCGGCCTGCGGGCAGCTGTCGAAGCCGCGGTGGCACAAGCCGACCAGAACACCAAAGACGGCTGGGAGTTTGCCACCGAGTTCCGCCGCGATGACGCCATGCTCAACGCGATGGCCGGTGCCCTTGGCATGACGTCCGAGCAACTCGACGACCTCTTTCATCTCGCCGCAACCCTCTGAACCCCCATGACCATTACCGAAGACCATTGGCTCACGGACGCGACGCGTTTGCCCCTACCCGGCGGAGCGTCGATGCAGGTGCGACGGTTCCTTGTGATCCACTTTACCTGCGGCGCCACCGCGCGTTCTTCGGTCGAGTTCTGGAAGTCTCCGGAAGCGAAGGGCGCGTGCGCTCACGTCATCATCGATCGTGACGGCACGGTTTACCAATGTCGTCCGTTCAATCGGACGTGTGGACACGCTGGGAAATCCACCTGGCGAGATCCGCGCACCGGCACCCGCTACGACGGTTTGAACGCGTGTGCGATTGGCATCGAACTCGCCAACGCTGGCGATGACGATTCGCTTGCGCGCAGGTGGTCGCGTATGCCGCTGCTCAAGGCTCGCCATAAGAACGGTGGCTCTGAGTGTGAGTGGGAGCGATTCACCGCGGAACAGATCGTCGCGTGCGAGGCGGTGTCGAAAGCCTTGGTCGCCCGCTACCACCTCGATGACGTGGTCGGACACGACGACATCGCACCGGACCGCAAGAACGATCCCGGCCCGGCCTTCCCCATGCTCCAACTCCGCGAAGCCTGCGGTTTCAGAGGCATGCCCAACCGAGCTTCCTGATCCATGCAGCTCTTCAAGCAACTCTATGACCTCGGCTTCACGCCGCTCAACTGCGTGTTGATCATCGCCGTCATCGCCGTCTGGAAGATGACCGGCAAGAAGGACAAAAAGCAGACAGAGGTTCGTGAGGAATGGCACGCGGAAACCCGGCAGCGGGTCGAAGCGATGCAAGGCCACGTCGAGAAGTGCGACGAAGAACGCGCCAACCTGCGTGAAGCCCACGCGAAGCTAGAAGGCCGTCTCGACCAAATGAGCCGCTGCCCGGTCAATGAATGCCCGAATCGGGCGCGATGAAAGTAACATTTGGTAAAACGCCGGGACTACAACCCGAAGAAAACGTGCGAGGGGCATCCCTTGAAAATTTTGACCATGTGCGCGAAGGTGCCAGGGAGTCCGTTCATAGGCTCGTGCATAGGTTGGAAATTGATCCTGTTGCGAAATTGTTCCGAGAAACATGCATCGTATCGCTCTCGCAGGGCTGTTCCATTACTAGTTCCTGAATGGAGTGCGGGGTCGAAGACAGAAATTTTATGCAGGTTTCTATTTGGGCCGAGCGCAGCTTTTAGGAAGTACTGCATATAAGTGTCCGTCATCGGCAGGCTGTAGCCGCAGACTACTAGGCTTTTGCACGTTCGAAGTGCGTGTAAGGCGGCTTTCCAAATGGGCGTCCCAAAGGTGGATTCGGTCTTATTAAAGACCGGCGGGATAATTTGGGGGTTCTCGTTTGCCAGCAAGAATGAGTTGTTCGGGGTTCCTTTGATTGAGGGGAAATTCAAAGAACCATGGAGTTTCAATAGCTTCACGTTGAAACTTTCTGACGGAAGGGCATCAGGGAGGACTGGATTAAGGGTCTTTCCCTGCTGGGCCGCGTGCCCATAGCCCCATGTTTGATCTCTGGTCGCAAAAGTTGTTTTCACAGGCAACGCATTTGCGTAATTTATGGAAACCCCGGGAAGGGTGTGGGGGTATCGGTGGCCGATAAGTAATTGAAACAGGGATCTTTCTAAGACTAGGTCGTAGTTGAAGCTAATGATGGTGGGTAACGAGTTGGAGTCATACTTCCAAAGCTCTATAAGGCTGCTCCAGAAGCTTCGATAGATGGATGCACCTTTATCTTGAATGTTTAGTAGGTCGCCTGTGTGTTTGACGTTGCAACAAAGCTCTATGGCTAAGGAAATGGCTCTCGTGAAATCCGAGAGGTTTTTTTTGCCTGCTCGGCTGCCACAGAAGGCTTCAAAGGAGAGCACGGACAGAATTTGCTCAATGTTGAACTGATCGACCGAAACTCTCGCGTGATAGGTTTCTATGCTGTCACGAATTCGAAGCACCTTTTGAAGAGTTTCTGCGTGCTTCGGATTGAGAGTCCCGTTGGGCGAACGTCCCGTTATTGCCATTTCGGTCATCCGCTCCATGAAGTTGCTCAAAAGCGGTATGCCGGCGTCGTAGCTGGCCCCAGCTCCTAAGAGGATTACGTTATCGCTCATCCTGAGATCCTCTTAATGTGTCAATGCTTACACTTCCCGCAGGTTCCGCCGGAGTTGCAGTGCTTGCAGTATTTGCAGTTCTTGCATGCGGTGCAGCCGTCGTCGCCTGAGCATTTGCCAGCCATGGCGGTGCTGGCGCTAAAAAGTGAAAGAGCCGTGAGAACAAGGATCGTTTTCATAGGGGGTATGCTCGTCTAACGAATTGGCGACAAGGGGACAAGAGGATAAGCCTCGCGCGTGCTTGCCCGTTTAATCGCTCTTTTCCTTCTCTTCCTCACCGGCTTCGCCTTCGCCATCGACGAAGCTGGCATTCTCTCGCCGCTGATTTCGCCCGCGAAGATCGACAGCCTCAGCGCCGATCGTGCTGCGAACCCGAGATTGCGAAAGATCGCCTACTGGTTGGAGACGGCGAGGCGGAACGGGCAGGACGTGGGAGCGGTGATCGACCAGGCACAGCGGGGCGCGGGATACGCGGGAACGCCCCGGGCCGAGGTCGAAAAGGCGGCACTGTTGCGCAACCTCACCATTCTCGAGCGTCTCGGCTGTCTTACCGACGAGGGCATGACGAAGCTACGGAAGGGAAACGCCCCCATGATTACGAAAGGGCCTTACGCCGGAGACATCGTCGAGGTCGATCACATCATCCCCCGGGCCGTGGCGCCGGAGCTCGATTACAAGCTCTACAACCTCGAGTTCATGCCAGCGCGGATGAACCGCGAAAAGAGCGCCAAGATCGGCCAACGTCAGATCGCGTTAGCCAAACAATGGGCGTCTCAGGGGCTGCTTTCGGAGAATGGTAAACGCGCGGTTCTCGGGGGAGGTTAGAGAAATCGATGCCGATTGGAATGTGCCCCAATTCGGTGGATATGTTAGATCGGTGGCATGGAATCGAACGAGCACCAGGAGGATGGACTTAATGCCAAGGATCTATTGCGCTATTTTGTTTGGACGGCTGTCGTGATTGCCGGAGTGATGGTCCTTTATTTTTTGGTGGTTAAATGGGCGTATGGAGGGACGCTCGCCAATATGGCCAGTTTTGGCGATTCTTTCGGGCCGATCAACGCCTTCGTCTCCGGGGTTACGTTTTTCGTGCTGATCATTTCGATCATCCTTCAACGGAATGACCTGAAAGCCCAAACCAAGGCGCTGATGCTCCAGCAGACGGCTCTCGAGCAGCAGATCACCGAGTTCCAGCACCAGAAGGACGAAATGGCGCGTGCCGCGTCGGCACAGGAAGAAGCGAATCGCATCACGCGACTTGGCTTTCAGGTTGAAGCGTTGAAGAGCAGAATTGCATGGCATACCGCGTTCATCCAAAGAGGAGGAGCCTTGGGGAATGCGGACAATCGCGTTAAAGAACACGTTGAGGAGCTGGAGACGCTGCTGAGACAGAATGGCATCGAAATAGGCCCAAGGGACCACTGAACGCGCCGGACGCCTAGCTTCCCGAGTGCCAGCTTGTCGGGCATGGCTCCCGGCTTCCGCCCTGTTGGCACCGCTCTTCCGCCGCGTCGTGACGTTCTTATTGAAGCGGCGGCGGCTTCGCCGTCGCTCTCCCTTACCGAGTCGATCATCGTTCCCAAGGCGCAGGAACGCCTGTTGGAGCTGTTCGAGCGCGAGCAATTGCCCGGAGACGTTCGCCAGACGCTGGCGGCTGCGCTTGCGGGCGACCTCCGCCAACAGCAGCTCCTGTTTCAGGCCATGGTGGACACGTGGCCGCGCCTGCAGAAGGCGCTCCGGGAGGTGAAGCTGGCCGTGCGCAAGGCTCTCTGGCAGCTCAAGCCGTGGGCCGAACGCGGTGAGAAACCTAAAGGCGGTGCCGAGAAGCTGGCCCGCGAGGTGGAGGCGGCGATCTGGTCGATGAAGCCGGATCCCACCCGCAACGAGAAGGGTTTCGAGGGCATGGTCGAGGAACTAGCGCTCGGCTACTTCTTCGGCCACCAGGTGTTGGAGATCCGCTGGGAGCGAGACGGCAAAGGCATTCGGCCGAAGTCGGCGAAAGTCGTGCCTCCGCGATTCTACGGCTACCCCTACCACGACGCGGGCGAGGACCGGCTCATGTTCGACCCGAACGGCGGCATGGGTGCCGAGAATTACGTCGATTTCCCGGAGCACCGGTTCCTGATTGCGATCAACGGCGGTCACCCGGGCCATGCTTCCATTGCGGCTCCGTTGCGAGCCTTGGCGACCTACTGGCTCGCCGCCGTGTATGGCCTGAAATGGCTGACCCAGTTTGCGCAGATCTGCGGTGTGCCCTTCCGGTGGGCCGAGTACGCTACGGGCGACGAAACTTCGAAGCGAGTCGTTCAAGAGATGCTTTCGAAGATCGGCTCGGCCGGCTGGGGCGCGTTCCCGGCTGGCACGAAGGTCAACTTTGTGGACACCGGCAAAGGCGCGAACACGGTCGCGCAGAAGGTGCTCCTCGATCTTGCTGATGAGCAGTGCGACATCTTCATCCTTGGCCAGACGCTGACGAGTTCGGCGGGCGACAAGGGGAGTCAGGCACTGGGCAAGGTGCATGAGGGCGTCCGTCAGGACGTGATTGAAGGCGTCTGTGACTTCGTGGGTGAGGTGCTCAGCTACCAGCTCGTGCCGTCGATCGTAACGCTCAATTACGGCGAGAACCGCGAGGACCTGCCCGGCGTGTGGGCGGAGTGGCCCGAAGAGAAGGACCTGAAGGCCGAGGCCGAACGGTTCGAGGCTTTGAAGCGCCTGGGCCTCCAAGTTGGCAAAGAATGGGGATACGAAACCCTCGGCGTGCCGATGCCAGGCGATGGCGATGAATTACTTTTCCCGGAACCTCCGGCGGATGGTGCGCAGGGAGATCCTGCGACGGGTCCATTTCTGCCCCATGAAACAAAGCCGGAGGACGGGAAAACCGACGAGAAGAAGGGCAAGAAGCCAGTCGAAGCGTCCGACGCCAGTGAGTGGCTGAACTTCGACGAAAAGTCCGGCTCCCTGGGAATCCCTCGCCGTGAAATGCCGCAGATCAAGAGTGGCGATCGTGCGTCGATGGTGCAGTTCCTACGAGCCCGAGGCATCGAAAGCCGCGAGGAACTGGTCGACGCCTCCGCGCTCATTCCGACCCAAGCCGAGTATGCGCCGGCCAAGGTGGCAGCCGCGAAAGCCTACACCGGTGGCAACCGGGCGATCCTCATCTCCGAAGACAGCCACGTCGTGGATGGCCATCACCAGTGGCTTGCCGCGAAAGAAGCCGGTGAACCCATCCGTGTGATCCGCCTGTTGGCGCCCATCGCCCGGGTGCTGATGATGGTCCATCGCATGCCCTGCACGACGGTTGCCGCATCCATTCGTGAAGACTTGGACGACGGTCGTGAAAAACCTCTGACCGTGGACAAGCTTTCCGCCGCCGTGCTCGAAGGACTCACCGGTGTTTCGCGCGAGTGGCTGTCGCCGGTGCGGCCGTTCTTCGACCGCTTGGCCGCGCTCGCGATGTCGAAGCACGTCACCGATGAGGACTTTTTGGCGGCCCTAGAAAAAGCCCGGACGCAGCTCCCAGAATTGTTCGACCTGCTCGACGTGCAGGCGTTGGAAGATGCGTTCGCGAATGCGATTGGTTCGGCCGCGTTGGCGGGCAGCACAAAGCGCTACGAGCCATGATTCGCCTATCGGTCAACGTGAAGGACTCGGCGAGCCCAGCGCTTGCCGCCGTGATCTCCGCGCTCACCGGCCCGGAAGCGGCCGGGCTGAATGCTGTGGGCGGTCGGTCCGCATCCAATGCCGCCGCGTCCTATCATCGTACATTCGATCAATCCGGCGGGTGGCGCGGGAAGCGCTATCTCGGGCCGAGTCAGACTGACGGCAGCCGGTTCGGCGCTGACGTCGCCCGCGGCTGGAAATTCGATTCCTCGGACAAGCAGGGCGCGATCATCTCGAACGACGCCGATCATTATCGGTTCAAGATCACCGGCGGCACGATCACGCCCAAGCGCTGGCGTTATCTAACCATTCCATTGGTCCCGGAGGCGAAGGGGCTGCGAGCCGCGACTTACGTTCAAAACACCGGCCTGAAGCTCTTTCAGCCGCGTGGCAAACGAGTTTTGGCCGTGAAGGACGGGAAGGGGATTCGCCCGATCTATGCGCTCGTTTCGTCCGTGACCATGGGGCCGTGGCCGAACGCGCTGCCGCCGGAAGAGCTGCTGACTGACCATTTCCTCTCTGGTTGGCGTGACGCGTTGGAGGCGCACATCGAAGACGCATGATCGACAGGCCCATGACGTTTGAGGAGGCGATCCGCTTCTTGTTGGATAAGGAACAGCTCCCCGCCGAGTGGGACGCCAAGGTTTGGGCCGCGCAGGAAGTCGACTTCCGAACGCAGGCGTTCTTTGTCGCGAAGGTGGAGAACGCCCGGTTCCTCGACCGGGCGCAGACGCTGCTCTTCGACTATCTGGCGAAGGTTCGCGAAACGGTGACCACTCCGGATGGAGAGAAGACGGCGCTTTCGGTCTCAGACCGTTCCCACTTCGTGAAGCTGATGCGCGATTTCATGATTCAGGAGGGCATGGCCAAGCCGGAGGACCTCGCCGGCGTGAATCAGAAGGATGTGCAGGACATCCGCAGCCTCGCGCGGCTAAATCTGATCTTCGACACCACCGTTCGCAGCGCTTATGGCTTCGGCCAATGGAAGCAGGGGATGCAACCAGCCGTCTTGCGAGCCTTCCCGGCCGCTCGTCTCATCCGTGAACGCGGCGTGGCGGTTCCCCGGCCGCGGCATCAGGCGAACTTGGGCGAGGTGCGATTAAAGACCGACCTGCCGTGGTGGGCCGACTTCCACAACGCCAGGGAAATCGGCGGTTTTGGCGTGCCGTGGGGGCCATACGGTTTCAACAGCGGCGTGAACCAGGAGGACGTTTCACGCGCGGAGGCAAAGGCGCTCGGGCTCGATGTTTCCGAGGTGAAGCCGACCGACGGCAAGCTCACCGACGGCACACAGGCCAGCACGCGGAAGATGGACCCGGATCTGAAACGGAAGCTGTTGGAAGAACTCCGCCGTGGACCGAAGCCGCGCGACCCGGAAGAAGCCGCACGGCAAGCGGCAGCGGAAACCCGGCGGGAAATGCTGCGTCGCGGAATGGGCGAAGCTGAACGCTGGGGCGACCTCGCTAAAGTGGAGGAATACCAACAGGCGATTGCCGACCTGCCACAACGCGGTCTCATCGTGCGTGAAGTGGGCGATGCGGTCGCGATCGGTAATCCGTCGCGACCCTCGAGCGAAGCGTTTCAATCCGAAGCTCTACCCGGTTCGGCCGACTGGTATGCCGAGCTCGAGCAATGGCTGGCATCGCAAGGCATGGATGCGAGTCCGGACGCGGTGGATGCTTACGCGAAGGAAGTCGCTCGCCAAATGGGAATCCGCCTTTGAGGGGACCACTCCCGCGCGTGGGAAGCGTGCGGCTCGGGCGATTAGATCGAGGCCATGGGTCGCCTCATTACCGCCATATGCAGTGCACTGCCTGCCACGGGAATTCCGTTGGAAGTCTGCTATGTCCCTGAGGGGAAGCAGAAGATTTACCCCCAAAGCCATCCGAACGGGGTGTGGGTAGACATGCCCGCTGAGCAGGGAGTGGCTATCGCTGCCCGTTTTGATGGACAGCTTCAGGACTTGCTCAAAGCGAACGTCAAGCCGTGGATCGATTTCGAGCACACCGGCCGCTATCCATCCGCAGGCCGTCCCACCGCGTTCCGCTATGAACCGGGCAAAGGTCTGATGTGTGCGATGGATTGGAGCACCTCCGGCCGCCGCGCGATCAAGGGCAAGGATGTGAACTACTTCTCCCCCCGTGTGGACATTGACGAGAAGGGCATTCCGACCTCGCTGCCGAAGCGGGGACCACTCGGTGGATTGGTCACCGAGCCCGCTTTTCGCGATGGAACAGCCATCGCCGCGAACCAAGCGGAAGACACACCAAATCATCCCGCCATGATCACAATCCTCGCCTCCTGTGGACTCCTGACCGCCAACGAAGCCGCGCTGGAAGGCGCGGAAACTCTCGCCGCCAACCGCGTGACCGCGCTCAAGGCGAACGCCGAGAAGATCGTCACTCTTGAAGCCGCGAAAGCGGATGCGGAAAAGGACCGCGACGAGTGGAAGAAGAAGTTCGAAGACGCCGACGCCGCTAACAAGTCCGAGAAGGAGAAGCGCGCGAAGGACAAGGTCGAAGCCGCCGTGGCCGCTGGCAAAATCGCCCCGAGGGACGAAGAGACGAAGAAGTATTTCACCGACCGCATCGTCGCCGGTGACGCCTTCGCCGAGAAGATGCTCGAGAACCTGCCGAAGCAGCATCCGGGCATCGACAAGCCGCTCGTCACCGCTGCAGCCGACGGCAAGGGCGCACAGGGGGCCGATGGCGAACACGCCTTCGTGACCGAAGCTCGCAAGCTCATCACCGCCAACCAAGCGAAGACCGAAGACGAAGCATTCAGCCTCGTGGCCTCCAACAAGCCTGATCTCTACGCCGACTACTGCAAGCAGTTCGAAGGCTGATCCCCATCCACTGATTCAACCCTTAGCAGCTTACCATCATGGATACTTACTCCGAAGGCGCTTACAAAAGCTTCACCGAGGAAAACCTCCTCGATCTCAAGGACAAGGAAGGCTTTCTTGTCGAACTTGGCGCCGCCGACGGCACCGTGAAACTCGCCACTTCCGCCGACAAAGCCATTGGCGTGCTCTTTGGCCGCAGCAGCCTGGAAACCAAAGAGGTCGCTGTGCGCCTCCTTGGGAAGGGCGGCACCGTCAAGGTCAAGGCCGGCGGTGTGATCGCCAAGAATGCCCGCGTTACTTGGGGGGCTGGCGGCAAGGTCGTCACTCAGCCGACCGCCGCAGGCACATACCGGACCCTTGGCCGCAAGCTCGGCATGGGTAACTCCGCTGACGGCGACATCGTCGAGATCATCGACGTGATCGAACCAATCACTGTTGCGGCCTAAGACCATCTTCACCCCTCCGATAACCCTCAGCCCATTTCCGACCTATGAAGTCCAACGCTGTTTTCAATCACGTCCTGAGCCGCACCGCCTCGCAGTATGCTGTCAACGAGGCGGAATATGCTGCCGCCGCGCTGTTTCCGGTTTTCAACGCCGCGGTAAATGCCGCCCGTTTCCCGGTGTGGCTCAAAGACAACCTGCTCACCGTTCCGATCATCAAAGCCCGTGCGCCGGGCGCTCCGTATGAGCGCACCGACATGGTGCTCGATGAGGACACCTACGCAACCTACGACTATGGTATCGAGCTCCCGCTCGACGATCGGCAGAAGGCAATTTATGCCAGCGCCTTCGAAGCCGACAAGGGCAAGGTTCAGCGTGGAACGCGTATCCTCATGCTCAACAAGGAGCGCCGCGCTTATCAGCTCGCCACGGGTGGCAGTGTGCCGTCCTCTTCGCCTGTCACCAAGTGGGACGCCGAGGATTCCGACCCCATCGGCGATGTGAAGGCGGTTGTGGAGGTGATCCACGACAACTGTGGTATGAATCCGAATATCGGCATCATTCCCCGCGACGTGTTCAATGTTCTGACCGAACACCCGAAAATCACCGAAAAATTCAAATACACGCGTGGTGGTAACGTCACGGCGGAGATTCTCGCGGCGATCCTAGGCCTCGACCGCATTGTGGTCGCCGGTGCTGTGCAGAACGCCGCTGCCGAAGGTCAGGCCATCAGCGTCTCCAAGCTGTGGGGTGACTCGGTTGTGCTGGCTTACAGCAACGCGACGATGGATCTGGAGTCTCCAACCTTCGGTCGCACCTTCGCCTGGGCGGGCTACACCGGTGCCAAGAGCGGCGAAATCGCCGTCATGAGCTATCGTGAGGAAAACCCGCCCGCTACCATCCACCAGCTCAAGCACGACGTTCAGGAGAAGATCGCGGCGGCTGCGTGCGGTTATCACCTGTCCAACGTGCTCGCCGCTTGAGCTGATCACCTCGAACCCGTCACTGTATGAAGTTCATCGTCACTGATTCCAAAGGCCTGCTGATCGGCGGACAGCGCATTCCGAAAGGAAGCGCGTTGCCCGCCTCGGTTTCCGGCTCGCAGCTCATCGCTTGGAAGCGATTCGGGCAGGTGAAGGAAGCCCAGGAGAAAACCGAAAAGCCTTCCAAACAGGACGGCCCGGAGAATCCCGACAAGGGCTCGCCCAACAAGCCGGGAGATCCTGACAAGTAAGTTTCCCGGTTGCTCGGTTGGTCATACCAAAGCCCCGTCCGTTGCCAGCGGACGGGGCTTTTTTAAAAGCGTTGCCCCTAGCGAAAATTCCGGGAGGATAAATTTGTGAGCTGGAATGATTTGGTCACATTGGTTGGCGGCTGGTTTTCTGCACCTGCATCTTGGAGCGTCCTCATCGCTACCTGTGCATTGGTTATCAGCATTTGGACAAAGCTGGGCGTAAACCGCGAAATCCGGATGCGCTGGAAAATTGAACAGATTAGACGGCTCGGAGAGGCTTTCGTCGCTGCCCAAAAAGCAAAAAACAAATTGAGTGAATGTGAATCCCTATTAGCGGCGTTAATAAGTGGCGCAGTTGCGGAAGGGAAAAGCAGAGAGACACTGGAGGAAATGCGTTCTCTGCGTGACACCATAGAGGGACGCTATCAGGAGGTTTGGGAGTGGGTAAAGAATGCAGAAGCTGTCCTTGGGCACTTCGAGAGAGGCGGAGATGCGAACTTGGACCTGCGAAATGCGGAAGTCAAAGTCGCTCGCTTCAATCAACTTCTGGCTTTAACCGAAGGGGATGTTCATCACGTGAAGAGCGAAGAGTTCAAGGATAGTTGGGAGCGGATAGATGCTCGAATAAAGGCGATGAGAGCATTGAATGAATCATGCTTCGAGGGGACCACTCAGGAAGGTGGAGTGACGCGTTGGGCGGGGGAATCCTCGTCCCATGCCTTGGGTTGAGTTCACCACCGATCACGTCAAAGCCCGCCTCGCCGCACGCGAGCTGGAGGTTTACGAGGAGACGGCATCGGCGGAAGCCGACGAAGGCGAGTTCTCCACGCCGGTGCCGCGACTGCCGCAAATCGTTGAGCAGATCGTGATGCGGATTCGCGGCATGGTCCGCGCGAATCCCCGCGTCTCCGCGATGGGACCGGCCGGCACGATTCCTGACTTCTGCGTCGCTCATGCGGCCGTGCTCGGACGCATGGCGCTCATCGGCCTCAACCCGGTTCCGGAAGGCATGACCGACCCGCGCCGCGACGAATATCGCGCGGCCGAGAAGTTCGTCGAATCGCTGCCGTCGATGCATCCGAGCGCCTTTGGGGATGATCTGCCGACGTCCACCGCAACCGCATCCGCCCCGGTCTATGGCGGCAACTGCTTGCTCGATTTCTGACCATGAGCCGCCCGAAAACCATTGGCTTTGCCATCGTCGAACGCCTCGAGGAAATCGAAGAGCTGGCGGGCAGGGTGTTCTACTTCCAAGCCCGGACCGCCGAGAGCGAATTCACCAAGCGCATGGGCAAGGCCCGTGGCCGCGCGGTGGTGGTCCGGTTGGTGAAAGCCACGAACATCAGCCAGACGCACCGGGAGGCATTCTATGGCGGAAGCTTTACCGTTTCGCTGTTTTCCTCGTCTCTTCTCACTTCCAAGGAGGCGAAGGACACCGACGCGCTGATGCAAGAGATCGCCAACAAGCTTCAAGGGTGGTGGCCGGGCAACGTGCCCTCCAACGGCATTATGTTCTGCCGCTGTGGCGACATCACTTTTCCTGACGATCCCGATTTCGACGTGGCTGTGATGCCCGTCGACGCACCTCACCAATCCGCCTGATCCCATGTCCGACGAAGCCGCCCAACCTGCCACCAAACCCGTCAAATCCGAACCGCAGTTCGCCTGCGTCGTGATCAAGGAGTCGATCACCTACGGCCAAGTGATCCTTGGCAAAGGCCATCGGCTCAAGCTGCCGAAGAGCGAAGCCGAAGCGCTCGCATCGATCGGTCACATCGAGATCACGGGTCTCTGAACTTCCACCTCATCCCTAACTCCCGCACCCCATGGCCTACGCATACGGCAATCTCGAAGAGCGCCTTCCCGGCGCCAAGTTCCGCTTCATTCTCGATGGAACGGTGATCTCCACTCAAACGATCGGAAAGTCGGTCAAGCCGGCCGCCGACGCGTTCACCGACGACTACAGCCTCGGCAAGATCGGCAACGCCAAATACACGCCCAAGACCAAGGATCGCTCCCGTGAGTGGTCGCGTGAAGACGGCAAAGGGTGGGCGGAGCGCAACGAGAAGATCGTCACCGAAGACGCGCACCAGATCACCATGATCGAGTTCCCGTCGAAGATTCACGACCGGCTGGCTTTCGGTCTCGAAACCGCGCCGGTGGACGACACTGAGCAGCAGGCTTACGCAACCTCGGACCGCGGCCTTAATGGTTGGGCGCAGTTCACCCTTACCAAGCAGGACGGCACCGCGACCGGTGTGCTGACGCTGCACATTCGGCTCGAGCTGGAGACCACGCCGGAAATCAAAAACGAATACGGCAGCCCGGTCTGGCGTATCGTCCACCTCAAGGACGCGTCTCCCACCACGCTCGACACCTACAAGCCGTATCCGGCTGCGGCCTAACCTCCCATGCGCGAAAGCGGCTGGCGTATTACCTGGAATCCCGCGGGCGAAAGCTCGCGGGTTCTTTTGGATTTCGGCGACCTCATGGACGGCGAGATCCAGCGCGACCTCGTGCAAGTGGTGGACGTCGGTCGCTTCGATCAGGCGACGCAGGGAAGGCCGTTCGGTCGTAAGAACCGCAAGCGTCGGCTGGAATTCAATCGACTCGTCGAATTCACCAATGGCGCGGAGGCATTCCTCTCGATGCTCGATGCCGCGTCGAACGATCCGTGGGGCGAGAAACAGCTCATCCAAATCGCGCCGATTCTCGGTGGTTCGGCATACGGACGCGCGGCATTGCTCTCCTTCGAGCGCGAGTTCGTGACGCAGCCGTATCCGGGCTACGTCGAAAAATACGCCTTCCGGATCGACAGCGGCACCACCGGGCCGGGAACGCCAGCCATTACGATCCTTGAGGGCTGGTTCAATCCGCCGGTTGAGGGCGGCGGGACGTCGAGTGGCAGCATTACCGTGACGCTGCCGCCCGATCACGGCATCGTCGCGGGCGATGTCGTTTATGTGTCCGGGGTGTCCGGCGTGACCTCGGGTTATTACCCGGTTACGAACGTTAGCGGCAATAACGTGACGATTGGCGCCGCGTCAAATGGGCAGCCGGTTGAGGAGTTCCCCGACGTCTTCGGCACCGATGCTCTCGATCCGCACAACCCGAACGAGTCGCCCCATTTTGGCGCGGGTGCCGTGAATTTCAACGGCACGGTCAGCCTCCACGTGAGCGGCATGACCGAAGTCGGCGCGTCCTATCAATGGCGGTCCGGTGGTGATTGGAATGACATCAGCCCAGATGGATTCGGCCGTGCCGAGATTACTTTCAGCACGCGGTTGCTCCGCATCGATCATGGCGCTTGGTACCGCGCGTCCTACTCGGGTGCCGTGTTGATCATCGATGGGGAGACGCAGCCGCCGCAAGCGAACCCTCCGGGGTTCCAGGTGACCGAGTCTCGGACCTTCCTCGACCTCTTCGAACTGCGAAAAAACGGGGTCAAAATCGACGAGCACCGCATCTCGCCCAACTTCAAGACCCGGAAACTCCACACGTATATGGGGCCGCGGTTTCACGAGGTCGCCACCGGGAAGACCGTCACGGCCACGCTGCGGGCGGATGGTGGCATGGCTCGGTTAGGCACGGGCGTGGCCGAGATCATCACCTCCGGCACTGTCCAGAAAGCCGAGTAACCGATGGCCTACCAATCTCCAGTCCTGATCGAATACGTGATTGATGGCGATGCCTACACGGTCGCGGCCGTCGGCGATTGGATCGATCGCTTTCGCACAACCGGCCAACAGGATCTCCACGAGTCGGACGGCTTTAAGGCGAAGGATGCTTGGTTCATGCCGCTTGGAACCGCCACCGGCGAAGTCGGCTTCGTGGTCGAACGCGATTACTCCGCTAACGCCGATGCCCAAGCGGCGTTTCTCTCGCCCGAAGTCGTCGATGGTGCCGACCTCGTTCAATCGACGGGCACGCTGCGGATGACGATTGGCGCGGCGGTGCGCGAGTGGGGAAATGCCGTGCTGCAATCCGTCTCGCCAGCTCTTCCGTCCGGGCCGACATCTACGGTGGCGACCGCATTCCGCTTCATCGTGCCGCCGGTGCCTAGTTAACGAACTGTTCGGGTGAATAGTTTTGGCTGGTTCCCCAATCGAGAAAGGATTATTCCGGCCAAATGGAAGGTTTGATCCCTATTCTCAACCAAGGAGCCGAGTTCATAGTCGATTCCCGGCATGTCGCGGATCTATTCAACATCCAGCACAAAAGCCTTCGCGAACTGATCGAGTCCCACGAGGCTGAATTGACTAGGCTGGGATTTTGGCGGTTTGAAACCGCTAAAATCACAAATGACTTAGGGCGAACGACTAAGGGCAGGCCGGAGAAATTCTATTGGCTGACTTTTGACCAGGTCATCTACCTGCTGACACTTACGAAGAGCACGGCGGAAACGAGGGAATTTCGCGTCCAACTCATCCTTGCCTTCCGCGCCGCCAGAGAACGCTTCCGGCCAGTGGATGCCTACCTGCTCTCGATCCCCGAGAGGTGGCGTAAGACCTTCAAAGACGATTTTTACGTAGCCCTGTTGGGTATTTACGGAGCCGATTATGATGCCTCGAAGAACAAGCCGAGCTGGGTAGGTGCATGGACTAACCGGTTTATCTACGAGCCCATCTACGCAATGATGGCAACCGAACTAAAGGCGAAGCGAAAGGCCTATTGCGGGAGTTCTGGGAAGGATCCTGAGTTCATCAAGCTCCATCAATTTTTAGAAGAACACGCCCGCGATGATCTTCGAGACCACATGACGAAAATCACTACGCTATTGCAGCTTTCTGGGTCCAAATACGAATTTGCGGAACATTTTCGTTCGGTTTTCCACGGTAACACCCAGCTTCGAATGGACGGGCTTCTTGACGATCGCTTCTCCTGACGGGACCACTCCCCGGCGTGGGAGAGTATCGGCCACCGGGCGAATCTCCCCGCATGGCCGACAAAAAAGTTGAGATCCGGATCGATACCCAGGCGAATACCAAGGGAGCAAAGCAAGCAGAAGACGCCCTTGAGAACGTGACCCAAGAGGCGCGCGAGGTGGGGAAGGCGGTGGGCGACATCAATCAGGCTCGCTCCATCGACGCCATGGAACGGGAGTTGGTAGATCTGACCAAACAGCTCCGTGCGGTTTCGGTTGGCTCCCAGGAATTTGGGGCGTTGGCAGAACGCATCCAGGAAGTGGAACGAGAGCTGGAACAGGCCCATCAGGCGGCCTCGGGATTCACTCGTCGAATCAATGATGTGAATTCGGCTTCCAGCAAGCTCGGCAAGACGGTCGGCAAAGGCGGCAACGCCGGCGGCGCGGTGTTGGAGTTTTCCCGCGCCTTCGAAGACGCCCAGTATGGAATTCGCGGCGTGCTCAACAACCTACCCGGTTTGATCGCCATGCTCGGCGGCGGTGCTGGATTGGCGGGCGTGATTTCGATCGCCGCAGTAGCTGGCACCTACCTCTGGGAGAAAATGCAGCAGGGGCCGAAGGACTCGACCAAATCGGCCGAAGAATACCTCGATCTGCTCAAGCAGATCGCCAAACGCATGGGCGAGGAGGATCGCGACGTGCTCGATTTACGCAAGCAAGCCGACGACGAACGGACGGAAAGCCTCCGCAATCATCAGGCCCTCCAAGAACGAATTTTTAACGCGGAAATCACTCGGGAAAAATCGCGGATTCAGGCTGACGGCAATTTGGAAATCGCCAAAGAACGGCTGAAACTCGCGATGATCGAAAGGCAGCTCGCGACCACTACAGGCGAGGAAGCGCTACGCTTGGCCAAGGAGCGAGAGGATTCGCTTACGCGAATCTTGGACAAGGAACGCCAGATTGCCGAGCAGGTGCGTCAGCAAGACGTTAAAGCCGCGGAAGAGAGGATCGGCCAAACAAAGGAAACGGTCGACACCTCGGAAGATCAGGTGCGCAAGTGGTTCGACATCGTGGGCAAAGAAACCCGGCGTCGTGACGAGCTACAGGACATCATCGCGGAGGAGTCGCGGAATCGCGAGCAATTGATCAAGGAGGTCCAAGAGAGCATCGAAAAAATACGCCAAGAAAATGGCCGAAGCCCACTCAATCAGAAAAAAGCGGGCGAACTATCCAAGCTCGAACAGCAAGAGCGTGATCTCCAAAAGCCAACCGCTCGTGAATCCGAGGCTTCGGAAAAACTCTCCCAGCAGCTCGAAACGCTCAAGGAAGCGCAGGAGAAAAGCAAGGAGTCCGCGAAGCAGCTTCAAGAAGCCGAGCGCAAGCTACGAGTCGCCACCGAGGACCTGGCACAGCTTCGCAATAACCAAGCGCAGGAACGGCTAAACGACAAAAGTCAGAACGATTTCGCGGCCGACTCAAATCTCGAAATAGGCAAGCAGCAAGCCGCGGATGATGTTTCCCAGAAAGTTTCCGATTTGATCGAGTCCATCAAAGCGGCGATCCCGAACCCAAACGACTCGGGGGTGAAATACCTGATTGATCAGCTCGCGGCGCTCCAAGAAGGAGGCGTCCAACAAGAAGAGCAACAAGCGGCAGCAGCGGCGCTGCAAAAATTGGTCGGTCTCACCAATTCAGATTACCAGGCCAAGCAGCAATTTTACGGATCGGTCTCCGGCGTGTTTGAGGAGCAAAACAAGTTGATCTCTCGATTGGTTGAACTGTGCGGGCGACAAAAGAGCCAGCTCGACGAGCAAGGAAACCGGATCAAGACACTGGAGCAAAACCAAGGTCACCCGAATCACTGACGGATTTCGAGGCGCTTAAACGCGGCCGATTCGCTTTTGATACGGAAAACAATCATCCCATAGTTTCCCTCCCAGTCCGCTTGTGCCTTGTTCAATATGGCTTGGAAATCGTTCCCATATACCCCGTTGCAATTGCCTGCGTTTTTAAGCCCAATGAACTCCAGATAGCTTTTGGTTTCGCTTTTTATGCGATATTCGATCATTTGGAAGTCGTTGGACCAATCCTTTTGTGCGGTCGATTTGATCTTGCTGATAATATCCGACGGTATGTTGTTTTCGTCCATCGTGGATGAAGGAACTGATGTCGGAGGCTTCTGGTCGTCATAATCAACATAAAGAGGGGCGTCATCCAGCTTTGCGGATATTTGGACATTTGGTTGAGACTTCTTGTCCAGACCCGCCGCTTTCTCAAAGAAGTGCTGCGCTTCGCCTGGGGAGAACTCCCCGTCTTTTTCGACCTTGGCAATCAAGGAGGCCGCGTTCCTAAGCGCCCCTTCGCTTCTGTTGTTAGCGGACATCTTCTCGGCTTCGTTCGTCGCTGTTTTGGCGGCTTGCGTTTGCATGACGTATTCCACCGCAAGAAGAAGTAAGTTCTTCTTAGTGTCGGCGCGCACTTCATTGCGGACGGCGGACTTGAGGTCGGCCATGCCCTTTTTCAGAGCTGCCTCATTTTCTTGGTAGCGTTTTTGGCGCTCAGCCTCTTCGCTTGCAAATCTCTTTCGATCTGCGGCCAAATCTGCGGCCAAACGCCTCGCCTCATCAGCCGGGGAAGGAGGTTGTTCTTCTGCGGCGCAAAACAGAGTAGTGCTGAATAGAATTGTAGCGCAGAGGTGCGGGATCGAGGGCTTCATGATCAAAAGTTGGCAATGATTTTATCCACGACGCTGGGCGACGTTAATGCCTTTCTTTGCTCGATGTCGGCGGAAGTCTGGATGTATAAGTTTCCATTCCACAATCGCGCTTGAATCGCGGAATTTTCGGTTTGGAAAAGAGTTTCGAATTTGTCGGCTTTGATTTTAACCCATCGCGAGCCGCCTGCATTCGCAAGCAATAGCGAAGCGATTTGCGTCTCCGAGAATTCGGCTCTGGAAGGGTCGATTCTTGAAGCGCTCCACAGCGCAAACTGAATCCCCGTGCACCGGCCATCGGTGTAATAACAAGTCGTGGAAACGGATTCGGAAATGTATGTGGAAAGTCGACGGTTTCCATACCTTTCCTCTTCCGTAGCCACCCCGTATCGGACGGCACATTGCTCGGGTGTCTCCCCGATACGGGCCATGGAAAGGCTTGGCGTCAACGTGCCTGCGAGGGCGAGCAAGGGAAGGAGTCGCTTCATGGGAGCAGCCTAGCAGGCTTGGCAAGGGGGTGTGCGAGTTTGGGCTTGGTGGCCGTTTGTGATATGCATAACTAGCGGCGTGAACATCAAAACGGTGATAGGTCTATACCGGGCGGGGATGCTGTCTCGAAAGCGAGCCTTCGAGGTTCTGAGGGGGCAGGGCGTTTCCGCGAGCGCGGCGAAAGCGGTTTTGTTGACATGCGACGCGGGGGAGGCGGCGGAAATTGGGGAGCGGCTGAATCGATTCCGGAGGCGGAAGAAGGTCGCTCGCCGCATCGGTAGATGCGGTTGAAACCAGCCGGATCGGTCGCATTTGTTACAGGATTTCGAGCGCTCAAACAAAAGGCCGTCCCTCTCAGACGAGTAGGGACGGCCTTTTTTATAATCGGCCAAACCATGAAATCCTCCCCCCGGATGACGTCATGACCGTGCCTACTAATTTGATAGTGATTGCATGAATTTGATTCAACGCGGAGTGTCGTTTTTGCGTATTACCACGTAATTACAAGGGGTGGAGGGGTGCAAAAGTGCGCGAGTTTACCTAATGCTCTGCGGAATCGACAACCCGCAGCGATGGGAAGTGACGGTTGAAATGGGACGGATCGGTGACAGTTTGTTACAGGGTTCGAGCGCTCAATGGAGTCTCCCAACCGCTTCGTGGTGTTGCCGACTTCAGGAAAGCGTTCGAACTTGTTTTTTGAGGCAAGGCAGCGGGGACCACTGCCGCCCATAGCCCTAAGCCCACGCGGCCCGGATGATGCGGGCGAATGGCAGCCGTCTGGACGATCAAGGGCGAGGCGGGCAAAACCGTCGATGAAACGGCGCACACGCTGCCAGAGCTGCAAGCTCAGGACATCCACGTCGATTTCGGCGCGGACCGGGCGACGTGGACGATCTGGCTGGGGGACCCGGGCGCGGAGGCGACGCTGATTCCCGATCTCGGCCAGAAGCTCACGCTTTATCTCAACGGTGGCCGCTATTTCACCGGCAACGTCCTCGGCCGCGATCCAACCGTCGAAGGTGGTCGCGCGTCGGTCAATATCGCGGTGGAAGGGGTGATGTGGTGGCTCAAGAACACCCCGCTTTCGGCCGAACTGGTGGACCAGCGGGGAGAGGGTTACGAGTCCGAGCGCAGTGCCTATGTCTTTCCGACGGGCAGCGTGACCAATCACCTGCAAGGGCTCGTCACCCGGGCGATTGATCTCGGAGTCCCTATCGCCGCAGGATCAATCGCCACCTGTTTCGATATCCCGCGGCTTTCGCTGCGCAACATCTCGTTCGCGGAATCCTTCTCGGAGCTGATGCGGTGGGTTGCCGACGGCATCCTGTATGTCGACTACTCGGGCGACGACGAAGACCCGCCCGCGCTCTGCATGCAGCGTCGGCCGACGGCCACGACGCTGACGATCGACCCATCCAACGGCATTTTCCCGATCATCCGCTGCAAGCCGCGGCTCGATCTCAAAGTCTCCGAGGTGAAGATCGTCTACGCGGAGCGTTCCACCTTCGACAACAAGCGTATCACGCAATGGGCGGTCAGCTTGGCAGGAGCGCCGACCAGTGGATTGCCCGCCCGTCAGGTAATCTCGACCTCCGGCCCGGAACAAGACACCTACCTTCCTCAGGATTTCACGGATGCCGTAGTGGTGCGATCGAAGGCGATCGCTGGCAACTACGAGGACATTATCTTGGCGAAGGAAGACCGAATCCGCGCGACCGGCATCGAGGCGACGGCCTTTACGACCGGTCAGTATGATGATGGAATTTTCGTGTCGCCCGCTGGCTTGGCGAAAGTCACCGACCGAGACGGAAACGACCTGCCTGAAGGTTACAATTACTGGTTGGCCACCGGCGAGCCGAAGGACTGGTGGGCGAAGGACGGCATCGATTACATCGAGGCACGGCTCGCCGCGACGATCTGGAGCGAGCATACCGAGGCGCTTCCGTTGCCGGAGTCGCCATACACCCCGCCGGAGCCGGAGTGGTATAAGGTGACCGGCGGCACGGTCGTGGGCGGTTACAACGTGCCTTCGCCCGCTCGGATGCGTTGGGTGTGGTATACCACGATTTCGGTGCCGTTCATCGCGGTGAAAACCGATTGGGAGACCGACACGACCCTTATCCGCCAGGAAGATTACGCGTTTGTGAATCCTCCGGCCGACTTGGCCGAGAACCTTTTAGCGACGCAGGATTGGCTCCCTTACGAAGGGACGATCATCCAGGACATTGATCCGGCGACGATCCCCGCCGGGCATCACATTGGCGCGAAAGTAAACGTGCTCGGCGTCACCAGCGACCTCGAGACGATGGGAGCGATGATCTCGGGCCAGTCGGTTCATCTGCGCACCGGGCGGATCACCTACACCCTCGGCGCTCCGGCACGCCTTGCCTACCGCGACTTGGTCAACCGGTTCCGTCAGTCCGGTGCCGACAACGTCGTCTGGCTCAATGAAACCACGCCGCTGTCCGGCGGAGGCGGCGGCCCGAGCAACCTGCTGACGACTCCATCCGGAGATCAGCTCACGACCCCGTCCGGGGAAAATATCCTCTACTGACCCACCTCATGAAGACGACCATCGCAGTGCAACTGGGGCTACTCGCCACCACCCTCACGACCTTCGCCGGCCAGAGCGTGCATGAACTACCATCGCTATTGGCGGGTTCGCTCGACCCGGCGGCGGATTATTTCTACGTGCAGGACATGTCCGCCGGTGCCGCCGGCGGGAAAAAGATCACCCCGAACGCGGCATTCACAGGCTGGGGTTTCACGACGGCCGGAGAGGCTCTAGCCAAAGCCGCCGACGCACCCGCTCAACGCACGGCGCTTGGCTTGGTGATCGGCACCGACGTGCAGGCCTACGATGCCGATCTCACGACGTGGGGCGGCCTGACACCTCCGGCTAGCACGGTCGTAGGCACGAGCGACCCGCAGACGCTCAGCGAAAAGACGCTGATCTCGCCGAAGATCAACGTCGGCAGCGACGCCACGGGCGACCTCTATTACCGCAACAGCAGCGGCGGCTTGTCGCGTCTCGGTGTTGGAACCAACGGCCAGGTGCTCACGCTGGCCAGCGGATTGCCGAGTTGGGCAACCGGCGGCGGAGGAGGAGGGCTAACGAACTTGACCGAGTCGCTCAACACGGCTTCGCCGAATAGCTCCAGCTGGCCTGTGGCCGCTCTGACGGCAACGGGCACCGCGGCCGACATCGATGTTGCCCTCGTGCCGAAAGGCAATGGCTCGATCCTGGCGGATTCTCCAGATGGAAACACCTCTGGGGGAGCTAAGCGAGGCGTTCGAAGTGTCGACCTCCAGACCGACCGAGTTTCTTACCTAAAGGTTGCCAGTGGTGATTATACGGTAATTTCCGGCGGTTCTTCAAACATCGCGGATGGGGACTATGCAGTCATTTCCGGTGGCAGTGGCAACCAGGGATTCTCAGAGAAGTCTTCTATCGGCGGCGGCAGCGGAAACACGATCTGGCCTCTGGCCGGCTTCAGTGTCATCCCCGGCGGCGAGCAAAACACGATCAACGACATCTCCGGCACCGCGGGCTACAATAGCACGATCGGCGGCGGCTATCAGAATTCTACCAATAACAACTTCGTCACGATCTCGGGCGGGCGTAACAACACGGGCGATGGCCAGCTCTCGTGGATTCCGGGGGGGCGTTACGCGGCGACCCGAGGGATCTACGGGATGGGGGCTTGGGCTTCCGGTCGATTTGCGGCGACTGGCGATGCCCAGCACGGGCAATACTTGCTCCGGATCTCCACCACCGACGCAACCCAGACGGAGGCCACGGCTGACGGCGCGGCTGGCGCGAGCACGAATCGAATCATCCTGCCAAACAACCATGCCTACGCATTTCGCGGCCGTCTGGTGGCACGCAGCTCGGCCGGCGATGTAGCAGTCTGGAACATCGACGGCGCAATCAAGCGGGGAGCAAGCGCGGCCGCGACGGCGCTTGTCGGCACGCCGACCGTGACGATGACCTTCAATGACGCAGGCGCGTCCGCCTGGGTGCTCACGATTGATGCCGACGCCACCAACGGCTCCCTGCGGATCCGGGTGACCGGCGCGGCTTCGACGACGATCCACTGGCTGGCCGATCTCGAAACCGTGGAAGTGAGCTGAAAGAATAAGCGCACCAAACGCGCCCCGAGTCAGTTCAGTGGTTAGAAATCACACTCGCCGACGTGTTGTAATCCTTTGATGATTAAGGATAAGTGCCGGGAACAGGGGTCGAACCTGCACACCTTGCGGTACCAGAACCTAAATCTGGCGCGTCTACCAATTTCGCCATCCCGGCGGGGAAGAGCGACAGCGTAATGAAATCGACGAGGGCGGCAATGCCGTTGTGCCGTTATTCGAGCGCAAGTCGTCGCATGGCTTGAGCCGCCTGCTCTGGATCGACCGCTTCATTCCACGCCAGTTCCAGTATATGAAACTTCGCTCCGAGATGGCCGGGGTGGACGAGGGTTTGAAACTGCCGGATTTGCGAGGGCGTCCACGCGGCCTCGTTTTCCCGCAGCCAGGGTTCGGCGAGGTGCGTGAGCCATGAGCCTTGTCCGGCGAATTCGGCAGGAGTCGCGCCGAGGTTGATGGCCGCTTCGGCGACGGCGGTGAAATCGACATGCGCGGTGATGTCGCGCTCGCCGGGCGAATCGAGCGGATCGTCGCCGGCGCGATGGCGTTGGAACGTGCGCAAGGTTCCCGTGTTCCGCTCGGGCAAGTAATACTCCGGCCGGGCGAATCCATAATCCGGCCAGATCATCCGGCCGTGGGTGAGGGCGGCGAGGAGAGGCGCGAGAAAGCTGGTGAAGTTGGTGCGGACTTCGGTGCGATAGTCGCCGGTGGGAATGGGGAGCTGGTCGAGCGCGGCGGAAAGCTCGGGCGAGAGGGGGGGATTTGAAATTTGAAATTTGAAATTCGAGGGGGAAGAGCCGGGCGCAGGAGTTGCTTCGGGCGAAACGTTTTCAACGCGAAGTTCGGCCCAACCGCCTTCGTGCCATTCGACGAGGTGGAAGGGCAGGGCGTCGAGGAGTTCGTTGCCGAAGACGATGCCGGGAAGCGGATCGTGGATGAGCGTTGCCGGACTTTGCAGAATGCCGACGGTTTCGCCGAAGGCGGCCAAATGGGCGGTTTGGGCTTCGGCCAGAAGCGGCAGCGGCTCAATAATCCGGTATTCGAGGGCGGCGAAGGCGGACGGCGAGAGCGTTTGGAGGGCGGTTAAAATGTCGGCCGCCAGTGTGCCGTCGTGTGCGCCACACTCGATGAGCCGCCAGCGGGCGGGTTGCCCGGCTTCATGCCACCAGGCGAGGAAGCGCCGGGCGAGAAGCTGGCCGAAGAGCGGCCCGACGCTCACGCTGGTGAAAAAATCTCCGCCGCGCCCGACCTGCCGGGTTTCCCGCGCGTAGTAGCCGTGGGTCGGTTCATAGAGCGCGGCCGCCATGAATTCGGGAAACGGCAAAGCGCCGTCGCGGGCGATCCGGTCGCGCAACAAGGCGCTCAACGCGGGGGTTGCGGAGGTGTCGCCGGAAGGGTATGGGTCGGGGACTGTCACAACGGCAGAAGTTTCTCAGATCCCGAGATCTCCGCATGGCCACACCCGAGACGAATCCCCGCACCAAGGGCCGGAAGCGCCGGTTCTACAAGCGCAAAGGCTTTTGGCTCGGCCTGATCGGGCTGGGCTTGGTTTCCGGTGCGCTTGGGCTGGCCGGCTTCATGATGTTCAGCCAGCCGTACCGCGAGCGGGCAGCGGGTTACGATCTGGAGCGAATCAACGATCTGGAAATTCCGAGCGTGATCTACGACCGGAACTCCAAGGAAATCGGCCGCATTTTCGTGCAAAACCGGAGTGTGATCCCCTACAGCGAGATCCCGGAGAATTTGATCGAGGCCCTGCAGGCGGGCGAAGACTCGCGGTTTTGGAAACACAAGGGCGTCGACTTCATCGGGATCGCCCGGGCGGTGATTGAAATCGTGCGTTCCCGCGAAGTGAACCAAGGGGCCAGCACGGTCACCCAGCAGCTCGCCCGCAACGCTTACAATCTCCGCGAAGAAGCTCTCAAGCGGGAGGAGGGCGGTATGCAACGCAAGCTGGTCGAGGCGTTTCTCGCGTACCGGATCGAGAAGCGATACAGCAAAAAGGAGATCCTCGAGTTCTATTTAAACCGCATTTACTTCGGCAGCGGCTTCCACGGCATCCGGTCGGCTTCGCTCGGCTATTTCGGCAAGGAACCGCGCGATCTCAGCGTCGAGGAATGCGCGTCGATCGTCGGTCTGATCAAAAACCCGACCGGGCTTTCGCCCCTGAACAATTTGGCCGCGAATAAAAAGTCGCGCGACCACGTGCTCGATCGCATGCGCGATGAGGGGATGATTTCCCGGAAGGAGCTGAAGCAATTGCTTGAAACGCCGGTGACGTTGAATCCGAAGCCGTTGCGTCGAGGCACTTCGCACCTTTACGAGCGCGTCGCCGACGAAATCCGGGCGGCGCTGGGCGATGAAGCGCTCGCGGCGGGCGGCTATCACATTCACACCACGATTCTGGCCGAGGCTCAATGGGCGGCGGAGGAGTCGTTGCGGAAATCGCTGGCGAAGGCGGAGGCGCGTCCGGGCTATGCGAATCCGAAACACGAGGACTACCGTAAATCGTCGGGCAAAGCGCCGGAATATCTTCAGGGCGCGGTTCTGATGGTCGATCAGGAAACCGGCGACGTTTTGGTCCACGTGGGGGGACGGGATTACGCGCAGGCGCCGTTCGATTTCATCGAGATGGGTCGTCGCCCGCTGGGTACCGCGTTTTTCCCGATCCTTTACGCCGCGGGATTTTCCAATGGCCTGACTCCGGCGAGCGTCATCGACGACGAACCGATGGACAATCGCTCGGTCATGATTGGCGGGCGGGAAGGGATTCTAGGCGAATGGGGGATGGAAGTGCCATCGCCCACCTATGAAGGGGTGATCACTCCGCGGCGGGCGTTGGAAAATTCGAAGATCGCCGCGACGGTGCGTTTCGGCCAGCAAGCGGGCTTGGACAAGGTGGTGGAGACCGCCAAGGCGCTCGGCATGAATTTGCCCAGCAAGGATTTACTGCCCCGCCTGTGCGTGGGCTGGGAACCGGTGTCGATGAAGGAAACCGTGCGGGCCATCGGGGCCTTCGGTCGCGGCGGACGAGTCGGGCCGTCGAAATCGCACTTCGTTACCAAAGTCGAGGATGCGGGCGGCGCGACCGTTTATTATCGGGAAAGCAAATCTCAGCCGGGAACCCAGGCGATTCAGCCGGCGACCGCTTATCAGGTGCATTCGATGCTGGCCGGTTCGTTGGCGCATGGCAGCTCGGCCGGATGCCTCGACGGATTGACCGAGCAACCGTTTCACGGGGGCGGCAAAGGCGGCACGGTGGCGGAGTTTTCCGACACCTGGTTCCTTGGCTACAACAACCGCATCAGTTGCGGCGTGTGGACCGGTTTCCTGCAAAGTTCGGGGCGACCCATTTATGACGGCGCGTTCAGTCGCGATCTGGCCATGCCGGTGTGGCAGGCGGCGATGAACGCCGCGTCGAAGGCGTTTCCGAGCGAGGAAATCCGCCGGCCGGCGAACCTGGTCGACGTGCCGGTTTGTAGCGTGTCCGGCCAGCGCGCCACGCAATTTTGTTACCAGATGGTCGAGGATCCCGCGACCGGTCAGCCGCGTTCAAGGTCTTCGGCGATCAACGAGTTGTTCCGTCGCGGTACCGAGAGCCTGCCGTTCTGCCCGGTGCATTCGGGCACGGAAGCGAACACTCTCACGCTCGGCGGCACCCCGTCGTTGGACGTCATGCCCGTGCGGCCGAAAAGCCCGGCGCTGCTCGGAGAAGATCCGTATCACTCGGAGCAACCTGTTTTCAGTACCGTGTCGCAAAGCGGCGGAATTTTCCGAAAACGGACCAATGTGTTGGACAGCTTGGATTTGGACAAAGAGGAGCAAATTCGCCTGCCGCAACCGAAACGGCTGAAAATCGTCGATGAATGACGAATGCGAGCCGGGGTAAAGTTCCTCGGGAACCAAGTCCAACGAGCTTGCACGAAACCGGGCGCGGGGCCAAGGTCGCCGGGTGTCGGAAGTGCAGGAAAGCGCCCGCCGCTGGAGCGGTTATGTGTGTCCGGATTGCCGGTTCGTGTTTCGCGTGCCGAGGGATCACGATGGCCGGGGCCTCGTGTGTTCTTCGTGCGGTCGCTTGCTGAAATTACCGGGCAAGGATGACGTGACCCCGCCCTTGATGGTCGCGCCCCACCGGCCGAAGTCTTCGCAACCGGCCGATCCGAACGCGCACGCCCGCGCCCACTACGAACACGCGAAGCCCGAATGGGAACGCGCCGGGGTGGCCGAAACGACGGTTTCGCCCGAGTTCAAGCGGAAGCACCCATTGATTTGGGTGCTTGGCGGATTAACGATCGCCGGGATCGGATTAGCCTGGTTACTGCGTCCCGACAAGGAAGGTCCGACTGTAACGAATCTCACGAATCCCACGCCTCCGATCATCGCCGCGTTGGAATCCGAATCCGAACCTCTCACGGAGAAGGAGGGCGTTCCCAGTCCGCCAATGGACTTCCAAACCCTCCGTCGAGAAGCCGAACCGGTCGCGAAACGATTCCTGGAGGCAAAAACCGTGGCCGAAATGGCGAAGGAAACGCTCAAGCCGGAACAAACCGAGGCTCGGGCGAAATCATTATTTCCGGACGGCAAGATCGAGGCCCCCGGCTTCGTGGCTTTCAATCAGGAGCAGGGATTGGTGAACGAGGGGCGTTTTTCGACGGCCCAAATTCAGACTCGTTGGAAAGGCATCGTTCCTCTGACGTTCGTGCGCACCGAGGAAGGATGGAAAATCGATTGGGAAAGCTGGTCCGGTTGGTCGGAAGTTTCGTGGGCGGAAGTGGTTTCGCAGCGCCCGACGAAACTGGTGCGGCTCCGTGCGGTCGTGAGCCCGATCGAATACTACAATTTCTATTTCAGCGACGAATCCCGCTGGCGGAGTTTCAAGCTGGAGTCGCCCGATGGCGAACATCTCCTTTACGGCTATGTGGAACGCGGTTCCCCACTCGAAGAACAGATGGTCGCCCGGCATGAAGAGATTTCCCCCCGTATGCTGATCGAAGTCCGCTTCCCAGGTGATCCTTCCGCTCGCAACCAGGTGTTCATTTCCCGCATCGTGAACAAGAGTTGGACGGACTTCGACGAATCCATTGTGACTCCATGATTCCCGCTTCTTCCTCTCGTTCGACCTACGACAAAGTTCTCGAACTGAATCTCAATCCCGCGATTTACGGAACGTTCGCCGAGATCGGCGCGGGACAGGAAACGGCGAACTGGTTTTTCCGCGCGTCGGGCACATCCGGCATGGTGGCGAAGTCGATCTCCGCCTACGACATGACGATGAGCGACGCCATTTACGGGCGTTGCGACCGTTATGTCTCGCGCCAACGCCTGATGGCGATGCTCGAACACGAGCACTCGATCCTGATCGAACGCCTCGGACCCCAACGTGGCGATCACACGACGTTCTTTTCGTTCTGCAACACGGTCCGCGCCCGCGGCTGGCAGGACACGGCGGAATGCCACGGCTGGTTGGGCATTCGTTTCCAGCGTCGGCCGGGCGATCCCCCGTCGGACATCGTGCTGCACATACGGTTGCTCGATTCGACCAACGCGGAGCAAATGGAAGCGCTCGGCGTGGTGGGCGTGAACCTGATCCACGCGACGTTCCATCAGCGCGGGCATTTGCGGCGCTTCGTCGAGTCGCTGACGGACAACCTCGCGGCGGGACGGGTGGAAGTGGATTTGCTCACCTTCGGCGGCCACGGCTACGGCTTTTTCGACAATCGCTTGTGCGCGTTGCAACTGGTGGAAAGCGGTCTGACCGACGCGACGATGTTTTTGCCGGACGGCCAAGTCGTGCAGCCGGCCGAAGCTCTCTACAAACGCCCGGTACTCTTGCTGCGCGGCAGTTTCGATCCGGTGACGAACCTTCATTTGGAGATGCTCAAGCAGGCGCGCGCGGTGTTCTGCGAAGGCCTCGAACCGGACGATCGCGAACAGGAAATCGAACTGTGTGAAATTTCCACGCAGAACCTTCTTCGCGGCGCCGAGCCCGATCCGGTGGACTTCATCGATCGCGCGGACGCGTTGCAGGCGTTGGGAAAAACGGTTCTCGTCTCGCGGTTCGCCGAGTTCCATCGCATCGCCGCGTTTCTCAATCGCTGCACGAACAAACCCGTGGGCATTGTGTTGAGTATCGGATTGCTGAACGAGCTGTTCAAAGCGAAGTGGTCCGAGAATCTGGCGGGCGGCTTGCTCGAATCGTTCGGTCGCTTGTTCAAGAACCGCCTTTCGCTCCTCGTGTTCCCTTGGAAAAGCCGTCGCAAAGGCGAGCTCGTCACGGCGGATACGTTCCGCGCGCCGGAAGAATCGAAGCATCTGTATCGCCACTTCCGGGCGAACGGGATGATCCGCAGCGTGCCGGCGCCGGACGAAAGCTTGCTCGTCTACACGAGCCGGGACGTTCAACGGATGATCGAGGCGGGCGATCCGGCCTGGCGCGAGCAAGTGCCCCTCGAAGCCCAGCCGATGGCGGCCAGACGGGCGTTGTCCGTGGCGGTGCGCCGGTAAGGGTTGCTTGTTAGAAAGTAGCACAAGCATTCTTGCTTGTGATTGATTGAAAACCCCAAGCAGGAATGCCTGGGATTCGTGTAAAGACGACAAGCGGGAATGCTTGTCCTACTTCTTCGGCGGCTCCCAGTTCGGGAAATCGCGCAGGAGCTGAGCGCGGTATTTCACCGCTTCCGCGTTGTCGTCTTTCTTCTCAAGCGCGTTGATCAGCTTCCACAGCGCCAGCGGCTTGAGATCGCGGTCGTCGATGAAATTGACGACGATCAAAAACTCGGCGGCGGCGCCGCTGAAGTCGCCCGCCTTCGCTTTCAGATCGCCTGAAAGCAAACGCACGCCCGCGCCGGTCCGCCCGTCGGGGCGAAGATCGGAAGCGGCGTCGATCGATTTTCGGGCTTCGTCGTCGCGATTGAGCACGAATAAAGCGCGGGCTTGGTCGAGCAAACCGTCGGCTTTCCAGGAAGGATTGTCTTCGGCGGCAAGGACGTTCTCGATCGGCTTGAGAGCCTCGGACGCCTTGCCATCCTCGAGCAGGGCCTTGCCGAGATAACGCCAGACTTCCTTCGGCGTTTCGCGTGGTTCTTCGGCGTTCGAGACGCGGCCGAGGAAACGCGCGGCTACGGCGTGACGGCCCGCGTTGAACGCCTGAAGGCCGGCCCAGCGGATCGTTTGCTCGGGGACCTCGTCGACGTAACCTTCCCGCACGGCGAGATCGATTTCGTCGCAAAGTTTGTCGAGGTTCTGCGCCTGATAGTAACCGAGCACCAGCAGCAGGCCGGCGTGCTTTTTATAGGCATCGGGCTGGAGCGTTCGCGCTTCTTCCAGATAAGCGACCGCGTCTTTCGGGACGTTGGTTTTCACCAAGCCCCAACCGATGAAGTAGTTCGCTTCCGCCTGTAGCGGCTTGTCGAGCTTGCTCAGTTTTTCGAGCAGGCCGCGATAGCGGACGATCATGTCCGGAATGTTGTTTTCGCTGCGACGCAGGCGGGCGGATTCCAGCAAGGCGTAGGACACCAGCTCTCCGTCTCCACCGGTGGAAATGAGCTTGTCGTAGTCCTCGATCGCCTTGGCCGATTCGCCGGTGTTCTGGCGGGCTTTGGCGCGTTTGGCCAGGGCCGCTGGAATGCGCGAGTCCTTCGGGTAATCGGCGATGAATTTGGTCAACGACCGCACCGCGCCTTGCGGGTCGCCCGCTTCGGCGAGGCACCAGCCGCGTTGATAGAGCAGGCCGGAACGATTGCTTTCGCTGATCAGGGAGACGTCGATCTCGCTGTAGACCTGCGCGGCTTTGGGGATCTGTTTCTTGGCGAACAGGCTTTCCGCTTTCAGTAGCAGGGCGGTGTGAATCCGTGGATCGTTCGGGCGGCCCTTGCGGTAAATCTGAAGGAACGCGTCGACCTGATCGGGAAGGTGTTCGCCTTCCAGTTCGTAGAAAGCGAGCAAACGGTAATAGGCCGCCTGGAAGGTCAACTCGTGTTGCGGCGGCATCGTCCGTTCAATTTGACGGAAAACTTCCATCGCGTCGCGCACCTGCTTGAGCTGAAGCATCGCGCGCGCGGCGAGCAACAGACGGCTGGCTTTCTTTTCGTCGACGACGATCGCTTTGCCTTCGACCGGCGGCGGTGGCGCTTGTTCGTCGGCCGCCCGCAGGCCGCTCTTTTCCCAGGCGCTGAGGACGCCTTTGTAATCCTTTTGAGCGAAGGAATTACGCATCAAAGCGACCGCCGCGTCGGGGCGGTAGTCCTCCATGCCCTCCGTGAGCAGCACGAGCTTGAGATATTTTTCGGCGAGGTCGTTTTGACCGAGTTTGATCGCGACCAGCGAAGCATGCAGGGCCGCTTCGCCACGGACTCTCGGTGTGTCCTGCGATTCGGCCGCTTGTTGGAAAAGCTCCAAGGCGTCGCGCAGTTTGTTCGCTTTGACCGAAAGGTGGCCGAGTCCGAGTTTCGCCTTCGGGGCGAAAAGCGCCCCCGCGGGATCGGAAGCCACCGACCGGAACAATGCGGTCGCGTCGCGATCGCGTCCGGTGAGCTGGTAGCACACCGCGGTCATGTAGTTGCCCCGCGCCCGGTCTTCGGGCCTTACCGAGTTCTCGGCGAATTTCTTATAAAGCGGCGCGGCGAGGGCATACTCGCGCTTCACATAGTGATCATGGGCCAGCGTGAACGAAGCCGCGCCGACCCACGGGCCGGTGCGGTAGCGATTGAGCAGAGTGTGAAAGCACCGCTTTGCTTCTTCGACCTGACCGATTTGGTAATAAGCCTGGCCAAGGTAGAGCCAGGCCGCCTCCGCGTTCGCGTGCGCGGGGAACTCAGCGAGGTAGGCGTTGAGCAATTCCGCGGCGCGTTGGAGCTGCGGGATGTCCTTCGCGGCCTTGCCTTGGTCGAAGAGGTTTTTCGCCCGCTGGAACAGGTCGTTGCCCGGGTCCGCCTGCAACGCGGGGTCCACCGGAATGGCTTGAGGCGGAGCTTGCGCCAAAGCCGGAGTGGCGGCGAGAAGCAGGAGTGCGAGCGTGCGGGTCACCATGAGGAAAAAATCACTGGGCGGCTTCCGGCCGCTGGGTGGCGAAGGAGATATTCCAAATACCGGATTTTTGGCAGAGGTCGATGATTTCGACGATCGTCTGGTAGCTGGCATTGGCGTCGCCGCGCAGGCGGATCGGCTGATCCTTGTATTGCTTGGAAATCGAAGACAGACGTTCGGCCAGTTCTTCGCGGGTCAGCACGCGGTTTTCCACGATGACCGTGCCGTCGGCCTTCACATTGATCAAGATTTCGCCACGTGGGCGATCGTGCTGCGCTCCGTCCTGGGTTGTGGGCACCTTGATTTCCAGAGAACGCTCTTCCGCCGCGAACTTGTAGCTGATGATGAAAAACATCAGCAGCACCAACATGATGTCGATCATGGCGGCGAGCTGAAGCGGCGCGGGGCCGAGCGTCTGCGGTTTGCTGAATTTCATTTCAGATCCCGTGGAGGTCGCGCGAGGACAGGACGACGGCGGGCTGTTGGGCCGGGACGACCGGTTCGGCGGCCACCGAACGCGATTCGGTCCGGGCGACCGTGACGTTGCGAGTTTCCAGCATCTGGAGATTCACCAGGAAATGGGTCGCCGCCGCTTCGAGATCGTTGACCAGCTTCAGCGCCTTGCCGCGGAAAAACGCGTAGAGCATCAGCGCAGGCACCGCCACTGCCAGGCCGCCGGCGGTGGTAAAGAGCGCCTTGTAAATGCCCGAGGAAAGTTCGAGCTGCTGCACGCCTTCCTTGCCCGCGCCGAGATCGAAGAACGACTGGGTCATGCCGATGACCGTGCCAAGCAGGCCGACCAGCGGGGCGATGCCGCCGATGTCGGCGAGGTAGGTCACGCGGCCGGTCAGTTGCGACGCCTGTCGCGCGCCTTCCGCCTGGGCGACTTCGCGCAGCTCCTCAATGCCTGCCTGCGGGTTGGCGAGGACGAAATCGACCGTGCGCTGGACGATCGCCGCCATGCGCTGGGACTGGCGGGTGCAGAATTCGGAAAGTCCCTTCAGGTCGCGATTTTTCAACATCGCCTCCATCGCCTCCATGAACTTGTCGGTCACCACCGCGCCGGGACGGACCGTCAGGAGCAGGGCGAAGGCGAGCGCCGCCAGGATGACGGACATCACGCAGAGGATGTACATCACCGGACCGCCCGAGAAGATGACGTCGAGGATGCGAATTTCCTTCGGAGCCTCCGCCTGGGCGGCGGGCGCGGCGAAGGTAGGGAGCGACGACAGGAGTGTGATCGCGACAGTCAGAAATCGGCCCTTCATGAAGTGCCGGGAGTCTAGCGTGGGCGAACGGCGACGCAAGCACGGCGGAAAGGGGGGAGAAATGCGGAATTCGGAACGCGGAATTCGGAATGGAAGAAAATGGTTCGTGCTTTCCCGCATAGCGGTCGATGATTTCTCTCTTTTATTCCGCATTCCGAATTCCGCATTCCGAATTCCCCCATGGACCTCAAGGCCAAGCTCCGCGACGTTCCGCATCAGCCGGGCGTGTACCTGATGAAGGACCGCCTCGGCTCGATCATTTACGTCGGCAAGGCCCGAGACCTGAAGAAACGGCTTTCGTCCTATTTCCTGGCGTCGCGGAAAACCCGGGCTGATTTAAAAACCCGGGCGCTGATCGATTCGATTCACGATTTCGAGACTCATCTCGTCCGCAACGAAGCCGAGGCGCTGCTACTCGAAGGCAAGCTGATCAAGGACTACCGGCCGCGTTACAACGTTTCCTTTCGCGACGACAAACGCTTTCTCCTGCTGAAGATCCGGCCGGAAGAACAGTGGCCGCGTTTCATGCTGACCCGGTTGAAAAAGGACGACAACGCGCGTTACTACGGGCCGTTTCCCCATTCCAGCGCGCTCAAGGCGACCGTCGATTGGCTCAACCGCCACTTCGGCCTGCGCGTTTGCCGGCCGCTGGCACCGGGACCGAACGATTATCAGCATTGCAACGCCGACATCATCCGGAACTGCTCCGCGCCGTGCATCGGGCGGATTTCCCGCGCGGAATACCTCCAGCGCGTCGACGAAGCCTGCCGGATTTTGGAGGGGAAGGGGAAAAAGGAAATTTTCCAGGCGCTCCAGCTCGACATGGAAAAGGCGGCGGCGAAGTTGGATTTCGAGAAAGCCGCCACGCTGCGGGATGTCATCGATAACCTGAAAAAGACGCTGGAGCCGATGCGGCAGTTCAGCCGCGGCCGGGGCGTGCCGACGACGGTCAAGCCGCTTGAAGACCTCGCCGATCTGGGCGAAACGCTCGGCCTCGCCGGTCCGCCGCGCGTGATGGAATGCTTCGATATTTCGAACGTTTCCTCGAACCACATCGTCGCCTCGATGGTGCGTTTCACGGACGGCAAGCCGGACAACCAGAACTACCGGCGTTATCGCATCCGCACGGTGGAGGGGCAGGACGACTTCGCCTCGATGGCCGAAGTGATCCGGCGACGTTACGCCCGGATTTTGCTCGAAAACGCCTCGGTCGATCCCGATTCGCAGATTTCCCAGGAGGACGTGGTCGAGGCGCAGCGACGGCTCGCGCGCGAAGGCCGGGCGAAGATCGTTTTGCCCGACCTGGTCATCGTGGACGGCGGCAAAGGTCAGCTAGGCATGGCGGTGAAGGAACTCCGGGTGCTTGGCCTGCACGATTTGCCCGTGATCGGTCTGGCAAAACAGCGTGAGGAGGTCTTCGTGCCGGGGCGTGGCGAGCCGATTCTGATTCCGCACGACCGCGGGGCATTGAAGTTGCTCCAGCGAATTCGCGACGAGGCCCATCGCTTCGCCAACGGCTACAACTCGCTGCTGCTGCGTCGCCGGATGAAGGAGAGCATCCTCGACGATTGCCCCGGCATCACGCCGCGCCGGAAGCAGCAGCTTTTGGAAAAATTCGGAAGCGTCGCCCGGCTTCGCAAAGCCAGCGTGGCCGAGCTTTCGGCATTGCCGGGGATTTCGGAGAAGTCGGCCGAGGCGATCGTCGCGTGGCTTGCTAAATAGCGTCAGCCGGCGGCGAGCCGGTTTGCTCACCCGCGCGGTGGATCGGCGAGGCGAGGAGCTTGTCCACTCGCATGCCGTCCATATCGACGACCTCGAATCGCCATTCTCCATGTTCCCAGGTGTCACCCAACCGGGGAATGCGAGCGAGTGTCTGCGAGAACAACGCGGCCAAGGTTCTGGGATCCTCTTCGGTGGGAAGCTTGAATCCTGGAAGATGGGTTTCAAGCGCGCTCAACGTAAGCATGCCGTCCACCAGATAAGTGCCGTCCTCGCGGGCCGTCACCGGCTGCGAGAGCTGCTCCTGCGAGGATGGAACGTCCCCGATGATCGCCTCCATGAGATCCGTCAACGTTACCATTCCGATAATGATCCCGAATTCGTTCATCACGAACGCGACGCGGTTGCCTGTTTTCCGGAACGTGTCGAGGAGCGCGCTCGCCTGTTGGATTTCCGGAACGATCAGCGGAGGTTTCATCAGGTCGCCGAACCGGATTTCCGCTCCGCGGGCCAGTTGGGCGTAGCATTCCTTGACTGAAATCACGCCGACCAAATTGTCCTTTCGCTGGCGGTAAACCGGAAAGAAGTCCTCGTTGCTTCCGGCGATCGATTTCCACACCCCGGTATGGCGGGCGTCGCACTCGATCCAGGTCATCTTCGGCCGGGGGATCATGATGTCGCAAACGTCGAGATCCCCGAAGTTGAGGGCTCCTTCGAGCATGCGCGTCGCGCTGGGGTCGAGATCGCCCGTTCCCGCCCCGGTTCGTAGCAACATGAATAATTCTTCACGGGACATGCGGTCGTCTTCCTGTTCGCGTACGCCAAACAGTTTCAGCAGATACCCGGTCGACACCGCGAGCAACGAAGTGAATGGGGCCGCGAGTTTCGAAAGCGTCGACATCATTCCCGCCATCCGGCACGCGATGGTTTCCGGGAACCGCATCGCGAGCCGCTTGGGGACGAGTTCTCCGATCACCAACGATCCGTAGGTGATCGCGCCGATGACTAGGGTGAACGAGATGCCGTTGGCGTAATCGCCAATCCCTGGCACTGGCTTGAGATATTCGGCAAAACGCTCGGCGATCCCCGCTCCCCCGAAGGCGCCGGCCACGATTCCGATCAACGTGATCCCGAACTGGACCGTGGAAAGGAAACGGTTCGGGTTCTCCACAAGCGCCAGCGCTCTTGCCGCGCCCGGGCTTCCTTTGGCAGCTCGCGCTTCCAGCAAGGCCCGGCGCGACGAAACGATGGCGATCTCCGTCATCGCGAACACGCCGTTGGCAAGCAGCAGCAGGAAGATGACGGCAATTTCGATCAATAGGATGGTCATGGCGACCGGTCAGTTTGGGCCGGGAGAAGTCCATAAGGCAAGATCGCCAGTTTTGCACGAAACCCGCCCCCCCGGGGCCGTGGAACCTCGATCCGGGGTTGCGCGGGAGGAAGATCGCCCGTATGGAACGCCCCGGAATTCACCCCAATCATCATGCCCGTACTCGTTGGAAAACAAGCGCCGTCGTTCAGTGCCAAGGCCGTGGTTGACGGCGTCATCGTCGAGGATTTTTCGCTCGATCAATTCATCGGCGAAAAATACGTCGTCCTCTTCTTCTACCCGAAGGATTTCACGTTCGTCTGTCCGACCGAACTTCATCGTTTCCAGGAAGAAATCGCCGAATTCGAAGCCCGCGACGTGCAGGTCATCGGCTGCTCGACCGATTCGGAGTTCTCGCATTGGGCCTGGCTCCAGACTCCGAAGGAAAAGGGCGGCATCGAGGGCGTGAAGTATCCGCTCGTCGCCGATATCAATAAGACGATCTCGACCGCCTACGATGTGCTTGCCGGCGAATACGGCAGCGACGAAGAAGGCAACATCGTGGCTTACGGCGAATTGGTCGCTTACCGCGGCCTGTTCCTGATCGATAAAGCGGGCGTCGTGCGCCATCAGGTCGTGAACGACATGCCGCTCGGTCGCTCGATCCGCGAAGCGTTGCGCGTGATCGACGCGCTGCAGCACTTCGAACAGCACGGCGAAGTTTGCCCGATGGATTGGTCGCGCGGCGACAAGGCGATGAAGCCCGATCACGCCGGCGTGAGCGACTATCTCGCGAGCTGAGTTTGATCTAGTAAAGGTGGCTCGGCCTCGCCGAGGCCGCTTCGAAGCCTTTAAAGCGACTGTGTTCTTACGGGCGAATCGAGCGCATCGATTCGCCCGTAGATGTTTGGTGCCTGGTGGGCTTCGAAGTGCTCTCGGCGAGAGCACGCCACCTTTCAGACGTCCCGCCAGTCACGACGATATGGCCAGTCTTTCGCTTGTGTAACCAAGCCCGCGCGAACGGGATTTTGCCGGATATAGTCCGCCGTGACACTGGCGTTTTCCGAGCTCCTCAGCCGGTGCTCGAAGAAGTCGGTTTGCCATTCGATTCCGTGATGCCTAGTGGTCCAGCGCTTCCAATCACTGAGGTTCTTACGCAAATAGAAGGTTTTCGGAAACGTGACGATCCCATGAAAATGATCGGGCATGGCGAGAACGACCGACCATTTCCAATCGCCGCGTTGTTCTCGAAACTCGATGGCTTCTCTCAATCCTTTCCAGATCTCCGGGTGAGCCAATTGGTTCAAATGTCTGTTCCGGCAATTGATCGTGATGAAAAACGCCTCTTGCGCCGGATCGACCCACCAAGGCGTGTCATGGGGTAACTTGGAACGCTCAATCCATTTCATGATATGTCGTTTGAAAGAAACGCCGGATCAGGAGAAGCGTAAAAGTGGCAAAAGAGGGTGGCGCGCTCTCGCCGAGAGCGCTTCGGAGTCTTCCAATGCAACAAAGCTCCTAAAGGCGAATTAAAGGCTGCGATTCGCTTCATCCCATTCTGGCAGCGGATCCCGCTCCGAAGCGGCCTCGGCGAGGCCGCGCCACCTGATTTAATCGTTTGCACCGTCCGGCATCGGTCCGAGTGTCAGGGTGAATCCCCCGATTCCCATGAAAAAGGCGCAAACCAAAAACTTCGGCGCACCCGATGAAGTGCGCGAATTTCCCAACGGCCAGGTGGAAATGGTCACGGTCGGCGACGCCACGATCGGTCGCGCGACGTTACAACCCGGCTGGCGTTGGTCGACTTGCGTGAAGCCGATCGCCCAAACGCCGAGCTGCCAGATGCCCCATCTGCAATATCACGTCTCCGGCGTGCTGCGGGTGAAGATGGACGATGGCACGGAATTCGATTGCAACGCGGGCGACATTTCGGTGATCCCGCCGGGTCACGACGCCTGGGTCGTGGGCGATGAACCGGTCGTCATCGTCGATTTCCAAGGGATGGTCGATTTTGCGAAAGGCCATTAAGGCTCCGCGAGATCTCGGTCGCGTGCAATCGGACGCTTGAGTTCCGTCCGGCGCGGGCGTTTTCTCTCCGCCCCATGGAAGCTTGGCAGAGCGAGCGCCAGCGGCTGGAGGCCGAGCTGGGCGAAAAAATCACCCTCGACGCGCTGACCGGGCCGAACGGACTCACCGGGCGCGAGCCGTTGCGCGACGATGCCGGCGGCGCGGCCGGTTGGCTGATCGCCCAACGTAAACGCGGCCACCGTCATTCCGCCGATGACGTGCTCACCGCGTGGTACGCACTGCAAGTTTCACCGCCCGTCACCGAGCATCTCGATCTCGGCACCGGCATCGGCACTGTCGGCCTGCTCACCTTGTGGGGCATGGGTCCGGCCGCCCGATTGACCTGTGTGGAGGCGCAGGAAATCAGCTACCGCTTGCTGCAATCGAACCTCGAGTGCAATGGCCTGCGTTCCCGCGTCGATTGCTCGCTGGGGGATTTGCGCGACCTCGCTCTGAATCGGAAATTCCCGCTCGTCACCGGCAGTCCGCCCTATTTCCCAACCACCGCCGGCGTGGTGCCGCAGGACTCGCAAAAAGCGCACGCCCGCTTCGAGTTGCGTGGCGACGTCTCCGACTACGCCCGCGCCGCGGTGAAGCATCTCGCCCCCGATGGCTGGTTCGTGCTGTGTTTTCCCTCGCGCCAAAAGCAACGCGCGCTCGACGGCATCGCGGCGTCCGGGCTGAAGGTCGTGCGATTGCGCGACGTGATCCCGCGCGAAACTCTGGAGCCGCTGTTTACGCTCTTCGCCTGCCGTCATGGCGACGCCTTCGACGGCGTGATGGAAGAGGAAGCACCGCTCATTGTCCGCCACCAGAACGGCCGCCTCACCGCGGAGATGGCGAGTGTCCGTCGCGGCTTCGGCTTCGAAGACAGCGAAGCCCACGGCGGCCACGGAGTCTGATCGCCAAAGTGGCCGAAAGCTCCGCTTTCGGAGTGTGCCCCGGAAGCTCCCGCTTCCGGGCTCTACCTGTGATCCGCCGGGCCAAAGGCCCGACCTATACCGCTCCCCAAGTTTGGCGTTTCGCAAGCGCCGGCTTTTGTTAGATACGCTGGCTCATGGAACCTCGCTATATCGCCTTGTTCGTTTGCAGCCTGGGGATGATGGCCTGCAGGGAGGAAAAGCGCCCCCCTGAAACGCCGTCCCCGGTCAGCTCTGAAACCAAGTCGACACCTTCTCCAGGATTGGTCGATACGCAGGTCTCCATCGCTCTTCATCGCGGAGCACTCGGGCTTTCGCTTGAAAAACCTATCGCGCGCGAGGCGGGGACGATTAACGGCGTGGAGGCCTCGATTTCAGGCTACGTCAGGCAGGAAACCGAACACTTTCTCGTGCTGAGCCGCCATCCGCGCTCGGGCGATCCACACGAACGAGACGACTCGCTGCTGTGGATTCCTTATTCGTCCATTCTTACCATTCGCCAGCAGTATCCGAACTCACGACCGAAAGGCGAAACGGCGGAGCAGTCGACGCCGTGGCGGCTTGAGGCGGTGGAGGGGTTGATGAACCTGATCGGTTTCAATTTGAAGGATCTTCCGGAAGGAAACCTTCAGGTGTGGGTTGAACGGGGAGGAAAGAAGGATTTCCTGGATGATTTCGATACTCATCCGGGTCAGGAGCAGTGGCTTTACTTCGGAATCGACCCCTACAAGAGCGAAGCGCTGATGATGACGGTCGTGTCGGAAGAAAATCAGGGCCTCAGCAAAGTGTTTCTGCCCGTCGACCAGCCCAAGATGTTCCATAAGTCGAAGATCGAGCCGAACCACGATTGGACGAAATCCACGTTATTGGCGTCCGAAAGCCCGGGTTCCGGAAACGGTAAGGTTTACGCCCTTCTGACTCCGAAGACGTCATCCAAGTAAGCGATCCCAGCTCCGGAGACCGGGCCAAAGGCCCGACCTATACCAGCCTGGGCTGCAAGGCCCAGGAAACGGCATCTCCACATTGGAGGGCCAGCGGCCCGATCTATCTCTTCAGGCAGCGCATGCGCTTTCGATCCGGAAACGGAGACCGTTGCCTGCACATCCCGAAAGCGGAGCTTCCGGCTACATTTGATTCGCCGTCTTCTCCGCCCGTAACCACAGCCCGTCTTTCCAACTGCCGGAGAGCGGCCCTTACCGGTATAAAGGGCAAGCACCTTCGCGGTCGCGGTAGCTGAATTCATGAGGTGAGGAAGAGGTGATGTTTCCTCGCGTTTATCGCGGATGGCTCAAGCCCTTACAATGGCGCGGAATCCCCCGTAGCTCATGCGTTTGCAATCGAAGAAGTCCTGGGACTCGCCGCACATCTCCTTGATCCGGGGATCCGCCATGACCGCGGCATTGGTGGCGTCGCGGGCTTCGCGGGACGGATAGACGATGAAGGCGAACACGACCGTTTCATCCGCGTTGGCCGCGGCGGTTTCGGTAAACGAGCGCATGTCCTGCACCTCCAGGTCGTCCGCCACGCATTCGTAGTAGTCGAGCGCGCCGTGATCCTTCCAGATGCGCGACGCTTTTTCCGCGACGGCCTTGTAAGCGTCGATCTTGTCCTTCGGCACGGGAATGACGAAGCCGTCCACGTAGGGCAGGGAAGTGCTCATAGGAAGTTGGGTTTGAGTGAAATCGCAGCGGTCAAGGTAGTCAGATAGCAGCGCGGAGCAACCGGTTTGGTGACCTCTTTATCCCAAGGGGAAGGAAAGTGGCCGAAAGCTCCGCTTTCGGAGTGTGCCGGGAAGCTCCTGCTTTCGGCTTGTGGAAAGAACGGCAACGGAGACCGTTGCCTGCACTCACCGAAAGCGGAGCTTCCGGCTACTTTGCTTATTTAAGCTGCTGGGCGAAGAGCCACTTGTGGGTCTCCGGGTCGTTGAAAACCGGGCCGACCACCCCGTGCCCGCCGGTGGGCGATTCCGTGTATTTGAACTGCTTGTCCTTCTTCATCGCCTCGGCGAATTCCCGGGCGCCGGCTACCGGCACGACCTTGTCGTCCGCCGCGTGGAACATCCACACCGGCTTGCGATCCATCGCGTCCACATCGCCTTGGGAAACCCCGGACACGGGAATCGCCGCAGCGAACAGACGGGGCTCGCTGCCCATGATGTGGCAGGTGCCAAATCCCCCCATGGAATGACCGACGATATAAACCCTCTTCGGATCGACCGGCAGATTTTTCACCAGCGCTTTGACCAGTTTGACCACCTGTTCGACCTCGGCCCCGTTCCATCCCGTGCCTTGGCCTGCGGCGGGCTGGGCGGATAGCGGCGCCACGACGAAACACGGCCGCGCGGATTCGTTGTCCTTCTTGGTGAAACTGTTCATCCAACCGGCCACCTGCTTGCCGTTCTCCGTATTCGGACTCTTGCCGTGCAGCGCGAGGACGAGCGGGTATTGGTTCTCCGCGCTCAGGGATTTCCCGCCGTAGAGCGCGAACTTCAGGCCGTCGTGTTCGCTGAGCGCCCACGATCCGGTGATCAGCTTCCCAAACGGACCTTCGATCGGTTTCACCGCGGCGACCGCCGCCGGGGCCGCCGCTTGCTGCTTCACCCAAGCTTGATCGGCCGCTGACAAGCGGCTCAGGGGAAGCGTGAACACCTGACCGTCCGGCCGCCTGAGTGTCACCTGATCCTGCGCTGCCGAAACCCACTCGGCCTCAAGCGTCTTCCCGTCATTGGAAGTCCACAGCCGGGCATGAGTCACAGCCGTCAGCCCCAAAAACGAAAGCGCGAGAACCAGGAAACGGGACTTCATGGAGGACGTGCTAACAGGAGTCGGCGCGAATCGTCAATTTCCTGGCCTTCGCTTCTTCAAGGGAATTCAGAATTGAGCGGGCCATGCATCTGCGGACATCCAACGCGTGAAAGTTCGAAATTTGGAACCGACCCCTTTCACGGACGGATCATGCTCAGCACTGAAGCATCCACGTTGCGAGTCCGACATGGCGACGATCTTGGATGTCAAAATGTGAAGTCCGATCCCATTTATGCCTTTGATCTCGCACACGGGTCTTGCGGACTTTAGCGTCTTAACGGAATGGCAAGACGCGGGAAAAAATCAGACGCCCAATTGATTACCGTTGCGATAGTGGCAACAGCATTCTTCTGGCTCCATCAGAAGATGGGAGCTGGGGGATTGGTTTTGGTAATTCTGGCTCTAGTCCTCATCTTTTTCATCTGCCGGGCTCAAGGTCGAAAGAAACACACTCGCGGGCCGCTTAAAAAACGGGCCAGAAAACAGGCTTCGATTTCGACCTCTATAGACAATGTGGATGACCTTCTAAAGGCATTGGAACGTATCGATGATACTGACTATTTGGGATTAGCCGCCCAAGCGGGGCAGAAGGCCAAGGCCGCTATTGATGCCGGGGATTTCGATGGCGCGTGGAAGCATTATCACGAGCAGAAAATGTATTACCTCGGTCAGGCCAAGCGCTCCGAATTCACTCCTCAACAGACCCTCGCCCTAGAGGGTAGCGTAAATCGCAGCCTCGCAAATATTCTTCGGATCGAAGGACGGCACTTAGAAGCTCTTACCCACTTTCTTTACTACTTCGCTACCACATCGAAACGAACCAAAACCGATGAGAATCAGTTCATGGCCTACTTCAATCGCTCGAAAATCAAGGCTGTGGATTTCGAAGAAGTCCGCGCATTCTCAGAAAGCCTCGGTCCAGTGCCTAACTTCCGTTCTATCCAGATAGCTTGTAATCAGTGGCAAGATAAGAGCCAGCGCGTTTGACTCATCCACGATTGGTCTTTATAAAGGGACAGACACTTTGATGTTGCTTAAATGACCCCCGGCACTGCATCTATTCGCCGACTAGCACTCTCGCTTTTTAGAAGAGAGAAGAGCATCCAATTTCGCAAACTCGGCAGTGATCCACGTGACGGTGCCTACTTCCGTTACTGGGTCTATGGGCCTTTGTGTATGTGCTGAGGAATGCGCAGTCGATCCTCTGTCTCCTCCGTATGAGTTAAGGGTGCCCAATAGAGTTGCGTCCATTTCTGAATCTACGAAGCCGATAGGGAAAAGTAAGCTGAAGATATTGGCTTCCTTGATCCCATGATTCGCGCTGGATACTGATTCTTTGAATTGAGCTACCACCCGATGGACCCTGGTATTTGGCGAATCAAATCCTTTTGAATTTAAACTACTAGGTGGCGATTGGGGGCTTAGCGGGCTGAATGTCATTAGTGACGCAAGGACATTGCCGGTCTTCTTGCGTTTTTTGAAATTTTGGAGCACCTGGTCTGCGATTTCTAGCACCCTATCTTCTAGGAAAGATTCAAATTCCGCGTGCGCCAATAGACGATATGAGCGGATTAGGTCCTGCTCTTTGGCAGTGTAGTTTCCAGTCGGGCGAGTCGCAGGAATCAATCTATCTTTCAGGACGGTGATTCTTCTCTGCAGCCTCTGAAAGCGAGCTGAAGCAGGCATAAGGTGCTAATTTTGAGCAGGTGGGATATTTGCAGGGGGGATGAAAATTCCTAAGGCGACAGAGAGAGCATCGGCCCATTTAGTGAATCGAGTAGTAGTGGCGGTTAAACTCTTAGTGGTTGATTCTATCGATTTTCTGAAATCCTCATCCTTATCGCAGAGGGTTTTAAATGCTTCTTTGATATTTTGCTTTTGTTCGGTTGTGGGTGTCGAGTTGAAGTCAGCAAAATAAAACGTCATTATGTCAAATATTGCTCGATTGAATCTTCTTTCGTAACTGCTCCCGGTCCATTTCCGGAATGCGTCGCTTTCTCCGAAAATCTCCTGTGTCAGGTTGATCGCATTCTCGAGTTTGGCGGCTTCCAAAGTAACTAACGTTTTGTTGGACGACCATTCATCGCTCATTTTCTTGCATGTTTCGTCCAAGAAAACTTTCAAATTTCCCTTGTATGTTTCAGCGCGCACGCGAAATGAAATAAATCGAACAAAAAGTTCGACATCCCTCATCCGGAAGTCTGGTGCACTCTTCCCGAAAAGCTTGTGAAAAACGAGACTATCTTGCGTAAATTTGTCAGCGTATGTCAGGAATGGACCCGGGTGCAGTGCTTGGCGCAATTCCTGCGGAGATAGAGGTAGGCTGCCCGTGTTTAGACGTAGAAAAACGGTGTAGAGAAAATTTTCATTGGGCCAATTGCGAATGATTGTCGTTCGGACCGTTTGGTTTTCGAAAATTCGCACGTCGTCAGAAAAATTTGGATCAGCATTTAACTCCTCGAACGTCTTGTTGTTGAGGTCAGATCTGATGGAAAGATCTTTGAGGTTAAATGGGGGGAACTTTTTGTCTTTTGATGGTGAACAGAACCTGCGGAGAGTGATCAGTCTTTGTTTTCCATCGATTACGATATAGGAGCCTGGGCGGTCCTTTCGCTCGGCAAGTACAATCTGTGGAATCGGCAGGCCAATAAGAATCGATTCAATAAACAAGCTTTTCTTTGCATCGGTCCAAGCTTCCCTACGTTGGAAATCTGGATTAAGCTCGATGTTGCCTTTAGATAGTTGGCTGTAGATGGTTTCGATCGTCCAGTCTGTCGACCATAGCACTGCCTTGGATACAAGCTTGCTGAGTCCTGAAGCAACGTCCTCCTCAGATTCACCACCGACGATTGAAAATTCAAATAAGTCTGTTTCAGGTTCTTGCATGAAATTGTGTTAGGAAAGATGTGGCCGTCTAAATACTGACAATAAAAGGGGTTGGTCCTCGCGTTTTGTCATTCTTGATTCAGAAGCACTTCAGAACTTGGCTTCGCCTCCGATCTGCTTGAGTTGAGCGCAATCGGCGCGACCGGTGGCGGTATCCATCACAGTGGCGCTGAGGTCTCGCCCGCCTCCGGTAGGAAGAACAATCGTTCCAGTGCCGGTGCTGACCGGCATCAACTCACTTCGGCCGGCAAATCCCTCCGCTGCTTGACGGATGAAATAGGTTTTCCCGGATTCGGCGGTGAGGGCGATCTCGGGATATTCCTTCGTTTCGGAGCCATCGTGGTACTGGGCCATGGCCGCGGCTTGGATTTGATAGTGGCCGGGTGTCAGGGGAATAGCCATGAAACAGCCATTGCCGTTTTTACCGATATACTGGCGATTAATGAAAATCGGCCTGCCTGCGTAGCCGCCGGTGATCGAGGCGCGCTTGTAAACATAAAGCAAAGCCTTTCCACGGGGAGGGGTGAAGCTACGCGCCACGAGCGCTTCCTGAGTCGTCACGGGAGTCCGGCTGGCGCAGGAGCTTATAGCGAGGAGTGGAAGAAGGAGGAGGGACTTCATGGGGAAAACCGCGTCGGAAAGGAAGGGGAGATTAGAGGGTGCGACTCTAGTTAGAACGGACACCGAGGCAATTGAAGAGTGCGAGTGCATTTTCAGCGCCAAGGTTGCCGAAGCGGATGGGTAGTTGGTAACGTCGCAGAGGGCCGCTGAGTCGCGAACCGCTTTCCCCGGCATTTCATGCCGGGCTTTGGTGAGTGAGCCCCGCAGGGGCGGGGAAGAGACGCGGTCGGATCCGGGCGTTCCGGAGGAACGAGAGCTTGTAGCCGGTCGGTGAGGAGCGAAGCGACGACACCACCGGGAAAGGGGTGGGATGGGAATCGCGTCCCGGCAGGGATGTCAGCCGGCTGCGACTCCTGCCGGAGTCGGGAAAAAAGGGGGGCGACTTGTCCGGTGGCCGCGTCGCTTCGCTCCTTGCCGACCGGCTACAGGCTGATGTCCCTGCCGGGACCATCCTCGACTGGTGTAGGGCGGCCTTAGGCCGACAATGTTGGACAAAGAAAAAGGGCCGGAAGCTTTTGCCTCCGGCCCTTGAATTTTTGAAGAAACGGACAGGAATGTCCGTGCTCCTTGAGGCTTACGCCGGGACGTAGACCTCGGCGCCGGCTTCGGCGAATTCCTTGCTCTTTTCGTCCATGCCGGCTTTGAGAGCTTCTTCTTCGGAGAGGCCTTGTTCGGCGGCGTATTTGCGGACGTCTTCGGTGATCTTCATCGAGCAGAAGTGCGGGCCGCACATGGAGCAGAAGTGGGCGGTTTTCGCGCCGTCCTGCGGGAGGGTTTCGTCGTGGAATTCACGCGCAGTCACCGGGTCGAGGCCGAGGTTGAACTGGTCTTCCCAACGGAATTCGAAGCGGGCCTTGGACAGGGCGTTGTCGCGGTATTGCGCGCCGGGATGGCCTTTCGCGAGGTCGGCGGCGTGGGCGGCGAGCTTGTAGGTGATGACGCCGTCCTTCACGTCCTTCTTGTTCGGCAGGCCGAGGTGTTCCTTCGGCGTGACGTAGCAGAGCATCGCGCAACCGTACCAGCCGATCATAGCGGCGCCGATGCCGGAGGTGATGTGATCGTAGCCCGGCGCGATGTCGGTGGTGAGCGGCCCAAGCGTGTAGAATGGAGCCTCGTGGCACCACTCGAGCTGCTTGGCCATGTTTTCCTCGATCATGTGCATCGGGACGTGGCCGGGGCCTTCGTTCATGACCTGGCAGCCTTTCGCCCAGGCGCGCTTGGTGAGTTCGCCCTGCACTTCGAGTTCGCCGAACTGCGCCTTGTCATTGGCGTCGGCGATCGAACCCGGACGGAGGCCGTCGCCAATCGAGAACGAGACGTCGTAAGCGGCGCAGATGTCGCAGATCTCGTCCCAGTGGGTGTAGAGGAAGTTCTCCTTGTGGTGGGAGAGGCACCATTTCGCCATGATCGATCCGCCGCGGGAAACGATGCCGGTCATGCGGCTGGCGGTCATCGGCACGAAGCGCAGCAAGACGCCGGCGTGGATAGTGAAGTAGTCGACGCCCTGTTCGGCCTGCTCGATGAGGGTGTCGCGGTAGAGTTCCCAGGTGAGGTCCTCGGCCTTGCCGTTGACCTTTTCGAGCGCCTGATAGATCGGTACGGTGCCGATCGGCACGGGGGAGTTGCGCAGGATCCACTCGCGGGTGGCGTGGATGTTCTTACCGGTGGAAAGGTCCATCACGGTGTCGGCGCCCCACTTGGTGGCCCAGCGCATCTTTTCCACTTCCTCTTCGATCGACGAAGCGACGGCGGAGTTGCCGATGTTGGCGTTGATTTTCACCAGGAAGTTGCGGCCGATGATCATCGGTTCGCATTCCGGGTGATTGACGTTGAGCGGAATGATCGCGCGACCGGCGGCGATTTCACTGCGGACGAATTCCGGCGTGATCTCGGCCGGGATGCGTTGCGGGAAGCGGCCGAAAATCGACGGCGTGTAAGGGCTGGCCGGAAGCTGGGTGGAGCCGGCGTGTTGCTTGTCGAGCGAGTTGCGGAGGATGTCGTCCTTGAAGTCGGCGATCTGCGCGCGGCGCATGTTTTCGCGGATCGCGACGAATTCCATCTCCGGGGTGATGATGCCGTTGTCGGCGTACCACTTCTGGGTGACCGGTTTGCCGGTGGCGCGGAGCGGCTTGCGGCGATCGGCGGTGAGGCCGGGGAACTCGACGAATTTGTTCGCGCGCTCGGATTTCGAGGCGAACTCGACGTGCTTCTCGGTGAGGTAGCCGTTGTCCTGCGGTTGGACTTCGCGGCCGTCGTAGGCCTCGACATCACCACGGGCGAGGATCCAGTCGCGACGCAGCGCGGGCAGGCCTTCCTCGGAGGAGCCTTCGAACGCCGGGTCGCCCCACGGACCGGAGCAATCGTACACGCGGACCGGCTCATTTTTCTGAACGGTGCCGTTGAACGACTTGGTGTCGGAAAGGGCGATCTCGCGCATCGGCACGCGGACGGACGGGTGGATCGAACCCTCGACGTAAACGCGAGTGGAGGCGGGGAGGGGTTCGCGGGAGGCGTCGTGGGATTCGCTCATGGAGTTGATAGTTGAGAGTGGATGGTTGATGGAAAGAGGAAGAAGGTGCTGGAAAACGAAAAGGCCGCGCTGGAGGGGCGCGGCCGTGGAGGAGGGATCGGACAAAAACGAGCTTCCTACGCGGCGGGTGGACCCGCTTCCAGGTTCGGAGGATTTTGCCGCGCGCCGGCCGTTCTCAGTTCCGCGATCGTGGAACTCTCCTGTCGTGTGGGAGGAAGGCTGGCAACTGGGGCGGCCGAAGTCAAGGGTGCGGCGGAGCGGGAGAGCCGTTTGGGCGCTTGAGGGGCCAGGGGCCAGTGGTCAGGGAAGAGGAAGAGTTCCGCAAGGGGCTACGGATCGCGAACTTCAGTTCGCCCCTCTGGTATAGGAAATTCGGGCGAAGGCGGAACTTTGGCTGACGGGGCGAGCTAAAGCTCGCGGTCCGACTGGAAGAGTCGCCCGTTTGCAGAACTCTTCCTCTTCACTGGCCCCCGGCCCCTAACCCCTGGCCCCTCAAAAGCTCACCGGCCAACCGACGCCCACGGCACCTTAAAGCTCAATCCGCGTAAAGAATGCGTCCGCAGTCTTCGCACTGGGCGATTTCCTTGCCGCCCTGGACTTTGATGACGGTGGAGGCGACGAGCTTCATGTGGCAACCGCCGCAGCGGCCTTCGTGGAGCGGGGCGATGGCGACGCCGCCTTTGGTTTTGAGAAGTCGCTCGTAGAGAGGGAGAACGGAGGAATCGGCCGCGGCGGCGAACTTTTCGCGCTCGGCGCGGAGCTCGGCGGTTTGGGCGAGGAGGTTCTTTTTCCGCTCGGCGATGGAGGCGAGGTCCTGATTGACGATTTCCTGCGTCTTGGTGAGCGCCGCTTCGGCGTCGTGGAGGAGCGTGCGGAGGCGGTCGGATTCCTCCATCAGCTCGAGTTCGCGGGTTTCGAAGCCGTCGAGTTCCGCCTCATAGCGTTTGATCTCGTGGCCGATGGCGGTGAACTCGTCGTTCTTGCGGGTTTCGAACTGCTGGTGCTTGAGGCGGACGATCGTGTTGCGGCGCGTTTCGGCGTCGAGCTCGACTTTTTTCACCGCGAGTTCGTTGGCGCGGAGGTCGTCGGTGGCCTTGCTGACAGCGGCTTGGTCGCCGGCGAGCTTGGTTTTCGCGCGGGCTTCTTCCTGTGGCAAGCGCTCGAGGTCCTTGGCGAGCGACAGAAGGCGGCGGTCGCGGTCTTGCAGGACCAGAAGGTCGCGGATGGAATCGAGCATGCCGTTGCCTATCGCTCTCCCGTCGCGGGAGCAAGCGTGCGCATGCTTGCCAACCTAACGGATTTCATGGGAGGGTGTCCCCCTGATCATGGCCGATCCCCACGAACAAGATTCGGAGTCTTTGCAAATTCGCTGTCCGTCCTGCGGGCAGAAATTCAAGGTGGGGCACGATCTGCAAGGTCGCATGGTCGAGTGCGGCACGTGCGAGACGCAGTTTCGGGTCAATGACGAGACGATCCTGCGGGCGAAGAAGTTTTATCCTGGCGAACACCGGGACCCCCGGTTGCATGGGTTCGGTCGTCGACCGATGGAGGCTTCCGGGCCGGTCCACATTCCGACGACGCAGTATCATCCGGAGCCGCATGCGGTGGCCTTCGAGCCGCCGGGAGCGCAGCGAACGATCGCCGGGGTGATCGCGGTGGTGATGATGATTTCCATCGCGCTGCTGTTAGGGTTCGGCGCGCATCAAGGCCGGGCGCTGGATGGCGTGTCGCAGACGAACCGGCTGGTTCTCGCGGCGTTCGCCGGCGTGTTAGGCGGCGTATTGCTGATCTACGCGAATCCTCGCGGACGGAAAAAGGCGGTGTTCTTCGCGTTGTTGTTTTGCGCCGGACTGGTGGCGATGCCTTTCATTTTTACCGAAGCTTCCGAGCCTTTGGCGGCGACGGGCGGCGCGCCGCGAGTCCCGGAGGAAGCCGAGGCCGCGCCGGTGGAAGATTCCGAGAAGTTGGCGAAGTCGCTCGGGTTGGAGCCATTGATCGCGGAGAATCTCCGCCTCGCCGAAAAAGGCGGCGACGCGGGCCGGGCCGTCGGGTTGTGGCTGCGGGAGATGAAAGAGAGCAACAAATTGCTCATCCGCGATCATTTGGTCCGGGAGATCGAAGCCGATCCGGACTCGAATCTCTATGTGCGCGACCGGGGCGATTGGCTGATGGTCTTGTCCGGAGTGAAGCGTCCGATCGAAGAAGTCGCGGCGATCGCCGGCAAACTCGGCCGCAGCGGCAAGTCGGAGCGGATATACCCGGAACTCAATCTCGTCGAGATCGTGGTCGACAACACCGCCTTCGTCGAAGGGCCGATCGAAAAGCTCAACGACAAGTCGAGCCCCCTGTTCTACGAGTTGAACAAGCGGGAGCTGAACAGCATCGATCCCGATCGCGCGCGCCGCGCGGTGAAGCGTTTGGCCGAGGCCGAGCCGAAGATCTATCGCGAGGACATCGTGCGACGGCTTGCGCAATTGTTGCGGGACGCGGATGCCACCGACGCGGGTCACATTTGTCAGGCGCTGATGACGTGGTCGACGCCCGAGCACACCTTCGCCACCGCGGCCGTGGTGGAGAGTCTCAAGCGCCTGCACGCGGAGGAAGTGACGCCGCCGCGCGAGATGATCGCCTTTCTGGTGGCGCGCAAGGAGACCTCGATCGCGCCCGTGTTGGACGAAATTTGGGCGAAGGATCACACGGCGTGGGAGCAATACTACGGCGAGCTTGGACCGGCGATCGAACCGTTGGTGTTGAGTCACTTGAATAGCGATTCGATCATGCTGCGGCACTCCGCCATGCGGTTGCTTGGAAGGGTCGGGACGGCCGTCAGTTTACCGAAGATCGAAGCCCTCCGAACGGGCGCGGATACCGAGTTGCGGGTGCTCATCGATCGGGCCGTCGCGGCCATTTCCCAACGCGGCGGGAAAAAATTTGAATAATTGTCAAAAAAAGTCTTGCTGGTCAGGCGCGGCGTTGTTACTAAATCCGCGTCGCGACAACAGTAGGCGGCCCGATTGAGAGTCCCTTTGGGTTTTTGGGTTTTTCCCGGGGAGAATCAGTCGGGCCGCTTCATTTTTATCCGGTCGGTGTTTTTCCCGGCCAAAAGACGAGCCCCGGCCATTTAGGCACGGGGCTTTTTGTTTAGAGTGCTGCGATTCATCGCAGCTTTGCGTCTCAAAGCGCTCTTCCCAACAAAGCTGCGATGAATCGCAGCACTCTAAATCACTCCTTCACTCCTCGCCATTCCGGTGGTCGCATCCCTGTGCTCCAACCACCGGCTTGTATTTTCCTTTCGGTCTTTCGGAACACCTGGTGCCCAGCATCGCTGATGACAGAATCATCTCCTTTCAAAGATCCGCTGTGCCTTCATTTCAAATGCGGGAAACGCGACTTCAGAGAACCACTCAGTCCACGGTTTGCATCCCGGAAGTCGGCTTGAAAGCGACTCTATCAAATCCTCCCAATTCGGATCCTCCTCATCGAATTCGATCGGATCTTGTTCGTTCCCGGAAATCTGTGCGCAGATGAGATCCAAGGTAAACATGTCTCGTTTGAACACGTCCACAGCGGCAACCGCATCCCACTGGATCAAGCCCGTATGCCTCAGCTTCCCCTTTTCGGTGAACCACTGGTAACCGATACCGTTGTCGGAAATCGAAAGTATCGCGGCGATCGGCATGACACGAGGATGACGGTAAACAACTTGGCGATTACTCTTCCACCACGCCGCTGATCCGGCCGGTGTCGAAATCGTAAGGCGTCAATTCCAGATGCACCCGGGCACCGTCGAGGAATTCGACCTGCGCCTGCTTCAATTCCTTCGAAAGGTGGGCGAGCAGGCTTTTGCCATTCGGCAGGGTGGTGCGATACAGTTCGTGGCTGATGCGCTCCTGGATGACGCCGATGGCTCGGATGGGTGGATCGGTCATGGGGACTGAAGAATTTGAGATTTCAGATTTGAGATTTGAGATTGGTCAGGCGCGGTCGCGCCAGAAGACCAGATCGGCGAGCGGCAGGCGGCCGTCGTGATGCCAGAACAGGGGCGGTTGTTGCGAATGACCGAGCGGGCAAACGCGCGGAATCATCAGCGGTTCGAGGCGATCGGCGAACGAATCGTCGAACGGATGGATCGCGGCGGTGGAAAGGTGGGCGATTTCCCCGCCGAGGGCGTCGCGCAGGCGATCGGTCGCGGGCAACGGGTGCACGGTGACAAAGCCATTCAAGGGACCGGGCGAAAGGGTAGGGTCGGCGTCGAAGATGATCGTCCACGCGGTGTCGCCCGCGCTTTCCCACAAGCGGATCGCGTCGCCATTCGATTCGCGGAAACGGGCGAGCTCCCGCGCGTTGGCGATCGCGCCGGATTCGGAGAGCGTGAGGGTTTCGTCGCGCGGGGCCTGTCGACGGGCGTCTTCCAAGACGCTGGCGAGTTGACCGGCGAACTCGATCGCCGCGCATTCCCCGCCGTCGACATAGATCGCCTGCACGGAAAGGCAGCCGCGTTGTTCGTGGGCGAGAACGTCGGTGGCCACCAGGCGGGCGGCCATTTCGTCCGCTTCAAAAATCACCGCGACGCTCAGTTTCGGGCCGTGCTCAATCCGCGGCATGTCCGGCGGCAACAAATGGCGGAAGGTCTCGATCGTGGCGGCGTTGCCGAAAATCACGGCGGCGGCGCTGTCGAGCCAGGTATCGGGCAGGTCGTGGCGGACTTCGATCAACTCCGACAGTTCGGTGGGCAGACCGTCGACCCAGCGCTCGAACTCCGGCAAACCGGCCGAGGGCAATTTCACCCGGTTGTGCGCGCCGACGAGCAAGCCGCGGAAGACCGATTGAAACGCGGCGTGCGGGGTGTTGCCGCTGACGATGTGCAGCAGCGGCGTGCGGGGAAAGGCCCGGCCGCGGGTGTCGCCGCGCGATTGCCAATCGTCGAGCACGGCGGGCGAACCGAGCTGTTGGGCGAGCAGGTCGATCAGGGCGTCGCGATGGAATTCCCCGACCCACGGCGCGAGCGCGTCGTGTTGGGCGACCAAGGCGTCGAGGCGACGGGCGGTGGAAGTCATGGCCGGAGGAGGAGGTCGTCGGAACGCCGCGAGCATCCGCGCGGCAGGGCCCCGGGGTCGCGTCCGAGGAGGGTGAAGGCGTTGTCGCCGCGTGCGATCGCCAGGTCCTGAGTGCGGATCGCGGCGACCGAACCGAGGTTGGCAAGGTCGAGGATTTCCAGATAACCGGGCGAATCGTCGTCGGCGGCTTCCCCGGTTTCCGGGTCGATCACCCGGATGCGGGTCCATGGGCACCCCCGATGCGCGGTTTCTCCGGCCCACGCATAAAACGGCGAGCTGAGTTCGGTCATGCCGTATTCGTTGAGCAGGCGATCGACCGGGATGGAAAAATGCGCGGCGACTTGCTGTTGGAAGGCGGTTTTATCGAGGGTGATGGAAATGCCCTTGTAGCCGCCGGTTTCGAAGATCCACGAACCTTTGGGCAAGGCGAGGGGAGGATTGGATTCGGTCCAGCGCAGCAAGGCGAGGGCGGTGGCGAACAGGGCGATCGGTTCGCCCGTGGCTGTCGCTTCCCGCAGGCGGTTCGTTCGAAAGTGCCCTTGGCCGTCGATCAACCAGCAGCCTTCCTCGCCGGGGGCATGGACGCGGTGGAGTGTTTCGAACATGTGGACGAGCGAGGAATCCGGCGCGTCGATGGGCGATTGCGAGAGAAACCAGGGATTCGCCGGCACCGGCAATCCGGCGTGCTCCCAGCCTCGCAGGATCGAGGTTTCGTAGAGCCGCAGGTCGTTGAAGGTGTGGACGCCGCGCACGTCGCGGGTGGTTCCGGAGGTGCGGAAGACCTTCACGGTTTCGGTTTCGGGAAACGTCCGCAGCGGGAAACGCGGCAGCTTGAAGGCGTCGGTCGGGATCGCCGGGATCTCGCGCCAGTGAGCGACGGTGTCCGGCGTGCGCCCGCGCGCGACGGCATAGTTTCGATAGGCGGCGTTGCGTTCGAATTGATAGGCGAACACTTCGAGCGCGAGCGAATCGAACGGCACGGTCTCCGCCGTTCCGTTCATTTCCGCCAGCAAACGTTCACGCAGCGCGTCCATTCGTGTCCGCAAGCGGTAAGCGCTCGGGGGACGGATGAAAAGCGGGCAAATCGCGAGATGCGACGACTTGACGCGCGAGCGGAGGCCGGACCATCATTCTGGCGTTGCTGTCCGCATCCGATGCGGCATATTGCGGTTAGAACTTCACAACTTTTCCCATGTCGGCCCGATTTTCCCTCCTGCTTTCCGCCCTCGCTTGCGGAGCGTTCGCCTCGTGCACCGTTTTTCCCGAGCAACCGCAACATCCTCCTTACCTTGAGCCGGGACGTCCGGGCCAAACGGTGGCCCATCCCGATCAGCAGGATATCCAGAAGAAGCGCGACGAAATGAAGAAGCGCGACGAGGAGAAAACCCGCGTCGAGGCTGAGAAAAAAGTCACCGAGAATCCGCCGGAGCAGAAGAGCGAGACGGCCGCGAATCCGAACCCAGCGCCGGACACGCCGAAGCCGAAGGTGGAGAAGAAGGATTATCCATTCGCCAACCCGGTGCCGGGCAAGGACGGCTTCGTGTTCAGCCCGTATAACAACAAGGTCGTCGACGTGCGCGATATCCCGAGCGGCCAGTTGGTGCAGGATCCCACGTATCCGCAGTCGGAGAAGAAATACTTCCGCGTGCCCTGAACTCCATTGTTGGAAATGGTTTTGATTTCGACCCGGCCGGGTTCGTTCGCGGACCCGGTCGTTCGTGTTTCGCATGAGCGGTGATTTTCAAAAGGTGGCGGTGCTCGGCGGCGGATTGCTAGGCGGTTCGCTCGCCCTCGCCTTGGCCCCGCGCGCGGATGGCCCGGCGGTTTCGCTGTGGTCGCGACGGGAGGAAACGACCCGTCAGGCCCGCGAATGCGGCATCGCCTCGGCCACCTCGGATCTGGCGGAAGCCCTGGCCGGCACCGATCTGGTCGTGCTCGCCGTGCCGGTGGGCGCGATGCCCGCGTTGATCGATCAATCGCTCGCGGCCGGTCTTTCGCCCGAGGCGTTGGTCACCGACGTGGGCAGCGTGAAAGGCATGGTGCATCGCACGCTTTTCCCGAAGCTTTCGCCCTATGGCATCGCCTTCATCGGCAGCCACCCGATGGCCGGGTCTGAGCGCAACGGCATCGAAGCCGCCCATTCGGCCTTGTTTGAAGGCTCCGCGTGTTTGATGACCGACGACCACCATGCGCCCGCTGAGTTGCGGGACAAACTCGAGCGCTTCTGGATTTCCGTCGGCTGCCGGGTCCGTTGGATGACCGCGGCGGTGCACGACGAATTGGTCGCCCGCATTTCCCATCTCCCTCACGTGCTCGCGGCGGCGGGAGCCCTGGTTTGCCTGCGCGATCCGGCGGAAGGCCGGTTCGGCGGCGGGGGCTTGCGTGACACCACTCGCGTGGCCGGCGGCGACGCCCGGATGTGGGCGGAAATCCTGCTGGAAAACCGCGAGGCGCTGGCCGGTCCGTTGCGCGAGACCCTCGATGCCTTGCGTGAAATGCTTGCCTCGCTGGAAGCGGGGAACCATGAAAACGTCCTCCGCTGGCTCGCCGAGGCGAAAGCCCTGCGGGACACGCTTCCTCTCAACCGTTTGTAATCTTCATGTCGGAATTCCGCGTTAAATCGATCTCCAGCCTGCATGCCGAATTCCGGGTGCCGGGCGACAAGAGCATGTCCCACCGCGCGGCGATGCTCGCCGGCCTATCCGATGGTGTTTGCACAGTGACGAATTTTCTCCCGAGCGAGGATTGCCTGAACACGCTTAACGCGATGAAGGCCCTCGGCGCGCGGGTTCACGTGGTCGAAGAACTTCAAGGCTACGGCCCGGTTTCGATGAAAATCGAAGGCCGCTCGATGAAGCTTCAAGCACCCGCGGAACCGATCGATTGCGGCAATTCCGGCACCGGCATGCGCTTGCTCGCTGGCTTGCTCGCGCCGCAGCCGTTTACGTCCGAGTTGTTCGGCGACGCCTCGCTTTCCTCCCGTCCGATGGGCCGGATCACGACTCCACTCGGCCTGATGGGCGCGCGCATCGAGACGCTCGGTGTCAAGCCGGGCTGCGCGCCGTTGCGGATTCAGGGCGGCACGCTTCGACCGATTTCCTACGACATGCCGGTCGCCAGCGCCCAGGTGAAGAGCGCGGTGTTGTTCGCCGGATTGTTCACCGAGGGAAAAACGACCGTCACCCAGCCGGCCGACACGCGTGACCACACCGAGCGGATGCTGGAGTCTTTCGGCGTCACCTGCGAACGGGAAGGCAACGCGATTTCGGTGGAAGGCGGCCAGATCCCGCACGCATGCGACTTCATCGTGCCGGGCGACATTTCCAGCGCCGCGTTCTGGCTGGTGGCCGCCGCCGCGCTGCCGGGTTCGCGATTGCTCATCAAAGACGTCGGACTCAACCCAACCCGCACCGCGATCGTCAACGTGCTCATTCGCATGGGCGCGCATGTGGTGATCGCCGAGCATTCGGTAAAGGGCGAGCCGATCGGCAATCTGGAGATCCACGGCGCGCCGTTGCAGGGCACGACGATTTTGCCCGAGGAAGTGCCGAACTTGATCGACGAGATTCCCGTGATCGCGGTGGCCGCGGCGCTGGCGGAAGGCACGACGGTGATCCGCAACGCCAAGGAACTCCGCGTGAAGGAAACCGACCGCATCACCACCGTGGTGGAAAACCTCCGGGCGATGGGCGCGGACGTCGTCGAATTCGAGGACGGCATGGAAATTCACGGCGGCAAACCGTTGCACGGCGCGACGCTCGAATCCTACGGCGACCATCGTATCGCCATGGCCTTCGCCATCGCGGGGCTTTTCGCCTCGGGCGAAACGGTGATCCTCAACACCGATTGCGTGAACACTTCCTATCCGGGCTTCTCTCTCCATCTTGACGCCGTCCGCCAGCATCGCACCGACGCGGAGGCCTATGAGCTGAACACCATTTCCTACGCGTGAACGCCACCGCTTCCCAGCAAGGACACGTCGCCATTGCCATCGACGGTCCGGCCGCCTCGGGCAAGAGCACGCTCGCCCGCGAGCTCGCCCACCGGCTCGGTCTGATCATGGTCAACTCGGGCGCGATGTACCGCGCGATGACCTGGAAGGTGTTGAAATCGGGAGTGAATCCCGAGGACGAGCCATCGGTCGTCGGCTTGCTGCGCGCGACGCATTTCGAGTGCGGCGACGACGGCATCACTTCGACGATCAAGGTCGATGGCATCGATCCCGGCGACGAACTGCGAAGCGAAGCGGTCAACTCGAGCGTCTCCGCGGTTTCCGCCGTCCCGGAAGTCCGCGACCGGTTGGTTGCCATGCAACGCGATTACCTCACTCGCGCGAGCGTGGTGATGGAAGGTCGCGACATCGGCACCGTGGTATTTCCCGACACACCATTCAAAATTTACGTCGACGCGGATGAAGAAGTCCGCGCCGCGCGTCGCGTGGCGGCGGGTGAACTCGATGCCGTGGCCGCGCGCGATGCCGCCGACAGCAAACGCGCGACCGCTCCGCTCAAAGTGGCGGACGGCGCGGTCGTGCTCGACACGTCGCACCACACGATCGAATCCGGCGTCGCCGCCGCGATCGAGATCCTCCGCGGCCAAGGACTGGAAATCGGCGACCTCTGAACGTTTTCGTCTCATGCGCACTCTTTATTGGATCGGGTGGATGACGCTCGGCTCGGCTTTCCGGTCGCTCTTCGGCATGCGGATCATCGGCCGGGAAAAAATCGTCAGCGAAGGCCCGGTGCTGGTCGCGTCGAACCATCAAAGCTTCCTCGATCCGCCGTTGATCGGAAATTTGTATCACACCGAAATGTGGTACCTCGCCCGCAAGACGCTGTTCCGCGGTTTCTTCGCGTGGCTTTATCCGCGTTGGAACGCGATCCCGGTCGATCAGGATCGTCCCGACATGGCGAGTCTGAAGACGATCATTCGCTTGCTGAAGGAAGGGAACCGCGTGCTCGTGTTTCCCGAAGGCGAACGCACGGCGGACGGCGAGCTCGGCAAATCACAGCCCGGCATTGGATTGATCGCGGTGAAATCCGGCGCGGTGATCCAACCGGTGCGCATTCGCGGCGCGCGCGAAGCGTTGCCGCGTGGGTCGGGCCGCATTCGGTTCGCCCGCATCAGCGTGACGGTGGGCGATCCGATCCGTCTTTCGCCCGAAGAACTCAAAGCCGCGCAAGGCAAGGACGGCTATCAGGCTTTGTCCGAGCGCATCATGGCGGCGATCCAAGCGCTCTGATATGGCCGGCGGCAATCTTGGCGGACGGCTTTTTCTCGCGGGCATCGGCTTCGCGCTCGCCTTCGCGGGGGGATTCTTCTGCTGGCTGATGTGGCGTTCGTTCGCCCGGGCTCACGAGATGCGGGCGTGGCCACAGGTGCCGTGTCTGGTTCTGGTTTCCGAAATCGAGGAGCGTCAGATCGACCGTTCCTCATCGCCGGAATCCAGGTTCAAGGTCGAGTATGGCTACGAATGGCAGGGCCGGCCTTTCACCGGCAACCGATGGGGCTGGCGGGGCAATCCGTGGTCGTCGGAGCGGTCGAAAGCCGAAGCTCTGGTGAACAAATACCCCGCCGGTGATCGATCGGTTTGCTTTGTGAATCCAAGCCAGCCGGATATCGCCGTGCTGCAACCCGACTCCCAAGCCCCGGGGTATTCAATTTGGTTCCCCGCGCTGTTCGTGGTCGGCGGATTGGGGATCGCCTTCCGCGCGCTTCTGAGTGGCAAGGTGCCGGTCGCCAGGGGGCAGGAAAGAAAAGAAGGCGCCTGAGCGATTCACAACCACTTGCACCGGCCGCGGCGATGGCGCATGAAGCTCGGCCATGACGGGACGTGAAATTCGCGACGTATTGGAGCAATCGGGAGTGACCCCGAGCCGGCAGCTCGGGCAGAATTTCCTGATCGACCCGAATTGCGCGCGTTGGATCGTGTCCCAGCTCGACGTCCAACCGGACGACGCCGTGGTTGAGGTTGGCCCCGGCACCGGCGCGTTGAGCGAACATTTGGTCGGAAACGTCCGCCGTTTGATTCTAGTGGAATTCGACGCCCGGCTTGCCGCGATGCTGAAGGAACGCTTCGCCAACGAGCCGAGCGTCGAGGTGCATCACGAGGACGGCGCGAAGTTCGATATCCGGCAGCTTTTCAAATACCGGCGGATCAAATTCCTCGGCAACCTGCCTTATTCGTCGGGCGGCGCGATTTTGAAAAATTTCCTCACCCGCCCGCATCCGTTCGAACGGGCGGTCATCATGTTGCAAAAGGAGGTCATCGACCGCCTCGCCGCGGTGCCGCGCACGAAGGACTACGGCGTGCTGACCTTACGGGTGCAAAGCGGCTGGCATGTGCAACCGCTGCGGACCGTGCCGCCGGAAGCGTTTTTCCCCCGTCCGCAGATCGATTCGAGCGTGGCGGTGATGACGCCGCGCCGCGATTTGCCGCCGTTCGACGATCGTCTTTTCGACGAACTGATCCGCCGGGGATTCTCCCAGCGACGGAAGCAGATGAAAAAACACATGCCCGAGCATCCTTCGTGGGAGTCGGTGGCGGCGACCCTTGGCATTTCGCCGACCGCCCGGGCGGAAGAACTGCCGCTCGATCAATGGATCGCGATCGCCCGGACCTACGATCCGCATCCGCTGATGGATGTGCCACAGAAGGACGGCGAGATTTTCGACGTGGTGGATGAAAACGACCAGGTCACGGGTCAGGCGACGCGTGGGGAAGTCCACGCGAACGGCCTGTGGCACCGCGCGGTTCATGTTTTCGTGATCAATCGGAAGGGGGAATTGTTGCTGCAACAGCGGTCGCTGCTCAAGGACGCGCATCCAGGCGTTTGGGACTCCAGCGTTTCCGGTCATCTGGATGCGGGCGAAGACTATGCCGTCGCGGCGATTCGCGAGCTGGAGGAGGAAATGGGGATCACGGACGCCGAGCCGGTGGAGTTCGCCCGGGTCGCCGCCTGCCCGGCCACCGGACGGGAGCACGTCCGGCTGTATCGCGCCCGTTACGACGGCCCGGTCCGGTTTCCCTGCGCGGAAATCGAAGCCGCCCAGTGGTTTTCGCCCGCGGAGATCTCCGCATGGGTGAAGGCGCGACCGGAAGATTTCGCCAGCGGCTTCCTCGAATGCTGGAAAGCGGCGGGGCAGGGAAGTTGATGGTTGAGAGTTGAGAGTTGATGGTTGAGAGACAGAGTGCTGGTTCTTGGATCGTCCCCGCATGAGTTCGCCCGCTACGCCCATTTCCGGAGAAGGTCGCCTTTGGGCGGCTTCCTTCCTGGTGTCGCTGCTGCTCAACGCCTTGTTATTTGGTACTTTGGCGAAGGTGTCTTCGCTTGATGCGGCGAGCCATGCGAAGGCGCTGGCGGCAGCCCGTCCCGCCGTCGAAGATCGGTGGGTGGCCGCCGTGATTCCGGATCGCAGCGCGGCTTCCGCTTCGACTGTAGCCGTGGCGGCTCCGCGTTCTCCTGAGGCGCTTCGAAAGCCGTTCGCCCGCGCTTCGCCTGAACAGGAATCGCAGCGACCCGCTGCCGCGCGTTTCATGGGCGAACGCAATACCCAAGCCACCAGCGATCGGGCGCCCGATGCGGATGCTCCGCCCATGCCCTCGCAAAGGGGGATCGAGGATGACCGGTTTTTGGAAACGAGGAAGAGTCGTTATCGCGATGGAGAGCTGGCCGGAGGAAACGAAGCGTCATCAGCCGAGCTCCCAGCTGTGGCTCCGTCTCAACCTGAAACCATCGCTCAGGAAGCGAAGCCTGAGGGCGAAACGAACGATTCCCCCGGCAAGGGAAGGGTGAACTCACCTCCGCCCGCACAGGAGCGTTTGGCCGAAGGACCGAATCCGGTGGAGGTCGAAGTTCAGGCGGCCAAGTCCAAGCCCGAGGATTCCCTCAAGCGCACTCCTTCCCAGGCGGTGGAAGAAAAACCCGCTGAGCAAATTGCGCAGCCGAAGGCCACACCCGCTTCATCTGAAGAGCCGGCACCGAAACTTTCCCAGCCCGCTTTTTCCGGGGGTCAAAAGAAGACCGAGATTCGTGGTTCGATTTCCCGGCAGGGCGAAAGCTCGTTTGATGTCGAAGACTCGCCTCGAGGCCGTTATCAGGCTGCGATCACTCCCGTGCTGAAACGTGAGTGGCAACGCAGGTGCGTCAAATATGCCGATTTGGTTACGCCCGGCTATCTCAGCGTGCGTTTTGTCGTGGAATCCTCCGGCAAAGTTCGCTCGGTCGAATTCGTAGAGTCCGTCAACTGCGGAGAGGAGCAAAAAGGTTTTACCCTCGATTCAATCCGCGGTGCGACGTTTCCCGCGATGCCACCCGAATTAAAAAAGCAACGTCGCGGCGAACCGCTGGAGATTCTCTTTAACTTCCACTTTTAATCATGGCCGATTCCTTGTTTTGCCTCGCCCAAGTCCCTACGGGAAATCCAGTGACCGAATTTTTCCGTGATGGCGGTTTCTTCATGTATCCGCTCGTTCTCGCCTCGGTCATCGGGGTGATGGTGATCGTATTCAAACTCATCACGCTGCGCCGTCAGCAGATCGTTCCCGAGACGCTCGCGCGACGGATCGAATCACTCGACGAAAGTGGCGGCCATGAAGGTTGGGAGCCGCTTTGGCATGAATTCCGCCAAGGACACAGCTCGCTTGCCCGGCTCGCCGCGGTGGCGTTGAAACACGCGGGTAAACCGCAGGCGGAAATCGCCCATGCGGTCGAAGCCGCGGCGCGTGGAGAAATGGTGCGCATTCATTCGGGGATCCAGACGCTCGATACCTTGGTGACGATCGGACCTTTGCTCGGACTGCTCGGCACGGTGAGCGGGCTGGTGGTGGTGTTCCGCGGATTGAACGATACGTCCGATCACGTGGTGATCGCACGCGGGATCGCCGAGGCGTTGCACACCACGATTTTCGGCATCTCCATCGCCGTCGGAGCGGTGGTCGCCCATGGTTGGTTCAGCCGGCGGATCGAGTTGATGACCTCGCGGATGGAATCCGTGCTGGCGGATCTTTCCCACCTCTTCGGTAAACCCCGCGCCAACGACTGACCGGTATGCGCTTCCATCGTCCACCTCGCAGCCGGATGTCGGTGCAGATCATTCCGATGATCGACATCCTGATTGTGCTGCTGATTTTTTTTATCACCTCGACGCATTTCAAAAAGCCGCGCGACGTGATGCGGATCGAACTGCCGACCGTGCGCGAGGTGCCTTCCGACAAAGTCATCGAGCAACGTTCGGTGATCGCGGTCGACGCGGCGGGCAATGTTTCGCTCGACTCATTGGCGGTGCCGGAAGGGTTGCTTGAGTCGTATCTGACCGCCTACCGGAAGCAAAACCCCGGCCGGAAACTGGAATTGGAAGCCGACAGGCAACTGCCACTCGAACGATTGCTCGGCGTGTGGGATGCGTTGACCAAGGCCGGCATCGAGATTAAGGACGTGCCCGCCCGCATCCGCCTGCCGGAGAAAGGCAAACCTTCCGGCCCATGATTCTCGACATCGTCCAATACGGTACCCCGATTCTCCGTCAGCGCTGCAAGCCCGTCGAAAACGTCGACGACGCCTTGCTGAGGCTCATTGACGACATGCTGGAGACGATGGTCGCGGCCAATGGCGTGGGCCTTGCCGCTCCGCAGATCGGAATCGATCTCCGTTTGGCCGTGATCGATGTTTCCCACGATCCGGAATGCATTTCCTATCTCCGCGTGGACGGGCAGGAGGTCGAACTCGACTCGATCATGCCGCTGGTGTTCTTCAATCCGGAGCTCGAATACGGCGACGAATTGGAATTCGGAGCGGAAGGCTGCTTGAGCATCAAAGGCGTGCGCGCCGAGGTGAAGCGCCCGATCGACGTGAAGGCCACGGTTCAGGTGCCCGACGGCCGGACGCTTGTGATTGAGACCGATGGTCTGCTCGCGCGGGCTTTGCAGCACGAGATCGATCACCTGAATGGCATCCTGTTCATCGACCGTTTGCCCGCCGCGGCGAAGGTCACGATGCGCGCCCGGCTTAAAAGGCTGTTTGGTCAATCATGAGACTTTGACGAATATTACGCAATTGCGTAGGATCGACATTTTCGATTCATTTCGTTAAGGAATAAGCATCGCCCCAATAGGTGCACGATTCCTAACCCCATCCCCCAAATGGACAATACATTCGGCATTCATGGTTCGGGTCCGGCGTCGTCGGATACGAGAGGCCCGTCGGCGGATGACGGCGTGGAGCTTTCCAAGGAAGATCAGTCTCCTGACGCGATCCCCTTCGTGCGTGTGATTAAACAGATTTCGTCGCTCACCGCTCTGATGGAGCAATATGAAGGCGCGGGTGATAAATCGTCCGCAAAGCCCGCGGATGCCGGTCGCGGCCGACTGGTTTTCGCCTCAACGCTTCAACAACCTGTGCAAGAGGTGACGGGAGCGTTCGATGGCGGAATTTGCTATCAAATGCAATTGCGGGCGATCTTCGGCGTCGAGGGCGACATGGACGCGGGCGAAATCTTGCGACACGCGGGTGGTTTGCCCGGGGTGAGCCAAGTGGAACGCGTTCACCCGCGGGACGTTCAAGCCGTCGAAGCGGCCCAGCGCCAACTGGCCGCGTTGTCTTTGGGATTGGGCGATTTGACTCTTTCCGTCGGCGGCGCGCCCGTCGAATTCATCCGCGAAGGCGAAGTGTTGTTGGCGGTGAAAACCAACGGTAACGACGTGACGAAGCCTTACGACACGTTGAGAATGATCGCGAAAGAGGTGGATCGCCTGAGCAAAATCGCCTGAGTTTCAGCAAAGATTGCAGCCGCCTCGTTTGAGGCGGCTTTTTCGTTTTAGGGCTGAGTAAAGACGGATGACCGCCTGGAAACCGTCTCCGGTTTTAGAAATTGCCCGGCGATTCTTTCCGCGCTTTTTTGGCCGCGGCCATGAGCGATTCTTCCCCCTGCCATTGTTCTTGCCCGTGTGATGGACGGGAAGCGGATACGCGGCATGGGCGGCGGCTGGAGTATTTCACGCTGGCCTGGAACGTCGTCGAAGCGACGGTTTCCATCGCCGCGGGTTTGGTGGCCGGAAGTATTGCCTTGGTTGGGTTTGGAGCGGATGCCGTGATCGAAAGCCTCTCGGGGCTCGTTTTGCTATGGCGGCTTCAAACGCATGAACCCGATGAACGACGGGAAAAGCACGCCCTTAAGCTGGTCGGAGTCTGTTTCCTGGTGCTTGCGGCGTATGTCGCCACGGATGCCGTTTACTCGTTGTATCGCCTGGAAGCGCCGGAAACGAGCATACCGGGGATTGTGATCGCCGCGCTTTCGCTTGCGGTGATGCCCTTGCTCGCCCGGGCGAAACGCCGGGTCGCGGTACGTCTTAACAGCGCCGCCCTTGCCGCGGATTCCCGTCAAACCGACCTATGTGCCTATCTTTCCGCGATCTTGTTGGGAGGGCTCGTTTTGAACGCCGCGTTCGGCTGGTGGTGGGCGGACTCCGTGGCGGCCTTGATCATGGTGCCGATCATCGTCCGGGAAGGACTTCAGGCCCTGCGAGGCGAATTCTGTGCGGATTGCCACTGAGTGGGGGCCGAGAAGCTCACCCCTTCCGGCGCGCTTTCACCCGTTCCAGTAGCTCGACGTCCGCTTCCAATTCGTCGGCCATCGCGCGGATGACTTCCAACGTTGGACGGGAAACGTGGTGCTCCATGCCTTCCACATCGCGGTAGATCGTTTCCTCGTCGAGGCCGAACAGCCGGAGGAAACGGGTCAGTGTTTCGTGCCGCTCGATGATGGCGCGGGCGATCCGCTGGCCCTCTTCGGTCAGTACGGTGCCGCGATATTTCTCGTGTTTGACCAATCCCTCGCCATCGAGCCGCTGGAGCATGTTGGTCACGCTGGCTTGGGAAATGCCGAGGTTTTTGGAAATATCCACCGCGCGCGCGTAGCCCTTCGCCTCGATCAAATGGAGAATTTGCTCAAGGTAGTCGTCCATCGCGACGGAGCCGCTGGTGCGTTGGGAACGGGCGGGCATTGTGTGGCCGCGAGGGTAGGCCGATCCGGCGAAGGGGGCCAAGTCCGAATGGATCTCTGAAGATTTTCAGCCGCAAAAAAGGGCGCAGAAGGACAAAAGTTAAGAGTTGGAGGTTAAAGGTGAGAGAGGATCAGAGTAAGAGCGCGACGGTTGCGCTTTCACCGATTCTTCCTCTTTTCGGGTTTTTTTCCGCCTTTTTGCGGCTGAAATTCTTCACTTGGCAGGCGGGTCGCGGCTTTCCACGGTTCGCCCGTGTCGAGTCCTGTCGCCAATATTTCCGCCTACCGCTTCGCGGAGCTGACCGATCTCAAGTCGCTGCGCGAACGCCTGCTCGCGTTTTGCAAAGAGCGTCGTTTGAAGGGCACGATCCTGTTGAGCACGGAAGGCATCAATCTCTTCATCGCGGGCGACCGGGAGAAGGTCGATGAGTTGGTCGAGGAGCTGCGCTCGATTCCGGGTTTGGAGGGGTTGCGACCGAAATACAGCCCGAGTGAAGATCAACCGTTCTCCCGCATGCTGGTGCGGATCAAAAAGGAGATCATCGCGTTCGGCGTCGAGGGCATCGAGCCCGCGAAATACACCTCGCCCCGCGTTGAGGCGGCCACGTTGAAACAGTGGCTCGATGAGGGGAAACCGGTGGTTCTTTACGACACGCGCAACGATTACGAGGTGAAGCTCGGCACGTTCAAAGGCGCCATTCCGGCGGGTGTCGATCACTTCCGCGATTTCCCGGAAGCGGTCGCGGCGTTGCCCGAGGAAATGAAGGAACAAACGGTGGTGACCTTCTGCACCGGTGGCATTCGTTGCGAAAAAGCCGCGCCATTCATGGAGCGGGCGGGCTTCAAAAACATCTTCCAACTCGAAGGCGGGATTTTGAAATACTTCGAGGAAGTTGGCGGTGCTCACTACGATGGCGAATGCTTCGTTTTCGACCAACGCGTCGGCGTCGATCCGGCGTTGCGCGAGACTCCGTCCGCGGTGTGTTTCGCCTGCCAGACTCCGCTCGACGAAACCGAGCAAGTCGATCCGCGTTATGTCGCGGGCGTTTCCTGCCCCCATTGCTACAAGTCGGATGCCGAGCAAATCGCGGAACGCATCGCCGTGCGCCAAGCGGCGCTTGAGCAGGTATGCTCACCGCTGCCGGGAAGCGTGCCTTATGACAATCATTGCCCCGTCCGGATTCCGGCGGAGTGCGACGGGCTGACGTTGCTCGACGCGTTGTGCCAACTGTTCGCCCACGTCGAACGCGCGTTCTGGGAGGATTTGTTCGCCCAAGGGAAACTGCTCCTGCTTTCAGGCGAACCGGTTTCGCCGCGACAAATCGTTCGCGCGGGCGAAAGCTATCTCCGCCTTCTGCCGGCGACGATCGAGCCGGACGTCGCGACCGATATCCGCGTGCTGCACGAAGACGAAGCGATCGTCGTTCTGCACAAGCCCGCGCCCTTGCCGATGCATCCGAGCGGTCGTTTCCACCGGCACTCGCTGCAATGGTTGGTCAACGCCGCCTGGGATCCGGAGAAGCCGCGCGCGGTGCATCGCCTGGATGCGAATACGACGGGCATCGTGGTATTCGGTCGGACCCGTCGATACGCGGGCAAGATGCAGGAAGGTTTTAAGCGCGGCGCGGTGGAGAAAGTTTACCTCGTGAAATGCCAGGGTCATCCGGCGGAGGACGCGTTCGAATGCGACGCGCCGATCAGCCGTGAGTCATCGCGTCTCGGTGCGCGAATGGTGGATGAAGACGATGGTCACGAAGCGAAGACACTTTTCAAAGTGATCGTCCGCCATGCCGACGGCACCGCGTTGTTGGAAGCCCGGCCGATCACCGGGCGAACCAATCAAATCCGCGTGCATCTCCGGCAGCTCGGACATCCAGTCGTCGGAGATCCGGCGTACTTGGCGGATGGTTCGCTTGGGGAAAAGCAGACGCTCGATTTGGGCGATCCACCGCTCTGCCTGCACGCGTGGAAATTGTCCTTCGATCATCCGGTGGATGGTCGGCGGATGGAGTTCATCGACGAGGAGTGCCGCTTGATAGGAGTGCCGCTTTGAAAGCGGCATGAAGGGGGCGGGCGGCATCCTGCCGCCTGTCCGGAGCGGCGTTTTCAAAACGCCTTACCTGCTCATGCCGCTTGGAAAGCGGCACTCCTTCGCGGCACTCCACTACTCCGGTTCCCCCTGTGGGAAGATCTCGCGGATCGTCGACTGCTTGTGCTCGTCGATCCATCGCTCAAGCGCGGTGCGCATGGGCGAGAGAATGTCGGGGCGTTCCGAAGCGAAATCGTGGGAAGGCGCGCGGGACTCGCCGTTGGCGGACGTAACCAAACGATGCAGCGAATAGTGGCGGGAACCGTCGGCCGTAGGAGTGCAGATCAGCTTCCAATGCCGCGTGATGAGGCACCGTTGCTTCGCATCCACCAATCGCTGGCGGTATTCTTCCTTGAGTACGAACTGATAATTGTAGGTGTCGTCGATGGAGGTCAGCTCGTCCATCGGCGGAAGTTTCGGCCGGGTGACGCCCGGGACGCTGAACTGAATGAAGGGAAATCCGGTTTCACCGAAAAACGGCACGGTTTCCGGTGGTTCCTCGCCTTTGATCCAGCCCGCCGTGCTGCGGCCTTCCCAAACCGAAGGCTTCGGCACGCCGACCAAATCGGCGAGCGTGGGCATGAGGTCGATCGAGCGGATCGTTTCGGGAATCGTCCGCGCGGGTTGGCCGGGAACGTGGACGATCATCGGAATGTGGTTCGCTTGGCTCGCGCCGTTGAACGTGAGGCCGTGACCGAGTGTGACGTCCGGTTCGTAAAGGTCATCGCCATGGTCGGCGGTGATGACGACGATCGTGCGATCGGCGAGGCCTTTTTTCTCAAGCGTGGCCAGGATTCGCCCGACGCAACTGTCGAACTGTCGCGTGCAACCATCGTAGAGTCCGCGGATTTGATTCACCTCGGCGGGAGGCAGGGCGTTCCATTTCGATTCGAGGTCCGTGCCGCCGATGAAGCCGTCGATGTCGAAATCCACACCGTTGGCGTTCGGACCGCGATAGGCCGGATCGGTGAACATCCGCGTGTAAGGTTCGGCGGAGCGGTAGGGCAGGTGGTTGCAGGAGTAGAAGACGTGCCAGAAGAACGGTTTGCCCGTGGCCGCTTGAGTGGCGAGGCGATCTTCAACCCGTCGCGTGACCACTTCCGGGGTGACGAATTGCGCGAACGAACCGAGCTGGGGGAAGAGTTTATAGCCGAGGGGATTGTCGAAATAGAGCGGCACGACGAAGTGGGCCATCACCACCGCCTGGCTCATGTAGATCTTGAAATTGTCGAAACTCGAAACCGAGACGTCCTGAAATCCGAGCGGCGTCACTTGGTAGTAGCCCGCACACCAGTCGCCGATCGCGGCGGTGTCGTAGCCGTGTTCGCCCAGCACCCGGGCCATCGGGACGAGTTTCTTTTCCATCGCCTCGACCGTCGCGCGATCCGGATACATCTGCCGGATGCCGTGAGTGTGGGGAAACTGCGACCCCATGAAGGAGACCGACGATTCGAAGGTGGAGGCGATCGGCGTGAAGCAGCGCTCGAAACGGGTCGAACGCGCGGCGAGCGAATCGATCGCGGGCGAAACTCCGGCGGCGGCCAGCCCATCGGTGCGGGCCGGGCGATATCCCGCGCAGCCGAGTTTATCGCCCCGTAGGGAGTCCGACGCGAGAATGAGGATATTGTAGGGGGCTTTTTCCGCACGCGCGCGAGCGGGTGAGGCCGGTTGATGCCAGTTGGCGAACGCTAGGGTGGCGGCTGCGATCAATGCGATCGTCCCTCCGATCACTTGGCTGCGGCGGTTCGACCGGCGGAAATACCAGAAGCAAATCCAAGCGGCGAAAACGATCGGCAGAATAACGAAGAGCGTCGTGTGCAGTACGGGTTTCGCGGCGGCGGGCGGCCAATCGAGCACCTGATAATACCAACTCCCGAAGGTGGCATCGCTGAGGAAATACGGGCGGGTATGAACCAGCCGGAGCATGAACCAGCCATGGATCAGCGCGAGGACAAGGAACGCTCGAAGGGCGATCCAGGTTCGCGTCCGGCGGTTCGTGCGGGCTCGCGCGGTCCAAGCGGAAGCGAGGGGAAGAACAAGCAGGATCCCCGCGACCCAGAGCAGGAGATAAGCGATCGACACCTGGAGGTTTTGACCGATCAGGAACTCGAGGAATTTGTCCCGGGCGAGGGCGCTGAACTTATTGTCCATGCCGCCGGAGCGGTTCGCCAAGCGCCACAAGCTGGCGAGGAATTGCCACGCGAGAAAACCTCCGGTGCCGAGAGCAACGGGTAAAAGCGCCTTGGGCGCCGCGCCGGAAGGAGCTGCGTGTTCGGATGAAATCGGCCGGGCCATGGGGGCGGAAACGTCGCAGCAAGCCCCCCGGGCATCAAGCGCCGCCGTCGGGATTCTGGAAGTAAAGCCAGCGGATGCTGAGGACGTCCTCGATGATCACGCCTCGCGGGGAATTCAGGCTGGAGGGGGTGTTCAACCGCAGGATCAGTTGGGCGTGCTGGCCTTCTCGTTGGCGGAAATAATTTTCCAAAAACACGGCGACCGGATGGCTTCGTTCGACGTAGCCGTAAGCGACTTCCTCGCTTTTCGGGGCGGTGAGACGATAGCAAACCCAACGATTGGAATCGGCGAATTCGTGGCTGTAAAACGTGTCGGGGCGAACGGTCACCCTAAAGTCCATCGAGCCGCTCGACCGGTTGCGGACGTAATCGTCCCACGGCATCGGTTGGTAGCCGACGAGCGTTTCCCAGCCGATTTTCATCGAGCCGTCGGGTTGTTCTTCCAGATAAACCTCCTGGGCGCGACCGCTGGCGGTCCGAACCCTGGCACGCCAGAACAAGCCCCGGTCGTCGAAGGTCAACTGGACGAACTCGGTCATCTTCACCATCGGATCGCGTTGCAACGGGCGGGTGGCGTACCACGACTCCATCAAAGGCCGCACGCGCTCCGGATGACGGACCCATTTCGCCAGCTCATCAATCGAATCCGCGTTGAAATAGCCCCTCAGCGTTTCTTCCACCCGTCCCACGAACTCTTCCGCCTCCTTGGTTTGCAGGGCGTCCTTTTCCAGTTCTTCGGTGGCCAGGGTGTAGGTAGCCTCGATCTTTTGTTCACTCTCGGAAAGTTGCCAGAGCGACCAACCAATCGCGCCGGCGAGAATCAAGCCCACGAGCACGAACCAGCCCCATGGGACGATCGGGGCGTCCGCTTTTTGTTCCCAAGGATCGTCCGAGGGCCCTTCGAGTTCCGATTCGGGAAGAATTTGCTCCAGCCCCGGTTCCTGGCTGCGACCGGAAAGCGGCCCACGGCTGATGGCTTCGAGTCGCCGAGGTCGCTCCGGTTCGGAAACCGCCGGGGGAGGGGAAACGATCCGCTCGATTTTCTCCGGAACATTCAGCCGCACTGGCGCGTCGGCGGGCGTTGGGCGGCTTCCTGCGCCCGGCAATCGAATAATCGGCTCCTCTTTTCCCATGGATAGTCCGTTACAAAAGCGTGAAATGCCCATCGACGCAATGCCCTCGTGCCTCTAAAACCCGGCGTCCGCAATGCCGCCGCGCCTACTCGTCATCACCGCCGCCTTCGGGGAAGGCCACAACAGCGCCGCCCGCAATCTGGCGTTGGCGCTGGATGCCGCCGGAGCGGTGACCCGCACCGCGGACCCTTGCCTGCTCGGCGCGCCGTTCGTGACGGAAGTCCTTAGACGAGGCTACCGGCTCGTGACGACGCACTCGCCCAAACTGTGGCAAAAGATCTACCGCTCGACCGACCAGCAGGATTTTCGCCGCCAACGGCTGCCATTGATGCGCAAGCCGGAAAGCTACCTCGCCAAACTGATCGACGAATTTCAGGCGGATGCGATCGTGAGCACCTATCCGCTCTATCCGTATTTCCTGGAACGGATTTTCGAACAAACCGGCCGTCGTTTGCCGGTGTTCACCGCGGTGACCGATTCGATCGAAATCAACGCCGCGTGGCTCAAGGCTCCGTGTGACCGTTGGCTGGTGACCGACCCGGCGACGCGGGAAACGATGGTCCGCTCGGGAATCTCGCCGGAGCGGGTGATCGATACCGGTTTCCCCGTGCACCCGGATTTCGCCCGGCTGGAACCGATTCCCGCCGACGACCCGTGCGATCCGTTCCGGATCTTGTTTTTTCCCACGGCGAAACTGCCTTACGTCCGCCGGCTCGGACGACCGTTATTGGACGCCTCGCCTTCGACGCGGATCACGATCGTCCTCGGGCGAAACGTCCGGCTGCTTTATCGCAAGGCGAAGGACCTTCAGCGCGCCTATCCGGGTCGCGTGCGGATCATCGGGTGGACCCAGCGGGTGCCGCAGTTGCTCAACTCGCACCATCTCGTGGTCGGCAAGGCGGGCGGCGCGACGGTGCACGAAGCCATCGCCGCGCGTTGTCCGATGTTCATTCACCATTTGGTTCCCGGGCAGGAGGAAGGTAATCTGGCGCTGCTCGAATCGATCGGCGCGGGCGGCTTGACACCTTCACCCGAAGCGCTGCGTACGGCCACGGCCGACCTGCTGGCGGACCGCGCCGCGCGTTGGCGATCCATGAAACAAGCGCTCGCCCGGCATGGACGGAACGCGGGAGCCGTTTGCGCCGCGAATTATATTTTGGAGCGACTGAAAACTTCCCAGGCGACTTCCTCCGTTCGCTCCCTTGTTTCCCCATGACTTTCCTTTTCGACATCGGTCGCGTGCTGCTGGACTTCGACTTCGAAACGTCGCTCGCCCGTCTGTTGCCACCCGAAGCCGCCGACGATGGCCACGAGCGGCTCAAAGTTCTGTTGGAACGGAAGGACGAATTCGAATCCGGCCGGATCGCGGTGGATGAATTCACCCGTTGGGCGCTGGAGCGTCTTGGATCACCGGCGGAGGCGGACGCGTTCCATCACGCGTGGCGGGATATTTTCACGCCAAACGAGCCGATGTGGGACGTGGTGGAGCGTTTGCTCGCGGGGGGGCATCAACTGATCCTCTTTTCCAATATCAATGGCATCCACTGGCCGTGGATTCGCGAGCGATGGCCGCGTTTCGAACGCTTTCACGGTGCGGTGCTGTCGTATGAAGTGGGGGCGATCAAACCCCAGGCGGCCATCTATCGTCACGCCCTCGAAACGTTCGGTCTGGTCGCGGAGGAAACCCGTTACATCGACGACATGCCGGCGAACATCGAAGGCGGAAAAGCGTTCGGTTTGCGTTCGTGGCAATACGACCTGCGCGATCACGCCGCGTTCGAAACGTGGCTGGCGGACGAATTGGCGAGAGGGTGACCGTGGCGGCGGATTCTATCCGCCAAGCCTCTTATTCATCACCATATCGATCGTGGAAGAGGCTGGGCGGATGGAATCCGCCGCCACGATTCTGTTCCTCAACCCCGGCACTTCTCGAGCAACGCGCCGAGGAAACCGGTGATTTGGGCCAGCGCGTCGGTGTAATCCGAAGGCGCGAGCACGTCGAGATCCTCGCGGCAGGACTGAAGCATTCCCAGGGCCGTTTCGATCGCGCTGTCGATGGCTCCCGCGTATTCCGCGATGCCGACGAGCACGGGCAAATCGAGCGGTTCCTGATCGATGATCCGCTTGTTGAGCTTCGCCCGTTGAGTCTCGGAAGCCGTTTCAAGCAGGTTCAAAATCGGCAAGGTCAGTTTGCCTTTCGCGAGGTCGGTGCGCAGCGTCTTGCCCACTTCTTCTTCCGCGCCGACCAAGTCGAGGCAGTCGTCGTAAATCTGATAGGCCGCGCCTAGTTTCATCCCGTAATCATACAACCGGGCCTCGGTTTCCTCGGAGGCGCCCGAAAGGCGACCGGCCAGACCGGTGGCTGCGGCGAACAGCGCGCCGGTCTTCATGTTGATGATGCGAAAGTAGTCCTCTTTGGTAAGCGAGAGATCGAAGCGGCGCTGTGTTTGAAGAATTTCGCCTTCGCAGACTTCCCGCGAGGCGCGGCCGACCTTGCGGCAGATGTCGATGCTGTCGAAATCGGTGGCGAGGCTCAACGCGTGCGAGAACAAAGCGTCGCCGAGCAGCACCGAAAGCCCGTTGCCCCATTTCGAATTGGCCGTCGGCACCATGCGGCGGGTGGTCGCCCCGTCCATGATGTCGTCATGCACGAGCGTCGCCATGTGGATCAGCTCGAGAATGACCCCGATTTTCACATGCCCCTCGTGGACGCCGCCGGTGGCCCCGCCCGCGAGGATCGAAAGCGCGGGGCGGATTCGTTTCCCGGATGTGTTGCAGACATAGGAAACGTACGGCTCGACCGCCGGATCGAAGGCCCGTACTTGCTCCCGGATGGAAGTCTCCACGCGTTCCAATTCCGGGCGAACAAGGGCGAACGGAAATTGGTCACTGCGACCGGCGGGAGAAAACGAAGCGGGCATGATGTGAGAAGCTGGCGAAGGGAGCCACAATCGGCCTTCGCCCGCAACCCTCGAATGACTGCTTGAAAGAAGGGCGGGATTCTGGCGTTTGGGTCATGATGAAAATCGCCACTTGTTTGAGCGCCGGCGCTCTTTTGACCCTTTCCCCATCCGTTTTCGCCGAGGGCTTTGGTGAGAAGCCCAACAATCCCCAACTGCCGGGTGTGCCTTATGTCGTTCATGATGGCACGCGTCCCCAGCCTCCGGTGGTGACTCCGGCGGCGGCCCTCAGCATCAAAGCGCCGTCCGATGCCAAGGTGTTGTTCGATGGCACTTCGACCGACGCATGGGTCAACGGCAACAAACCAGCGGCGTGGAAAATTCAGGACGGCTCGTTGGTCGCGGGCCGCCCCGGCGACCTGACCACCAAGGAGTCGTTCGGCGCGATTCAACTCCATCTGGAATGGCGTTTGCCCGCGGGTCGCAAGGTCGACGGCCAGAACGGCGGCAACAGCGGCGTGTTCCTGATGGGCCTCTACGAAGTGCAGATTCTTCAGAGCCATAACAACAAGACCTACCCCGATGGCCAGGCGACCGGTCTTTACGGCCAACTGCCGCCGCGGGTGAACGCCACGTTGCCGCAAGGTGAATGGCAAAGTTATGACATCGCCTTCGAGCCGCCCGTATACACCGACGGCAAGGTGACCAAGCCCGCGAAGGTGACCGTGTTCCACAACGGCATCTTCACCCAGCATGGCGAAGCTTATCTCGGGCCAACCCAATACCGGAAATTGGCCTCTTATCCCGCGAATCATCCGGCGACCGGACCGATCTCGCTGCAATTCCACGGCGATCCGGTCGAGTTCCGCAACATCTGGGTCCGTCCGCTCGGTCAGCACGACGCCCAATAAAATCGCTTCTTTCATCGTTTTCGAATGGGGCCGGCCGGAAAGACGGCCCCATTCTCCTTGATGATAGGTCGTTCCCTTCGTTAGGGTTCGGCCACGTATGAAATTGCGTCCTATCTGGTGGGCGATGCCCGCGCTCGCCTGTGTTTGCGCTTCTTGCAAAAAGGAAACGCCCGCGACTTCCGATCCCTCCGCGGTGACGGAAGCTTCTCCCGGTTCACAGCCGAAAGCTCCCGAGATTCCTCAGGCCCCGCCCGCGCTCTCCGCGGAGGAGCGCGCCGCGAAATTCGGCATCGTGAAGCATCTGCCGAAAGACATCGAAAGCTTCGTCACTTTTCACAACGGCGGCAAAGCGGCGGACCGTTTCAAGAAGACCAAACTCTGGTCGATCATCGAAGAAGAAGCGGGCCTGGGGGGCGACGAACCAGCCGATGCCGGAGAGGCTTCCGGACCGGGGCTTCTTCTCGGACAAGAGGTGTTCCTCGCGACCGGCAAAGGCACTGCGGAACAGGTCGGCCATCTTACGACCGCCAGCCGTCGTATGAATTACTTCCGCATGAAGCACCTCGCGAAGGCGCTGGTCGCGGCCTCCAAGAGCAAGGAAGGCGTGGAGGAATTGGGTGGAGGCGATTGGATGAAAGACACCTACCTCGAGCTTGCCAAAGACTCGCAGTCCGGCATCGCCCTGCTCGAAAAAGTGGACATTCCACCGCTTTATCTCGGCTTCAAGGTCAAGCCGGAGAAGAGCGAGGAAGTCGAACAAATGTTGGTCGCCGGCATCGGCTTCATGAGCATGCTGGGTGAGATGGTGGAACCGGTGGAGTTCGAAAAAGCGGGCGGCAAGTTCTCGGGCTTCCGTGTGTTGGGAGCCAAGATCTCGAAGGAACTGGCGGCAGAACGGAAGGAACTGGAGGAAATCCTCGACGGCGAATCGATCGACCGTTTGCTCGCGACGATCTCCGCGCAGGACGTGGTCGTCGTCTCCGGCAAAGTGGGCGATTACCAGATCGTTTTCATCGGCAACAAACCGGACGATTTCCAACTCACGGCGAATTTGAACGACTCGGTCGCGGCGGGTGACGCGCTGCGTTTCGCCGATGGCTATGCGGCCAAAGATCTCGCCGCGCTTTCCTACGGCAGCCAGAATCTACTGAAGGTGCTCGAAGCTTCGTCGGGCGGCTTGTCCGATCTTGCGCAGGGACTTTGCGATGGCATCGCGGGCGACTCGTCGTTTGGCGATACGCGCGACTTGCAATCGCTGCTCCAGATGGTCGCCGAGCGCGAAAAGGCGTTGCTTAAACTTTCGTCGTCCGACGCCCAGGGGATCGTCGCGTTCTTCGAGGACGGCTTCAAAATCGAATCCTTCGGGGGCATCGACCAAGGAGCGATCGATTGGAAGAAACCGTCGCGCCTCGCGGATCTGGGTAAGCCTGCGGAAGTGGTGTTTTTCGCCAACGCGAGCAGTGACACGCTTTATGATGAAAAAGCGCGCGCCTATGCCGAAGCACTGGTGGAAACCGGTTACGCGCTGACCATGAAGTTCGCCAATGCGTCGGTCGCCAGCGAGGAGTTCCAGCAATTCCAAATGGGTGCCAAGTTGTTCGATACGGAGTTCCGCGGCGATGTGGTGACGTTGATCGACGCCCTGCGCGGAGATTTCTCCACCGCGCTTGGCAACGAAGGGGCGCTGGTCGTGGATCTGAAAGGCTCGGTGCCGCCGGTGCCTGGCATTCCGCAAACGGTGGCCGACAAGGGCAAGTTCGTGCGCGCCTCATGGATCGCGCCGGTGACCGACCGGGCGAAACTTTCCGCCTCATGGGACAAGATCAACGGCGCGACCGCCAATCTGCTGAAAAAAGTCAGCGGCATGGCGGGCGAAGAGATCCCCATGCAAAAGCCGATGAGTTCGGAGAAGAACGGTTTCACGACGTGGTTCTTCTCGATGCCGTTCTTCAATGACGACTTCGTGCCGTCGGTGACCGTGGGCGACAAGTGGTTCGTCGCCTCCACTTCGAAACTCCAGGCGCTGGAACTGGTGAAGGCCGCCGACGAGGGCAAAGACGGCCGCTCGGGTTTCTGGTTGGAGTTGAAATTCGATCCGATCCGCAAGTTCGGCCAGGATTGGCTCAAACTAGTGGACGAAAACGCGACCACGCTTTTTGGCGAGGAAAGCGAGAAGCTGGAAGAGTTCCGCAGCAACAAGCCCGACATCGAAAAAAGTTTGGCCGCGCTCGAAGACGTCGAGGCATTGACCGTGCATGCGCGTCGCGAGAACGGCCAGCTACGCGGCAGCGTGCACCTCAAGAGCCACTGAAGCGGCGATGGAAATCCACCCCATCGGGGTCGTGCGCTCGTGCTTCGGCGAAAAATTCGCCGTTCCCCGTCAGCCCGGCCTCTGCCCCGACGCGTGGGGCGAATTGGTTTTTGCCGAACCCTTTCGCAGCCCGGAAGCGGTGCGGGGTCTGGAGGGCTTCTCCCACATCTGGTTGATCTTCGGGTTTCATGAAACCGCCGACAAAGGCTGGCAGCCGACGGTTCGTCCGCCGCGCCTCGGCGGCAACCGCCGGGTGGGGGTGTTCGCCAGTCGCTCGACCTTTCGCCCGAACGGCCTCGGTCTGTCGTTGGTCAGGCTCGAAGGCGTCGATTCCGACCGCCCGGATGGGCCGGTGTTGAAACTCGGCGGCCTCGATTTGATCGATGGCACGCCGGTTTTCGACGTGAAGCCCTATTTGCCCTATGCGGAAGCTCGCCCAGAGGCGAAGGGGGGATTCGCTTCCGACGCGCCGGCGGCGATGGAAGTCACCGTCGCCGAACCGGCTCGGAAGGCTTTCGCCTGTTTGCCCGAACGTTCGCGCAAAGTGATCGCGTCCGTGTTGGCCCTCGACCCTCGTCCGGCGGTGCAAACGGCGGACGAGGACCGGATTTTCGGTGCGGGCCTTTGCGGACACAACGTCCGGTTCCGCATCTCAGGTGAGCGCTGCGAAATCGTCTCGATCGAGCGGATGGACGGTTCCGGGTTGAATGATTAAGATCACCTAAGTAGGTTCCCAGCATGATGAATTGGATCAACGGTCTGGGCATCATGGGCTTGGCGGGAATTCTCGCGCTCGGCGGTTGCCGGGGTCGGGGGAAAGCCGTGGCGGAGGAGCTTTCCGAAGCCGGCTATCAATTAACCGCCGCGGATTGGTTTCGTGCCGCCGCGAATGACGAGGTCGCCGTGCTCGGGCGTTTCCAGCAAGGCGGATATGACGTGAATCTGCGGGATGCGAACGGCGATACCGCTTTGCATGCCGCAGCCGCCGCCGGTGCGGAAAAGACGGCCAAGTGGTTGCTAGACCGGAAATTGCCGGTCGATGTCCGGGGGGCGAATCAACGCACGCCGTTGATGGCCGCCGTGGTCGCGGGCAAACCGGGGATGGTCCGCTGGTTGTTGAAACAAGGCGCGGACGTGCGGGCCAAGGACGCGGAAGGCTTCAAACCGCTGATGCTCGCGGTGAAAGAAGGCCGGGGCCAAGTGGTGGGAGAATTGGCGGCCCACGATCGCGAGGATCTCGACGACGCTTTGCTGGTCGCTTCGTTGTTAGGAAAAACGGAAGTGATCGATGCGCTCACCAATTATGGAGCGTCGGTATACGCCCGCATGGACGATGGCCGCACGCCGTTGATGATCGCGGCGGAAAACGGCCATCGGGAAGCGGCGAAGCTGTTAGTCGATCTCGGGGCGAATCGTTTTACGACGCATCCTGATGGACGTATCGCGGCGGACATCGCCAGTGCAGCCGGGCATGAAGAGTTGGCGACGATGTTGCGCACCGACCCGGCGCCGGAGGAGTTCACCCTTCAAACCGAGCAACAACTCGGCGAGCAAATGGCCGCGACGGTCGAAGCGGTGGAGGACTCCGCGTCTGAAAGTCCGGGTGAAGCATCCAAGGTGGTGGTGTATTCCGGGGCCTCCTCATCGGCTCGCAACCGGCAACCCGTTGCTTCGCTCTCCGGCCAAACCTTGGGGTCACCTTCGGGCGAAGTCTCGACCGAGCCGGTGTCGTTAGTGATGCGGCAATTCCGTCAGCGTGAACTTCCTTTGGAAGTCCGTCACGTGGAAGGCGGAGTCGCCCGGATCGGCGTGAAGGGGCGGCGCGGCCGCGAGATGAAGGTGAGAGAGGGCGAAACGATCGCCGGCACGCGTCTGAAAGTGATCCGCGTGCGGCAACGCATGGAAAGCGGGAAGGAAAATTTCGGCCGGCCGATGGAAGTTTCCGTCGTCGAAGTGGAGGACACGGCCACGGGCGCGCGCCGCAATTTGATCGCGGGCGTGCCTGCCAGCGCTCATGATCCGGTCGCGTTGGTGGAGGATTCCGCCACCGGGCGACGCTACGTCGCCGCGCCCGGTCAGCCCTTCACCGCGGCCGATGGAAAACGTTATACGATTTCTGACGTTCGCCCGAACCAACTTGTGATAGAAGAAGCCGGCACCGGCCGCATGCAAACCCTCCCACTCCGCGGACCTCGTGGCTGAATCCTCGTTTCATCTCCCAATGGAAGACACCGCAACCCTCGACCGAGGTTCCCCGGTCCGTCAGTTTGCCATCATGTTGCCGAATCGCGCCGGGGCGCTCGCGGCCTTGGTGAAGCTTTTGCGCGGCGCCGCCATCGAAGTGCTCGGCTTGAGCGTTCAGGACTCCAGTGACGCCACGATCGCGCGAATGGTTCTGAGCGACCCCGATACGGCCGAGCACATCTTCATCGAGAAAGGCATTCCTCATACGACGTGCGAAGTCATTGTGGTTGCCTTGCGCGAATGCGGTCCCGGCTTGCTTCAATGCCTTGATCACTTGATGGGGGCCGAGACCAACATCGATTTCGCCTACTCGTTGATGCCGGGGCCGAATATGATGTCGCTGATCGCGATGCACGTCGAAGACTACGACTTCGCCATTTCCGTCCTCCACAACAGCGGCTTCAAGCTGATGTTCCAAGAGGATCTCAGCCGGTGAAGCAAGAAACGCGGAGGCGGATTTTATCCGCCGAGCCCCTCGTTATTCTTATTGAAGAGGCAGGGCGGATGGAATCCGCCACCACGGTCAAGACGCGGGTTCTTCGAACAACTTTTCCGCCGCTTCCTCGTCCCGCAGTTGGCGTTCCCAAACGTAGCGACGGAACAGCACTTTCAGCGAGGCGGTGAGGGGAACGGCGAGCAAGGCGCCGACGAATCCGCCGAGAACCAGTGACCAGAACAACATCGAGAAAATCACCGTCAACGGGTGAAGCCCGACCGATTCGCCGACGATCTTCGGCGCGGTGACGAGCGAGTTGATCTGTTGGACGCCGATGAAGATGGCCACCACGCCCACAACGTAGACGAGGGGTGAAAGCCCGAAAGAAAGGTCGGGCGCTCCCAGGGCGTGCAGATAGCCGATGATGCAGGCGGGGATCAGGCAGAGGATATTGCCGATGTAGGGAATGATTCCAAGGATCGCCATGAAGATGCCGATCAGGAAACCGTAAGGCAGGTTATAGATTTCCAACGAAATACCCACGAGCACGCCGTCGATGAGCGCGACGAGCACTTGGCCGCGGAAGAACGAGATGAGGTAGCCGTTGATCTCGGACAAGCAGCTCACCAGTTCGGTTTTGAAGCGGGAAGCCTTGAGCGGGACGTAGTCTTGCCAGTGAGTGCGGATGGCGGCGGAGTCCTTGAGGAAGAAGAACAAGTAAACCGGCACCATGATCATGCCGAGGATGAGGCCGAGAAACCCAAGCGCTTTGCTGGTTCCGGTGCGAAGCCAACGATGACCGGTTTCAAAAATCGTGTCCTTGGATTCATAAAGCATCCGGCCGACTCGAGTGCGCCAGAAGAAATCCAGGTTGGCTCCCACGGGAGCGCCGTTGGCATACGCGATCGGCTCGCCCGCGTCGGTGGTTTCGGTCAGCGCCCAACCGATCGGATCGCCCGTGTGGTCCTTGCGCAAATCGTGAAGGAAACGAGCGAGCTGAGGAGCCAGGTGGGGGTTTTCGTCAATGAGAGGCGCGTCGCCGGTTTCGGTCGAGGTCGACGGCGGAGTGGCGGTCTGGGTCTTCGCCGGAAGATGCCCCATCACATCCTTGAGCATCACGCGACCGCGTTTGATTCCGGGCAACAAAGCCATTCCCAGCAGGGAGGCGGATAGCAGGATCGCGAAGAACACACAGATGACTGCCCACAAGCGCCTCATGCCCCGCTTTTCCAGCCAGCGCACCACCGGATCGAGCAGGTAGGCGATGATCCCGGCGACCAGCAGCGGCACCAGCACCGGCTGAAGGAAACCGAAGACCGTGCCCATCAACCAGATGAGTCCGGCAAACAGCGAGCCGAGGATCAGGATCGAGACACCGGTGGCGGCGTTCCAAAGCGTTTTCTGTTGGAAACGGGTGGGGTAGCGCGACATGCAACGAACTCTCTACAAAGAGAGCGGGTTGAAAGAAATTGGAAAACCGGAATGATTTTCCCCGTTCAGGGTAAGTTCAAGATGATGTCTCGGCTCCAACTCGTCACGCTATTCGTCGCTCTGCAATGGTTTCTCGTCGCGCCGGGACAGGCTCAAAGCCATCCGTTTCCCCAACATCCGCGTTACGCCACGGGAACGATTCGCCCGAGCCAAGTGACGAGGGAGCAGATGGACCGGGAGGTGCGTGCCTATTATGACGCTTGGAAAAAGGACTACGTCAAAGAGGCGGGACCTGATCCGGAGACGGGCAAGCCGCTGTTTCGCGTCGTGATGGGCAAAGAACTCCCGGACTCCGGGCAAACCGTTTCCGAAGGTCAAGGGTATGGCATGGTGATTGTCGCCATCATGGCTGGGCATGATCCAGAAGCGCGCGCTTTGTTCGACGGCTTGTATCGATTCGCTCAACGCCATCCGGGCAGGGTTTCGCCTCACCTCATGCGGTGGAAAGTTTCTCTCGATGACAGGCCGTCCAATGGCACCGCGTTCGATGGAGACGCCGACATCGCCTACGGTCTGATGCTCGCCCATGCCCAATGGGGAAGCGACGGCGCGATTTCGTATCGAAAGGAAGCGAACGCGGTGTTGGAGGCGCTTCTCAAACATTGCATCGGCCCGCGCAGTCGCTTGCCGATGTTGGGCGACTGGGTCGAAGCGGATGGCGCGAAGCACAATCAGTTCACCGTCCGCAGTTCGGACTTCATGCCTTCGCATTTCAGGGCGTGGGCCAAGTTTTCCGGCGATCCGGTTTGGAACGAAGTCGCGGAACGTTGCTCCGGTCTCGTTTCGGTCATCCAGGAGAAACACAGCCCGGCGACCGGCTTGCTCCCGGATTTCATCGTCGGCGCGGATCCGCTTTCCGCGGCGAAACCCGCCGGGCCGCGCTTTCTGGAGAAGGAACAGGATGGCGATTATTTCTACAACGCCGGCCGCGCTCCATGGCGTCTCGGCCTTGATGCGCTGCTGAACGGCGATCCCGTTTCACGTGCCCAAGCCCTCAAGATGGCGGTGTGGGCGAAACGCGCCACGCAGGGCGACGGCGGGCGAATCAGAGCGGGCTACACGTTGGCGGCCGGAGATTTGCCGGGAAACGATTACTTCAGCACGTTCTTCGCCGCGCCGTTCGGCGTGGCCGCGATGTTGGATCCGGAAAATCAGACTTTTTTGGATTCGATCTATGCGAAAGTCCGCGATTCGCACCAAGGCTACTACGCGGACACGGTGAACCTGCTGTGTCTGCTCGCCATGAGCGGAAACTACTGGGATCCCACGACGATCAAATCGCAGGCGAAATGAAGCGGGGAGGGTTCAGCCCTGCAACTGGTTCGCCCCATTCGCCAGCCGATCGAGCACGCCGTTCACAAAGCGGCCCGAATCGGTGGTGCCGAAACGTTTCGCCAGTTCGATCGCTTCATTGATCGCGATTTTCGACGGAATGCCCTTGTGCAGGATCTCGTAGGTCGCGAGACGAAGAATCGCCCGGTCGACCGGATCGATTCGCTCGGGCACGTAGTTTTCGACCACGGTGCCGATGCGCTCGTCGAGTTGCTCTTTTTGCGTGAGCACGCCACCTGCGAGAAGATCGGCGTCCTGGCGCAAGGCCTGGATCTCCGAACGCGATTCACGGAGTTTGGCAAGATCGGCGTGATCCGGGAAATTTTCCGGTTCCTCGACCATGCGAAGTCGTTCGGAAATCCGTTGAAGCCGGCGCATCGTGGCGGCGACCGCCTCAAGCGGACCCTTCAGAGCGGGATGATCTTCCACGCCTTCGAAGAAACGCAGGCGGCTGGCGGCGAGATCCCGGTCGATTCGGAACAACGCTTCGAACGCCTGGGCGAGCTGAGCCGCCACATCGTCGTCATCGCCATTCGTTTGCACGCGGTTCAACCGGTGGAACGCGGCGCTCCACTGCGACTCAAGCGCTTCGATGCGGGCGAGTTCGAGTTTCAAGCGCTCCGCCTCCGGGCGGGCGGAAAGATGGGCGTCGGCGTTCGGCTTGCGCTCGACGAACTCGGCGAGGCGGACCTCCCGGCCGTGAGCCAGGTGCTGGAGCGTGCGCAGGGTGGCGACTTGCAGACGGCGACGATCGGACTCGGTGATGAAGTCCCAGAACGTTTCGCGCAGCGCCAATGGATCGGCGCCGCCTTCGAGGTCGACGCAATACAGGAACTGGACGACCGCCTCGCGGATTTGGCGGCGACTAGGCATGACGGGACGAGGATCGGCTGTTAGGAGTGTTTTTGGGCATCGTCCGGTCGAGTTCCAGGAAGAGGTCGATCATGCCGGCGGCCGCTCGCGCGGCTTCGCGTCCGCGATTGAGCTGGCTGCCGATGCATCGGGCGTAAGCTTGTTTTTCGTCGTTCACCAGCAGGACTTCGTGAATGATCGGACGCTTGTGTTCGATCGCGAGCTGCTGGAGACCGTTCGTGATCGATGTGGCGATCAGGTCCGCATGTTCGGTCGCGCCGCGCAGGATCAGGCCCATCGCGATGACGCAGGCGGGCACTTCACGATCGAGCACGTTCGCCACGGTCGCGGGGATTTCGAATGACCCCGGCACGCGGATCACATCCACGCGGGCGTTCGGCACGAGCACGCCGAGTTCTTCCACGGCATTCTGCACCAACGCGTCGGTGTACTGTTCGTTGTACTTCGAAGCGACGATGCAGATTCGGACTTTTGGGCCGATGACGCGGGGTCTGGGCGGCAAAGCGGACGACATGCGCGGGGTATGGAGGTGAGTGACGGAAAAGTCAACCTGACGGAAAACGAAGCCAGTGGCCGGAAAAGGCCGCCCGGCGGTGTTTACAGCCAATGCCCCATGCGGAGCTTCTTGGTTTCGAGATACTTTTCGTTGTGTGGATTGGCTTCCAGGCGGATCGGCAATTGCTCGACGATTTCCAAACCGTAGCCCTCCAGGCCCACGACTTTCTTGGGATTGTTCGTCATCAGACGGATGCGGCGAACGCCCAGATCGTGCAGGATTTGCGCGCCCATGCCGTAGTCGCGGAGGTCGGAACCGAAGCCGAGCTTTTCGTTCGCTTCGATCGTGTCGAAACCCTGTTCCTGGAGTTTGTAGGCGTGAATTTTCGCCGCGAGACCGATGCCCCTGCCTTCCTGGCGGAGGTAAAGCAACACGCCGCCTTCTTCGGAAATGTGCTCCAGCGCCGCGGCGAGCTGGCCGCCGCAGTCGCAGCGCTTCGAGAGAAACACGTCGCCGGTGAGACACTCGGAGTGTACCCGCACCAAGGTCGGTTTGTCCGGGTCGATCGGGCCGCGGGTCAGCGCGAGATGGTGCGAACCATCGGTGAGGATGCGGTAGAGGTGGAAATCGAAGTCGCCGTAATCGGTCGGGAGCTGGATCGTTTGCTCGCGTTCGACGAGCTTTTCCGATTTCCGTCGCCACCCGATGAGCTGGGCGATGGTGCAGGCCTTGAGACCGTGTTTCTGCTGGTAATCGCCCAAATGTCCGACGCGGGCCATGGTGCCGTCGTCGTTCATGATTTCGCAGATCACCCCGGCGTCCGGCAAACCGGCAAGGCGGGCGAGATCGACGGCCGCTTCGGTGTGTCCGGCGCGGCGCAGGACGCCGCCCTCGACCGCTTGCAGCGGGAACACGTGACCGGGCTGTACGAAAGCCTCCGGACCGGCGTTTTCATCGGCCAGCAGGCGGATCGCCAAGGCGCGGTCGGCGGCGGAAATGCCGGTGGTGATGCCTTTCGCGGCGTCCACCGCCACGGTGAAAGCGGTCTTATGGCCTTCGCGATTGCGGCGGGCCATCGGCGGCAATTCGAGTTGCTCGACCCGTTCGGCGCTGATTGGCGCACAAATCAGGCCCCGCGCATGAAGCGCCATGAAATTGACCATTTCCGCCGAACAAAGCGCCGCGGCGCCGATCAGATCCGCCTCGTTCTCCCGCGATGGGTCGTCGGAGACGATGACGAGCCGTCCCGCGGCGATTTCGGCGATGATTTCCTCGATCGGACTGAATTCCAAAGCGTTCCCGGACACGCCGGAGAAGTAATCGCGAAAGTAGGCCCGGACAAGCGCGGAGCAAGGTTTCGCCGGGATTTGAGCGGAACCCGGTGAAGGGCAGGGGAAATTACCGGTTGCAACCCACCGGATCGGGTGCATCTTAAGCCCGTCCAGCAAACGGGGGCGTTCTGGTTTCGACGGAATGTTTGACGCGCTGGCTGCACGTGGAGGTTGATCGGTTGGCCTCCTTAAAAGCCGGTCAAAACAAATAAATGCAGACTCTCACGAGCTCGCATTGGCTGCTTAATTGACAGTCACGTTCGACCCCCGATGTCTGTTAAGGGGAAGAGCGACACTCAACAGGCTGGACCTGACGCCGGGGAACCGGGCCGACGGTTGAGATTCAACAGGTTCCTAGGATGGGCAACGCGGCTCGCGGGCCTAGCGCATCCGAAATTTTAGACCGTGAGCTAAACGTGTAGATGCCTGTGCTGACGGTGTTTCGGACAGGGGTTCGACTCCCCTCGCCTCCACCAATTTCATTGTTGATCTTCAACGACTTGCGGAGTGTTTGCGGTTTTCGCAGGCGCTCCGCAATTTTTTGTGGGGAGAAAGAGGCTGAGGAGAGTGCGGCGCGATTCCGCAATGGCTCTTTTCAGACGAGTGAATAGGAGCGGATTGGGGAAGTTATTATTTTTTGGTGGCTGTGAGGTGGGGCGAAAAATTCGTCTTCTTGGACTTCAATGATTTGGCTCTAAAAACAAATCGCCCGCCGGAGAGGTGCCGGCGGGCGATTGCTTGATAAAAAGATATGAGGCGCGTTCAGGGATAACGTGCCTTTTGGAGATCAGGGCTTCACGCCGGCAAGTTCGAGAAACTTATCAAGGCTCATCGCAACCTGGATCTGCGGGCTGGTACGGGTAACGTACACGGTATCCGCATGGGTCGGCACAGCGCCGAACTTCAGGCCGAGCGCACCAATTTTCGCCGGGACTTCTTCGCGGATTTCACCGGTAAGGAGGTCCTTGGTGATGCGGATCTCGTAACCCTTGCCGTGCAGCACGCGGTAGAAGGCTTCCTGGCTCGGAGCGGAACCATTCACCGGAGCGGCGGACGGAGCGTCAGCGGCCTTGCGGGCCGGCTTCGGGCTGGTGCGGCCGGCGTCTTTTTCGCCGGTGGCGGGGCAAACGCCGAAAGAGGTAAGATATTTGCCGGAAATATAAACCGGAGATTCGCCGGCGCGGCGATAACGCGGGGTATCTTCCAAGGTCCACTTGCACTTGGACTTCGTAAGAGAAGCTTCCAAAGCTTCCGGGGTCGCCTCCAAACCGTTGCGGGAGCGCAGCTCGAGGATTTTGGTAAGCGTGTCGTTCGGGATATTCAGCATACGCGGATAGGGATTTGCTCGATTGCGGCAATGAGCAAGAAATTTTATTTAAAATCTAACGTTCGGGAGCGTTTTTGCGTAAAAAAGGCCGTTTTTAGGGATATGTTTGGCTTATCCTATCGCAAAACGCATTGCGGGAGTGGCCGAGAGCTCCTCAAGGAAAAGCCACGGAGGCTTGCGCGGGCGGGGGGCTGCCCCTAAGCATCCGCCCACATGATGCACGATCCGGACCAGCACACGTCGCTTGGCGGCATGTATTCCGACTATTTCCTCGATTACGCCAGCTACGTGATCCTGGAACGCGCGGTCCCGCACGTGCACGACGGCCTCAAACCGGTCCAGCGACGGATTCTCCATTCGATGGATGAACTCGACGACGGCCGCTACAGCAAGGTGGCGAACATCGTGGGCAACACGATGAAGTACCACCCGCACGGCGATACCGCGATCGGCGACGCGATGGTCCAACTCGGGCAAAAAGACATCCTCATCGACACCCAGGGAAACTGGGGCAACACCCTGACCGGCGACGGCGCGGCGGCTTCCCGCTACATTGAGGCGCGACTGACGAAATTCGCGCTCGACGTGGTTTTCAATCCGAAGACGACCCAGTGGACGCCCAGCTACGACGGGCGAAACAAGGAGCCGGTTGCCCTGCCGATGAAGTTCCCGGTGCTTCTCGCCCAGGGAGTCGAGGGCATCGCGGTCGGCCTCGCTTGCAAGATTCTGCCGCATAATTTCATCGAGCTGATCGACGCCTCGATTGCCGCGTTGCGGGACGAGCCGTTCACGCTCCTGCCGGATTTCCCCACGGGCGGGATCATGGACGCCAGCGACTATCGCGACGGCTTGCGCGGGGGCAAAATCCGCGTGCGCGCGCGCATTTCGTTGGAGAAAAAGGGCATGCTCCGGATCGTCGAAATCCCCTTCGGCACGACGACGGGAGCCTTGATGGATTCGATCGTGGCCGCGGGCGAAAAGGGGAAGATCAAGATCGCCCGGATCGAGGACAACACCGCCGCGCATGCGGACATCCTCGTTCATTTGCCATCGGGCGTGGAACCGGAGACCGCGCGCGACGCGTTGTTCGCGTTCACCGACTGTGAAATGTCGATCTCGCCGAACGCCTGCGTGATCGCCGATGGCAAACCGCAGTTCCTCGGCGTGACCGAAATCCTGAAGCGCAACGCGTTTCACACGAAGGAACTGCTTCGTTTGGAGTTGGAGATTCGCTTGGCGGAGCTGGCCGAAAAATGGCACTTCAGCTCGCTGGAGAAGATTTTCATCGAGAACCGCATCTATCGCGACATCGAGGAATGCGAAACGTGGGAAGCGGTGCTCAAAGCGATCGACGATGGCCTCAAGCCATTCAAGAAGCTCCTGAAGCGGGAGGTCACTCAGGACGACCTCGCGCGCCTCACCGAGATCAAGATCAAGCGCATCTCGAAGTTCGACGCCTTCAAGGCCGACGAGGAAATCAAGGGTCTCGAAAAGGACATCGAGGACACGGAGAAGAACCTCAAGCAACTCACACGTTACGCGATCCGTTGGTTCGAGGAGATCCGGAAAAAATATAGCAAGGGCCGCGAACGGAAGACGGAGATTTCTTCGTTCGAAAAAGTCGATCGCACTCAAGTGATTCTCGCGACCGAGACGCTTTACCTCGATCGCAAGAACGGTTTCGCCGGTTACGGCCTGAAGAAAGAAGAGGCGTTGGAGAAATGCTCCACGCTCGATGACCTCGTAACCTTCACCCAGGACGGCAAAATGCGCGTGGTGAAGGTGGCGGAGAAAGTATTCGTTGGTCAGCGGCCGCTGCACGTCGCGATTCTCCGCAAGGATGAAGATTTGGTGTATTCCATGATCTATCGCGACGGCAAAGACGGCGCAATCATGGCGAAGCGCTTCAAGATGGGCGGCATCACGCGCGATAAAGAATACGACCTCACCAAAGGCACGCCCGGCAGTCGCGTGTTGTATTTCGCCGTGCACAAGACCGAGGCGGAGAGCGCCGCGCAGATGCTGATCGTGCATCTCAAGCCCGCGTTGCGGATGCGCAATCTCACCCGGCCGTTCCATTTCGCCGAAATGGCGGTGAAGGGTCGTGCGAGCGGCGGCAACGTCGTCACCAAGCACGCGATCGAGAAGATCACCCGCGCGCCGAAGGACTTCGATTTGAATTTGGGGATCTAACGAGACACTGACTCAGCGGGAAGCAGGGAAACGGAGTGGAGCCTTCAGACGAGGCGGGTCTTCTTGGGCGGAGCTTTTTCTGGAGGCGGAAACATTCGATCCAAACGATGATGAGTCGCCGAGCGCATACCATGCACGAAGTACGGCGCAATGATTTTGCCGACTACAGCGGCGGCAACTGGAGGCCTTTGCATGCCGTGTCAGAATATGAAGCTTACTCGAACCGTCATTGCTGACAAATTTGAACTCGGAATCCGATCATTAACTACTGAGCTTGCACGAAGAGGGGCTGAGCAACGCGGCCGGCACGCATACCAACGACACCCATGACCTATCAACTGGATCAAAACGCCGATTGGAACGTGCTGCCGGATGCGGTTCGCAAGGGGATTCGAGAATCCGATCCAGGCGACGTTCGATCTCGCGATTGGCAGACGATTTCATTCGCCTTGCGGGATCCACAGGGGACGCTCGTCGCTGGGCTTTACGGCGCCACGATGTGGTCCTGGCTGATGATCGACGGTTTGTGGGTGGCGCCCGAACAGCGAGGGCAGGGGCTCGGCCGGCGGTTGCTTCTGGCGAGCGAGGTGGAGGCGATTCAACGAGGTTGTATCGGCTCGTGGCTTGGTACATTCGATTTTCAGGCGAAGACTTTTTACGAACGGCATGGCTATTCGGTCTTTGCCGAGTTGTCGGACTTTCCGAAAAATCATACCCACTTTCATCTTCGGAAGCTCTTTTGAGTTTCCCTGCTAGTGGGTAAGAAGTATCTGCGTGATTTATGACTGCTGTTGCCATTGCCATTCTGTTGGGCGGTCTGGTGATCTTTCTCGCCAGCTTGCCATTGGCCTATCGCAAGATTCCCATGAATCAGGTTTACGGCATCCGTATTCCGGCCTCCTTCGAGTCGGAACAACGTTGGTATGACATAAACGCATACGGTGGTCGCCAAATGGCGGCCTGGTCGTGGCTGATCATTGTTACGGGAATACTGGGATTCTTCGTTCCCTCAGATTCCTTTCTGATTTACGCATGGGCAAGTGTGCCGACTACATTGGCGGCGGTGGTGATTCCGGCGATCCAGGTTTTTCGATGGAGTCGTAAGTATCACAGCTAATTCTTCCCATGGTGCCCAAAAAATGAAGGGCTTACCTTCCGGCGATTTGATCGCCTCCGCCTAAAGCCGCGATGCCTCGCAGCGGTTCTAAAATCATGAGCGGTTACGATGAACAAAAAAAGGTGATGAACGCCTCCCTCGCGGTGGCGGTGGTTTTGCTCGCGGTGAAGGTCACTGCGTCGATCGTGACTGGCTCGTCGGCAATTTATTCCGATGCGGCGGAATCGGTCGTGCACATGCTGGCCGTTGCCTTCGCCGCGTGGGCGTTGCGGTTGTCTCACAAACCCGCGGACAAGACTCATCATTTCGGTCACGATAAAGTCTCCTTCGTCTCGGCCGGTTTCGAGGGCGCGATGATCACCGCGGCGGCGATGTTGATCTTTTACCAAGCTGGCTCCCAATGGCTGTTCGGCGTGAAAATCGAGCGACTCGGTTGGGGCGCGGTGCTCACAGGCGCCGCGGCGTTGATCAATTTATTACTCGGCCTTGCGCTGGTTCGTGTCGGCAAAAAACAGAGTTCGCCTCTGGTGCGGGCGAACGGTTTGCATGTGCTGACCGATGTGTGGTCGAGCGTGGCGGTGTTGATCGCACTCGGGCTGATCAAGCTCACCGGTTGGGTGTGGTGGGATCCGATCGCCGCCAGTCTTGCCGCCGCGAATATTTGCCGCACGGGTTTTGGTTTGATCCGGGAAAGCCTCGGCGGCTTGCTTGATGCGAGCGATCCGGCGATGGAAAAGCGGATTCGCGAGCTATTGGAACAAGAGACTCGAACCCGCGGTATGTCCTACCATCTGTTGCGTCACCGTCATTCCGGTCGCGTGCATTGGGTCGAATTTCATTTGGTCTGTGACGACGCGCTCAGCGTGGGCAGGGCGCATGAACTTGCCACCGAGATTGAAAGCCGGGTGGCCGCTTTGCTCTCGCCCGACGGTCGGGTCATTTCCCATCTGGAGCCGAAATCGACGGCGGATTACGACGAGGTGTGGGAGGGAAGATGAGAAACCGTGGAACGCCGTTTATCGAATGGCACGACCGCGTTGACGACGCTTTTCGCTCGCGGCGTCCGATAGCGTTCGCTCGTTGCCACCGATTTCGCGGGTCGCTTGAACGCGTGCTCCGCTTCCGAATGGGATGCGGCATGTCGCTTGAACCATTGGAAGGCGCTCATGGCGTTCTCCGGTCGATCCGCGGGCTGCGGTTGGATATGCCACATGACCCAATCGCAGAGCCAAGGCGCTAAGTCCGGCCTGACTTCATGAAGGGGAAGGACTCGATGCGATAGGTGGGAATCGATCACCTCGCGGAGATTCTCTCCATCGAAGGGATGGCGCTGGGTAAGGCCGAAGTAATAAAGACAGCCGAGCGCGTACAAATCGGAGCGCACATCCACCGGCTGTTGATCGAATTGCTCGGGACTCATGAAGCGAGCACTGGCGACCGACCTTTCACTGGCCGCGCGACCCGTTGCCTCAGCCAACCGCGAGAGACCGAAATCGACGATTTTGACGTGCATGGAGCCGGAAGGAAGCCACTGCAGCATGATGTTCGTCGGCTTGATCCCGTGATGCAGGATGCCTTGGGCGTGGGCGGCGATCATGCCTTCCTGGATTTGCAGAGCGAAGGGAATGAACTGCTCGATAAGCATTTTGCCATGACGGGAGAGAGCGTCGAAATTCTCTCCCTCGAACAATTCCGTGACGATGAACACGTCATCGTTCCGGTAGATGTCGTAAATCACGGGAAGGTTGGGGTGAATGAGGTGACGCAGCGCGCGGGTTCGCTCTAAAGCGCTCTCGACCGCATCTCCCTGCAACTTGCCAGTCTTGATCCGTTTGACGGCGACAGGACGGTTCATCAGCCGATCGAAGGCGCGATAAACTTGGCTCGTTTCGCCTTCGCCGATCAGTTTGAAAGATTCGTAAATCATTTTAGCGTTGGAGCCAGATTTCCACGCGCCGGTTCGCCGCGCGTCCTTCGGTGGTATGATTATCGGCGACCGGCATGGCTTCACCGAAGCCGGCGGTTCGCACGTCGCGCACGCCAAGGCTGGACAATTGCGCGGCGACGGCTTCCGCACGGGATTTGGATGTCTGCAGGTTGGAGGCGTCCGAGCCCTTGTTGTCCGCGAAGCCGATGCAGATGACCTTGGCGTTTTCGTTGCCGGGAGAGGCCAGGAAGTTAGACAAGCGTCGCAGGTTCTGGCGCGAGTTGGCATCAGGCGTCAGCTCGCCGGAGTCGAAGCGGATGTTCGCAAAGGTATCGCGCCGGTCTGCCGTTTCGATGATCTTCCGATAGTCGGCCGGAATCCGCTCATCCTGCAGCAAGGCCTTTTTCAAGGAGTCCGCTTCATTGACGTCACTGGCTTGTGCCTTGCCCTGGCCGATCAGGCCGACGCGATCGACCACTTGTTGGCCGCGATCCGACATGGCGAAGTCCAAATACTCGCCGGTCAGGGCGCTGCGCTTCGTAGGAGCGTAGAAGTAGAGCAAGCGGGCGAGCGGGTAATCGAGCGATTTGATCGCCAGGCGGTTGGCGATCAGCGGACGGGTTTCCGCGCTGGCGCTGATAGGGATAACGGTGACCGAGGTGTTGACGTAGGCCAGGCCAACAAAACCGATGCCGGAGGGGTCGGACGCACAGTCGCGCACGAGTTCCGAACTGCTTTCGTAACGCTTCGCTTGGGGTGAAAGTTTTTTCGAGAGCGGTTTCAGCACTTTCGACTCGAACGAATCGTAGGTGCCGGAATGGGCGTCTCGGGCATAAAGAGTGATCGGTTGATCCGCTCCGCCGAGTTCCGACCAGTTGGTGATTTCACCGGAAAAGATCGCGGCCACTTGGGCGACGGTGAGGGAAGGAAGTTGACGCAACTGGGGACAGAAGATGGCCAAGCCGTCCACCGCGATGGGAAACACGCCGCCCTCTTTCCGGATATCGCCAAGCCCCGCCTGTATGATGGCTTCGGCTTCCTGATCCTTGACTTGGCGCGAGGCCATGCCGATGTCGCAGAAACCACCGGCCAAGCCGACTTCCGGGTAAGTCTGATCCTGCTGAAAGGCCGTGGATGTGCCGTGTGCGAGAATCTCCACCGATTTCCACTCTTGATCGCGTGCGGAGTCGCGGAAGACGAATTGGGTGAACACGCCGCTCTTTTTCATCGAGACATCCGCGGCATCGCGCGATGCCAGCCACTCCCGGACCAATTCCGGCGCCAGCTTCTCACCGACGGTATTCGATCCGTGGATTCGAAGTACGGGAGTGATCGTTTCTTTTTTAGTGACGCCCATTTTCAGAGCGAAGGCGGTGCGGATTTCCTGTTCCGGTGTGCCTTGCAGTTCTGCGATGATCGTGAACTGTCGCTCGCGCGCCGCATTCTCGGTTTCAACCGACTGTTTCAACTCCGTGTCCTTCGGATCGGCCGCTACGAGTGTGCCGTTTTCCGTTTCCCGGACTTTTGCGGTTTTCTTGAAGAAGTTAATGAGTTCCGAGCGCCGGGTTCGCTCCTGGTTGATCTTCGTAAACTCGCTTCGGAGCTCATCTTGAGAAGCGCCGAATGCGGACGTGATCAGGAAGATGCCAGCGCAGCAGAGGCGGGATAAATAAGAGTGGATGGTTTTCATTGGGTCATGAGGTCGGTGAGATCCGCGGCTTTGGAGGTTTGTGGCGACGGAGACGTGACAGGGGGTGTGGCCGTGCCCGGTTGGAATTCGGTGGTCATCGCCTCCAACGTCGGCAGCGGAGCCAGAGCGGCAGGTGCGTCCGCCGGTTCGGCGATGGAAAGGGCTGGATGGGAAACGGGAGGGACGGCCGATGGGGAGGCGGTCGCGACCGGTTCGGATGCCGGGATCCGCGAAGGTTGCGCGTTCATTTTCCAAACGATTCCCACGGCGAAAACCAGCAACGCGACGGAAGAGCAAAGGAGGGCGACGTTCTTTGCCGCGGATGACGGTTTTGCGGCGGGGACCGGTGCGTTCACAGCCGGGGCATCATGGCTCATTGGACGCGGGGTCGATTTAGATGGCCCCATCGAAGTGGCGAGCAGCGACTCCAACTGAGAGGGCTTCACGTTGAGCATCGACGCGATCCCTTCTTCCAACGCCATCGAAGGCGCGGTAGGGCCTTCGAAGCCGATTAGGACATACAGCTTACGCTCTTCGCCCTCCTGGTTGCTTATCCGATAAAAATGAGGAGCCACGCGCGGGTCGGGAATCCGCAGGTTCATCAGAAGCGATCGCACGCCCTCTGGCGCCGCGGTTTCCATCACGATTCGTCGCAGCGTGATCCAGCCTTGCAGCAGGCGCATGATCTCCGTCTGCGGAATATCGTCGATGGATTGAACGGCAGCACAGTCGATGAGCGAACCGCTCGCCGGATTCTCGTGACGATAGATCGCGGCGTTTTTCTCAATGGCTTCCAACTTCGGGAACTGGCCCCCGAACGCCTCTCTGAGGAGGTCTTGAACCAAAAGATCGGAATAGTCGGTTCGTTGGGATGGCGGCACGAAGCCGGAAGGCTGGATCGGCTTGAGGCCGGTTGTGTCGAAGACCAGTGTGGTCGCGGCAATCATGCCGTCGCTTTTAGATGCGTATTCAAAAGATCGACAATCAATCCCACGACTTCGCGTGTGAAAGTGTTGTGACATGATTTGTGTGTGATCTTCTCCGGAAATCGCCGGGCGAAGCGAGAGGCCCGGATGAAGGACGAGCGACCACGGGTTTTTTCCGGCATTTGCGTATCCGGCACCCCGGTGCGATTGTGTTCCATGCGTTGGGTCGCTCCAGCTATCGGGCTGATGCTCGCTTGCGCCGCCGCTGAAGAGACGGCGGTGGTCGAGCAGAAGCAACCGGTCACCGACAACAAGCTGCTCCAACGCAACCTGATCAAGCCCTGGACGGCCGAAGGTTTTATCGAATACGCCGGGGTTTACACCGCGTTGAAGGGCGACGAACCGGGGATCGCGAAACTGGTTCTCACGCCGTTCATCGATCTCAACGGCAATGAAATGATCTCCGTTTGCCGGATTTCCGCACCCGACCTGATGGCCGAGCCGGTTTATACGCTGCTCGGTTCGCTGGCTTGCGATACGAAAACCGGGGTGGTGCGCGGGTTTTCGATCAACAACCGGTGGAAGCTGATCACCTACAAAGATCCGAATACCGGCGGCACGGTGGTCGGGGTGGATGCCGACGGATTGATTTATGCCGACTGGTCGCACCCTCCGGGCACGATCAAACCAGGGCCCGCGCTCAAGCAAGCGGGCGAACCCCCGCCGGCCGCGACGCCGATTCCGTCGTCCGTGCCCATTCCTAAAACCGGCGAATCAGTGGAAAAACAATAATGACGCGGGAAATCCCTGGATCGGGGCACGGGTCCCGGAATCGATGAAAGACACCGGGTGTCCGGCGTGGTATTGGGATGCTCATGGCCGACGAGGAACAGGAAAAAATCGAGCGGGACGAGATGCTGGCGGCGGCCTATGGGAAGACCCGCAAGAGTCTGATCGCCCGGCTGGAAAATTGGGAGGACCAGAAGACGTGGGATGAGTTTTACCAGACCTACTGGCGGCTCATTTACGCGGTCGCGGTGAAGGCTGGCCTGCGTTCCGACGAAGCGTTCGATTGCGTTCAGGAGACGATTCTTTCCATCGCCAAGCAGAGCAAAAAGAACCTCTACGACCCGGAGCAAGGTTCGTTCAAAACCTGGTTGATGAACATGACGCGTTGGCGGATCAACGACCAGTTCCGTAAACGCAAGAAAGACACGGCGATGGCCGGGAGCGAGTGGGAGGACGACCGGAAAACCGCGGTGATCGATCGCTTCGAGGATCCGAAGGGCGACCTCTTGGCGCGCTTGTGGGACGTCGAGTGGAAGAAAAACATCGCCGACGCGGCGCTTGCGCGAGTGAAAGCGCAGGTTTCGCCCAAGCAGTTCCAGATTTTCCACTACTACGTCATCAAGCAGTGGGATGCGCAAAAAGTGCAGGAGTATCTCAACGTGAGCATGGCGCAGGTTTACCTCGCCAAGCATCGGGTGGGCTCGGTATTGAAGAAGGAGCTGGCCCGCCTCGAGGAACATGCCGATTAAAATCCGTCCCGACCCGATTATCCCGGACCATGAGGTCCTGCGGAAGATCGGCGGTGGAGCATACGGCGAAGTCTGGCTGGCGCGCGGAGTGACCGGCGCGCTGCGGGCGGTGAAGGTGGTCTGGCGGGAGGACTTCGAAGACGCCCGCGGATTCGAGCGGGAATTCGAAGGCATCCTCAAGTTCGAGCCGATTTCCCGCGAGCATCCGGGATTGGTGAATATCCTCCACGTCGGCCGAAGCCCTGACGGGACCTCGTTTTATTACTATGTCATGGAGCTGGGCGACGACACCCAGGCCGGGCGGGAGATCAATGCGGTCGATTACGAACCGCGGACGTTGCGAGCGGATTCCAAACAGGCGGCGGGGACGCGGTTGGATACCAATCTCTGCGTCGACATCGGCCTTCGTCTTGCCGAGGCGCTGGAATATTTGCACGACCTCGGGCTGGCGCACCGCGATGTGAAGCCGTCGAACATCATTTTCGTCAACGGCAAGGCGCAACTCGCCGATATCGGTTTGGTGGCGGCGCGCGGTCAGAGGACCTTCGTGGGAACGGAAGGATTCGTGCCGCCGGAAGGCCCGGGTTCGGCTCAGGCGGACATCTATAGCCTCGGCAAGGTCTTGTACGAAATCGCGACCGGCAAAGACCGTCTCGATTTCCCTGAGCTGCCCGACGAACCGCCGCCCGTGGGCGAACGCAAACGCTGGCTCGAGCTCAACAAAATCATCTGCGAAGTCTGCGATCCCCAGCTTTCGCGACGGAAAATCACCACCGCGGCGGAGTTGGCGGAGTCGCTGCGACGCTTGCAGCGCGGAAAACGCCGTCGACGTCCAGCGGTCGCCGCCTGGCTTACCGCGATCATACTGGCGAGTTTCGTGACGCTTGGAGCGTGGGAAGTCTTCAAAGACAGCTCGGTGATCACCTGGCTTTTGGATTCGCCCGTTCCGAAACCGGTTCCTCCCCCGGCGATCGGTCAGGTGCGGATCTGGAGCTTCCCCGAAGGCGCGGACGTGACGACGCTCGAGGGCCAGCCACTGGGGGTGACTCCGCTGACCTTGCAGGCACAGGTCGGCGCGGAATTGGAATACGTCATTCGCAAGCCGGGGTTCAGGCCAATGACGGTCCGAGGACAGGTCAAGCCGAGCGCGGTGAACGAGCCGCTCGGGCTGGGGGATGAATTGGATGTTTTCTCACCGCCCGAAATCGGCTCCGCTTGGGAGGATCATCTCGGCAACGGTTACCGCGCTTGGGGCGAGGATCATCTGGCCGAGGAATTCGTAACCGAAGGTCTTTGGCAGCGCTTCATCCACGTCACGAAACGGAATTTGGATGCGGTGGAGTTTTTCCCGATCGGGCCTTCCGGCAGAGCGGCGTCGGTGGTTCTCACCACGCCCGCGGAAGCCGAAGCGTTCTGCGATTGGTTACGGGTCGGCGCGTTGCAAAGCGGTTATCTCACCGATAGCCACGAGATACTGCCCAAGTTCGAAGCGGGCTTCAGCGATCCGGCTCTCAGCGAACGCGCGGCGAAGGACGGTCTCAAGCCGTTCAAAGCGTGGGTCCGGAAGATCCAATTCGGTCGTATTCTGGTTACCACCACGCCGCCCGGAGCGGACGTTTATGTGAATGGTATCGCCGCTGGGAACACGCACGATCCGCTGACGGTCCCCAACGTGAAACCCGGCCCCGTGGAGATGGTGTTGGTTTTGGAAGGCTATAAGCCGATGACCTTGAACCGGGAGATGCAAGCGAACGGGGAATTGATCATGGAGGTGACGCTTCAGCAAAACCAGGGCGTCGTCTTCGGCAAGGCTTGGCAAAATGGCCTCGGGATGAAGTTCATGCCGGTGGGGCAGGACTTGATGGCCTCGATTTGGGAAACCCGGGTGCGCGATTTCGAAGCGTTTCTTAAAGAGCAACGCGACGCCCGGCGTCCCCGGACCCCGGAATTCAAGCAATCGCCCGATCATCCGATGGTGTTCATCACTCGCGAGGACGCCCGGGCGTTCTGCGAATGGCTGACCAAGCGCGAGCGCACCCAGGAGCGGATTTCGATGGCGCATCAGTATCGATTGCCAACCGACTTGGAATGGAGCCGCTTGGCTGGCTTGGAGGAAAACGAAGGCCAGGGACCGGGATGGCGCGATGCGCGGAAAAGGCCGGTTTTCCCCTGGGGAAGCCAATGGCCGCCGCCCGCGAAATTCGCCAACTTGGCCGATTCGACCGCGGCGCGGAAAAACGGCGTGCTGGAAAACCGGATCATCCGCGGCTACGACGATGGTTTCGACGTCACCGCGCCGGTCGGTTCGTTCGCGCCAAACGCGCTCGGTCTCTACGATCTCTGCGGCAACGTCCATGAGTGGGTGGACGACGACTATTCGGCGAACGGCACCAGCCAGTTCGGCGTCCTGCGCGGCGGCGGATGGAACAGTTTCCAGCGGGAGAATCTTTACCTCGGCGCGCGCAACGCCGTGCCGCCGAATCGCAGCGACACGATCTACGGTTTCCGCGTGGTGCTGGCGAAAATTCCACCTAAACCGGAACCCGAACCCGATCCAAACGACCATGGTTGAAATTCACGTCGATTACGAAGGCGAACTCCACTGCAACGCTCTGCATTTGCCGTCCGGCAATCGGTTGGTGACCGATGCGCCGGTGGACAACAACGGCCGGGGCGAGGCGTTTTCCCCCACCGATCTCGTTGCGACCGCGTTGGGCGCCTGCATGGCAACGGTCATCGGCATCGTCGCCCGGCGGAAAGAAATTCCGGTCGAAGGCATGAAAGTCTCCGTGCGGAAGTTCATGTCGGAAGACCTTCCACGGCGGATCTCCCGCTTGGAACTCGATCTGGAGATGCCCTTGCCTGGAGATCACCCGGATCGCGCGCTGCTGGAAAGCACGGCCCGCGGTTGCCCGGTGCATCACAGCATTCATCCCGACATCGAGGTCGTGATGAATTGGAAGTGGCAGTGAAGAAAATTTTAGCCGCAAAAAAGCGCAGAAACGCAAAAGGAGGAAAAGTCAGAGAAGAACCTCTAACTTCTAACCTCTAACTCTAACATTTCTTGCGTTTTTTGTGCTTTTTTGCGGCTAAAAATTCTTTCTCAAGCCTTCCGTCCTTCCTCGGCATCCATCAGGTCGAAGAACGTTTGGATGTCCTCGCGGTCACCGAAATCGGCGTCTTTCTTGGCGTTTTCCAAACCGGCTTCATCGCTCCAGCCGCGTTTGCGCATGAAGGCGTTCCAGACGTCCATTTGCTCTTGCTCTGGCTTCCGGCCGTGGGTGAAGCACCATTCGAGAACCTCTTCGTCGCTGCCGCCTTCGAGCGTGCGGCGTTCGAGGTCTTCGAAGGAAACGCCGAGGAATTTGCACACGCGATCGTCGAAGGTGCGTTTGCCCGGAATGATCCCGACGTGGTAGCCTTCGGGCAGTTTGCCTTCGGCGTTCAGGCGAATCTTGTCGAGAATGCGGCCGAAAACGAAGAGGCCGCCGACGGTTTCACGCGGACTGCGGATGGGAAAGGACATGACGGTAATGTCGGGGCCGGAGACGGCGCGTCAACGTTCTTCAAAGCCCGGCGAGAAATGATTTCACCGCCTCGCGGCATTCGTCGGGTCGCCGGTCCAACAACAGGTGCGGCCCTTCGATCCAAACGACTTTCGCTTCGGGGAAATGGCGCTCGAGTTTCGATTGGGCCTCCCAAGGGATCACTTCGTCGTTGCGTGCCTGAAGCAAGAGCACGGGCAAACCTTCTGGTGACGGACATTCGTCTTCCGTCAGGGCGAGCACGACTTCGACGCGGTTGGCCAAAGTCTCCGGGGGGATGCTTTCGACTGCTTTCAGCAAAGTCCCGGCCGCTTCCGTCGATGCGTCGTCGCCCAGCAGAAACCGTCGCAACAGGGAGACCGGCGGTTTCATCAGGAAAATCGAGCGCAACGGCATCAGGGCGAGACTCGGCGAACGGGGAGCCGAGCAAAAACCTCCGGCCAGGATCAGCGCTTCCACGCGACCACGCTCCCGTTTGGCGAGCCGGGCCGCCAACGGACTGGTGAACGATTCGCCCAAGAGAACGAGCGGGCCCTCGGGTAATTGCGGGGCGAGCGTCGCTTCCAACGCGTCGTAATCCTGCGGACCATCTGCGGGAAGGGGCAACACGACCACCGGGCGGTTCTCCCAGTTTCCTCCGGCAAAGGCTTCGCTCAACGTTCCGGTTCCATCGAGGCCCGGCAGGATCACCAAAGTCGGAGAGGAATTCATCAGGAGAGGATGACCATTACAGGTGGTTTGCCTCGGCCAAAGCGAGAAAAAGGATTGCACCCGGGCGGGGGCGACGGCACATTCGCGCCGAAATCTTATAAAACAAGGTAACGAACTAAGGATTCATGTTCCCCGACCACGCGCCCTTCACTCCCGACCAGCGCAGATTGCTGGAGGCGGCCATTTCCGGCCTTGATCCCGTTCAGCGCGGTTGGCTGAGCGGCTTTTTGGCGTCGAGCGCCGCGTCAGTGGCGAGCGCCCCGGCGGCACCCGCGGCCGCGACCAAGCTGGTCGTGCTCTACGGCACCGAATCCGGCAATGCCGAATCGCTGGCCGATCGAGCCGGCAAGGAAGCCAAGAAGCGCGGTTTCCAGCCGGTGGTGAAGAACATGTCCGAGATTTCCGCCGCCGACCTTGCCAAGGTTTCCGATCTTTTGGTCGTCGTCAGTACTTGGGGCGACGGCGAACCGCCGGAAAGCGCGACCACTTTTTACAAGGAACTGATGGCCGCCGAACTGGATCTGAAAAACACCCGTTTCACGGTCTGCGCGCTCGGCGATACCAGCTACGACAAGTTCTGCCAGACCGGCAAAGACATCGACGCTCGCCTCGAAACACTGGGCGCGAAGCGCGTTTCGCCGCGTCAGGATTGCGATGTCGACTACGAGGAAAACTACAGCGCTTGGCTTGATGCCGCGTTGAAGGCATTCGCCCCGCAAACCGCCGCGCCGGTCGCCGTTTCCTTCGCTCCGGCTGTGGCCGCATCGACCGTCGAATACGGGAAAAAGAATCCGTTCCCTTCCGAGGTCGTCGAGCACGTCATTCTGAACGGCGAGGGTTCCACCAAGGAAACCTTGCACGTCGGTCTTTCCCTCGATGGCTCCGGTCTCGTTTACGAACCAGGTGACGCGCTCGCCGTGTTGCCGGTGAACGCGCCGGACGTGGTCGAAGCCGTCATCAAGGCGGCGAAGCTCACCGGCACCGAAACGGTCGAGGTGAAGGGCGAGGGGAGCAAACTGCTCGCCGACGCCTTGCGCGAGGACTTCGACATCACCGCCGTTTCCCGCGCCGTGCTGACAAAGCTGCAAGCGGCGACCGGTTCCACCGAACTGGCCGCGTTGCTTGCCGAAGACGCCAAGGAGAAGCTCAAAGCTTGGACCTACGGTCGCGAGATCGTCGATGCGATCGAAACGTTCGCGCCGAATGGTCTCTCCGCCACGCAACTCACCGGCGTCCTGCGCAAGCTTCCGCCGCGCCTTTACTCGATCGCTTCCAGCCCGCTCGCGCATCCAGGCGAAGTGCATCTCACCGTCGCCGCTGTCCGTTACGAATCGAACGGTCGCAAGCGTAAGGGCGTGTGCTCGACCTACCTCGCCGATCTGGTGAAGGAAGGCTCGAAGACCCGTGTGTTCGTTCAACCGAACAAGCACTTCCGTTTGCCCGCTTCGGGCGAAACTCCGGTCATCATGGTCGGCCCCGGCACCGGTGTCGCTCCGTTCCGCGCGTTCGTCGAACACCGCGCCGCGCTCGGTCATCCGGGCAAGAATTGGTTGTTCTTCGGCGACCAACGCTACACCTACGACTTCCTTTACCAGCTCGAATGGCAGGACCATCTCAAGTCCGGGGTGCTGTCGAAACTCGACGTCGCCTTCTCGCGCGACCAGCCGGAGAAAATCTACGTGCAGCAGAAAATGCTCGAGCACGCGAAGGAGCTCTACGCGTGGCTTGAGGAAGGCGCTCACTTCTACGTCTGCGGCGATGCCTCCCGCATGGCCCACGACGTTCACGAAACCCTCCTTTCGATCATCGAAAAACAGGGCAACAAGTCCCGCGAAGCCGCCGAGGCGTACGTCGAGGACCTCAAGAAGTCCCATCGCTACCAGCGCGACGTTTACTAATAAGTGCCGAGTGATCGGTGATCAGTGATCAGAGCAGATCCTGTCACCGAGCCTCATTCCTCCTCTTTCCACTGATCACCGTCCACTGCTCACTGATCACTTAAGCTAATGAGCGAAAAGAAACTCTCCGCCAACGAGTATATCAAGACTCGCAGCAACTACCTCCGCGGCACCATCGCCGAGGGCATCGCCGATCTTTCGACCGGCTCCCTTACCGAGGACGACCAACAGTTGCTCAAATTCCACGGTTCCTATCAGCAGGACGATCGCGACCTGCGTCCGAACCGTCGCAAGCATCGCCTTGAGAAGGCCTACTCCTTCATGATCCGCATCCGCGTGCCCGGTGGCGTCGCCACGCCCGCACAGTGGATCGCCACGGACGACATGGCGGAAACCTACGCCAATGGCACGATCAAGCTGACCACCCGCCAGGCGTTCCAGCTTCACGGCATCATCAAGTCGAACCTGAAGCGCACCATCCAGGCGATGGACAAGGCGGCGATGGATTCGATCGCGGCTTGCGGCGATGTGAACCGCAACGTGATGTGCAACCCGAACCCGTATCTCTCCGAGGTTCACGCGCAGGTGATCAAGGCGGCTCAGGACATCTCCGAGCACTTGCTGCCGAAGACGCGCGCCTATCACGAAATCTGGCTCGACGGTGAAAAGCAGATCACTTCCGAGGAAGAGGAAGTCGAACCGGTTTACGGCAAGACCTACCTGCCGCGGAAATTCAAGATCACCATCGCGGTGCCGCCGTCGAATGACGTCGACATCTATGCGAACTGCTTGTCGTTCATCGCGATCGTCGAGCACGGCAAACTCGTCGGCTACAATGTCGCCGTCGGCGGTGGCATGGGCTCGACCCACGGCAACGAATCGACCTACCCGCGTCTCGCCGACGTGATCGGCTTCTGCACGCCCGAGCAAATCGTGGACGTGTCGGAGAAGGTCGTGCTGGTGCAGCGCGATTTCGGCGACCGCACCGACCGCAAGCATTCGCGTTTCAAATACACCGTCGACGACCACGGTCCGGAGTGGATCCTGGCGAAGCTCAACGAATACCTCGGCTACAACCTCGGCCCGGTTCGCCCGTTCGTGTTTGAAGACAACGGCGACCGCTACGGTTGGGTGGAGGATGCCAATGGCAATTTCCACTACACGATGTACATCGCGGGTGGTCGCGTGATCGACACGCCCGGCTATCCGATGCGCACGGGTCTGCGTGAGATCGCGAAGATCCACGACGGCGATTTCCGCCTGACCGCGAACCAGAACCTCGTCATCGCCAACATTTCGCCCGCGAATCGCCCGGCGGTGGAAGCGTTGCTGGAGCAATACGGCATCAAGGACAGCCACGTGAAAGGCGCGCTGAGCTTGAACTCGCTCGCCTGCGTCGCGTTGCCGACCTGCGGTCTCGCCCTCGCCGAAGCCGAGCGTTATCTGCCGACCGTGCTCATCCCGAAGTTGGAAGAGCTGTTGGAAGAAAACGGCCTGCGTCATGACGCGATCACGATCCGCATGACGGGTTGCCCGAACGGTTGCGCCCGTCCATTCATCTCGGAGATCGGCTTCGTCGGCCGTTCGCCCGGGAAATACAACGTCTATCTCGGTGGCGGTCACGCTGGTCAGCGTCTGTCGAAGCTCTATCGCTACGACGTGCCAGGCGACGACCTGCCCGCCTTGCTCGCTCCGATTTTCAAGCGCTACGCCCAGGAGCGTCTCGAAGGCGAGCATTTCGGCGACTTCGTCATCCGCGCCGGAATCGTGGCCGAAACGAAGCAAGGCTCCGACTTCCACAAGAACATCGCCGCCAAGGCATGAGTCATCCTTCAACCCTCTCAGAAGCGGAAGCACTTTCCGCCGAACTCGCCGCGCTCAAGGCCGGCGAACGCCTCCGACTGTTGCATCAACGCTATGGTTCGCGCCTCGTCGCGACCACCAGCTTTGGCATTCAAGCGGTGGTGATGCTGCACTTGATCCACGAGCACGCGCCGGAGATTCCGGTCGTGTTCATCGATACCGGTTATCTCTTCCCGGAGACCTACCGCTACATCGAGGAAGTGAAGCAGCGCTTCCCCAAACTCGACCTGCGCGTCTATCAGCCCGCCATCACCTCCGCCCGCCTGGAAGCCGTTTACGGCAAATTGTGGGAGCAGGGGAAAGAGGGCATCGATCGCTACGGCATCATCACCAAGGTCGAGCCGATGGACCGCGCGCTCAAGGAGCTGGGCGCCGATGTCTGGATCAGCGGTGTCCGCCGCAGCCAGTCGAAATCCCGCGCCGAGCGTTCATTCGCCGAGCAGCAGAAGAAGACGCTCAAGGTTTACCCGATCCTCGATTGGGCGGACGCACAGGTGAATGTTTACATGCACCAGCAAAACCTGCCGCCGCATCCGCTGGCCGAGCAGGGCTACGTGACCATGGGCGACTGGCATTCGACGGTGCCGGTCACCGAAACGGGCGACGCTGAGTCGACCCGGTTCAACGGCGAAAAATACGAGTGCGGCCTGCACCTCGATTCCGGCGTTTCGGACTTCCAGATTTGAGAAGAGACGGAAGACTGGAAGACAGAAGACGGAAGAGAAGAGCGCTCTATTTTGGGTTTCTAATCTTCCGTCTTTCAATCTCCTGTCTTCAGTCTTTGAGTCTTCCGTCTAATTTCCCCGTCTAACATTCATCTAAACCTAGTTACCATGCCTATCGCATCCTCCATGGTTGCCACCGTCGGCAACACTCCGTTGATTCGCCTCAATCACCTGACCGAAGGCCTTGGCGCCGAAGTGTTGGTGAAAGCCGAGTTCTTCAACCCGCTGTTCAGCGTGAAGGACCGCATCGGCAAATCGATGATCGAAGCCGCCGAACGCGACGGCCTGCTCCAACCCGGTGGCCTGATCATCGAGCCAACTTCCGGTAACACCGGTATCGCGCTCGCTTTCGTCGCACGCGCCAAAGGCTATCGCTGCATCCTGACCATGCCGGAAAGCATGTCGATCGAGCGCCGCGTGCTGCTGCGTTTGCTCGGTGCGGAAATCGTTCTCACCCCGCGTGCCCGCGGCATGGGTGGCGCGATCGCCATGGCGAAGAAGCTTCTCGACGAAACTCCGGGCGCGTTCGGCCCCGGCCAGTTCGAGAATCCGGCCAACCCGCAGGTTCATCGCGAAACGACCGCCGAGGAAATCTGGGCGGCCACAGAAGGCAACATCGATGCCTTCGTCGCGGGCGTCGGCACCGGCGGCACGATCACGGGCGTTTCGGAAGTGATCAAATCCCGTCGCGACCTCAAGACCTACGCGGTCGAGCCGGTCGGCAGCCCGGTGATCACCCAGGCCAAGGCGGGCGAAGAGCTCAAGCCGGGTCCGCACATGATCCAGGGTATTGGCGCGGGCTTCATCCCGAAGAACCTCAACCTGGACATCGTCGACGAAACGATCCTCGTGAGCAACGAAGATGCCTTCGCCACCGCGCAGGCTCTCGCTCAACTCGAAGGCCTTCCCGCCGGTATTTCCACCGGTGCGAACGTTTGGGCCGCGCTTCAGCTCGCCAAGAAACCGGAGTTCGCCGGCAAGCGCATCGTCACGATCGCCGCTTCGTCTTCGGAGCGTTATCTCTCCACGCCACTTGCCGAGAAGGTGCGCGATGAAGTCACGAACCTGCCGGTGCAGGACATCTGATCGATCCAACTTCCAAAGCAAAAGCGGCATCGGGAAACCGGTGCCGCTTTTTTCGTTTGTGGCGGTGCCGAGTCCCGCCAAGCGTCCTTCCCCCACTTTCTGGGAAGCCTTAGGGAGCCGGGGCGAAGGGATTGGCCGTATCGCGGCGCTGCAATTCGTCGGGCATCCAGGTCCAAGGGCTTCCTCCTCGCGGAGTGTAAACCGCCAGCCCGATTACGCCGACATTGCGAGTATTCCCCCGGCTGAGATTGGCATAGGAACCCGAAACCGAGGAAAATTGGAAGGCGGCGACCGAGTTGTAGCCGGTGCGGTAACCTTTCACTTCCAGGGTTTCGCCCGCCGGAATGACGTAGCCGCGTTTCGTGACGCTGGCCGGTCGGCCGTCGACGACATCCAGCCCGTCCACGCTCAACACCGCCTGCAGATCGCATTGGCAGCGGTTGCGAAGGACGATCGAATAGGTGCCGCCGTGGGTGCCTTCGACAAAACGACGATTCGAAAGGTGGGAGTAATTCACGTAGGTGGGCAGGAAGCCGAAGTCGCCTTTGATGCCCCATTCCAGCACGCCGCCGGCGACGGTTTGAAAGCCGCCGATGCGCTCATCCATCGCGCGCATCGCCTTCAGCCCCTCACGATCATTGTAGTAGATCGCATCGATGCCGTAGGGCTTGGCGGATGCCCGATTGAAGGAGGTCGGCGGCATCGGATCCTTGATCGATTTGCCAAACGCGGTCGCAAGGCCCGGGCGGTCCTTTTTCGGAACGGCAAAGGCTTCTTCCGCCGTCGCGCGACCGGGAAGGGGGCTTCCGCCACGGCGTAAAGCCGGGGAACTCTCAGCATGGTTGTTTCCAGCCAAACCGCCACTGGGGGAGGAACACGAACCGAGCATCCAAATCGACACTCCCGACATCAGGATCAACCATCGCAATTTCATGGTGCTGGAAAAACAGCATTTCGCGACTCGTTCGTCAATTTTAAATGCTGGAATTTCAGCATTTAAAATTGCGGTGTCGGAAAATTGGTTCACCTTGTCGTTCGTGAATCCTTCGGAAAACGCGCTGTCGCGTCGCGAGCGGCAGGTGATGGACATCCTGTTTCGCTTGGGCAAGGCCACGGCGCAGGAAGTGTTGGACGAGTTGCCCGATCCACCGAGCTATTCGGCGGTCCGGGCGCTTCTGGTCACATTGGAGACGAAGGGCTTGGTGAAGCACGCCAAGGAATCCCGGCGATACGTTTACCGTCCGTCGGTTCCGGAGAAACGGGCGAAGCGTTCCGCGCTACGGCAGTTGCTTTCGACGTTCTTCGACGGACAGCCCGAAAAGCTCGTGGCGTCCTTGTTGGATCCCGAGGACCAGCAATTGAGCCGTGACGAAATCGAACGCATCCGCAGTCTGATCGAGCCCAAATAACGTTCCGGCATGAAAGCGATGATCTTGTTCCCGTTGTTGGCCGCGCTTGCGGTGTGGTGGATGGGACGGCGCGATACTTCCCGGGATCCCCGGCTCACGGGATTGGCGATCGCCTTGTTGGCTCTGTTGCCTGTGTTGCTGTTGTTGCCGAAGATTCCGCTTTTGCCTCCTGCGATCGTGGAAACCGGCCCGGGCGAACCTCCGGCTGGATGGGTTCATGGCGTGCTCGCCGTCTGGTTGGCCGGATGCGGCATCGGCTGGATTCGCCTCGGCCTTTCCGCTTTGGGTCTCGCTCGCTGGCGGCGGCAATCGATCTTGGTGGACCGCATCGCTGGGACGGTGGAGATTCGTGAACTTGCCGGCCTGCGCGGACCGGTGGCCGCCGGGGTATTCCGGAAGATGATTTTCGTGCCGCCGGGCTGGCATGCTTGGGGCGAAGAAACGCGCGACGCGGTGTTGCTCCACGAACTGGCCCATCATCGTCGCCGCGATCCCTTGACGCGTTGGTTGGCGGCGTTCGCCTGCACTTTTCATTGGTTCAATCCGCTGGCCCATTGGATGCGGCGGCGACTGATTCTTCAATGCGAGCAAGCCTGCGATGAAAAGGTCGTGGCGACCGGAGTGCGCGCCGATGAATACGCGGAAATTCTCTGCCGCTTCGCCTCTCACAGACCGCTTCCGGTCGCGGGCTTGGCGATGGCGGAGAAGTCGTCGTTGGAGACGCGGGTGCGTCATCTGATGGCGCCGTCGCGTTCGAAGGGGTTTTCGATTCTCGCCGTGCTGGCGGGATTCGTTCTATGGGGAGCGTTGCTGTTGGCGTTGCTCGGACCGAAAACCGAAACCGGCGTTCAACCGGACGTGGAGGAAATCAACCTCCGTCTCTCCGCTGATCCGTTTCCGGCGGATCAACCTTGAGGGCAAAAAGAACCCCGCACGGCAAACCGGGCGGGGTTCGGAAAATGAGGAGGAGATCTCAGCCCGCGATTTTCAACCAGAGCCACATCGCCGCGTAGGCGACACCGCCGGCGGCGGGCAGAGTGAGGACCCAAGCGCCGAGGATTTTTTTCACGATCTGGCCGTCGATCGCGCTGAATCGTTTGGTCGCGCCCACGCCCATGATGGCGGTGGTGATGGCGTGGGTGGTGGAGACGGTCATGCCGAACTTGCCGGTGACGGCGAGCAGGGTGGCGGCGGTCGTTTCGGCGGCGAAGCCGTGGACCGGCTGAATTTTGACCATCTTGTGGCCCATCGTTTTGATGATGCGCCAGCCACCGGCGGACGTTCCCGCCGCCATGATGATGGCGCAGACGATCTTGATCCACACGGGCACGTCCGGCGTGACGTCCTGCACTTTCTTGGCGGCGGCAGCGAGCGGATCCTTGCCGGTTTCCCGCGCCTTCTTCATCTCGCCGTCGAGCACCTTGGCCCAATCCGTCTGCTTGGCGGCGACCATTGGACCGATGACCGGAATTTTCGGCATGATCCGGGCATTCTCGTTGGCAACCGCCTGCTGGTGGGTGGCCTTGGCGAGTTCCCGCTCGCGGGCGGCGGTTTCCGGTTCGCCGTCTGCTTCGAAGGCGAGTGCGGCGAGGGCGTGGAAGGATTCCTTGAATTCGCCCGCCTGCAGCATTTCGGCTTCCTTGGAGAGGATTTCCGCAGCGGCGGGGTCTTTCGAGCCTTTCATGATCGCCTGGATCTGGTGCTCGGCGACGGGCGATTTATCCATGCGCAGGAAGCCGAGCCACGACGGCAGCTGTTCGAACGAGCCGGCGGTGGTGGCGGTGACCAGAGCGAGGGTGATAATCCCCATGGTTTTCTGAGCGTCGGCCAGACCGTGGGCGAAGCCCATGTAGCCGGCGCTGAAAATCTGGGAGCGGCCGAAGAAGCGATTCACCCACATCGGCCTTGCGTTGCGCAGCAAGGCGTAGAGCAGCGTCATTAGCAGGAAGCCGACGACCAGGCCGATGATGGGCGAGGCGAGCATGGGCCAGATGACCTTGTGCAGCACGCCTTCCATCACGACCTTGCCGTCCTTGATTTTCTCCGTGGACCAGATGATGGCCTTCCAGTTGCCTTGGGCGGACGCGAGCGTCGCGCCGCAAAGGCCGCCGACGAGCGCGTGGGTCGAGCTGGAGGGTAGGCCAAGCCACCACGTCAGGAGGTTCCAGACGATCCCGCCGAACAGGGCGCAGATGATGGTGGCGGTGGTGACGAACTTGGCGTCCACCAGCCCGGACGAAACGGTTTTCGCCACCGCATGGCCGATCAGCGCGCCAATCAGGTTGGTGACGGCCGCCAGCAGGATGGCCTGACGGGGCGTGAGCACCTTGGTCGAGACGACCGTGGCGATCGAGTTGGCGGTGTCGTGGAAGCCGTTGATGAACTCGAAGGCGAGCGCCACGAGGATCACGACGATGATGAGCGTCATAAGCGGCGCGTCAGGAGTTTTTGTAAGCGATTTCCTTCGCCACGTTGCCGACGTCGCGGCAGCGGTCGAACACCTTTTCGAGGAGATCGTAGAGGGCGGAAATGATCACCACGGAGAGCGGATCGTATTTGCCGCTGTAAAGATCCTTCAGGCACTCGAGCATCAGCTTGTCGGCGTCGCCCTCGATCGTCTGCATCCGGTCGTTGAGCTCCTTCATCTTGACGATGTCCATGCCCTTGCGGAGGGCGTGGATCATCTCGACCACCAGGCCGGTCGCCTCGTCGAGCATCGCGGCGTGCGTGTGAAAATCGACGGCCGAGACGCGTTCCTGGGAAATCAGGTAGCGCTCGACGAACTTTTCGATCGTTTTCGGAATCTTATAGAGCGCCGAGGAAAGGGCCTCGATGTCCTCGCGCTCCAGCGCGGTGACGAAGGTTTTCACCAGCAGGTCGCTGATTTCCTGTTTGATCGCCTTGTCCTTTTTCCGGACCGCGGCGAATTCGCCCAGCGACGGCGCCTTTTCGTGGCGGAGGACGTGGGTGAGGCCGACGATGCTTTGGCGAGCTTCCTCCGCGCTGGCGATGAGGAGTTCAAAGAAACGGTCTTCTTTGCCGAAAAGGCGTTGGATCGAAATCATGGCGGGGGCGGAATTGTGTCGAAACCGTCACACGTGGCAAGCCGCGCAAAACGAAATCTCCGCTACGGTGCCGCACGCCCGCCGACGGGCCTGCTTTACAAGCGCGGATGCGACTGCTAACGGGCTTGCCACGGTTTTTCCTCTCCCGCATGTCCGAACACCTTTTCGAAGTCCCCGAGCTGCCCGAATGCGCGCGCGGCATCCCCGCGATCCAGGTTCGCGATGTGGATTTCAGCTACGGCTCGAATCAGGTGCTGAAAAATATCTCGATGGACATTCCGGCCAACGAGGTGGTCGCTTTCATCGGGCCTTCCGGCTGCGGAAAAACCACGTTGCTGCGTTGTTTCAACCGGATGAACGACCTCGTGCCGGGCGCGCGGGTGACCCGGGGGTCGATCGTCATCGAGGGCGCTGACATCAATGATTCCTCGATCGATCCGGTCCAGCTCCGTCGCCATGTGGGGATGGTGTTCCAGAAGTCGAATCCCTTTCCCCGCAGCATTTATGAGAACGTCGCCTACGGACTGCGGACGCTGGGCGAAAATCGGAAACAGACGCTGGACGAGATCGTGGAAACTTCTCTCCGTCGCGCCGCTTTGTGGGACGAGGTGAAAGATCGCCTCGACGACATGGCGACCGGTCTTTCGGGCGGCCAGCAGCAGCGCCTTTGCATCGCCCGTACCATGGCGGTGAATCCGGAAATCATCCTGATGGACGAGCCGTGTTCGGCGCTCGACCCGATCGCCACGGCCCACGTGGAAGACCTCATTCTTGGCCTGAAGGAGCACTACACGATCGTCATCGTGACGCATAACATGCAGCAGGCGACCCGGGTTTCCGACAAAACAGCCTTCTTTTATCTCGGCGAGCTGGTGGAGTATGATTCCACCCGCAAGATTTTCGAAAACCCCGCGCACAAACGCACCGAAGGCTACATCAGCGGACGCTTCGGTTGATTCTTCTTTTCTCCATGCAACAGCACATTCTCAAAGACTTCGATCACGCCGTCAGCACCCTGCGCGCCGAGGTGCTGGTCATGGCCGGTTTGGCACGTTTGAACCTCGAACGCGCGATGCGCGCCTTGTTCGAGCGCAATCTGGAACTCGCCAACGCGGTGATCGCCGATGACAACGAGGTCGACGATTACGAACGGAAGATCGACCAACTCGGAATGGATGTGCTGGTCCGCTTCCATCCGGTCGCGAGCGATCTGCGCCTAGTGGTGACCTCGATGAAAATTTCGATGAACCTGGAGCGCATTTCCGACCACGCGGTGAGCATCGCCAAGCGGGCGCGGAAAATGAGCGAGGGAGCGGAGCTGCCGGATGTCACCTTATTGGAACCGCTTTACACCTTGGCCGACCATTTGCTGCGGGATGCCATTTCCTCGTTCAGCGATCGCAACGCCGTCCTTGGCGAATCGCTGGGCGCACGGGACAAGGAACTCGACCGGATGCATCGCGAAGTCACCGCGCTATTCGGATCCCGTATCGAGGAATCCGGCCGCAGTGCGGATTATTTGCATCTCATTTTGATCGTCCGCTCGCTGGAACGAGTCGGCGACATGGCCGCCAACATCGGAGAGAACGCCGTGTTCCTCGACGAAGCCCGCGATATCCGGCATGAAGAGAGCCGGAAGCATACGCAGAATAACGCGGGCTGAGATTCGTGGGCGGGTCGGAGGTCGATTCGCCCTGAGTGGCCAGAGGCCAGTGGTTAGGGAAGAGTTCCGAGCTATTAGATGGCGGACCTTCGGTTGCAGGGAAGGGCTGAGAGGAGTTTCTTTCTCTTCCGATGGACTAGGAAATAGGAGGTTGCTAACCAAAGAGGCAGGTAGCAAGCGACGACGAACCAAAGCGGCATTACAAAGGTGTCGACATGCCAGCCCGCCGCGCGGTGAGTGGCCTCCTCGTCGTGCCAATCAAGAGGAGGAAAGAGAGGCATGGGGTTGCCCTCCCGGTCATGGCGCGGAGCACCAAATCGAATGATGCCGCCGTAGATGGGTGTTGGGGGAACGGCAGTCTCATTGCCCGGCATGCGGGAAACGACCTCGACCCGAAAAACCGAATTCGCGATGATGAATCCACGAGTGCCACCACCTTCTAGTCGATGATGCCAATTCGTGTGATTGGTTGCTGAGTCGGCCCAAGCCCAAAGGACAATAATAATAGGTAGGAGGCCTGCGTAATAAAATCCGCAGTGACGAAGCGATATCCGTGGGATGGGAAAAAATTCGTCCTCTGACGGGGTAGGCATCCTATCCCCTGATGCTCTAAAGATTCGGTCGATTGCCCATTCATTTTTTCGCAGAACGTTTTAGTCCTCTAAACCGCGAAAGGGGAAACTGGAAATGAATCTCAGCAGGGATTGTCGCCACAAAGGTCCAGATGGAGACATTAATGAGTTTCTTGAAATGAAGATCTTTATGATCGGTTGTGAAAGTCATTCCCGGGTCAACGTCACCGATACCGGTCGATTCACTCCCACCGTTCCCTTAAGAATGTCTTTTGTTAGCACAAGCGGGAAAAAGTGCTTTGCGCCATTGCTCCAGTCCAAGACCATTTCGTCACCCTTGATCGTCCAAGTGCCCGTCGCTCCGTTTGAATGAGCGAGCGTTCCATCGGGATTGATGAACATGACGCCAGGTTTGTCATTCCATTCGCCCGCCATGGTAGCCGCAATGACACGGTTAATTTCGGCCTTCAAAGCAAGGGCTTCTGAAAGGTTTTTGTCTTTGATCGCTTGGTCGGAAAGCTTCGTGAGGTCATTTAAGTAGCGCTCTCGTATGGGGAGGAGCGCATGGTCGGCGGATTTGTGGTAGGCCTGCTGCAACTTCTTAGCCGCCATCGGAAGCTCAGCGACAGGATCTGCTTGTAGTAAAACCGGAAGGATGCAGATAACAAAAGAGAGTAAACGGATGAGGTTCATGAGGGTGGGTGATAATTGATATGAGTTAAGGGCGAGCGTGAAGTCGTGCTGCTGGCGAGATCAAGCTTCGATACAACTAGCACGTTATCGCTGGTGTACCCAGCATTTGCCGCGAAGCGGCGAGAAGCAAGGTGTCTTCTGGGCTACGGATCGACAACAAAGGAACACTGGTATGGACGGAGAAAGCAGCATCGCTCAAGGGGGATCCGTGAAATCACCAGCCGCAACCGCGGCCACAAGTTCCAAGTCGTCATCGGAGAGCTGGCCAATACATTCGTAGTTGCATCAGCTACTTGCAAGCTTAGCACACCTACTTGGAGAAGCGGTGCGGGAACTGTCGGTGTGGGCCCGATTCGCTGGTCCGATTGAAGTAAACCTTGGCCTTCTCTGAATAGAGAAGCTTGTGCATGGCAATGAGAGCTACTGCCAATAGAGCCGACACTAGCAGGACATACGGGATGGCTCCAGATCCTCGGATCTCACGCCCAAGCCAACTCGCATGGGCGTTCCCGGGCGACAGAATCACAATCATGACCAAGAGTGCGCAGAGTATATATCCCAGTATAATCCAGAATCTAGCCCACCATTGTGAACGCGGCTTCCCCCTCAGCAACCCAATTCCCACCGGCAGCATGAACACGGCAAAATTCAGATTGATGTGCGACCGAAAGAGGTCTGATAGGACCTCCCAAATCGCAAGAAATCCTCCGAGGCAGAATAGAATGCCAATAATGATTATCCGTTTGGGCATAGTCTTGACGCGAAATGTCAGAGCACACCAACCGCCTGGCGGCAGCCGCACGCTGACTGTGGGTGGATGGTTTTAGTCACGGTGGAAATTCGACTCGGAGCGGGTCAGGCGGTTGGATACTTGTTAGCCTTATTGGTTTTGAGGCGAACTGCCAAAAAAGGCACCCCGATTCCAATCGCCACGAGAGCAACTCCTGTGGTGTATGCGAGGAACATCGAATAGTCGGTCGGGGGCACTAGACCGCTCGGATCCGCTCTGCCTTCCCGAGGTGGATGATGCGCGACTGAATACCGGATAATCGCCAAAAGCAGACTCCCCAGGAGAATCATAGAGACTGCCCATGTCCATAGGCCTGCCGTGCTCTTCCACGCTGCACCGACAAGAGCGAGAACGCCGAGGGCAATTAGAGTGGTGCCAATAGGTTCCTCGAAGGAAAAGTTCATTGGCCCCGCAGTGCGGAGTGGCTGCATCAGTACAGACATCGCGCAAACGAGTAGCAAGGCAGCTAAGCTTAGGAGGATGGCGAACCGCATGTTTTCTTGGCTAGCAGTGTTATTAAGCGACCGGTCGATGATCCGGGTAAAAGGTGATTCGGTTCGTCGGCGCTCATCGTTCCCCGGTTTAACAGGGAGCCGTGGCCAGCCAGCTGGAAGCGAGGATGGATGAAGTTTTGCGTAGGCTAAGTTGAAAGGCGTGGGAGTCAAGATGTCGAAGGTATGTCAGCTTCGGTAGCCGCCGGACCCAAAGGCGATCGTTCGCTCAGGCCCTGAAAGGGCGTAAGGTGATAGCCCGGCACATCGTGCCGGGGTTGAAGTTGGACAGGAGAAATGCGGCCCTTCAGGCCGCGAGGGAGCGGAAGCCACCAACCGCGGTTTGCGGCCCTTTAGGCCGCGAACGATAAGGCGCGCGCCATCCCGGCGTTGCACGCCGGGCTATCACCTCACGTCCCTTTAGGACTGAAAAATGTGGTAACGGGCAGCTCGCCGAGGCCGCTTCGAAGTGGGAATAGCCGGTTCCTTCCTAATGACTGTCGAAGCCTTCGGATCGCCGTCTCAGACGGTGTGGCTTGCAGGGCTTGCGAAGCGCTCTCGGCGAGAGCGCACTACCTCACGCCGTCATCCTTACCGGATTCGGATCACCGCCGAGGAAATGGCCCCAGCTTTCGTCGCCGAGGCCGTTTTCCCGCAGGCCGAACAGCGGACGCCAGCGCGGGGCGACCGGCTTGTGCATCGGGTGCATGTTCGCTTCGTGCGGCAGCTTGTTCGCCTTCCGCGTATTGCACCGGATGCAGGAAGTGACAATGTTATCCCAGGTCGTCCGCCCGCCTTTCTGTCGCGGAATCACGTGGTCGAGATTGAGCTGCGGCTCGGGCAGCGATTTCGCGCAGTACTGGCAGGTGAACTGGTCCCGCAGGAAAACGTTCCGGCGGGTGAACTTCACCTCCAGTCGCGGAATTTTTTCGTAAAGGCCGAGTACGATGATGGTCGGCACCCGCATGGCGAGCTTGACCGTATGGATAAACGGCCCGGTCGTCGCGGTCTTCGAGTGATCCAGCCAGGAACCGAGATCGTGGGTTTGGAACTGTTCCTCGCCGTCGGTCTGCACGATCCGGGCGTTGCCGACACAGACCAGGTGCAGGGCGCGACGAACGCTGCACGTCTGGATGGGTTGCCAGAAGCGATTGAGCACCAACACCGGATGTTCGAGCAAGGCATCCATAAGGCTTTCCGAACAATCGTCCGCAACCTACCAAAGCTTCGTGTCTCGGCAATCCAAATCGCCACGTAAGCGAGGAGGGGATAGGACCGCAAAATATGCTCTCGCCCGGCCTTTTGCCGAAATGTGGATTGCCTTGATTACGTTTTAGCGATTTCTCCAACTGAACTTCGCCGGATTTTCCCATTCCACTCTCATGCAACGCCTTTTGCCGCCTTCTCTGGTATTGATGACCCTGGGCTTGGCTTCAGCAGCCGAAAAAACCGACCTCATCGCCGTGCCGAACGAGCCCGCGATGAAAGTCCCGAAGGGGGTCGAAGTGCGAGTGGCGGTAGCCGATAAGGGGGTGATTTCGCCGACGGCGCTGACTTTCGACGAATCCGGCGCTCTCTACGTCGCCGAAACCCATCGCTTTCTGGATGGAATCGAGGACGACCGAGGACATCTTTATTGGTATCTCGACGACCTGGCCGCGCGGACGACCGATGACCGCCGGGCGCTCCACGAAAAATGGAAGGAGAAGGTTCCGCTCGAAAAACTGACCAAGAAGTCGGAATCGATCCGGCGGCTAGTCGATCGCGATGGCGACGGAAAGTTCGAGGATTCGGGGATTTTCGCCGACGGCTTCAACGATGTGCTCGATGGCACCGGCGCCGGTGTCTTAGCCCTCGACGGCACGGTTTATTACGCCTGCATCCCGAAGATCTGGGCGTTGCGCGATACCAATCAGGACGGGAAAGCCGACGAGAAAAACGCGCTGCAGGACGGCTTCGGCGTGCACGTGTCCTTTTCCGGCCACGACTTGAACGGCTTCGCGCTGGGCCCCGACGGCCGGCTTTACGGCTCCCTCGGTGATCGCGGCCTGAACCTCACCACACGCGAAGGCAAAAAGCTGGAGCTGACCAATCAAGGCTGCGTGATCCGGTTCGAACCGGACGGCAGCGGGTTGGAAATCGTCCACACGGGTCTCCGGAATCCAAAAGAGGTCGCCTTCGACCAAGCGGGCAATCTTTTCACGGTCGATAACAACTCCGACCAACGTGACCAAGCGCGTCTCGTTTACATCGTCGAAGGAGCGGATTCCGGGTGGGAAATGGAACACCAGACGCTATCGACGTTCCATCAGCAGATCGGTTTGGCCGAGTATCCGCCCAACCGCTGGATGGCGGAGCGGATGTGGGAGCCGGCCAATGCGGACCAGCCGGCTTACCTGTTGCCGCCGGTGGCGAATGTCACGTCGGGACCCGCGGGGCTGACGTTTCATCCCGGCACCGGTTTCCTTGAGAAGGAAGCGGGACGTTTCGTGGTTTGCGACTACCGGGGTTCCGCGCCGGGTTCGGGGCTTTGGTCGTTCAAAGCGGTGCCCCAAGGCGCCGGCATGAAACTGGTGGAACCCCGGAAATTGGCCTGGGGGGTGACCGCGACCGACGTGGAGTATTCCTGGGACGGGAAGTTGTTCGTCACCGATTTCCGCGGAGGTTGGACCACACATGAGGAAGGTCGCGTGATTTCCCTGGATGCGGGCAAGGCGACCTGGCGGACGGAGCAAGCGGCGGAAACCGCGCGCCTGGTGCGTGAGGGCTTCGATCAACGTCCGGCTTCGGAACTCGCGACGCTATTGAAGCATCCCGATCAGCGCGTGCGTCTCCGTGCCCAACTCGCGTTGACCCGCAAGCCCGAGGGGCTGGAGCTTTTCAAAACCGCGATCGCTTCCGCGGATCCGGTCGAACGCATGCATGGCGTGTGGGGATTGGGGGTGATCGCGCGACGCGGTTCCGCCATGCGTCCGCCGGGAGCGACGGATTTCCTCGCTCTGCCGGATGTCGGAAAGCAAGCCGAAGCGACCCAAGCGCTGTTGCCGTTGCTTCAGCACGCGGACGCGGAAGTGCGCGCCCAATCGATCAAAGTCCTTGGTGATGCGGGCAAGATGAACAAGGACCTGCAACTCGGGGCGTTGATCGGCGATCCTTCGCCGCGCGTGCGGTTTTTCGCCACCATCGCTGCGGGGAAATTGAACGCCTACGGTGAAACGTCCACCATTTGGGACATGCTCGAAGCCAACGCGGGCAAAGATCCTTATCTTTTCCACGCGGGCGTCTTCGCGCTTCAGCGGTTCTCGAAGCCACAGCAACTCCAGGCTCTGACCCTGGCGCCTTCCGCGCAGGTGCGCCTTGCGGCCGTGGTCGCTTTGCGTCGCATGGGAAGCGACGTCGTCAGCGAGTTTATCCATGACGAGGATCCCCGTGTGGCGAACGAAGCCATCCGCGCGATTCACGATGGTTCGATCGAAGCGGTTCGCCCGCTGGTGGCGGCGTTGCTCGATGATCCGGCGGTTTCCACCCGCAAGCCTTTCATGCTCCGGCGGCTGGTTCACAGCGCGTTCCGCGTCGGAGGAGTCGAAAACGCCACCCGTCTCGTCGCGGCCACAAACTCGCCGAAACTGCCGGTGGAGGTCCGTCGCGAGGCGCTCCGTTTGCTTTCGTTGTGGCCGGAGCCTCCCGTCGCCGATCAATCGACCGGCCATCTGATGAACCTGCCGAAACGCGACCCGGGGGACGTGTTGCCATTGATCCGGGAATCAATGCCTAAGTGGTTGAAACTACAGGGCGACCTGCTGACCGGAGTGATGCAAGTGGTAGAGCGCTACCAGTTACCGGCCGAGGTCGTCAGCGACAAGGCCTTGCGAACGCTCATCGATTCGCCCGCCGCTCCGGGCAAGGCTCGCGCCATGGCGTTGTCGATGCTTGCGAAACGTCAGCCGGCGGATTTGGCCGCGGTGCTTTCCAAACAGTCGCAGGTGAAAGATGCCACGCTTTCTTTAGTGGCGTTGGAGTTGCTGGTGGAGCGTTTTCCCAAAGAGGCGATTAAACCCTTGTTGAAAGCCGCGGAGTCTCCCCACGCATCGGTTTCGCAATCGGCTTGGAAGAGCTTGGGTGCGCTGAATGAGGAAGCGGTGGCCCCGGTGATCGTTCGTCAGTTGGAAGCGTTGCGGGCGAAGCGAGGCGTTTCACCGGTCGCGGTGGAAGTGCTGGAAGCCGCGCGCGGTCGTTCCGAGCCCGAAGTGAAAGCGGCCGTCGAGGCTTACGACGTAGCCGTGAAGGCTTCGACCGATCCCTTGGCGACCGCCTTGCCGTCTTTGGAAGGCGGCGACCCCAAGAAGGGAGCCGAAGTGTTCCAATCGAACGCGCATACGGAGTGTCGGCGCTGTCATCGGGCGGAAATCGACGGCGATTCGGGCGGGGAAATCGGCCCGAACCTCGCGGGCGTGGGCAATCGCGGCGACCGGCGTTATCTGCTGGAATCACTCGTCGATCCTTCCGTCAAGGTCGCTCCGGGTTTTGGCATCGTTTCACTCACACTTAAAAACGATGTCACGCTTGGCGGCGTGCTGTTGAAGGAATCGCCCGACTTCGTCGACATCGATGCAGCGGGCAAGGCCTGGCGGATCAAGCGCGCCGATATCAAAACGCTTACGCCCGCCGTTTCAGCGATGCCGCCGATGGGCGCGATTTTGACCCCTGCGGAGTTGCGCGATGTGGTCGCGTGGCTCGCGGTTCAGAAACAGAAAGTTCCGGTTTCGGCTCAGGCGAGCACGCCACCGGTGCTAGATCCGAACACGCTGCCATAACCCTGAGGCGAAAAAAGCGTGGCCCAAAGCGAGCCACGCCTTTTTATGCAGAAGAGAATCGTTCACCACGTCCACTGGACGCCGCCGTAGAGGCTGCGGCCATCGCCGGGTAGGAACTGACGCTGATCGGCACTGCTGGCGTTTTCGATCACGCCGTGCGTCGCGGCGTAGCGCTCATTGGTCAGGTTGCGGGCTTCGATGAACCACGATAGACCTTTATCCAGTCGTTGACCGAACTTGAATCCGCAGATCGCGTAAGGATCTGCGGAGAAGGTGTTGCGATGATCAATGAACGATTTCACCGGCACCCATTCGAACGTCGGCCCGGCATACCAGCCGCGGGAGTTTTCCCAGGTCAGTTCGCCGCGGATCAAATGTGGGGGCAAACCGGCGATGCGATTGTCGCCGTAATCCGTATCGTTATCGAAGCGGAAATTGCCCCAGGTCCAAGCGCCGCGTGCAACGAGTCGGTTGGCGGGCGAATCCTCCCACGACGTGCCTAACAAATCGCCTTCGACGCCAAGTTCGATGCCGGTATGCGTGGTTCGGTCGGCGTTGATCGTGATCGAAGGGGTGATGGGATCGCCGTCGTGATCGATCGACAAAAGCTCGTCGTCGATCTTCGCATGGTAGACCGAAGCATCCCAGCGGATCGCCTCGTGGCTTCCCCGTGTGCCGAGTTCCACCGTTGTGGCGGTTTGGGCCTTGTTGGTCAGCGTGGAAGCGATCGATTCGCTGAACGACGGCGGTTCGTAGCTGCCGGAAACATTGCCGTAGACTTGGACGCCTTGGCCGTCCCAGCGGAAACCGATTTTCGGCGAAACATGGGTGAAGTCGTTGTCATATTCCGGCACCGCGCCGAACACTTGGTCGCTTTCGCGGCGATTGTAAGAAGCGTTCGCTCCCGCGACCAAGGTGAAGCCGGAGCCGATCGCGAACTGGTCTTCGATGAAGCCTTCGAGATTTTCGGCGGTTTGATCGGCTTTGGAGATCAACACCCCGCGATTGCCTGCCACGTTGACGAAGCTGGCCGCGTTGATCGAACCGATCGTGTAGGTCACTCCGCCGCGCAGCCGGTTTTCGTGGCCGAATTGTTCCGACTCATTCGTGCCGGTGAAGCCGAGCAGGAAGTCGTTGGAATATTGGTCGACCACAGTGGAAATCGGGTGATCGAGATCCTTGTTCGTCCAAGCGGCTACGAATTCCCAGGTGTTGTCGCCATTTCGCAACGTCGCTTTGTCGGCGATTCGCAGCAGGTCGAAATTCCGGTGCTGGTCCAGCGCGATATTGTTAGGCGCGGCTTGGCGAGGATCGTCTTCGAGACCGGATTTGAACAAGCTCCCCGGCAGTTCGGAATCGGTGTGAATCGCCGCGAGATACACGCGGTTTTCCACGTCGTCGTTGAAGCGCCAGCCGAAGTTGACGAACAGGCGTGCGTTTTCCTGTTCGGCGTGATCGCGAAAGCCGTTCTGCGTTTGCCCCGTCAGCGAAGCATAGGCGTCGGCTTCGCCATGAGCGAATCCACCGGAGACGTTGGCCCGGAGATAACCGTAAGAACCCGCTTCAAGACGCGCGGTGGCGCCGGGCGAATCGGCCCCCGTGCGGGAAACGTAATCGATCGCTCCGCCCAGCGTGGATGAACCGTAGGCGAGTGCGTTCGCCCCGCGCCACACGTTGATGTGCGAGGTAGCGGTTGGTTCGATCGCCTGCATGTCAAAGCCGCCATCCGCGAGGTTGATCGGAATGCCATCCTGCATCACGCGCAGCCCGCGACCATGGAAGGTACGTTGCAGGCCCGAACCGCGGATGGAAATGCGGGCTTCATCGGAACCGAAGCGCGATTGGGCGACCACACCGGGCGAAAGCGCGAACGTATCGGCCAACGTCGAAGCGCGTCCGCGCAGGTAACGATCCGCCGCGACGACTTCCGTGCCGCCGGGCGTTTTTGCGAGTTCTTTGCGGCTGGTTTCGAGGGTGGGGGTGGTGAGGGATCTGTCCGGCTTTTCGCCATGAACGACGAGATCCGGAAGAGTTTGAGGAGAAGGTTCGGCGGCGATGGCCGAGGCGATGCCGCACAACGAGGCGGCGATGAAATGGGAAGATTTCACGTGAGAAATGGTAAAAGTGGCTGCGACGGCTCGTCGCAGGCCGTGATCATGGCGGCTCGCCATGATGCGTATAGGGAGTGGTTGGATCGCGGCGGGCCGCCACGATCACGGCCTGCCGCGAGCCGCGGCAGCCACGATTTCATACATTAACAAGCCTCACGCCACTTGTGGCGGCGGTGAAGGCGGGGCGTCGTGGCCGATGCCCGGGGAAAGCACGGGCGGTAAAGTGCGGGCGAAGGGAAGTTCGTCCGCGAAAGGAGGCTTCAGCCGGAGATCTTCGGCCGGAAGCATTTCATGGCGCAGTTTCGCCAAGGCGGTTGGCTCGGGCGCATCCGATTTGTTCTGCCGGGCGTCCTCTTGTTTCGCCTCGGTGATCTTGCAGCAAAGGTCGCACGGCTTTTCGCCGCTGAACGTGTCGACCGCGGCCTTCGCCAAACCATCGGTCTTCGAGTAATTCACCAACATCCCGGCCCAGGCGACGCCTTGCATCAACGCATACGGGCCACCTGCCAGATGCAGGCAGCCGAGCAAAGCGACGAGAAGCTGGAGGGTTTTTTTCAGGAGAATAAGTTGCCCGGGATCAGTTTCCAGTTACCAGCAAGAATCCAGAGAGGAAGCACGAAAGCGATCTCCCGCTGGAAACTGGCAACTGAGAACTGGTAAACTTCTTTACGCCTCCCGTCCGCAACATTGCTTGAACTTCTTGCCCGATCCGCAAGGGCAGGGGGCGTTGCGGCCGCTGGTTTCGATATCGAAGCTCGGACGGCGTTTCGGCAGGTTGATCTGGACCGCCGTAGAGGACGGCAAGGCTTCCGGATTGATGTTGCCGGAGCTGCCGGTGCTCGCGATGTTTTCGTATTCGTATTGCGGCGGTTCCGCGTCTTCCGGGCCGTGCAATTCCTGTGGCATTTCCTGAAGCTGACGCAGGAACGCTTCGAGATTGGCGGCGGAGCGGAAGAGGTTCTGGAGCGCTTCCTGGTCGATCGAACCCATGAGCTGGACGAACAAGTCGTAAGCCTCGGTCTTGTATTCGATGAGTGGATCCTTCTGGCCCTGGGCGCGGAGGTGAACGCCTTCACGCAAGGCATCCATGTTGTAAAGGTGCGCTTGCCATTGCTTGTCGATGGCGACCATCACCATGCGGCGCTCTTCCTGCTCGGTGACTTCCAGCGGCAGGTTTTCGATGCGACGCTCGTAGGTTTCCTTCACCTTTTGCACCAGCATGGCGGAAATGTCCTCCGGAGTGCGGGTGATATCCAAGTCGGTCGCGTCGATCCGGATCGGCAGCGTGGCGTTCACCCAGTGCAACAGTTCGTTGTAGTCGGGCGAATCGGCGTCGCGATCGGAGAGGTATTCCTCGACCTTGGCGGGAATCACCTTCTCGATGATCTCGTTGACCAGGTCGCGCGGATTTTCGGTGGTGAGCACTTCGTTGCGATAGCCGTAAACGACTTCGCGCTGCTTGTTCATCACGTCGTCGAACTCGAGCACCCGCTTGCGCCAGGTGTAGTTGCGTTGTTCGACGCGCTTCTGGGCGGTTTCCACCGACTTGTTGAGCCACGAGTGCTCCAGGGCTTCGCCTTCCTGAAGGCCGAAGCGCTCCATCATCGCCGTCATACGATCGGCGGCGGCGAAGTTGCGCATGAGGTCGTCCTCGAACGAGATGAAGAACTGGCTGCGGCCCGGGTCGCCCTGGCGCGCGCAACGGCCGCGGAGCTGGCGGTCGACGCGACGGGACTCGTAGCGCTCGGTGCCGATGACGAACAGGCCGCCGAGAGCGTCGACGCCTTCGCCGAGTTTGATGTCGGTGCCGCGGCCCGCCATGTTGGTGGAAACGGTCACCGCGCCACGCTGGCCGGCGTTGGACACGATTTCGGCTTCCTGCTGGTGATACTTCGCGTTGAGCACCGAGTGCGGGATCTTGCTGCGCTTGAGCATGCGCGAGACGGTTTCGGAAGCCTCGACCGACGCCGTGCCGACGAGCACCGGCTGGCCTTTGGCGTGGGCTTCTTCGATCTTCGCGATCACCGCGTTGTATTTCTCGCGGCGGGTCTTGAAGACCTGATCGTTCTCATCCTTGCGGAGGTTCTGCCGGTTCGATGGGATCGGCAGCACGTCGAGCTTGTAGATGTCGTGGAACTCGGCGGCTTCGGTTTCGGCCGTGCCGGTCATGCCCGCGAGCTTCTCATACAAGCGGAAGTAGTTCTGAATCGTGATGGTCGCGTAGGTCTGCGTTTCCTTTTCGATGGCCACGCCTTCCTTCGCCTCGACCGCCTGATGCAGGCCGTCCGACCAACGACGGCCGGGCATTTCGCGGCCGGTGTTTTCGTCGACGATGCAGACCTTGCCGTCGACCACCACGTATTGAACGTCGCGTTCGTAGAGGCAGTAGGCTTTGAGGAGCTGGGAAATGTTGTGGATTTTCTCCGCCTGCGAATCCATCCGCTGCTGGAGTTCCTCCTTCGCGGCGATGCGTTGCTCTTCGGTGAGATCGCGGTTGGTATCAATGTCGGCGAACGCCGTGCCGAGGTCGGGAAGCACGAAGGCGTCCATATCCCCGGGCGAAAGGTATTCGCGGCCCATTTCCATGAGGTCGGCGTCGTGACCCTTCTCATCGATGGTGAAGTAGAGTTCTTCCTTGATAGCGAAGAGCTCCTTCTTCTGGGCGTCCTGATAGAACGAAAGTTCGGTCTTTTCGATCAGGCGGCGCAGGTCTGGATCCTGCATGGCGCGCATGAGCTGGCGATTGCGCGGCTGGCCGAGCTTGATCTTGAAGAGCGCGCGACCGGCGGTCTCCTTGTCACCATCGTCCATGGCTTTCTTCGCCTCGATGGCGAGTTCATTGCAAAGCTGCGTCTGGCGTTTGACGAGTTGTTCGACCAGCGGCTTGTATTTGTCGAACTGGTGCGACGACTGGGTCGACGGACCGGAAATGATGAGCGGAGTACGGGCTTCGTCGATCAGGATCGAGTCCACTTCGTCGATCACCGCGATGTAGTGACCGCGCTGGACCTGCTCGTCCTTCGACGACGCCATGCCGTTGTCACGCAGGTAGTCGAAACCGAACTCGGCGTTGGTGCCGTAGGTGATGTCGCAGGCGTATTCGGCGCGACGGTCCCACGGGGCCATCTGGTTTTGGATGCAGCCGACGGTCAGGCCGAGGAACTTGTAAAGCGCGCCCATCCACTCCGCGTCGCGGCGGGCGAGGTAGTCGTTCACCGTGACGATGTGCACGCCGAGGCCGGTGAGGGCGTTCAGATAAACCGGCAGGGTGGCGACGAGCGTTTTGCCTTCGCCCGTTTGCATTTCGGAAATCATCCCGCGGTGCAGAGCGATGCCGCCGATGAGCTGGACGTCGAAATGGACCATCTGCCACTTCAACTCGTGGTCGCACACGATGATCGTGCTGCCGCACATCCGGCGAGCGGCGTTTTTCACCACCGCGTAGGCTTCCGGCAGGATCTGCTCGAGATATTTGGCGCGGGCCGGAATGAAGTCGTCCTCGATGTCGCGGAACGCGGCCTTGGCGGCTTCGATCGATTCGATCGACGCATCGACCTTCGACGGCAGCAAGGGATAATCGGAGCGAAGGCGGTCGAGGCGATCCTGCAGGTAGGCCGCTTGCTGGCCGAGGCCTTCGGCATCCATGCGCTCAAGCTGCGGGCGCGGGGCCGCGTCGAGAGCGTGGAAACGGGAAAGGTGGGCCTGCCACTTGCGCGTCAGCTCCCGGAGTTTTTCTTCCGGTTCGCGTTGGAGAGCCTCCTCAATCTCGTTGATGCGGCTAACGGTCGGCCGGATGCGGCGCAGTTCGCGCTGATTCTTGCTGCCGACGATTTTCTGGAGGATCCACTTGATCATGAGAAAAAGAAACTTGTCCCGGAATTCCCTCCGGGGCGGGACGCATACACTCCGCACGTTCCGCGTGCAAGTCGCACGAGCGTGAAGGCGAAAGTGGCACAAACACTCGTTTTAGATCGTGGTCGCGTTGAAACCGCCGTCGACGATCAATTCGGTGCCGGTGATGAACGATCCGGCGACCGGCGAAGCCAGCAACAAGGTCGCTCCGATCAACTCCTCGGCGTTGCCGAAGCGCGACGACGGCGTTTGCCGCAAAATGTCCAGCACGCGGGTTTCGTCGAGGATCTTGCGGTTTTGCTCCGCCGGGAAAAACCCGGGCACCAGCGTGTTCACCCGGATGTCCTTGTCCGCCCACTCGCGGGCGAGATTGCGGGTGAGGTTATGCACCGCGGCCTTGCTGGCGGCGTAGGTGAAGACACGGGAAAGGGGATTTAGCCCGGAAATCGAGCCCAGATTGATGATCGAGGCCGGCCGGCTGTTTTCGATGAAGTATTGCCCGAACACCTGGCAGGCGCGGAACACGGCGGCGAGGTTTGTATCCATGATTCGGGCGTATTCTTCCTCGGTGATTTCGAGGAAAGGAGTGGGGGAATTGACGCCCGCGCCGTTGATCAGAATGTCCACCTGTCCGGAACGCTCGATCACGGTGTCGAGAAGGTGCTGCAAGGACTCGCGGGAGGTCACATCGACCGGCACGAAGTAACCTTGGCCACCATCGGCTTCGATTTCCGCCAAGCGTCGCTCGGCTTTTTCCGGGATGCGTCCGCCGAGCACGACTTCCGCCCCGGCGCGGGCGAGGCCGACGGCCATGGTGCCGCAAAGTTCACCGGTGCCGCCGATCACGACGGCGGTTTTGCCCTGAAGGCCAAACAGATCCTTGAGATAAGAGCCGGGTTGCATGTTGAAAATGGAAAGCGGCTTACGCAATCAGGAGTCGCGGACGGGCGCAACGTCTGAATTGTGGCTGCGATGGCCGTCGCGGGCCGCGGCAGACTTCGCATTAGATGTGCGCGAGAATCCGGGCGACCAGCACGTCCTCCGGCTCGGCGATATCGAGACGTAACGCGTTTTCCGGAACTTCCAAGGTCTGCAACTGGCTCTCCAACAAAGTCGTTGGCATGAAATGGTCCGTACGTTCTTCCATCCGTTCACGGATCAGGACGGGGTCGCCATCGAGAAACACGAGGATCAGGTCCGGCGCGGCCGCGAGCAGGCGTTCGCGGTAGACTTCCTTCAACGCGGAGCAGGCGAGGACGACCGGCGCCTTCACGGGCGATTGGAGCGCCTCGGCCAACGCGTCCAGCCAGGGTGCGCGGTCGGTGTCGTCCAAGGGAACGCCCGCCCGCATTTTGGCGACGTTCTCCGGCGGATGGAAATCGTCGGCATCGAGAAACGTGCCATTCAGCGCCTCGGCCAGTTTTCGCCCGACCGTCGTTTTGCCCGTCCCGGCCACGCCCATGATGAGAAATCGCACGCTCCTAAGCTGCCACTCGTCCGGGGATTGCACAATAGTTCAGGTTTCCGAAGGAGCTTGAAATACTATTGATGGTGTCGATGTGGTGGGGAATATCCAATATCTAGTGTCTTTTGCCGCTGGCGAATTGCCCGGGCGGCGGGGCCGGGCTAAAGTGTCCGCCAACCCGGCTCCGGCCGAAATCCCTTTCTCCTGATGTACCTGAAAACTCTCGAAATCCACGGTTTCAAGTCGTTCGCCGACAAGACGCTGATCGAATTCGATCGCGGTGTGACGGGCATCGTCGGACCGAACGGCTGCGGAAAATCGAACGTCGTCGACGCCATCCGCTGGGTCTTGGGCGAGACGTCGGCCAAGGCGCTCCGCGGGGGAGAAATGGCGGACGTCATTTTCAACGGCACCGAAAAGCGCAAACCGCTCGGCATGGCGGAAGTCACGCTGACGATGGCCGATTGCGAAGAGGCGTTGAAAGTGTCCTACAACGAGGTCGCGATCACGCGCCGGGTATTCCGCGACGGTCGCTCGGAATACCGCATCAACGGCACGCTTTGCCGCCTGAAGGACATTAACGACCTGTTCATGGACACCGGCATCGGCCGGACCGCCTACTCGATCATGGCGCAGGGCCAGATCGACCAGATTCTTTCGTCCAAACCCGAAGAACGCCGCGCGGTGTTCGAGGAAGCCGCGGGTATCACGAAGTACAAGCGCGAGAAAAAGGAAGCGCTGCGGAAGCTGGAATACACCGAGGCGAACCTGCTGCGCGTGGCCGACGTGCTCGCCGAGCAGGACCGGCGCATGAATTCGCTCAAGCGCCAGGTCGCCAAGGCCCGCCGTTATCAATCGCTCGCCGCCGACGTCCGCATCCTCGACACCCATCTCGGGCATAAGAAGTTCGTCGAAATCACCGCCGAACTGGGCGAATTGAAGACGTCGATCCGTGGCCTCGATGTCCGGGAAACCGAGGTCGAGCTCCAGCTTCCGGCGAAGGAAGAATCCGTTTCCGAGGCCCGCGCCGAGGCTCGCGCGTTCGAGAGCGAACTTTCCGAACTTCGCCAGCAACTCCACGAGCATCGTAACGCGCTCGCCGCCGCCGAAGGTCGCATCGCTTTCAACGACGAACGCAAAGCCGAACTCGAAAGCCGCATCCGGCAGAACCATGAGGACATCGCCGACACCCGCGACAAGCTCGCCCGGCAGGAGTTCGAATTCGTTTCCGCGAACGAAGCGCTGGAAAGTCTGACGCGACGGATCATCGAGCAGGAAAGCCAGCTCGCCGAGCACGAGGAACGCAGCCATCTTTCCCGGGCCGAACGCGAGTCGATCGAGGCGTCGTTGCGCGAAGTGCGGAGCGAGGCGAATCGCCTGCAAACGCAGGTGGCCTCGCATCAAGCGCGCATCGAGTCGGCGTTCGCCCAGCTCGAAGGCACCCGCGCCCGCGCGGCGCAGCTCGCCGACGAAGAGGAGCGGCTGACTCACGAGTTGGAGGAAATCCGCGCCGGCCAGATCCGTTTTCAAGAGGAGGTGGAATCGAACACCCTGCGCATCGCCGACCTCGAAGAAGCCTTTCAACACGCCGAGCGGGTCTTCCAACACACTCGCGGCGATCTCGATTCCGCCCGCGCCGTGGTGGCCGAGTCGCACAAGGTGCTCGCCCAACGTTCGTCGCGTCTCGAAGTCGTGCGCCAACTCGTCGCCAGCGGCGAAGGGTTTGAAAAGGGCACCCGCAATGTGCTCAACGGCCTTGATGAACCGGATCGTTTCAAGCCCGGTTTGCTCGGCGTGCTGGCGGGCATGATCGAGGCGGACAACGCCTGCGCCCGTGCGATCGAAGCCGCGCTCGGCGGGAATCTCCAGGCGGTGTTGGTGAATGACGCTTCGCTGGCCGAAGCGATCATCGGCCGTCTGACCGAGAAGAAGCTTGGCGTCGCCGCCGTCTTGCCGGTCGAGTTCGTCGGCTCGGCAAAAGGAACACAGATGGAGACGGTGCCTCCGGGCGCGGTCGCTTGGGCACTCGACCGCGTGAAAGCGGATCGCCGGGTGCAAGCGGTGATCGAGCGCTTGTTGGAAAAGGTCCTGATCGTGCCCGATTTAGCCACCGCGCTGAAGCTTCGCGCCTCCTGGAAGAACACCAGTTTTGTGACGCTCTCGGGCGAATGGGTCGGCGCGGAAGGCGTCGTGCGCGGAGGCCAAGGCGGTGCGGCTTCGGCCTCCGTGCTCGAGCGCCAGAACGAAGTCCGTTCGCTTGAGGCGGAAGTCGCCACGCTTACCGCCGCCGAAGAAGAGGCCCGCGCGAAAGTGACGGAACTCGAAGGTCGTCTCGCCGAATTTCAGGACGATGTGGAAACCGCCCGCGAACGTTTGCAACGCCAGCGGGTCGAAGTTTCCACGCTGCAAGGTCAGCTCAGCCTGGCCACCCGCGAGGTGGAGAACCATGAGGCGAAACTCGAAGCGGTCCGCTGGGAACGCGGCGATCTCGATCAACGCGAACGCGCGGCGACCGAAGCCCGCGAGTCTCTGGAAAGCGATCTTTCCTCCACCCGCGAACGCCTCGAAAGCCTCGATGCCGATCAGCGTCGTTTGCAATCGGAAGCCGAAGAAGCAGCTCGACGCGAAGCCGAGTTCAACGCCGGTTTGAATGAACTGCGCATGGGTTTGGCGGTCGAACGCCGGGCGAAGCAAGCCGCCGAAGAACAACAGGCGCCGATGGAAGCGCGCCTCGCCGAGTTGCGCGAAATCAGCCTGCGCCGCGAATCGGAAATCGCGTCGTTCGAGCAACGCATCGAATCCGCCGGGGCGGAAAACGCCGCGCTCGCCGAGCAGGTGGAGACGCATCGTTGCGAGTCGGAAGATTTGCAGGTCGAAATCGAATCGCGTGCCGCCCAGCGCAGCGGCTTGATCGAAGCGATCGAACAGGCCGAATCGGTGCTGAGCGATCTGCGCCGTCAGCTTTCCCGCATCACCGAGCAAAAGGGCAAGGAAGAGGTCGCCGCGACCAAACTGGAGCTGCGCTTGGAAAGCCTCGTGCAGACGATTCTCGAACGCCATCAGGTCGAACTCGAAACCTTCGAGCCGGATGCCCATGCGTTGCTTTCCTGCATCGCGTCGCAGAAGTCACAGCAGGCACGCGGCGGCCGCGAGATCGTGGTGGCTGCGGAAGAAGGCGAGGAAGACGAAGTCGAAACGGTCGTCGTCAATGGCACCGTCGAAGACAAAATCGAGATCCCGGGCGAAATGACGGGCGAGCCGGATTGGTCGTTCGTCGAATCGATCGTGGGCGATCTCAAGCGTCGCCTCGATTCGATGGGCCCGGTGAACCTCGATGCGATCGAAGAATACGAAGAGCTCGAGGAGCGTCACAATTTCGTCCGCAATCAGCACGACGACCTCGTTGCGTCGAAGGCCGAGCTGTTGGAAGTGATCGAGCGCATCAACGAGGAAACCCAGCGTCGTTTCGCCGAAACCTTCACCCAGGTCCGCGCGAACTTCCGCGAGATGTTCAAGGAACTCTTCGGCGAACAGGGCAAGGCCGACCTCATGTTGATCGACGAAAACGATCCGCTCGAAACGGGCATCGAGATCATCGCGAAACCACCGGGCAAGAAGCTGCAAACGATTTCGCTGCTCTCCGGTGGCGAGCGATCGATGACCGCCGTCGCGCTCTTGTTCTCGATCTACATGATCAAGCCGAGTCCGTTCTGCGTGCTCGACGAGCTCGACGCGCCGCTCGACGAGTCGAACATCAACCGTTTCGTGAAGGTGCTCGATCGCTTCATCGACAACAGCCAGTTCATCATCGTGACACACTCGAAGCGCACCATGGCCCGCGCCGACGTGATGTATGGGGTGACGATGGAGGAGTTTGGCGTCTCCAAGCCGGTCGGCATGCGCCTCACCAGCGCGGACAGCGCAGGGAAGACGGAAGCGAAGACCGCCGCGCAGAAAGCGGCGTTGAGGTTGGATGCGTGACGCTCTGCGTATGAACTACCTTTTCTCCCAGAACCGGGTAAATTACATCACCCAACACTTCTTTCAGTGGTCTTTGGATAAGCCTGACGGCTTTTTGCCGGAGAAGGCGCTATTCGAGAAATTGGATCATCCAGCGGATCTCCATTATCTCGCCTCGATTTATAACTGGGATGATGACCCGGTCGTTTTGGAGTGGGTCCTGGAAAGCCCGCTCTGCACACGTTCGACGGCGAACTTGATTTTTTGGCGAGCGGCACCGGATTACTATCTACGATACAGCTTGGATGATTCCATCGACTGTCCCGATTGGGATAAGGGGGTGCTTTCAATTCTTCGCAAGATCGTTGCCAAATATTCTTGCGGACAGTTTTCGGCGTTTCAGATCAAATTTGATCCTTCTGACGAGATGGAAACGATTATGACGGCACAGCCGAAGTGGTCATTTCCTGCTGGTGTGTACGATCAGATTGGAGGTGCGGAACTACTCGTGAAACCTTGATGGGGGTTCTGGTAGAACTTCTTTGCCGTCTCTGATCTCGGTGATCTACCCCTATGAATGACTTCGCGATTCACATCCTTTGGCTCGCGGGTCTGGTCCTTCCGGCGCTCATCTTCTTCGTAGGTGGTGTTCCTCGCACCATCTTGGCAACTGGCATACGGACGGTTTTTGCGATTGGCGGCGGATGGCTGTTCATGATCGCTTATGCCCAAGCCGCTCAATTTTTGTCGCAGAAACCTATCAACGGAGCTGCGTTGGCTTTCGCGAGCGTTTGTGGGTGGATTCTGCCGGCGGGAATCGTGGCCGTTTGTCTGGTCTCCAGATGGTTTGTGCTCCATCGCACCCGGGCTTCATGAATCGAATAATTCGAGCAGGCACTCGCAACTTGTCTTTCGTGGTGGGTAGGGAAAACGTCTCCTGCTGATGGTGAATTCGATTGCGAAAAAACTACTCTCTCTTGGCGGGGAGCTCGTTGGACCCGCGAGCGAATCGGAGATCACTCAGGTCGAACGGAGACTGGCGGCGACTTTACCGGTCGAGTTGAAAAGTTTTCTTCGTCAGCACAACGGTAGCGTCAAAGAAACGGATGAGGTACGGTGGCGGTTCTGGCCCTGCGCCGAGATCACCTCGCACGCCCACTACCGCGGAGAGCCGTTTTTCAATTTGGACGACATCGAAGTGGACCTGATCCGAAAAGTCGGTCCTTTGCCCGGTGATCGTTTGATTCTCTTTGCGGATTCGCTGATCGACCTTCCGACTTGCTGCGTTCTGCTTTTGTCCGGACATCCTTGTGATGGCTGGGTATTCGATTGCAGCAATGGCTACGTCTCCGCTCGAAGCTTTGCGGAATGGGTAGTGGCTTTCGCGGATCGTGGGGAAGAGGGGCTGTTGATACCCTAGCCTATCGAATTAACACTGCTTTAACCCCGGGACCAGGCGAGGCACTGGGAACGTTAAAGGCGCGCCACTTCTTGATGCCGGAGGCATCGCCGCATCGGTAGCCGGAGGTTGAGGAGCGAAGCGACGACACCTCCGGTATGCTGGAGGGGATAGTTTCGATCCCGCAGGGATCGCAGCCAGGCGCTTATCCCAAATAGCGTTCGTCATACGCGACTCCTGCTTTTTCCAAAAACGTTACCAATTCCTCCTGAAAGGTTTTCGTCCGGTGATGCTGCTCTTGGTTGGCGATGTATTCGCGGACGGCATTTCGACCTGAAGGACTGACTGTGATGGCACAATAGCCTTCCTGCCATGCGAAGCTCCGCGGTTTGATTGTGTCGTGCATCCACTGGCTGGATGCCTTTTTCAACTCCCGCATGAATTCGGCCAGGCAATGAGTGCTCTTCAAGGAAACAAGCAGGTGAACGTGATCCGACGTGCCGCCGATGCCGCGCGGTTCGCCGCCTAATCTGCGAGAGACACCGCCGAGGTATTCATGAAGCCTGGGAAGAGTCGGGATGGGAATCGAAGGTTCGCGGTTTTTGGTCGAGAAGATGAGGTGATAATGTAGGCCGAGATATGTGGACATTGCGCTTGTTAGAGCGGACACGTGTCGGCGACGTCGATCTCAAAACGCCTGTCTGCGATCTCTTTCGGGATCGGAAAGGTGAAATCGGCTGTAGTCCGGAGGTGTCGTCGCTTCGCTCCTCAACCTCCGGCTACCGGTGCGGCGATGCCTCCGGCATCGAGAAAAGTCCAACTAAGCTTCTACTCACGGCTTTTGGTCACACCTCCGGTCGCCCGACGAGATCGGAGATCTTTTCGCCCAAGCTGTGCAAGGTGGCCGGGTCGGTGACTTTTTGGCCGTCTTGAGTGGTGAGATAGAGCGTATCCATCGCGACGCCTTTCTCGGTGCAGATACGGGCGTGGGCGGTGGTGAGGCCGTGGGTGTTGACCGCTTGGAAGAGGTCGTGCAGCAAACCGATGCGGTCGAGCGCCTGGATTTCCACCGTCGTGCAACTGCCATGCAGTTCGTTGCTGACGCGCGCGCGGACCGGCACCGAAATGCCGCTGTCGGTACGCGGTTTGAGGAAGTTCGCCTTTCGCTTGAGGAACTTCTCCGGTTCGTAAGCGGGCGAACGAAGAATGGCGTCGAAGGTGCCTAGGAAACGCTTTCTCACCCCCGGTTCGGCGACCGGTTCGAAGTTCGTGTTACACACCCGGAAGATGTCCACGACGATGCCGTCGGTGCGGGTGAAGAAGTCGGCCGAGAGAATGTTGATTTGCTCGGACGCCAGCGCGCAGCAGATCTTTTCCAACAGCAACGGCTTGTCGCGAGTGGCGAGCACCATCTCGGTGTAACCCTTGTCGGTGTGGTCGATCCACTTGATGCAGGTCGCGAACTCGTCGCCGGTCTCCGCTTCGCGTTGAAGGAAATGGCGGACGGTGCGGACTTGTGTGACGATGTGGGCGGGCGCGCGGAACCGGAACGCCGCGGCGGGCATGCCTTCGAAATGGCGATGGATGTCCGGATGGTAATCGTCGCGCATCATGCCGATCACCGCGTCGCGGAGTTCGAGGCGGTCGCGATCGAGCGTTTCGGAATACTTTTCCCGGCCTTCGGCGAGGAACCGGCGCGTCGCCGCGTGAAGCTGGATCATCAGCGTTTCCTTCCAACCGGTCCACGCGTCGGGCGAGGTGCCGTTCGAGTCGGCGTAGGTGAAAAGGAACAACGCATCAAGCCAGGCGGGCGTTTTCACGATCGCGGCGAACTCCTCGATGACATCGGGATCTTCGATGTTCTTCGTGGTCGCGGTGCGCCAGAAGGTGAGGTGGTTGTCGACGAGGAACATCACCAACGAACGACGCGTGCCGTGGATTTGCAGGCGATTGCAAAGACGCGATGCGAGCATCGCCGAGCCGTCCGTGTGTTCGCGGACGTTTTCCGCGCGGCCGGTGTCGTGGAGGATTACGGCGATGTAGAGCGCGTAGGGATCTTCGATCGCGGCGAACAGTTGCCGGTAGCGTTCTTTCTTCGGGTCTTCGGTGTCGATCAACTCGTCGAGTTGTTCGACACAACGCAGCGTGTGTTCATCGGCGGTATAGCGATGGAAAAACTCGTGCTGCACGAGGCAATCGAGCGCGCCGAACTCCGGCAGATATCGCCCGAGGAAACCAACTCGGTGCATCTGCCGCAGGGTGCGGGCGACGTCGCCCTTGCGTTCGAGGATCGCCTGGAATGTATCGCGGTTCGCCTTCGAGTAGCGGAACGGACGGTCGATCGCGTCCCAGTTTTCCTTCACCAGCTTGCGGATCGGCGGACTGAGTCGGAGGCGACGGAGCTGCGTGTGCTGGAACATCCGCATGAGCTGATGCGGGTCGTTGCGGAAGAGATCCGGTTGCGCCGGGTAAATGCGGCCGTCCCGCGCGACGAAGCCATCGAACTCCTCCCGCTTCTTTTTGCGGAAGGTCAGGAACGACCGGAGCCCGGTGTCCCAAAGATGTTCCTTCTCGATCTGGAAGCTCTCCATCAGCGAAGTGGAGTGCTGATAGAGATTGCGCGTGTGCCGGTAGTAGTCGCGCATGAACTCCTCGGTGCGGCGGAGAATGCTGCGTTGCGGATACTTGAAGTTCGTCGCCACCACGCCTTGGAAATGCAGCGTGAGCAGATCGGTCGCCTTGCGCGTGTGGTAGTGGAGTTCGTTGCGGACGCGATGGAGGAAATCGTGGGCGTCCTCGATTTCCTTGAGCGCGTTGACCGAAAGCAAGCGGTCGTCGACGAGCTTCTGCAAATCGAACGAACCGCGTTTCACCCGTGTGACCCAGCGGATGTTCTGGTAGTCGCGAAGTCCGCCACAGCTTTCCTTTACGTTCGGTTCCTGCAGGAAAACGGTGTTCGAGTAACGCTTGTGACGGCTGCGGATGTCCTGCCGGCGAAGTTCGAAAAACGCGTCCTGTCCTTTGAGCACGCACTCCTTGTGGAAGCGCTTTTCGAACTCCTTGAAGAGCTTCGAATCGCCCGCGATCAGCCGGGCGTCGATCAACGCGGTTTTGTTTTCCTGATCCGCCTTCGCCTGTTCGACGCACTCGGCGATCGACCGGCAGGCGTGGCCGACCTTGAACCCGACGTCCCACAGCAGGTAGAGCACCTTTTGCACGACCTCTTCGAGCGGCTTCGGCAAGCGGGTCGAGGCGCGGGGAACGAGGAACAACAAATCGACGTCCGAGCGGGGATTGAGCGTGCCGCGTCCGTAGCCGCCGGTGGCGACAAGCGCAAACGCGGGAAACTCTCCCTTCGCCTCGCCGAGCGTCATCTTGAAAATCGCCGCGAGCACCACGTCGATCATTTCGGCACGCGCGCTCGCGATTTCCAGCCCACTCGCACCGGAGCGATGGCGCAGGAAAATGCGATGCTCCTCGATTTTGATGAATCGCTTGTAGAGCGCGATCCGTTCCGCGGGCGAAAGCTGGTTCAGCCGCGCGGTTTTAAACGCCTGCTTGGCGTGCGCTTCGAGCGTCCTGAGGTGATTCATGGAAGAAATGACGAATTCCTAAATCCTAATGCCGAAGGAGAGGAGTATGCGGTGCGAGGCGTTGGTTCGAAAACGAGGGAACTTTTGGTTTAGGAATTTTGGCTTAGTCATTAGTCATTCGCTTCTGCGCCCCATCTTCGTCCCCATCCTCGCATACAGTTCGATTTGCTTCGCGGAATAGCTGAGCAAATCTTCCGCCAGCTTCACCCGTCCGGGCTCGAAGATGGTGATGGTCGAGGACCCCCCGAAGGCGAAATAGCCTTTCTCCGCGCCTTTTTCCACCGCTTCGCCCGGCGTGAACGTTTGCAGGATCGAGCCGACGCAGGTCGCGCCGATTTCCAGCATCAGCACCGTGCCAAAATCCGGCGATTCAATCCGGGTGATCGTGCGCTTGTTCTGCCAGAGGTAGGCGAGGTTTTGGCGCAGGGCGAAAGGGGAGACGGAAAACAGCGGGCCGTTGATGACGGTCGTGGGCGAAGGCACGCCGCCAACGGGGAAGTGGAAGCGGTGGTAATCGACCGGGCACAGCCGGCAAAGAATCAGGCTGCCGTTCGCATAGCGTTCGCCCAGTTCCTTCGAGCCGAGCAGGGCTGCCAGATCCCAGCGCTGGCCTTTCACGAAAACGCCTTCGATTTCCGCAGCGCGGTCGAAGCCGAGATGACGGCCATCGGCGGGAAACACGACGGACGCCGGATCGGAATCGATCGGCCGGGCGGCGGGCTTCAGTTTTCGGAAAAAGAACTCGTTGAAGCTGCGATACGAAGCAGGCGAATCGGCGAAATCCTCCGCATCCAGGGCGTAATCGCGGATGAACGGGGTCACGCGTCCCGCCGATCCCGGGCGATCCATCCGCCAGCCGTAGAATTTCGAGAAAAACGGCCGCTTCACCAGCGCGCCCAAGGCGATCCGGCCGGTCGGCGTGCCGTAGGCCCAGCGCAGGAACGATTCGCCATAGACCTGCTCGGTTTCCAGCGCCCCGGTGTGTCGGTTGAAGTATCGGATCGGCTCCACACGGCTTTCTAGGAGGGGAAGGGATGGGGCGCAAGGCAGGGGGGAGGGAAACCGCGGATGAACACCGACGGAGACGAATGGAAGCCGGAGACCCCAACCTCACGAATTTCGAGACCTGGATAGAAAAATGGAATAGATCGAGCGCTCCAGCCTCTTCAAAACCCGTGTTTATCCGTTTCATCCGTGGTTTATCTCTTCACCCCATTTCCCTTGCACCCAGATGAGACGGCGACTATCCCCCACGGCGATGAAACGTCCGGCGCTGTTGCTATTCATGGCTTTAGGCTTGCTGGTTTCCTGCCGGGAAAAACCGGCGGAGGTGACGATTACGGAAACCCGCCCGCTCACCACCAAGGACACCACGCCGAAACTCGACGCCACCAGCGACCAGCGGTTCCGTGACGCCAAGCCCAGCCCGGTGCAGGGCGAAACCCCCGTGGGTTGGCTGAAACTCCCCGCCACCCAGATGCGTCTGCTGAATTACCGGTTCGGCGAAAGCGGCCTGGGCGAGGTTTGGGTCTCGGTTTCCTCGGGCTCGGTGCTCGATAACGTCAACCGTTGGTTCGGGCAATTCGACGTCGAGAAGCTTGACGCTGCCGGCTTGGCGAAACTCCGTCGCGTGCCAATGGCCGGGATGGATGGCGTCTGGGTCGAGGCCGAAGGCGATTACGCCGGTGGCATGGGCGCGCCCGCTCGAACCGGCTACGGACTGGCCGGCGTTGTGGCGATCGATCCCCACGGCCGCATTTTGACCGTGAAAATGGTCGGGCCGAAAGCCGAAGTCGCCGCCACCAAGAGCGTGCTCGAGGCCTTCGCCCGCGACCTCCGTTTCACCGAATGATTTCCATGAATCAGGATTCCGCCACTCCGACTCCGCCCGCGCGTTCGCTGCCCGGCCGGGTGTTCGATTTCTTCTCCGGCTTCGGCCTGGCCACCACGTTGCTGCTGCTGCTCGGCGTGCTGACTTGGCTGGCGACGCTCGAACAGGTCGATCGAGGTCTCTACGACACGCTGAACAAGTACTTCGATTGGAAGGCGTGGTATCTGTTCCCGGAAATCGACGGGCGGACGTTCTATTTCCCATTGCCCGGCGGCTACTGGGTGTGCGCGTTGCTTCTGCTCAATCTGGCGCTCGGCGGGGTGGGGCGCGCGCGCAAAGGCTGGAAGCACGCGGGCGTGTTGATTTCGCACTTCGGCATTCTGATCATGCTCGTGTCCGGTGGCGTGACCCAGCATTTCTCCGAGCGGGGCCACTTGGCGGTGGGCGAAGGCGAAACGTCGGACACGGCGGAGGATTATTTCGAGCACGTCGTCGAAGTCGCCGAAATCAAGGGCGGCAAGCCGACCGCGATTCACGAAATCCGCGGCGAATGGCTGATCGATCTTCAAGGTGACAAGCGTCGCCTGTTTCGTTTGCCGAACTTCCCGTTCGATCTGGAACTGACGCGTTATCTTCCCAATGCCATGCCGGTCGCTGCCACCGAGCGCGCCCCGGAAGCGAACGAACCGGTCGTCGATGGCTATTTCCTGATGTCCCGTCCGGGCGAAAAGAACGCTGAAGCCAATACCGCCGCGTGTTATGCGCGGTTGAAAAATCGCGATGGTTCGACTCCTGGGCCCTTCATCTTGGCGGGCGCGAGTTTTCAACCGTTCACCGTGCGACAGGACGGCCGGGTGTTCACGGTCGATCTGAAAAAACGCCTGTGGCCGATGCCATTCAAAGTGCGGCTCGAAAAGTTCACCGCCGAGTTTCATCCGGGCACGAATCGCCCGAAGAGTTTCGTCAGCGAAATCACCCGCATCGAGGACGGCAAGGAAGCCCGTTCGATCATCAGCATGAACGCGCCGATGCGTTACGAAGGCCTGACATTTTTCCAAGCCAGCTACGGTCCGCCCGGTGCGACCGCCGGTCAGAAGCTCTACTCGGTGTTCGAGGTGGTGAAAAACCCGGGCGATCAATGGCCGAAGTACAGCCTCTACATCGTCAGCTTCGGTCTCGGCCTGCATTTCCTTCTCAAACTGATTTTCTTCTTCTCCGCCCGTTCCCGCTATGAGCACCGCGCCTAAACCCTCCGCCGTCGCGCGTTGGATTCTCTTCGGACTCTTTTGCCTCGTCATCGGCGGAGCGTTTCTCCTGCTGGCGAAAACGATGACGCCAGCGTCGTCGCTGCGGAAGATCGACGGCTACACCGCGTGGCCGAAAGAAATCCGGAGCGTCGCCGAAACGATTCCCGTGCAGGACGGCGGCCGCATCAAGCCGTTCAGCACCTACGCCAGCTTCACGATGCTGCGCCTGCACGGCCAGCGGACGATGAAGATCGAAGACGGACAGGGGAAGAAGCTCGCGCTGAAGCCCACCGACTGGTTGCTCGATTGCTTGTTTCGTCCGGACAAAGCGGCGGCGTTTCCTACGTTCCGTCTCGACAACTCGGCCGTCATTGACGCCATTGGTTTGAAATCGGGCGAGAAGCGGGATCGCTACAGTTACAGCGATCTGATTCCCGCTCGCGAAAAGCTGATCGAGTTGGCGAAGGCGTATGAGAAAATCGAAGCGGACAAGCGCGATCCGATGCAGCAGCAGACGATCGATTTCGCCTACAACATCCGCAGTTTCGAAAGCCTGATCGGTTATCTCGGTTGGGCGCGCGTGCAGTTGCGGATGCAGTCCATCGACGGGTCGCCCGAGCGAACCACCGACTTGAGCACGATGATGGCGGCGTTGCCGCAAGTTCGCCAGTTCGCGGGCGAATTGCATCAGAAGGGTCAGCAGATCCCGGATCACGTGATGGATCTGTTGGCTCAGATCCAAGCCGCGGCCGAGTATTCGTCCGACAGCCTGTTCCTTTTTCCGCCCTCCGAAGGCGAAGGCAAGTGGCACAGCGTGGGCGATGAAATCACCCGCTTGATCCGGGATGAAAATCCCAATCCGGGTCCCGCGATCGCCGACCTCAAGATGCTCGAAACCACGTCACGCGCAGTGGCCAAAGGTGACGATGCATTCCGGGCCGAACTTGCGAAACTGCGCGACTCGTTGGTTGAGCGGGCGAAGGCGAAAGGTGCCTATCGCGCCATCGAACTCGAAGCGTCCTACAATCGTGCCGATTGGTTCCTGAACGCGTTCGTGTTCTTTCTGATCGGTTGCTTCCTGGTGGTGGGCGCAATGTTTTTCGGCAAATGGTTCGCGAGAGTCGCATGGTTGTTCATCGCGACGGGGGGCGTGTTGTGCGTTGTGGCGATCGTTCAGCGATGCCTCATCATGCAGCGTCCGCCGGTCGGGAATCTCTACGATACGATCATTTTCATCTGCGCGGTGTTGGTCGTTTTCGCCCTCTTCCTGCAGTGGGTGACGCACCGCCGTTTCGCTCTCGCCATCGGAGCCTTTGGCGGAGCGGCCTTGATTCTGCTCGCCCGCAAGTTCGAGCTGGGCGACGCCAAGGACCACATGGACCCGCTGGTGGCGGTGTTGAACTCCAACTACTGGCTGACGATTCACGTCATCACCATCACGGTCGGCTATGCGAGCGGCATTCTCACCGCCCTGCTTTCCGTCGTTTATGTTCTGCTGCGTTGCCTCGGCCTCATGGAGGACGACCGCAACCTCCGCCGCAGTTTGACCCGCGCGACGTATGGCTTCGTTTGCCTGACCTTGTTCCTTTCGCTCGTGGGCACCGTGCTGGGCGGCATTTGGGCGAACGATTCGTGGGGACGCTTCTGGGGATGGGATCCGAAGGAAAACGGCGCGTTGATGATCGTGTTATGGAATCTCGCGATCCTGCATGCGCGTCTGGGCGGTTACATCCGGGAACGCGGACTGCACATCGCATCATTGCTGGGCGCGTGCGTCGTCGTGTTTTCCTGGTGGCATGTGAATTTCTTCAACACCGGCCTTCACAACTACGGCTTCACCTCGGGCAAAACGGTGATCTGGTTCGTCTATGGCGCTTTCGCAGTGGTTGCCGTGCTGGGATTGTTCGCGCCAGTGTTGGAAAAACTTTGGAAGCCCAAGGAACCAGTGGTTTAAGCGGCGAGGCATCGCCGCTTTGAGCGGGCGGTGGCGCGCTCTCGCCGAGAGCGCTTCGCAAGCCCTGGCGATACCAACGTCCTAACGCAGTCATCGGAGTCTTCGATTCGCATTCAGGAACTCTGTCGCGACACCCGCTTCGAAGCGGCCTCGGCGAGGCCGCGCCACCCTAAAGCGGTGTTCTACCGAATCAGCCGCGCTTCGAGATCCTTGATCAACGGCTCGTTTCGCGTGATCCACAAATGCACGTAGCCGGAGAACTCGCGGTTTTCCGCGCGTTTCCAGACCGGACTGTCCGGCGGTAAAATGACCGGATCGAATGTCGAACGATACGAAACCACCGGCATGTCATCCAACCGGTCTTCGCTCGTTTCGAGACGTTTCAAAAATGCGCTGCCCGGCTGCATCTGCCGCGCGCCTTCGCCCGGATAACCCCACGACGACCACGTGCCGTGATGCGGCGTGGAAACCGTGAAAAGCCGGTTGCAACGTGCGGCTCCGCCGAGTTCCTGGAGATAATGCCGCGCGATCAATCCGCCCATGCTGAAGCCGACGACCGAGAATCGTTCGTCCGCACCGAACCGCGCATCGATGCGCTCCTTCAACTGCTCCGCCAAGCGGTCCAAGCCGTCGTGTGCGTCCGCGGGAGTGAGCGACGGCGCGAAGCATTCGATTCCACGCGCCTCCAGCCTTCGCCGCAGTTTCCCAAAGCTCACGTCGCCGTTTTGAAACAAGCCATGCACGAACACGACGATCGGGCGCCGGCCTTTCCGTCGAGGCGGAGGCGTGGCTTTTCCGGCGGGCACGCAGCCCGCGACAGCAAGCGAGCCGAGAAAGATCGCCAATGCCTCGCGTCGTTTCATGGTCAACCGGGTGGCCAATCGAGCGGGCGACCGGCGAGCAGGTGAAGGTGTAAATGCGGCACCGCTTCGCCCGCGTCGGGGCCGTTGTTGATCACGATGCGGAAGCCACTCTCGTCGAACCCTTCGCGGTGGGCGATTTCTCCCGCGGTCAGGAGGAGATGACCGAGCAGGGCCTGATCTTCCGCGGTCGCCAGCGCGACGCGGGTAATCGCTTTGCGTGGCACCAGCAGCAAATGGGTCGGGGCTTTTGGAGCGATGTCGCGGAAGCAGACGCATTGCTCGTCCTCATGAACGATCGTCGCCGGGATCTCCTTGTCGCAGATTTTTTGGAACAGCGTTTTTTCTGCCATGCCCGGCAAAGGTGTCATTCGCAGCGAAGCGAGGCAAGAAGGAGGGAACCACGAAATTCACGAAGGACACGAAACCAAGGATCTTTCGTGAAATTTCGCGTCTTTGGTGGTTTTCTTCCTTTCACGACGAGACTTGCCGGATTCGGGCGACGCTCCTAGTTTCACGGCCACCCCGAAATGTCCGAGTCCTCCTCCGCTTCCATCCGATTGCCCCGTGGCACCGTCGCCCTCCCGGCGCTGGCGATCGGTGGCATGTCGCTGGCGTTGGCGACGGGATTTCATTTTCTCGGTTTGCTCGGGCGAATCGAGCGGAGCTTGATCGCGATTCCCGGGCAGCTTGGCCTGTCGGGCGAACCGCAACTTTTACCCGCTTGGATCGTTTGGTCCGTGGCCGCCGGCCTGGCATTCGTGTTGCCCTGGCTGTTGTTGCAATCGCCCGCGTCGTGGCGTCGTGCCGTGCTTTGGCTGACCGTGTTGGCGCTCATTCTCGGGTGGATTCCCGTGATGGGTCTGGCGGGGAAATGGTGTCCGCTCGCTCCGTCGCTGGTGACGGTCGGTTGGAGCGGCCTGTGCGCGTTGATCTACGGCGCACGGCATCGGATGCCGTGCGAGGGTGCCCCGAACCCCGGTTAAGCCATGCGTGCGGATTATCCTGAATCGGTCAAAGCGCTGGTGGGCGAATTGAAACGCCTGCCGGGCGTGGGTCCGCGTAGCGCCGAACGCATGGCGATCTGGTTGCTGCAGCATCCGAAAGCCGATCCGCTTTCGCTCGCGACGGCGTTGCAAGCCGCCAAGGAAGAGGTCGTGCCTTGTCCGGTGTGCGGATTTTTCGCCACGCGGGAAACGTGCGGCATTTGCGACGACCCGAAGCGCGATCCATCGCTGTTGTGCGTGGTCGAACAAGCCACCGACGTTTTGCCGCTCGAACGTTCCGGTGCGTTCCGGGGACGCTATCATTGCCTCGGCGGGAAACTTTCCCCGCTCGACCGCGTTTCGCCCGAAGACCTGCGGATTCCGCAGCTCATCCAACGCATCGAAAACACGGAGACGGAACTTGAAGTCATCCTGGCTCTCGGCGCCGATGTCGAAGGCGAAGCGACTTCCAACTATCTCGCCGAACTCCTGCGCGGAAAAAACTGCCGCATCACCCGCATCGCCCAAGGCTTGCCGGCGGGCGGTGGTCTCGACCATGCCGACGAACTGACGCTCATGCGGGCGTTGGAAGGTCGCCGCGCGTTCTAACCGATTTTTCTCTCATTCTCATGCCGCAACCTCCCCGTCGCCCGTTCCGCCGTCCTGGTCCTCCGTTCAAACAAGGGCCGCAAGGGCAAAAGGGGAATTTCCAAGGCCCGCCGCCACCGCGCGATAAGGGATGGGATCCAGTCGCCGCGTGGTACGACAAACTCGTGGGCGAAGAAGGCTCGGACTACCACAAGCACGTCATCCTGCCCGCCACGCTCAAGCTGCTCGACCCGCGCGAGGGCGAGTCGGTGATCGACGTTTGTTGCGGGCAAGGCGTGCTGGTTCGCCCGTTGTTGGAAACCGGCATCGCGCGATTCACCGGAGTCGATGCGAGTCCGAAGCTGATCGAAGCCGCCACCCGTCGTCACGGCAGCAATCCTCGGGTGAAACTCATCACCGCCGACGCCTGCCAGCCGGGTCGATGGGCGGATGGTTCGCACGATGCGGCGACTTGTCTGATGGCCGTCCACGACGTGCCTGATCCGGTGGCGATGTTTTCCAACGTCGCCAAATCGCTGAAACCCGGCGGCCGCGCGGTGATGGTGTTCATGCACCCGTGCTTCCGCATTCCCCGGCAATCGCACTGGGGTTGGGACGCCGATCATAAGATTCAATACCGTCGTCTCGATCGCTACGGTTCCCAACTCGACATCCCGATCACCACGCACCCCGGCGCGAAGACGGGCGAGCTGACGATGTTTCATCACCGCCCGCTCGCCGACCTGCTCAACGCGTTAGGGCAGGGCGGTCTCGCGGTGGTTGCTTGTGAGGAGCTTTACAGTCACCGCCGCTCGCAGCCCGGCCCAAGAAGCCGCGGCGAACACCGCGCGGCGAAGGAGTTTCCCATGTTCATCGCCCTGAAAGCGGTGCGGGTGGGATAAGTCTGGGAAGCCTTGTTTCGCCGCAAAGCTTCGGCTCATTAAAAGCGTAACGGTGGAATCACCGGGTGCAGGACTTTTCTCGTAATAGATTCTCGAGATTGAGTAATCGATTTCTAAGTTCGAGATTATCCCTGCTTACGCGTTCCGCCTCCGCCGCGGCGCTCGCACGTTCCTGTCGCGTGGTTTCTTCTCGGTCGATTCGTGCTATTTCGGATTCGTATATTTTCGCTGTCTCAAGTTCTCCCGCGCGGATGGCGAGATTTTTGTTGTATTTGGCGGCGGCTTCCTCCGCTTCCGTATCGCGACTTCCTGCCCTGATCGAAGCGATGGAATTGTAATAATTTCGTATGAGCTCCTTGTAATTGCGATCAAGCCTGCCAGGCGGTTGTATCTGCCTTATCCACGCGTCCTTGACTTGTTGCGCGGTAATAAAGTTGGGGCGAGGACGTGGGGGAGGCGGTTGGGGCTGGCGGCGTTGGTATTCCTGTAGCTCGAGTTGCTGAAGTCTCCTAAGGGCTGCGAGTTCATTTTTAGCCAAAGTTTTTCGATATTCGGCAGCGCTTTCGAAGGTAAGGTTGTAATGGATACATTGTTCGTGTGTGAGCTTTTCGATTGGAATTTTCGCCGCTCCACACTCGTGAATAATTCCTATGCCGTCAGGTTCGATTCTCCGAATGTAAACCGATTTATAGCCATTCATTTCAGGGATGGCGTCCTTATTAAATGAATATTCAATAGGGGATATTGAGCTAGGAAGTTGTTGTCCTGTGCAGATTGGACTTAAAATGGCGAACGCCATCCAGAGAGCCGCTTTCATTTTCTTGGGGTTCGTTTCGATCCGGAAACTTCGACGTGGCCTAGGGGGCTGTTATTCAAAAATCTCTAACCGCAAACGTCCCCCAGTTAGGAGCTCCTTCACAGGCTGGAAGCCGCTTGGGGCGGAGAAATACGGGTGGCTCACTTTCGTTTCCCAGGCCGTCGAATTCATGATCCCGAAAAAGGGGCGACAGCCTAAAAGCCTGTGGTCGAAGAGCGCAGCGGCGCAGGCCTGAGGACGAGCTCGATCGCCGGCTACTTACGCTTTATGCCTCGGGCATAAAACTGGAATGGTGGTCCCGGGTGGAATCGAACCACCACCTACGGCTTCGGAGACCATCGTCCTATCCATTGGACTACGGGACCTCTCCAGACGCGCCGGCTTGCGGCGCGGGCGGAAGTGTTACCGGGGCCTTGCCGCGTTGGCAAGGAGAAGGAAACGCATTCCGCCGAAAATTCCAGATTACTGAAGCAGCGCGAGCAGCGGTTGCTGATACACGCCGAACACGATCACCGAGATCGTCAGCACGGCAACGCAGACCTTGGTGATGGGCGGAAGAACGAGTGCTTTCGCGTCATCGGCGGCGGGCTGCCACCACATGGCGCGGATCGCTTTGAAATAGTAGTAAAAACCCGCGGCCGCACCGACGGTGGCGAAGCCGACGCCCCACCAGAGGCCCTGTTTCACCGCGAGCGAGAAGACGAAGAATTTGCCGAGGAATCCGGCGGTGAGGGGCACACCGGCGAGCGCGGCGAGCAGCACGGTCAGCGCGAGGGCGAGGAGCGGATTGCGTTTGCCGAGACCATTGAAGTCTTCGATGCGTTCGCCGTCGGTCTGGATGCGGATCTGGCCGAGGACGAAGAACGCGCCGAGCGTCATGATCAAATAGGTCGCGAGGTAGTAGGAGACGGTCTTGATCGATCCAAGCCCGGCCGCGTTGTCGACGTTGTTCCAAGCGGCGAGCGCGAGAAGCAGGAAACCCGCGTGGGCGATCGAGGAATACGCGAGCAGGCGCTTGAAGTTGGTTTGTGCGATCGCGGCGAGGTTGCCGAAAAGCAAGGTGGCGCACGCGAGGATGAGGAGCAGCGTGAGCACTTGATGACGCACCGGGGAACCCTCGGCGAGGAACGGAGTCAGGAAACGGATCAGGAGGATAAAGCCCGCGGCCTTCGAGCCAACCGAAAGGAAGGCGGTGGTCGGGGTAGGGGCGCCTTGGTAGACGTCCGGGATCCAGGCCTGCATTGGCACGGCACCGATTTTGAAGCCGAGCGCGACCATCACCAGGGCGATGCCGAACAGAAGGAAGGTGGGATTTGAAATTTGAAATTTGAAATTTGAAATTTCCGCGAGGTTCATCGTGCCGGTCGCGCCATAGATCCAGGCGATTCCGTAAACGAGGAAGCCGGTGCTCAGCGCGCCGAGGATGAGGTATTTCACACCGGCCTCAAGCGAGCCCACATTGCGACGCATGTAAGCGACCAGGATGTAGAAGGTGATCGTGACCAGCTCGAGCGCGACGAACGCGCCCGCGAGATCCTTGGCCGATGCCATCCACATCATGCCGGCGCAGGCGAAGACGGGCAGGGCGTAGAATTCACCCGTGCCAGCTTCCGAACCCGGATGATCGGTGAAGCGGGCGAGGACGCTGCGGAAGTCGATCGAAAGGAGGATGACCAGCAGCGTGCAAACGAGTGCGAAGGCTTTGTAGAAACGAGCGAGGCCGTCGAACTGATAGAAATTCCATAACGGCCATTTGGCCCACGCCGCGTCCGGCTTCGTGTCAGGGCCGATCGCGACAAATACCAGCGCGAGCACCACGGCCAAACCGGCAGCGGCGATGCCACCGATCCACGCCTTCGAGCGGCTTGTGGAAAACGCTTCGGCCATCAGCAGGATCAAGCCGAGGGCGACGGTCAGGGCTTCAAGGTAGTAAGCGGGCATGGGAGATGGGGAAAATAGGTCCTATATGTCCAATAAGTCCTATAGGACCTATTTCAGGAGGCTGAGCAGGAGATTCGGGCAAAGCCCGACGGCGAACAACGCCACCACCAGCAACAAAGCTGGAAGGCGATCCGTGAACGTGAGATCGGCGGCGGACTGGGTCGCCGGAACGGCCGGACCTTGGAAGATGTTGCGGTAGGCACGGAGCATGTAGACCGCGCTGATAACCACGCCCCAGACCGCAAGGACGCACGCGATCTGCACCGGGCCGAGACCGGCGGCGGGATCGTAATTGCGGAAGGCGGAAAGGAAGACCAGCACTTCGCCCGAGAAGTTCGCGAGGCCGGGCAGTCCGATCGAGGCCATGCCACCGATGCCGAAGAGGAATGCCAGAGCGGGCGTGGCTTTCGCAAGACCACCGAGGTCAGCGAAATCAAGCGAGCCGGTGGCTTTCTCGATGCGATCGGCGAGCGAGAATTGCAGCGCGATGGAAATGCCGTGGGCGAACATCAGGATCACCGCGGCGGGCAGGGCGATCGTGTTGCCGCCGGGCACGGCGGCAAGCGCGGCGATCGCCAAGAAGATGTAGCCCATGTGCATCACCGACGAGTTGCCGAGCAACGTGTCGAGGCGCTTTTGGTTCACCGTGACGAGACCGACCCACAGAATATTGCCAAGCAACAAGACGAGCAGCGGCGTAAGCCAGGCGTGCATGCCTTCCGGCAGCAGCGGGATGGCGAGACGAAGCAGGCCGTAGAGACCGAATTTTTTCAGCACGCCGGAATGCAACATCGCGACCGGAGCGGGTGCGCTGGCATAGGCCGGAGCCGCCCAGGAATGGAGCGGGAAAAGCGAGACAAGCGTGCCGAAGCCGACGAGCAGCAAACCCGCGATGCCTTTTTGCGCGGCCGGAGCAATGGCCGCCTTCTCGGCGAGCATTTGGGTGAGATCGAAGGTGCCGGTCACGGACGCGAGCCAGACGAGGCCCGCAAGCAAGATGATCGAGCCGAAGCCGAGGTAAATGGTGATTTTCCAAGCCGCGTCGCGACGGTCGCCACGACCGAGGATGCCGATCATCAGGAAGGTCGGGATCAGCGCGAGTTCGTGGAAGGCGTAGAAGAAGAACAGGTCGGTCGCGGCGAAGGCGCCGATTGCTCCGGCCGAAATAAGAAGCGACGAACCGTACCAGAGTTTTTCACGACCTTCCGGGGCTTTGCCGGAAAGAACCGCGGCGAGGGTGACGATGACCGAAAGGAGAATCAGGATCACGCTCATGCCATCGATCAATCCGAAGGCGAGGTTGAGCTTCGGCGTCGCCAGGACCGGCAGCGAGAGCGCCCAGCAGGCGGCCTTTGGCGTCAGCGCGGCGGCGATTCCGAGCGCGAGATTCACGACCGAAGCGACAACGGCGGTCAAACGGGCCGGAGCCCCGCAAAGAATCGCGAGGAAGGCCAAAACCGGCAGGAAAACGAGCAAGGCGAGCATGGGAAGAAGAGGGAAGTGATCAGTGAATGCGGCAGGAGCGTTAGCGACTGAAGAGGATAGGCGAAGCCTCAAGCTTGCATGGCCCGTAGGGCAACGGTGACCAGTGATCAGAAGAAGACGGTGAAGTAGATGACGAGCACCACGCCGAGACCGAAGACGAAGGCGTAGCCTTGGAGGTTGCCCGATTGCACGCGGCGGAAGAGATTGCCGAAGCCTTCGGCGGAGCGGCTCAGGCCACCGACCAGCACGCCGTTGATGAGGAATTCGTCGAAGAAATGGACGATCGCGGCGAAGGCGTTCTGGAAGTAACGGACGACGAAGTTGTCGTAGAAGCGGTCGATGTAGAAGCGCTCACGGAGCAACGGAATCGAAAGCGGATCCTTGTCTTTGCCGGAGTAGAGGACGAAGCCGCCGATCACGCCCAATGCGAGGGCGGAGATCGAAACGATCGGCACCAAACCCGCGAAGTGGAACAAATGCTCGGGCGCGTGATAGGCGGGAGCGAATTTCGCGGCGATGAACGGATAACCGGCAAGCACGCCGAGCACCGCGAGAATGACCAGCGGGAGGAACATCACCGGGCCGACTTCATGGGCGTGGTCCGCGCCGTGGTCGCGAGGCTTGCCGAGGAAGGCGACCACGAACAAGCGGGTCATGTAGAACGGAGTGAGCAGGGCGACGAAGGCGGCGATCCAGAACAGCTTCGGCTCTTGATGTAGGGCGGCTTCGAGGATCTGTTCCTTGGAGAAGAAACCCGCGGTGCCCGGAACAGCGATCAGCGCGGCAAAACCGAGAGCGAAGGTGATCGCGGTAATCGGCATCTTCTTCAACAGGCCGCCCATTTTCCAAATGTCCTGCTCGTGGTGGCAGGCGTAAATGACGGCACCGGAACCAAGGAAAAGAAGGGCTTTGAACCACGCGTGGGTGAAGAGGTGGAACATGCCCGCTTCGCCCGCAACGAGGCCGACCGCCATTACCATGTAGCCGAGTTGCGAGAGGGTCGAGTAGGCGAGGACACGCTTGATGTCGTCCTGTTGGATCGCCATCAGCGCGGCGAGCAAGGCGGTAAAGCCACCGGTCCAGGCGATGACCTTGCTCGAAAGCAGGCTGCCGAGGAACTCGGGATCGAGGTCGAGCGAGAGCTGGACGCGGAAAAGCATGTAAACGCCGGCGGCCACCATGGTCGCGGCGTGGATGAGGGCGGACACCGGGGTCGGGCCTTCCATCGCGTCCGGCAACCAGACGTGGAGCGGGAACTGGGCGGACTTGCCGACCGCGCCGCAAAACACACAGAGAAGCGCGACGGACAGCACGCTCGCGAAGATCGCCGGGTGGCCGTTCTGGAACGCGGTCACGCCTTCATGCATGTCGCCGAACGCGAGCGTGCCGGTGATGCCCCAGAGCATCAGGATGCCGATCATGAAGCCGAAGTCGCCGATGCGGTTCGTGATAAACGCCTTCTTGGCGGCGTCGGCGGCGGATTCTTTCTGATACCAGTGACCGATCAACAAATAGGAGCTCAGACCGACCAGCTCCCAGAAGATGAAGGTCATGATGAAGTTCGACGCCAGCACGATGCCGGTCATCGAGAACATGAAGAGCGAGAGGCCGGTGAAGTAGCGCGCTTTCGCCTCGTCGTCCTTCATGTAGGCGAGCGAGAACAGGTGGACGAGGAAACCGACGCCGGTGACCACGACCATCATGCCGGTCGAGAGCTTGTCGAGGGTGAGGCCGAGGTTGACCGTGAAGTCCTCCACCGCGGCCCAGGAAAACTCCGCCGAGCCCGATGTGCCCAACAGCAGGAAGGCAATGACGAGTGTCACGGCTGAAGACGCGACTGAAACGAACGGTGCGAGACCGGTGCGCTTCAGCAACAACTGGTTGGCCGCCGCGACGATCAGTGGCAGGAATAGGAGGAGCCAGGCTAGGGAGACGGGCGACATGGAAATTTGAAATCTGAGATTTGAAATTTGAAATTCGAATCAGCCACGCATCGAGGTCAGATCCTCGGTGTGGATCGTCTGCCGGGCGCGGTAGAGGGCGACGATGATCGCGAGGCCCACGGCGACTTCCGCCGCCGCGACCGTGATCACGAAGAACACCAGCATTTGAGCGCTCGGATCGGGCAGACCGTTCGTCGCGGGGTTGAAGCGCGAAAAGGCGATCAACGAGAGGTTCGCGGCGCTGAGCATCAGCTCCAGGCACATGAAGACGATGATGATGTTCCGGCGCAGCACCACGCCCGCGAGGCCGATGGAGAAGAGCAGTCCGGAAACTAACAGATACTGGTGAAGAGAGGCCATGGGAGCGGATGGCTGGAGTTAGTTCGGCTGGCGCTTGGAGAGAACGACCACGCCGACGGTGGCGACCAAGAGCAACACGCCGAGAATTTGCAGCGGGAAGTTGTAACTCGTGAAGAGGGTCTGGCCGACGAGGTGGACGTCGGGGAGTTTGCCGCTGGAGAGTGCGGTGGCGATTTTGCCGCCGGCAGGGAAGTGAGCGGCCGCCGCCTGGGTGTCGAGTTTCGTCGCCGCCTTATCGGTGGCGGTGGAAAGCACGCCCGCGAGTTGTACGAACAGTGCAACCACCAGGGCGATGCCTCCGAGGAACGGAGTGAGACGGGTCTTGCGCTTCACCTCATCCTTGAGGTCGAGCAACATGATGATGAAGAGGAACAACACCATGATCGCGCCCGCATAAACGAGGATCTGGATGATGCCGACAAAGAAGGCGTCCAAACCGACGAACAGACCGGCGAGACCAACGAATGAAGCGACCATCGCCAGCGCGCTCGAGACCGGGTTGCGGAAGCAAAGGACCGCGATACCGCCGAGCAGCATCAACAGCGCGAAGGGCCAGAAGAGGTAGAAGGGCATAAAATTTCGTCTGAGTTCAGATCCCGATCAGCGCTCGTGTCTCAGGCTGGCCCACCATCCGACCATCCCCAGAGCGGTAATGGCGATCGAGCCGAGAAAGGCGATGAGTAAAGCCAAGCCATTTCCGGCCTTGAGCGGTAGCGCGCCAAGTTGGACGCTATGGATCAGGCCATACATGCCTACGGCGGTAACAATGGCGGAGGAAATGGATTTCATCTGGTACAAATCCGGAAGGGTGCCGGTTACTTGAGCTCGTTCCACTTATTGACGAGGCCGGTGCGGACGCCGCCGATTTCGTAGAGCTTTTTCTTGTTGTGGACCATGTCCGCGCGGCTGAGGCCGGTGATGGCGTAATCTTTGCGGAGGAAGATCGCCTGCTCGGGGCAGACTTCTTCACACATGCCGCAGTAGATGCAGCGGATCATGTCGATATCGAACTCGAGCGGTCGCTTCTCGACCTTTTCCCAACGGTCGCCTTCAGGGATTTCGCTCGGGATGATCTTGATCGCCTTCGGCGGGCAGATGAATTCGCAGAGCTGGCAGGAAACGCAGCGCTCGCGGCCCTGTTCGTCGGTGACCAGCGCGGGCGCACCGCGATAGTGCTCCGGCAATTGGTCGTCCCACTTTTGCTCGGGGTATTGCATCGTCACGCCGAGGCCGGACGACGCGAGTTCCTTCGCGCCGCGCGACTTGCCGCGCATCGAGTTGATCGCGTGCTTCATCGTGAGCATGAAGCCTTTGATCAGCGCGCCGAAGTAGATCTTTTCGCCGAAGCTGAGTTGCGGGCGTTTGACTTTGATAACGGCCATTGGAGGAAATCGTTAGGTTCGGAACGCTCGCTTCAGTTCTGCCCGAGAAGGCCCGAGTTGCGTTTGACCGGTTCTTCGGAAACTTTCGCGACCCAGATGATCGCGCCGGTGAGCACGATCAGAAGGACCGCACCGATGCCGATGACGGCGGGGCTGAGGGATGGCGCGGCGATGACGAGCGCACCGAGGAAAACGTTCACCAGGGCGGCTTCGAAAAAGATCACCCAGCCGAGTTTCATCAGTTGGTCGTAGCGGAAGCGTGGCACGGTCCAGCGGACGAGGATGAAGAACAGAATGAAGGCGATCAGCTTGGCGAGGAAGATGCCGAGGTGGATCAGGCCACCGACCCGGAAGTCGCCAACGGTGAAATTCTTGATCGCTTCGTCGGCTCCGAAGCCAAGCGACCAGCCACCGAAGAACAGCGTGATGATCAGCGCCGAGCCGACTACCATCGCGGCGTATTCGCCCATGAAGAACATGGCGAACTTCATCGAGGAGTATTCGGTGTGGTAGCCACCGACGAGTTCCGTTTCGCACTCCGGAAGGTCGAAGGGCATGCGGTTGGTTTCCGCGAAGATCGAGATCGTGAAGATCAGGAAGGAAATGAACGCCGGGATCCAGAACAGGGCGGTTTGAAGGTCGATCGAACCGACATGGCCATTCTTCCAGATCGGCAGCAGCAGCCAGCCGTGGTCGGCTTGATGCTGGACGATCTTGCCGAGGTTCAGATCGCCGAAATAGAGCAGCACCGGGATGACCGAGAGGCCGAGACAGATTTCGTAAGAAATCATCTGCGCGGTCGAGCGCACGCCGCCGATGAACGGGAACTTCGAGTTCGACGACCAGCCGGCGAGGGTGATGCCGTAAACCGAAAGCGAGGCGATCGAGAAGATGAACAGCGGACCGACGTCGAGATCGGCGATCGCGAGGTTGATTTCATGGCCGCCAATGTTGATCGACGAACCGAAGGGAATCACGGCGAGCGTGATGAGCGAAGGCGCGACCGTTAGCGCGGGGGCAAGCCAGTAGAAGGCTTTGCGGACATAGGAGGGCGTGAAGTCCTCCTTAAGGAAAAGCTTGATGCCGTCGGCCATCGGCTGAACCAAGCCGAGGAACGAAAAGTCCTTCTTCGCGCCGAACAAGGTGAGCGGGATGCCGACGCGGTTCGGGCCGACGCGGTCTTGGATGACGGCGGAGAACCGGCGCTCGAAGTAAACGCAGATCGGTACCAGCGGCAGGACGACCAGGAAGGTCAGTCCGATGATTTTGGCGAGGAGGATGAGAAAATCCATGAGGGGCCAGTGGTCAGTGGTCAGGGCCAGAGGAAGATCAGCCATTAATCAGCCCCGCCGCCTTGCGGGCGCGTTCGTTGGCGAGAAGGGGGATTTGATAGCCCGTTTCGACGACCGGTACGCCGAAGTCGCCGATTTTGGAAAGGCTCAGGTTTTGGAAGGCCGGGATGTTTTCCGCCATCACTTTGAAGATGTCTTCGATCGCGAAGACCTCGTTTTTCCCGCCGGTGAAGGCGAGGATCAGGTCGCGCAGGATTTCCCAGTCGTCGCGAGCGGATGCCGGGGGTTCGACCGCGCGGTTGAGGCGCTGGAGACGACCGGAAAGGTTGACCATCGAACCGCGCTTTTCGGCGAAACCGGCAGCGGGCAAAACAAGGTGGGAGAATGCGCCGGTTTGGTTGGCGAGGGTGGCGACTTGCAGGAGGAAATCGACTCTGGCGAGCTGAGCGGCGGTGAAGCCGGCTTCGGCGGTGAGGTCTTCGCCGAGGGCGATGACGGCGTTGATCTCGCCGCGTTCCACGCCTTCGCGGATCGATGCGAGAGCGGTGGAAGGATCTTCGCTGTTCCACACCAGCTTGGCACCGGTGGTGTTCGGGTTGCGGTCGGCGGCGACGAGCAGATTGTCGGCTTCGCCGGTGCGAGGAACGATCGCGAGCGACTTCGTGCCGAGTTCGGCGGCGAGAGCGCCCGCGAGAAAAAGCTCCTCATTGGTCATCCGGCCGGAAGCGATGATCGCGATGCGCGACGGTTCGAACGACTTCAAGGCGTCGCCCGCGATGCCGAAGGCTTCGTTCCAGGAAACCGGCACATGCTGGCCATCGCGCTTAGCGAGCGGCTCGGTGAGGCGGGCTTCCGAGTAAAGCGGGTGAAACGCGAGACGGTGCGAGTCCGGCATCCAGTTCGAGTTCACGTCGTCGTTGCGACGCGGCGTGATGCGGTAAGGTTTCGCACCACGGGTCCAGACGGTGATGTTCGTGCCGGTGCCGCAGTTGACGTCGATCGTCTTCGTTTCCTTGAGGAACCAGACGCGCATCTGGAAACGGAAGTCGTTGGAGGTCAAAGCGCCAACGGGGCAGATGTCGACCGTGTTGAGCGAGTAGTTCGAATCGAGCAAGCGACCCGGGTGAACGGTGAGCGTCGTGTGGGTGCCGCGTTGGGTGAAGCCGAGGACCGGATCGCCGGCGACTTCATCCATGAAGCGGATGCAGCGGCTGCACATGATGCAGCGCTCGTCGTCGAGGCGGACGCGCGGGCCGATATCGACGTTCTTCGGCTTCTTCACCTTCATGTCGACGAACCGTGAAACGCCGCGGCCGTGTTCGACGGAAAATTCCTGCAGACGGCATTCGCCGGCTTGGTCGCAGATGGGGCAGTCGAGCGGGTGATTGATGAGGAGGAACTCCATCACGCCCTCGCGGCATTTTTCGACCAATTCGCCGGTGGTGCGGATGCCCATGTTTTCGGACACCGTGTTGGCGCAGGCGATCACGGGACGGGGCATCCAGCCGATCGATTCGTAGCCGTTTTCGTCACGCTGAGGTTCCTGTCCGGGAGCCGGACGCGGCGGCATGCCCATTTGAACCAGACACATGCGGCAGTTGCCCGGCGCGGAAAGCTTCGGATGGTAGCAATAATGCGGCACCTCGACCTGGACCTGCTTGCAGGCCTCGATCATGCGCGTGCCCCGCGGGAATTGATGCCAGACGCCGTCGATCTGCACATTGACCATGCCTTTCTCGGCGGCAAGGTCTTTGGGGAGCTTCGTTTCCGCGGTCGCCGAAGGTGTGTCGCTCATGGCTGGTGGGGGCCGGGGAGCTGGCGCCCCGACGGGATTCGCGCGCGACTATGTCGGCCTCCCCAAGGTCGGGCAAGCGTGCTTTGTGAAATATTTCACAAGCGCTGACGAATATCCGGAGAAGCGGGGAAACGAAAAACGGGCGACTCGTCGAACGAGCCGCCCGTTAGGGAAAATGGGGTCCGGAAAGGGAAATCAGGCGCGGCCGAGGTAGCTGTTGTCCTCGGTCTTCACGTTGATTTTCTCGCCGACGTTGATGAAGAGGGGGACCTGGACGATCAGCCCGGTTTCCATCGTCGCTGGCTTGTAAACGTTGTTGGCGGAATCGCCCTTCACGCCTTCCGACGATTCGGCGACGGTCATCACCATCGACGCTGGCAGATCGATCGACGCGACCACGCCATCGGTGAACAACAGCGTGTAGAGGGAGCCTTCCATGAGGTAGTCCTTCACCGGCTCGATGATGTCGTCGAACACGGCGACGTCTTCATAGGTTTCCGGGTTGAGGAAATGGTAGCCGCCGCTGTCCTTGTAGGAATATTCGTGCGGGATGCGCTCCAGCAGCACGCCTTCCATCGAGTCGTTCGAGGTCAGGCGGAGGTTGAAGATTTTCTTGGTTCCGACGCTGCGAATCGACATCTGCACGTAGGAAGCCATGCGGGGCGGGGTCTTCAGCTCGTGGCTGACGACGACGCAGACTTCGTTGTTGTGGCGGACGGCGTGTCCCTTGCGGAGGTTGATGACGGGCGTGGAGGCCATAAGCGTTGAGGGCGCAGGGGATAGGCGGACGGAAGGGCCCTTGCAAGCGCGGAGTTCCGATTGAGAAGTTCGGATTGCGGATTGCGGAATTCGGATTGGAAGAGATTTGCCCTTTTCGCGATGGAGGACGGTGCTAACTAGAGGGCATGATCGACATGCTCGTCCGCCTCTATGATTTGCCCGATTCCAGTGGCTTGTATCGCGAGGTGGAGGCGAAAGGGGTGACTCTCCGGCGGGCGCGGGCGTTCGAGAAACATACGGTCGCGGATTTCGTCCGGACGCATTTCTCGACGAAATGGGTGAGCGAGGTGGAAGTCGCGATCACTCGCCAGCCGTCGGCTTGTTTCATCGCCACACGTGACAAGCGGATCCTCGGTTTCGCCTGCTACGACACGACCATGAAAGGGTTTTTCGGGCCGACGGGCGTGGCCGAAGAAGCGCGTGGGCTTGGTCTCGGCAAGGCCTTGCTGATGAAGGCGTTGGAGGCATTGCGTGACACGGGTCACGCCTACGGCTTCATCGGCGGCGTGGGCCCGAAGGAATTTTACGCGAAGGCCTGTGGCGCGATCGAAATTCCTGGCAGCGATCCAGGGATTTACGGGGATATTTTGCCGTAAGGCGGAGACAAGCGGGAATGCTTGTCGGGCGGCGGTGTTTGGTTTTACCGCGGCGACCTACGGAAAATTTTTAGCCGGGCAAAGGCGGGCAAAAAAATCGCAAAAGTTGAAGTGATCAGCTTTTCGATCGAGTGGAGCGCGGATCAAGCGGCATCGACCTCTGCAAATCCAAGACCCGCCGAAAGCGCCGATACTTCGTTACGGCCAAAAGCACGACCACGCCAAGTCCGGCGGAGGACGCGATCATCCAATACGGAACCGGCACGCGCGCTTTGAGGTGCGTCACAAGTGGTTGCTTCAGGCCGTCCGCCAGTGCGCGATCCCACACGAGCGTTTTGCCACCATCCAAGGTTTGAGTCGCGTTCGATTCGAGCGCGGGTTCGGGCAAATGCAGCGTGTAGACCAAACGCCGGTCGCCGGTTTCGTGTTTGGGCAGGAGCAAGCCATTGAGGAACGCTTTGCCGGGCGAAACGGTGCGGGTGAATTCCACGTCGCGTCCTTGCAGCCGGAAATCAAAGGTGCCGACGAGATGTTGAAACATGTCGGGCAAGCCCGGAGAGCCGGATCCGGATCCCGATTTCGATAATTCCAGCAGCCTGAGCACGGAATCGAATGCGAGTCGCACGTGGATACGAGTGCGGTCTCCGGTCGTCGTGACCTGACAAACTTCCCGGTGAACCTCGGGAGTTCCGGCGATCCAATCTTCGATGAGTTGTTGAATCCCGGTGTCGCCCCCTTTCAGCGCGACCACTTTGGCGGGCACGTCGTAAACGACTTCCGCCACGCCCGAACCGTCGCGCGCGAGCCAGTATTCCTCACGACCATCGATGCACGAGGAAAGCATCGTGGTGACGATTGCGACAAGGGCGAGAAGAAGAGAGCGCAACGAAGTTGAGGATTGAGAGTGGATGGTTGACAGCAAGAGGAAGCGCTCGCTCGGGCCACGAGCTTTAGTTCGTAGCATTAAGACGGGTTCTTGCGGGACGGGGCGAGCTAAAGCTCGCGGTCCGTTCGGAGAATTTCAGACGAGTTCGCCCGCGATGGGATCGACCAAGGCCGCGCCGGATTCGGTCAGGACGAGGCGGTGCTGGTTTTCGTCGACTTCGGCGTAGCCAGCTTCGACGAGCGCCTGCACGGTGGCGGCGGAGGTTTCGAGGCCATCGAGCGCGATGCCTTCCCTTGTGCGCAGGCCGAGCGCGATGCGTTCGATTCGCCATGCGTCGGCATCGATGGCTTCGCTGCTGGTGATCGCGTGACCGATGGCGTTGACCATTTCGACGTAGCGGGCGGTGTCGGCGACGTTTTGCGAGCGCACGCGGCCGATAGTGGAAACCGCCGAGGGGCCGAGGCCGAGGTAGTCTTCGCCCCGCCAGTAGCCGCGGTTGTGAGACGAGTGATGGCCGGGTTGGGCGTAGTTCGACGTTTCGTAGTGATCGAATCCGGCCTCGGTGAGCAGTCGATGGGCGAGATGGAAGAACGAGGCGTCGCGATCTTCGTCGGCGTTCATTTCGCCACGCTGCAGCGATTCGAAGAAGGCGGTGTCTTCCTCGTAGGTGAGATTGTAGGCGGAAACGTGATCGGGCTTCAGCGCGATCGTTCGTTCGAGCGTTTGCTTCCAGTCGTCGCGCGATTGCCCCGGGATGGAGAACATCAGATCGATGTTGATCGACGGCATGCCGGCCTCGCGAAGAATCACGACGGCTTCGGCGGCTTGCTCGGGATCGTGCTCCCGGCCGAGGATTTTCAGCACGTGGGGCGTGAACGATTGAATGCCGAGGGACACGCGGGTCACGCCGAGTTCGCGGAACAGCCGGGCTTTCGAGAGGTCGAAGGTCGCCGGATTCGCCTCCATCGTGACTTCCTCTAAACGATCGAAATCGAGTCGCTCGCGTAGCGCCCCGAAAAGTCGTTCCAGATGCGTCGGAGAGAGCATCGAGGGCGTGCCGCCACCGAGGTAGAGCGTGCGCGGCATCTCGGCGAGCTGGGGCAAGCGGCTCGCGGCTTCTTTTGCCACGGCGTCGACAAACGCGCCGATGGGCGTCGAGCCGGGCGTATGCTTGTAGAACGAGCAATACGGGCAAACGCGGTGGCAGAACGGAATGTGGAGGTAGGCGAGCAAGGCGGATCAACGGAAAGCGGCGCGGGGCAGATTGCAAGGCGTGAAAAATCCGGCCGCGTGACAAAACGCGGGTTTTCCTCGGCGGTGGATTGCGCAAAAGTCCCGCCACGAACATGAGCGAAGCGTTGGAAACCGGTGTGCTGAAGGGCGTTTCGCGTTCGTTTTACCTGACGTTGCGCCTTTTGCCCGCGCCCATGCGGCGAGCGGCGAGCCTTGGGTATCTGCTGGCCCGGTCGAGCGATACCATCGCCGACACCTCGCCGGTTCCGGTCATGGAGCGGCTCAGTTTGCTCGAAGCGTATGGAGCGGCGGTCGAGGGAGCGGGGGAATCGCCCGCGTGGCCGCCCGCTCTCTTGGAAGCGGCCGAACCGAAGGAGCGGATCTTGCTCGAGCGCGGGCCGGAGGTTCTCGCCGGGTTGGAACGGTTGCCCGCAGGTGAACGGGATCTCGTGCGGGAGGTCGTGCGCATCATTATTTCCGGCCAAACGCTGGATTTGGAACGCTTCGCCACGGCGTCGCCGGAACGGCCGGTGGCCTTGGAAGACGATGCCGCGCTGGCGGATTACACGTGGCGCGTGGCGGGTTGTGTCGGGGCGTTCTGGACAAAGCTCGGGTTTCTCACGCTGGGCGAACGGTTCTCGGACGCGCCGGAGAACGAGCTTTTGAAACGCGGGATCGCCTACGGCAAAGGGCTTCAGCTGGTGAATATCCTGCGGGATCTACCACGCGACCTTTCGACGGGGCGGTGCTACCTGCCGGTGACGAACACAAGCGATCGGGACGAGTTGCTGGCAAGTCATGCCCGCTGGCTGGCGATCGCGCTCGAGTGGGTGGAAGATGGAAAAATTTACGCGGAAACCCTTAAAATGAAGCGGTTGCGTGCCGCGACCATGTTGCCCGCTTTGTTGGCGGAAGAGACGCTCCGGGCGATGCGGGGCGCGTCGTGGGATACCTTGCAACGCAGGGTGAAAGTTCCTCGCTCGCGGGTTTATACCCTGCTGGCGAAAGCATTGCTTCAATAGGAGCTACCATCTCCCGAGCACGGACGAGAGCATCACCATGGTGGGTTCGCCTTTCCGCACCTTGTGGCGGCCGACCGGCGTGCCAGGGCAATCGATGGCCAGTCCGGCGGGCGACGGTGTTTCGGGCACTTGGACGTTCGCCATCCATCTGCGACCGCCATTGGGATCGAGATAGCCGATTTGGAAACGTTGCGCATTCCATCCCAGCGCCGGTAGCTGCGTGAGGGTGACGTAGTGGGCATCCACCGCCAACCAGCCGGCTTGGCCCCCTTGGGTCTTTCGCCAAACGAAACGACGCAGGCCGATGACGGGCGGGAAGCCTTTCGCGAGCGATGTGGCGCAGCGTTTGTGCGCCAAGGCGAGGAGCTTGGAGGAAGCGTTTCCGTCCAAGGGAATGAGCACTTCGCTTTTCAACGCAGGCAGTGATTGTGAAGCGGCCATGTCGTTGGCGAGGTCTATCAGGTCGGCGAGATTGACGCCATTGCTCGACCATCGGGGGCGCCCCGCAAACTGACGGGAGGGGCGCATGCCATAGGTCTGGATGGTATAGGAAAGGCGTTCCTGGTCGGATTTGCCGGTGGTCGCATCGAGGCCGCGTTGCCAGTTGGCGTCGCCAAAGCGGAAGGCGTTGAGCAAGGCGGCAGGACCACAAGCTTTACTCGAAACCAGCCGTTGATTGAAGGCGGTGGCGCGTGCTTGCGGCCCCGACGGCTCCGCCGCGCTTGCGAACGAGGCCAACGCGCAAACGAACAAACTAGCGAGCCGTGGCAGGCGTGTAGACATCGATCCGCTGATTGTTTGACGGGTTGACGTCGGTTTGGCCACCGGAAAGCTGGATGCTCGATCGAAACGTCGCCGATTCCTGGCCGGACGGGCCGGGCACGGTGAAGGTCTGCGTTTTTCCCGCGGCGAGCGAACCGACGGTCACCGGCGTGGTGCCGGAAGCAGTCGTGATCTGAACATTGGCGTTATAGATCCCGGCGGTGCCTTGGTTTTGCACCGTCACTTCCAGAGCTCCCTTTTCATCGACCCAATGGGAGGCGACGGCGGCATCGACGATGCCGGAGGTATTTCGCTCCATCACGCGGCCGAGATCGAGAGATCCTCCGCCATAGACGACATCGCTGCCCGCTTGGCCTGATTCGTCCAGATAAGAGGTCACCACCGAGGAAGCGTCTGTGGCGGAAAGCGCATAGGTGACTGAATTGGACATGGTCGCGGCGATCGCCCCCGTTGTTACCGGTGCGCTGGAGGAAGTACCGCTGAAAGAGATTGTCTCACCGTTGAGGCCAGTGGCGTAGAGTCCGTAGCCGGGAGCGCTCACATCGAGGTTCGCGCCGGTGTTGGAGAAAAGCATGTGGTCGCCATTTGCGCCGATACTCGCGCTTGCGATCACCCCGGAATAACCCGCGGGATTCGCGAGTTGGCTAATGCCTTCATTGCCCGCGGAAGCAACCACCACCACGCCCCGCGCTTGGGCATATTCCACCGCTTCTCGTAGAATCGCGCTGTCGCCATAGCTTCCCATCGAGATGTTTATGAGCTGCGCGCCGTTTGCCACCGCTTCGAGAACCCCTTGTGACAGTAACCAACTGTTGGACGCGCCCAAGTCGTCGGCGACGCGGATGGAAAGAATGTTGCTCTCGGGTGCGACTTGGAGAATCAGCGAAGCGACCGCCGTTCCGTGACCGTTGAGCGCGGAAGGATCGGAAGGAAGGTCGACCAGGTTGATTTGCTGGATCGAGCCCAACCCTGCGAGGACGGAAACTCCCGTGTCGAGCACGGCCACGGTCACGCCGGATCCCCAGGTCGAGCGATCATAGCCCGACACGCCAAGCCAGGAAATCAGGGTGTCACCGAAAGGCTTTGCCCCCGCTTGAACTCCCCCCTGTGGCAGATCGGGAACGAGCACGGGAAAGAGGAGTCCCTTTTTCTCACTGCCATCGAGAAGGCTCGCGAGATCCTCGGCACTGAGGAAACCGATGCGGAGAGCGTTCAGCGCATCCATTCGACCGAGCACGGCGATCGCCTTGCCCTTCGCCTTCGCGAGGAATCGTTCAAGCGCGGCTTGGTCGGCGAAAACAATGAAGCGCTGCCCGGCGATCGCTCCCGCGGCGATCGCTTCGTCATCCGCACGAAGTCCCACCGCAGGCCGCTCGCCAGTGTTGAAGGTCGGCGCGGGATAATTGTCTATCTTCCCGGGCTTTGTTTCGACTGCCGGTTTTGCCTGTTTCTCAGGCTCAACCAAAGCGGTGCGAATGAGGAAATAGCCGCCCGACGCGCAAGCGACGAAGAACAGCGAGAGAGTCAGCCAACGAGAAGCGCGCATGGACGTTGCCGTAAGAAACCCCTGAGGAGCCAATCCGTCGCGGGAAAAATTCCACCTTGGCGAAATGCATCCCTTCGGGCGAAAGGCACGCTGTTCTCCGTGTTTTAAACCGCAGCGTTCTTAAGATTGTAAAGTCGCAGGCGCGCCGGTGCGTGCGGGATCGGAAAGATCGAGACGGGGAACCATGGTGAATTTCCGCTGCAAGGCGCATACGAGATAGAATTGCCAAACTCGGAACCGCAGACGCCATCCGAGGTTGGTATTGCCCGCGACAAGATTGTTCACCGCGCGTTCCATCGCCTTGGGCGGCTCCGGACACATGAACACTTCAAAGGCATGGCGGTCGTAGAACATTTTGATCATGTTCAGGAAGACGTCGCACATCTTGCCGACTTTCTTCGTGTAACGCGCCTGAGCCTTCTCGCCGAGAGGCGTGCCGGCTTTGTCGGCGGCGATCACTTGGGTTGCGGCAAGATAGCCGGACTTCACGGCCATCATCACGCCGGAGGAGAAGATCGGGTCGATGAAGCCGGCGGCGTCGCCAACCAATAGCCAGCGGGGGCCGGCGTTTTGCAGATGGCGATAGGTGTAATCGCCCGCGAAGGAGTAATCGCTCACGCGTTCCGCACCCGCCATACGTCTCTGAAGTTCCGTGGTAGTGGCCACGACGTTTTCGAAGCATTCGCCCGGTTTCATGCCGGTGGCTTTGAAATGCTCCAGCGTCTGAACCAAGCCGATCGAAGTTTTCTCGGCATCGAGCGGGATCATCCAGAACCAGCCGAAATCGAGTCGTACGACGGTGATATGGCCGTCGTCGGGCACTTCGTTGCGCTTCACGCCTTTGAAGTGGGCGAAGGTCGCGAACTTCTTCGGCAAGCCGAGATCGGTTTTCGGCAATTGCATTTGCTTGCCGAGAAACGCGTCGCGACCGCTCGCGTCGAGAATCCAGCGGGCGGAAAGTTCATGCGTCGTGCCATCGCGCTCGCAGGTGACGGTCACGCCATCATCGCGCAATTGAGCGGAAAGAACCTTCGTTTCCTGCCAGACTTCGCAGCCGAGCGATTGGGCGTGTTCGAGAAGAACGTTGTCGAATTTCGAGCGTTCGACCTGAAACGTCTGGGCGTAATGCGCCGGGAGGTAACGGCCGAAAAGAATGCGGATGCCGGCTTTCGAGTTTCCGCTCACGAATTCGGCGCCCAGTTTGGGCATGAAGCCGCCGCCGGTGAGTTTATTCCAGACTCCGATCTTGCGGAGTTCGTCGTTGCCGTAGGGGATCAGGGATTCGCCCACGTGAAAACGCGGGAAACGCTCGCGTTCGAGAATGAGAACTTTTTTGCCTTCTTTCGCCAAGGCGCTACCCGCCGTACTGCCTCCGGGCCCACCGCCGATGATAATTGCGTCGTACATATAAAATAAGGCTGACAGACTCCGAAACCTTGCCGGGGAGACAAGGCAATTTTTGGAGCCGCGAATCGAGCGAATCTCTCGAATCCGAACGGGAATAAGAATGGGGGAAGAAAGAAGGCAGGACTGAGGAAAAGAATGGTTTAAGAATTCCTTCCTGAAATTCCTGCTTTCCTCATTCCTATTAAAAGATTCGCGGGATTCGCCCGATTCGCGGTTCCAGAAATGAACCGGTGGTTTTCCGGCGAATTCAATTTCGGAATTCCCAATTCGAAGCTGGCGACTAGTTTCCGCGTCCCGCATGGCCGCCAAGATCCGTTTTACCTCTTCCTCCGCTACCCGCCTCGTTCTCGCCAAAGTCGGTCATCCGCAGCGCGACGAACCTCTCCAGACCTCGAAAGAGGTCTTCATGATCGACGAAGCGGATCAGGAAACTTTGACCGCGATTTTCCTGAAACCGTTCAAGAACCTGTCCGGTCACCGCTTTCATCACCACTCGTCGTTGGAGCAACACGAGATGAACGCCTTGTCGACGGCGATCTTCGCTTCCGAAGACGGCTTGCTCGAACGCGGCTGCGATATAGCCAAGCGGCTTTATTCGAAGTCGAACCACCCGAACATCAAATCGGGCGATCTGTGTATTTCCCTGATCCGCGACATCGAGGTAAATGGCGAGCTCACGCAGGGCATCTGCATCTTGAAATCGGAGAGCGTGGTGCCGTTCCTGAGCATTTCCACCAAGGACGGCGATCTCCAGCTCCATACCGAGCAAGGCATCAATCCAGAGAAAATCGACAAGGGTTGCCTGGTGCTCAATCACCACGCGAACAAAGGCTACCATGTGCTCACCTTCGATCGTTCCGGTTCCGATTCCCGGTTCTGGGTTCGCGATTTCCTCGGCGTGATGCCTGTCACCGACCCGGCGTTCCTGACGAACAAGTACGCCGACATGGCGGTCGCTTTCGTGAAGAAGGAGGACAAGGCCAAGAAAGAAGCGAAGAAGGAATCACCCGCCGCCGTGACCGCCGACGACGCGCCGCCGTGGGAAGTTCACAACGCCGCGCGCGACGCGATTTCTTTCTTCGAGGAAAAGGAGCAATTCAGCCTCCAGGAGTTCGAGGAAGAGGTGCTTCGGACGCCGGAAGCGGTCGCCAAGTTTCGCGAACACCGTGCGCAGGTCGAATCCGAGCAAGGCCATCGTTTTGACGATTCGTTCGAGATCTCCAAGAAGGACGTCAACAAGGCGAAGAAGAAGATCGCCTCGGTGGTCAAGCTCGACACCGGCGTGGAGATTCACCTCAAGCCCTCGCTCGCCGAGTTGCCCGATTCGGTTCTTGAACGCGGTTTCGACGAGGAAAAGGGGATGAAGTTCATCAAGGTTTACTTCAACGAGCAGGTCTGAGCTTCGCTCACCCGCGAGGGTTGGGAAGGTAGGTGGAAACGAGTCGCCGGAAGGCTTCGATTTGCCCGTTTTCCCAATCCGCGTTTTTGCTCAGTTCCGCGGCGAGGACGGCGGCGACCTGAGGTGCCCGGGCAAGGCTGGCCCGCGCATCGAGAAACAGCTCTCGCGTGCGACGGGCGAGAACGTCTTCCACGGTGCGCGCCATTTCGCTGCGAATGGCGCGGAGCACCGGATCGGCCTCGGAGTCTGGTTTGGCGAGCGTCAGACTTTCGGTGCGCGACGGACGAAACGGGAGCTTCGCGACGTTCAACGCGGCGTTAACGGCGTCCTCTCCCATGTGGCGATACGTGGTCCATTTACCCCCTGTGATCGTGACCAAGCCATGGTCGGAGATCCGGATGATGTGATCGCGCGAAAGAGAGGAAGTCTTACGACCGGCGTTTCGTTTCACTAACGGGCGGAGACCCGCGAACATGCTTCGCACGTCTTCGCGTTCGGGAGGTCGAGCGAAGTAACGCTCCGCATGGTGCAGCAGAAATTCGACCTCGCTTTCGAGAGGCGCCGGCTCCAGCACCGGACGATCGACCGGTGTGTCGGTGGTGCCGAGCAACACGCGACCGAACCAAGGGATGGCGAACAACACACGGCCATCATCCGTTTTCGGAATCATTAGGGCGTTGTCGCCGGGCAAAAACTCGCGCGGCAGCACAAGATGCGCGCCTTGGCTAGGAGCGAGCATCGGTTCGCACGAGGGCTCGTCGAGGCGACGGATTTCATCGGCGAACACACCCGTGGCGTTGATAACCACCCTCGCGTGGACTTCGTGTTCGCGACCCGATTCGCGATCGAGCGCGCGCAAGCCTCCTTGGCGCAAGGCCACGACCTTCAAATAGTTGATCGGCGCGCCGCCGAGGAGCGCCAACGTCTTTGCCAGCGAAACCGCGAGCCCGGCGTCGTCGAACTGCGCGTCGTGATAGAGCACGCCACCGCGCAATCCTTCCGCGCGAATTCCAGGCAAACGGGCGAGCGTTTCTTCGCGTGAAAGCATGCGCGATGGAGCGATGCCGAGTTCTCCGGCAAGCAGGTTGTAAACTTTCAAGCCCGCGCCGTAGAACAAGCGTTCGCCCGTCGCATACGCGGGAATGACGAATGGCAGCGGATGCACCAGGTGCGGGGCGTTGCGCAAAAGCAGACCGCGTTCGCGCAACGCGTCCCGAACCAGCGAAAGATTGCCTTGTTTCAAATACCGCACACCGCCGTGGATGAGCTTGGTGCTGCGGCTGGAAGTCGCTTGGGCGAAATCGCCTTGCTCCAGGAGGACCACCTTCAGTCCACGCGAAGCGGCATCGACCGCAGCGCCTAGCCCGGTCGCGCCACCACCGATGACCGCCACGTCCCACGGTTCCGGCAGTCGTTCAATGAAATCCTCGCGCTTCATGATTCGCTGCGGGTTCGGCGCAGGGCTTCGCGCCATCCCGCGAGCAAGTCTTCGCGTTGGCTGGCTTCCATCGAAGGGGCGAACCGGCGTTCCGCCTTCCAAGTCCCAGCGGGCAAACCCGCGAGCTGAGCTGCTCCGAGCGCGGTGGTTTCGATGATGTGCGGGCGAACCACTGGCACGCCGAGGATGTCGGCCTGGAATTGCAGGAGGAAATCGCAACGGGCGGCACCACCATCGGCGCGGAGCTCCGTAAGTACGATGCCGGAATCCTTTTCCATCGCCCATAGTACATCGGCCGTCTGATAGGCGATGGCTTCGAGCGTCGCCCGGGCGAGATAGCCGGTGGTGGTGCCCCGCGTAAGACCGCTGATCATGCCGCGGGCGTGTGGATCCCAATGCGGCGCACCAAGTCCGGCGAAGGCGGGGACAAAATAAACGCCGCCATTGTCGGGCACGCTGCAGGCGAGGGGTTCGATTTCTTCCGGCGTATGGATGATTTTCAACCCATCGCGCAACCAGCCGATGGCGGCTCCGGCGATGAACACGCTGCCTTCCAGCGCGTAGGCGGGCGAACCGTCGGGGCCGATCGCCGCGGTGGTCAGCAGTTGGTTCTGCGAGCGCACGGGGTTTTCGCCCGTGTGCATAAGGAGAAAGCAGCCGGTGCCGTAGGTGTTTTTCGCCATGCCGGGCGACAGGCATTGTTGACCGAAAAGCGCGGCTTGTTGATCGCCCGCAACCCCACGGATGGGAATCGTTTTGCCAAAGAGCGTGGTTTCCCCGAAGTCGCCGGACGAAGGCAAAATCTCCGGGAGGATGGATCGCGGGATGTCGAAGAGTTCCAACAGTTCGTCGTCCCATGCCCGGCGATGGAGATCGAACAACAAGGTGCGGCTGGCGTTGGTCGGATCGGTGACGTGGAGCGCGCCTTCGGTCAGTTTCCAGATCAGCCAGGTGTCGATGGTGCCGAAGGCGAGTTCGCCGCGTTCCGCTTTCTCCCGGGCTCCGGGGACTTGATCGAGCAGCCAACGCAGTTTGGTGGCGGAAAAATACGCGTCAGGGATCAGGCCGGTTTTTCCGGCGATCCAATCCGCGCGGCCATTCGACTTGAGAAGATCGCATTCGACGGCGGTGCGACGATCCTGCCAGACGATCGCAGGATGAATCGGATCACCTGTCGAGCGATTCCACACGACGGTGGTTTCGCGCTGGTTGGTGATGCCGATGGCGTCGACTTGTTCGTTGCCGATCGCGTGGTGGGCGGTTTCATACTGCGTGCGCCAGATTTCCATCGGATCGTGTTCGACCCATCCCGGCTGGGGATAAAATTGACGGAATTCCTTTTGCGAAAGGGCGCGGATTTCGCCCGCTTCGTCGAACAAGATGGCGCGGGAGCTGGTCGTTCCTTGGTCGAGGGCGAGGATCATGGCGCGGTGCTGGCTCGTTCGGGAAAATCGGTGAAGACTCCATCGACACCGAGATCGCGCAACCGGGCGATCGTGCCGGAGTCATTCACGGTATAAACGAAGACTTTCAGACCGCACTCATGCGCCTGCTTCAACAAGGCGGGCGTGGCGTAAGCGGCTTTGCAATGGATCGAATACGCGCCCAGCTTTTTCGCCAACGACGCGAAGCGGGCGGGGGAGTTCGAAAACAGGAGGCCGAGCGGGATGGACCGCCCGGCGAGTTGGGCGAGTTCGTCGTGATGAAACGACGAAACGAGGAAATCGTCGTAACGCCAGCCTCGCTTGCTGACGTAATGATCGATGATTTCACCCACCGGCCTGGCGGTGCCGCGGCCCTTCAGTTCGATGTGGAGTATCGCCCGGCGATCCACCATATCGATCACTTCCTCGAGCGTTGGAATCCGTTCGCCCTTGCCGGCGTCAAGTTCCCGCAGACGGTTGAATGGCATGTGGACAAGGGCACCGCGGCCATTGGTGGTGCGTTCGAGGGTCGAGTCGTGGAAAACCACGAGCCGTCCATCGAGGCAATGGACGTCGAACTCCACCGCGCCCGCGCCGAGTTCCAAGGCCTTGCGGATCGAGCGCAGCGTGTTTTCCGGTTCGTGACCGGCCGCACCGCGATGCCCGATAGTAAGAAAGTCCGGCATTCAAGGGGAACTTAACATGGCGGAAGCGGCACGGGCAAAGGGGAACCGTTGCAAACTATTTTCGATTCCGCTTGCTTATGAGGGGCGTTTGCTGCATTCCGAGTGTTCGGTTCGCGCCTTGGTGAAGTCAAGGCATGGAGTGTTGCCAGTTGAGTTTTAAATTCGGTGGTGATCTGAAACCCGGTGAGCGGGAACAGTCTGCGAAACAATGGAATCCGCGCGCCGAATTTAAATCAGATGAAAATGTATGTGGGGAATCTCCCCTTTGACACGAACGATCAGGATCTCCGCACCCTGTTCGGCGAATATGGCCAAGTGACCGACGTTCACCTTCCTTCCGACCGCGAAACCGGCCGCCCGCGTGGCTTCGCTTTCGTGACGATGGACTCCAAGGAAGCCATGGAACAGGCCATCAAGGCCCTCGACGGCCAAGATTTTCAGGGCCGCAACCTGCGCATCAACGAAGCCCAGCCTCGTGAAGGCGGCGGCGGTGGTGGTCGCCCAGGCGGCTTCGGCGGCGGTGGCAACCGCAGCGGTGGCTACGGCGACAAGCGTGGCGGCGGCGGCGGTGGCTACGGCGACAAGCGCGGTGGCGGCGGCTACGGTGGTGGTGGTGGCGGTCGCCGCTACTAATCCAGCACATCCCAGACCGGGATTTTTCAAGCGACCCCTCGAAAGAAGGGTCGCTTTTTTCATGCCTTGGAAGTCCGTCGCGCTTGAACCGCTTCGGCGAAACGGTTGAGCACCTCGACGGTGTCATCCCAGCCGATGCAGGCGTCGGTCACGGATTGGCCCCGGACAAGTTTGCTCAAATCCGGAACGAGCTTCTGGTTTCCTTCGACCAGGTTCGACTCGACCATCACCGAGGTGATCGCCTTCGAGCCGCCGGCGATTTGATGGCAGAGATCGTTTGCGACCAACGGCTGATTGCGGAAGTCCTTCATCGAGTTGCCATGGGAGCAATCGACCATCACGTGCGGAGGCAGGTTTTGCTCGGTCAGCATGGTGACCACTTCGTCGACGTGCGCCTTGTCGTAGTTCGGGCCGGATTTCCCGCCGCGCAGGATGATGTGGCAGGAGTCGTTGCCGGTGGTGGCGACGATGGCCGAAACGCCCTGCTTGGTGACGCCGAGAAAATGATGCGGGCGGCTGGCCGATTGGATCGCGTCGAGCGCGAGCTGGATCGAGCCGCCGGTGCCGTTTTTGAAACCGACAGGCATCGAAAGGCCGGAGGCGAGTTCGCGATGAACCTGCGATTCGGTCGTGCGCGCGCCGATGGCTCCCCAGGAAATGAGGTCCGCGAAGTACTGCGGCGAAATCGTGTCGAGGAATTCCGTCGCGGCGGGAACGCCGAGTTCGTTCAACTCGACTAACAATCCACGGGCGATGCGCAGGCCGTGGTTGATGTCGAAGGAATCGTCGAGGTGGGGATCGTTGATGAGGCCCTTCCAGCCGACGGTGGTGCGCGGCTTCTCGAAATAGACGCGCATGACGATGAAGAGATCGTCTTTCAGCCGGTCGGCTTCGGCTTTGAGTTTCGTCGCGTATTCGATCGCCGCTTCGGGATCGTGAATCGAGCACGGACCGACGACGACGAGTAAGCGGTCGTCATCGCCCTTCAGAATCTTTCCCGCTTGTTCGCGAGCGGAGCTGACGACCTGAGCCGCGGTTTCCGGTACCGGCTGGTAATATCCGAGCACGGCCGGGGAAATGAGCGGCTTGGTGGCGGAAATGCGCAGGTCGTCGGTGCGGGTCATGCGACGAGGTTAGAAGCAGGCCGCGAAGGGAGTCGAGAGCGGACCACGAACTTTAGTTCGCTCCGTTATCACTCGAAAACTCTTCCAGATGGAGCGAGCTGAAGCTCGCGGTCCGTTTAACCGCGTCGATCTCTCACCGCTTTCGCGAATTTCTCCAACACTTCGACGGTATCGTCCCAGCCGATGCAAGCGTCGGTCACGGATTGCCCGCGCACCAGCTTGCTGAGGTCCGCGTTCACCTTCTGGTTTCCTTCCACCAGGTTCGATTCGACCATCACCGAAGTGATCGCTTTCGAGCCGTTGGCGATCTGGTGGCAGAGATCGTTCGCGACCAGCGGTTGATTGCGGAAGTCCTTCATCGAGTTACCGTGCGAGCAATCGACCATCACGTGAGGTGGCAAGCCTTGCTCCTGGAGCATCAGCACGACTTCATCAATGTGCGCCTTGTCGTAATTCGGACCGGATTTTCCGCCGCGCAGGATGATGTGGCAGGAATCGTTGCCGCTGGTGGAAATAATCGCCGACACGCCTTGCTTGGTGACCGAGAGAAAATGGTGCGGACGACTGGCCGATTGGATCGCGTCGAGCGCGAGCTGGATCGAGCCGCCGGTGCCGTTTTTGAAACCAACAGGCATCGAAAGGCCGGACGCGAGTTCGCGATGGACCTGCGATTCGGTTGTGCGCGCGCCGATGGCTCCCCAAGCGATCACGTCGGCGATGTACTGCGGCGAAATGGTGTCGAGGAATTCCGTCGCGGCGGGGATCCCTTCGTTGGCGAGCTCCAACAGCAGTCCGCGAGCGACCCGCAGGCCATGGTTGATGTCGAAAGAATCGTCGAGGTGCGGATCGTTGATGAGGCCTTTCCAGCCGACGGTGGTGCGCGGCTTTTCGAAATAGACGCGCATGACGATCAAGAGGTCTTCCTTCAGGCGGTCGGCTTCGGCTTTGAGCCTTTTGCCGTATTCGATCGCCGCTTCGGGGTCGTGGATCGAACACGGGCCGACGATCACGAGCAGGCGGTCGTCCTGGCCTTTCAAAATGGCGTCGGCTTGCTCGCGGGCGGCGCTGACGACTTCCGAGGCCTTTTCGCTCAGCGGAAGGTAATAATTCAAAACCGCGGGGGAAATGAGCGGATTGGTGCCGGAAATGCGGAGGTCGTCGGTGCGGTGGCGAGTCACGGGCGGGAGGAAAGGCAAGAAAGACGCCAGAGACAAGAAACAAGAAACCAGCGACTTCCGGGTTTTCGGGGCTTTCTCTTGTTTCTTGCCTCTGGTCTCTGGAATCTCCGCGCGCGCATGAAGAAAGAACGAGCCGACGCCCTGCTGGTCGCCCGCGGCCTGGCGGATTCCCGCGAACAGGCGAAACGCCTGATTTTGGCCGGCGAAGTGCGATCTGGGGACCGGACGATCGACAAGCCCAGCGTTCAATTGCCCCCGGACGCCCCGTTGGAGGTCCGTGAGAAACTCAAATACGTCGGTCGCGGCGGGTTGAAAATCGAAGGCGCGCTCGATGCGTTCGGAATCGATCCGGCCGGCTGGGTGTGCCTCGACGTCGGGGCTTCGACCGGCGGTTTCACCGACTGCCTGCTCCAACGTGGCGCGGCGCGAGTGCATGCCATCGACGTCGGCACCAACCAGCTCGTGTGGAAACTCCGCAGCGACCCGCGCGTGGTGGCGAGGGAGAAGTTCAACGCCCGTTATCTGACCGAGGCGGATTTGGGCGAACGGGTGAAACTGGCGGTGATGGACCTTTCCTTCATTTCACTCACCAAAGTGCTTCCGGCGGTGTTTTCCGTGCTGGAGGAGGGGGGGATGGTGGTGCCGTTGATCAAGCCGCAGTTCGAGCTGGATCGTGACGACATCGGAAAGGGCGGCATCGTCCGCGATCCGGCGTTGCACGAGCGGGCGGTGGAGAAGATCCGTCGCTTCGTGGAGGAATCCGGTTGCGAATGGCGGGGAGTCATCGAAAGCCCGATCACCGGCACCGACGGCAACAAGGAGTTCCTCGCCTGGATCGCCTGAACCGGCCCGCGAGCTTGCTCCGGCTTGCAGGTTCCCGCATTTCGGCTACCGCTGCGTCATGCCGACCCGTTTTTCCGGGATTTTCCGTTCGCTCGCCTGCCTTGCATCGGGCGCGTTGCTGTCGCTGGCCTTCGCGCCGGTCGCGGTTGGTCCCGTGGTTTGGATCGCCCTGCTGCCAATGGTCGCCGTGTTGTGGACCGTAAAAGGGAAACGGCGCGGCCTGAAAGGATTCGGCCTCGGATGGCTCACCGGATTCGCGTTTTTCGCGCTGAACCTCAAGTGGTTGAATACGGTTTCGTGGGTCGGAGCGCTGATTTTGCCCGCCTATCTGGCGATGTTTTTCGGAGCGTTCGGGGCTTTCGCCGCGACGTGGGGACGGGGATTTCAAATTTCAAATTTGAGATTTCGAATCGCCATTCCTTTCGCCAACGCGGCGGTGTGGGGCGGGCTCGAGTGGCTGCGCGGCTGGTTGTTGACCGGTTTCGGTTGGAATGGGCTTGGCGTGGGCCTGCACGGCACGTCGTGGCTGGCGCAGGCGGCGGATTTGCTCGGGGTGACCGGACTTTCGATCGTCGTGATGTTCGTCGGCTTGCTCGGTTTGCAGGCGTCGCGTGAGATTGTCCTGAAAAAGCGGAAGCCGCTGCTGGAAATCGCGGTGATCGCGGGCGTGTTCATCGTCCTCTCGATTTACGGGGCGATCCGACTGGCTACCGTCGGCAAGGGCGAGTCGGTGATACTTCGGGCTCTGCTCATCCAGCTCAACATCCCGCAGGAGGCGGCGCGACCGCTGTGGGAGCCGCAAAAGATCCACATGGCCTACGAGGAGGAAACGAGCAATGCGCTCGATGCTCTAAGGGCGAAAGGGGTGAAGGCCGACTGGGTGATTTGGCCCGAGTCTTCGCTAAGCGGACGTTTGCTGCGGATGCAGGACGAATCGTGGGCGATGTGGCAGGAAAATATCGATACGATCGAACGCGTCCGCGAAAAGGATGACTTCACGTTGATGATGGGCCTGACCGAACTCGAAGGCGAAGCGGTGGACGGCGGGTTCGCGATGAAAGAACTCGGACACGCCTGGAATTCGATGGTGGTTCTGCCGGAAAAGAGCGACCTGATGACGTTCCGCAAACATCACCTCGTCTTCTTCGGCGAAACGATTCCCTTCGTGGAGCAAATCCCGCTTTTGAAAAAGATCTACGAGCAGCAAGCCGGGGTGGAATTCAGCGGTTCGTATTCGTCGGGGAAAAGCCTGGAACCTCTCGCTTTGAAAGTGGGCGACACGGAGGTTGGCGTCATTCCCTCCATCTGTTTCGAGGACACGGTCGGACGTTTGGAACGGAAGTTCGTCCGTCCGGGACCGCAGTTGATCGTGAACATCACCAACGACGGCTGGTTCAAGGAAAGCGAGGCCGCCGAGCAGCATTTCCACAACTCGCTTTTCCGGGCCATCGAACTGCGGCGGCCTTTGTTGCGCTGTGCCAACACCGGCGTTACCGCCGTGGTTTCGGCGACGGGTCAAACGTTGCAGAAGCTGGTTGATGACAAAGGAAGCAACTTCACCCGCGGCAGTTTACTTGCCGAGTTGCCGATTCCCCTGAAGCCGTCGTTTTCGCTTTATGCCCTGACCGGCGATTGGCCGGTGATCGGGCTGAGTTTGTTAGGCTGGGCAATCGGTTTCAGAAACCGAACCCGCAAAGGCGAAGGCGAACTAAAGTCAGTGGCCTGAAGCGGCCAAGCAACCGGGGCAATCCTGGACGTGATGGCCGGGTTCGATTTCGACGAGTTCCGGTCGACGATCCGTTAGACAAAGCGCCGCGTTGCCGAGGCGGTTGCGCGGATGAAAGGCGCAACCGATGGGCGGATGGGTGAGATCCGGCGGCAGGCCGGGAATCGTGTAAAGTGCCTCGCCCTTGGCGTGATTCGCGGGAATCGATTTCAACAACGACCGCGTGTAGGCGTGGCGGGGATGACGGAAGAGATCTTCCTTTGGAGCGCTTTCGACCACTCGGCCAGCGTACATCACGTTCACGTGGTCGCACATCTCCGACACCACGGCCAAATCGTGGGTGATGAAAATGACCGCGGTGCCGAGCTGTCGCTGACGGTCGCGAATCAAATCGAGCACCTGCTTTTGCACGGTCACGTCGAGCGCGGTCGTCGGTTCGTCGCAGATCAGAAGTTCAGGACGCGTGATCAGCGCCATGGCGATCATCACACGCTGCCGCATGCCGCCGGAAAACTCGTGCGGATAACTGTGCACGCGGGTTGCCGCGTCGCGGATGCCGACTTCCGCAAGCGCTTCGATCGCGCGGGCGAGGGCGGCTTTGCCCGACAGACCTTCGTGGATTTGCAAGGGTTCGATGAGCTGGGTGCTGACCCGCAGGAACGGATTCAGCGAAGTCATTGGATCCTGGAAGATCATGGAGATCCGCTTGCCCCGAATCTTCCGCAGCTCGCGTTCGGAAGCTTTGAGCAAATCGATGCCATCGAATTTCGCGCTACCTGAATGAATCCGGCCGGGAGGCTGCGGAATCAGCCCGAACAAGGAGTAACACGTCACCGATTTGCCCGATCCCGATTCGCCCACGATGCCGAGGGTTTTCCCGGCTTCGACATCGAAGGAAACGCCTTCCACCGCGTGCACTACCCCGTTGCGGGTGTGGAAGCGGGTGGTGAGATCTCTAACTTCGAGGAGCGGCATAAATGAATTCGGAATGCGGAGTTCGGAATGCGGAATTCAGTGAAAGGAGAATGAAGAGTCTTCTCTGGCCCCTGACCACTGGCCTCTGGCCTCTGGCCCCTCACGAACTGACGACTTACTTCTCGTCTTTCTTATGGAATTCCCGTCGATCCCGCGAACGAACGGAGAAGACGACCGGGATGCCCGGAGCGGGATGTTTTTCCCGGTAACGGTTCGTGAGATATTGCTCATAGCTCGGCGCCATGAGTTTCTTGTCGTTGACGAAGAGCACGAGCGTGGGCACCGGGATGACGCTGTATTTTTCGTTCAGCGCAGTGGTGGCGTAGTAGAGCTTGAGGCGCTTGCCCGATTTGCGATCGCTGCCGGGCGGGTTGATTTCGAAAGCCTGGTGCAGGATGCGGTTGAGAACGCCGGTGCCGGGAATGTTCTGGGCCTTGTCGCGGATTTTGAGCGCTTCCTTCAGCACGTGATCGACGGCTTGGCCTTTCTTCGCCGAGGTGGCGACAAAGGGAGCATAGGAGAGGAAGAAGAGTTCGCGCCGGACGTGTTCGGTCGCTTCTTCCAAGCGCGCCGTCCGGGGAGCGTCGGGATGGAAGAGGTCGAATTTATTGAGCACGATCAGGCAGGGCTTCTTTTCCTCCATGATGAGCTGGGCGATCTTGCGGTCCATGGCGGAGACCCCCGCAGCGAGGTCGATGACCAGCACGCAGAGATCGCTGCGACGGACCGCTTTCTCGGTGCGCATGGCGGAGAACACTTCGACGGAGGAGTCCCGCTTGCCGCGTGGGCGTAGGCCTGCGGTGTCGATCAGCGTGAAATTTTCGCCCTCGAACTGGTAGGGGAGGTCGACGGCGTCGCGGGTGGTGCCGGCGATTTCGGAGACGATCGTGCGCTCGTCCTTGAGGATGGCGTTGATGAGCGACGATTTGCCGGCGTTCGGCTTGCCGACGATGGCGAGCTTGATGCCCGCGGCCTGGGCGACCTCGGCGACGGCTTCGGTTTCCGCGGCAAGCGGAGCGAGGTGAGCTTCGATCTCGTCGACCAGCGCGCCGATGTTGCGGCCGTGTTCGGCGGAAACGGCGATGCCGTCGCCGAGACCGAGGCGGGCGAAGTCGCCGAAGATCGATTCGTGCTTGGCGTGGTCGACCTTGTTAAGGACGAGCCGGACCGGCGGTTTGGCTTTGCGGAGCTTTTGGGCGAGCGCCTGGTCGATGGGGGTGAGGCCTTCGTGGGCGTCGACGACGAAAAGAATCAGATCCGCCGTTTGCATCGCGATGTCCGCCTCGATGGCGACCTGATCGGCGAAACCGTCATCGAGCGAGGCTCCGATGCCACCGGTGTCGATGATGGTGCAAGGGGTCGGGGTGGCGGTGCAGGGAGCGGAAATCCGGTCCCGCGTGACGCCCGGTTGATCGTGGACGATGGCGATTTTCCGCCCGGCGAGGCGGTTGAAAAGCGCGGATTTCCCGACATTGGGGCGTCCGACGATGGCGACAGTAGGCATGCGGGGAGCTAGACGCCCATTCCCGGAGCTTTCAAGTTCCAACGGACAAGGAAGAGAAAGGACCGCGAATCGAGCGAATCCGGCGAATCTTTTTTGGATGAGGAAAGCAGGAATTTCAGGAAGGGGATTTCCAGACCTCTTTTCTTACCTTCCTGCTTTCCATATTCCTCTTATCTAAATTCGCGAGATTCGCCCGATTCGCGGTTTCCCGTCGATTTATGCGGGCGAATCGAGGCTCGCCAGCCCGGGATGACGCGGCTAGGTTGCCCCGACATGTCGAACGGATTGCTGGAACCCTCCGGATTGATCGAGCAAGGTGGCCCTTTGGTTTGGGTGCTGCTGGTGCTCACGTTCATCGGCGTCGTCTGCGTGATCGAGCGCCTGTTTTATTTCCACCGGGCGAGAATCAACGTCGGGGACCTTTTGGTCGGCCTTTCCAATCACGTCCGCCGCAAGGCGTTCGCGGAAGCGCTCCATGAGGCGGCGCGCGCGCCGGGGCCGGTCGCCCGGGTGGCGCATGCGACGCTCCTTCGCCATCATCTGACCCGTCCGGACCTTCGCGATGTCGCCCAGGAAGCCGGTCAGCTCGAAGTTCCCCGCATCGAGAAAAATCTCCGCGGCATCCTCGGCGTGGCGTTGCTCGCCCCTCTCGTCGGGATGCTCGGCACGCTACTCGGCTTGGTCGAAACTTTCCAACGGGTCAGCGAACAAGGCGGCTACGCCGGTCCGGCGGAACTTTCCGGCGGCGTGTTCCAAGCCCTGATCACCTCGGTGCTCGGCCTGACGATCGCGGTGCCAATGTATTTGTTTTACCTCTACTTCGTCGCCCGGGCGAAGCGGTTGGCCCACCGGATCGAGCGGGCGGGGATCGAGATGGTCAATCTGATCTCCGACGCCCGCGAGGAAACGGCGATCGTTTCGTTCCGCGAGGAAGTCGAGGCCCGGAAGCGGGCGTCGCGCAAAGTGAAAGAGGAGGGGGCTTCGTGAAGCTGGAGCTGACCTTGCCCGAGCGGCCGGGTTTTTTGCACGCGATCCCGCTCTTCAATCTGTTCGCGCTGCTGCTGATGTTTTTCGTCCTGGGGCCTTCCATGGTCCTGCAATCGGGCGTGGCGGTGGAGCTGCCGCCTTCGCGATTTCAGATGGATCGTTTCAGCGATGCGTCGGTGGTCACGCTGGGCCCCGGCAATCCGGCGCGGATTCATTTCGGCCGGGAGGCGACCACGATCGACGGTTTGAGTCGCTTGCTTGATGAGAACCGGACCGGAAAATCAGGTGCCGTGTTGCTGCGCACGGATGCCGGAACGCCGGTGGGAGTCGAGCGCGAGGTGGCCGAGTTGATTTTGAAAAAGGGATTCCGGTTGATGATGGTGGGCCGCCCGGTGCAAGCGGGAGGGGAGCCCGCTCCCGGGAAGGAGGCTGGATGGTGAAGGAAACCAAGCGCACGCGGCTCCATCGCGAGTGTGGCCTCGCATTCGCTTGGATGTTGCCCCAGGCGAGCGGTTGGGCGACGTTCATGGCGATCCTTATCGCCGGGGCGCTGGCCACGTTTTTGTTCACCAGTCTGCGAGTGCGGGTGACGCCGCCGCCTCGGTTGATCGAGCGAAAAGCCGAAGTGATTTTGATTCCGTCCGGCGACGCGGGCCGGGAGTGGGAAATCCGGGCACGGGAAGCCGGACCGTTTCCCACGCGTTTCGAGCCGACCGCGTGGCCTGGATTTCGCCAAATGGAGGAGGCCGCGCTGGCGAGCTTGCAAACCCCCGGGGCGCGTCGTCCGGAGCTGCACGAATGGCCGGCGGAGCCAGTCGGAATCACCACCCCGGTCGCAACGAAAGGGCAGCGCGTCGTGCCGAAAGTGGATTGGAAACCGGAGCCCCCGCCGATTCGGATGGGGGATGCTCGCCAAGGTTGGGATCTCGAGCTTCAACGGCTCACGGTTTTGCCGGACGATGCCTGGCCGGTGGTGTTGCCCGAGTTCACGGGCCAACTCGATCCCACGGCGGCCGCGGCGTCATGGCGGTTTCTGCTTCAAGTGGGCCCGGATGGCCGGGTCGAACAATGTTTGCTGCTGAACGCGTCGTCCGAGCCGGGCGGAACGGTGCTCGAGCAATGGTTGCGTGGGGTGCGCTTCGGTCCCTCGGCGGCGAAGGCCGGCTGGATCGGCGTGGGGATTCTTTTTAAACGGAAATCGTGATGGAAGTTTCGCTGCCGGAGTTCGTCGTGTGGGTCCTCGCCGTGTCGCTCGCGCTGACGGGGCTGTTTATCCTCACCTCGCGGCTTTCCCGTCGCGGTGCGGAATGCCGGTCGCTCCGCCACCGGGTCGCTTGCCGTTTGTGTCTTCACGTTTGGGAGGATCACTCCTCGGCACGCACGCCGGAATGCCCGCAATGTGGCGGTTTGAATGAACGTGGCGGGCGACTCGGATGAGGGCTTGCGTCGTTCCAAACCCGCCGCCAAGCTGAGCCTGCGCTGCACGCGCTTTTAGCCTTTAATCATCATGAGCGAACGACGCGTCGTCATCACCGGTATTGGTTGTGTTTCTCCCCTGGGCAACGATCTGGCTTCCACCTGGGAAGGCATGAAGTCCGGCCGGAGTGGCATTGGAACGATCACCCAGCTCGATCCGACGCCCTTCGAGTGCAAGATCGCGGGCGAAGTGAAAAACTTCAGCGCGGACCAGTATTTCCGGGTGCCCAAAGACGCCCGCCGCTCCGACCGCTATGTGCAGTTCGCGGTAGCGGCCTCCAAGATGGCGATGGAAGACTCGGGCGTCGATGTCTCGCTGATCGATCCTCGCCGCTTCGGCGTGATGGTGGGTTCCGGTATCGGCGGTCTGGCCACGCTCGAACGCGAGCACGAGGTCTATTTGAATAAAGGCACGAAGCGCGTTTCGCCCTTCACGATCCCGATGATGATTTCGAACATCGCGAGCGGGATCATTTCCATGGAATACGGCCTCTACGGCCCGAACATGGTGATCGTCACCGCCTGCGCGACCTCGAACCACAACATCGGCGAGGCCTGGCGCATGATCAAATTCGGCGATGCCGACGCTTTCCTTTGCGGTGGTGCCGAAGCGACCATCCTGCCGATGGGGCTTTCCGGCTTCGCCAACATGAAGGCGCTCAGCACCCGCAACGACGAACCCGAAAAGGCTTCCCGTCCGTTCGACAAGGGTCGCGACGGCTTCGTCATGGGCGAAGGCTCGGGCGTGGTGGTGATCGAAGAGCTCGAACACGCGCTTAAACGCGGTGCGAAAATTTACGCCGAGCTGGCCGGCTATGGCGTCAGCGCGGACGCCTACCATCTCAGCGCGCCATCGCCCGATGGTTCGGGTCCGGCTTACGCGATTCAGATGGCTCTGCGTCACGGCAAGGTCAACCCGGAGGACGTCCAGTATCTCAACGCTCACGCGACCTCGACCGGCCTCGGCGACATCGCCGAAACGAAAGCGATCAAGCGCGCGTTCGGCGAATACGCCAACAACGGCCTCATGGTGAGCTCCACCAAGTCGATGACCGGCCACATGCTCGGCGCGGCGGGCGGTATCGAGTTGATCGCCAGCGTGATGGCGATTCACGACAACGTCGTCCCGCCGACGATCAATATTGAAGATCAGGATCCGGAGTGCGACCTGGACGTCGTGCCGAATGTGGCGCGCGAGACCAAGGTCGATGTGGCTCTGAGCAACAGCTTCGGTTTCGGCGGTCACAACGCTTCGGTGCTGGTCAAGCGCTACGTCTGATCATGGATCGTCCGCTCCAACGTCACGCATGCGAGGTCGCCTTCGGCGATACCGATGCGAGCGGATGGATGCATTTTCCCAACGTGTTCCGCTACGTCGAAGCGGCGGAACACGTTTTTTTGCGCTCGCATGGCTTGGAGCTCTACGACTTCGACCAAGGCGGCTGGCCGCGGGCGCATGTCGAATGCGATTACAAGAAGCCGTTGCGCGCCGGCGACCGGCTGGAAGTACGGCTCGCCTTGGAAAAGTTAGGCGGCTCGTCGCTTCATTGGATCTTCGAAATCTGGAAAGCGGACGAACTCGCCGCCAGTGGTAAAATGGTGACCGTGAGGGTCGATGCCCACGGCAAGCCACGGCCGATCGAGGACTCCTTGCGGGAAATTCTGACGCAATGACGCGCGGAGCGCAGGCGGGGCTTGCCTGCTAGAGCCGAATCGCCATGCTGCCGCCGCATCGCGCGATGCGATCCGCATAAATGCCACCGTGGCGGAATGGTAGACGCCGCGGACTTAAAATCCGCTGGTCCGCAAGGACCGTGGGGGTTCGAGTCCCCCCGGTGGCACTTTTGAAAATTAGATCGAGGCTTTTAAGATCTATTGGACCTATGACGGGTGCTGGACCTTTCCAGCTTGCGGCTGCGGGCAGGCCGCAACAGCCTCATAAAAAATGAGCGGTGATACGAAAGAGCACCCGACGCCAGCGACGGTGACGGCCTGGCTGCGGGACGAGGGGATCGTGGAGTTGGAGGAAACGTTTCCCGCTGATGGCGATTTGTTTCTCGCAGGACTGGATTCGATGGCGGTGATGCAACTCGTGGTCGCTGCGGAAGAACGCTTCGGCGCGGTGCTCGGCCCGGCAGATTTGGCGAAAGATCGCCTCGCGACGCCGATCGCGCTGGCCCGTTTGTTGGAGGAGAAACGCGCATGAAGGATCTCGTCGACGTCGTGGTGATCGGTGGCGGCAGCGCGGGGCTGGCGGCGGCGGTCACGGCGGCGCGCGAAGGGGCCACGGTGCGGTTGCTCGAACGCCACGGGTTTCTCGGAGGCATGGGCACGGCGTCGCTCGTCCATACATTTTGCGGGCTTTATTTGCTGAGACAAGAACCCGAAGCGGTGTTGGCGAATCCCGGGCTTCCGTCGGAAATCGCGGGGCGAATGATCGCCGCGACCGGGCAGGGGCCGGTTCGCATGGGCCGGGTCGATGTGCTGCCGCAGCATCCCGTCGAGTTCGTGCGGATCGCCGATGAACTGGTCGCCGGTGAGCCGTCGCTGGACGTTCGATGGCACACGGAAGTCACTGGCGCCTCTCGCGACGGTGATGGCTGGGAAATCGCATGGAGCTGTCGCGGACAGGCGGGTAAGACCCGTGCGGCGGCGGTCGTGGATGCTTCGGGCGACGCGGTGCTGGCGGATTGGATCGGAGCCCCAGCGGAGATGACGGAGTCGCCGAAACTGCAACGTCCCGCCTATGTGTTCGGAGTTCAGGGTGTGGAGTCATCGAACGATCCGCTCACCTTGGCCGGTTGGTTGGTGGAAGGCGTTCGCGCGGGCGATTTGCCGTCCGCGGCGCTCGGGCTGACGTTTCGCTCTTCGGGACGACCGGGCGAATCGTTCGGCACGCTCGATTTGACCGGGGCGGAACAACAAGACGGCTATGATCCGCTCGATCCGGCTTGTTTGAGTCGTCTGGAAGTCGAGGGGCGAAAGGTGGCCTCGGCGGCGGTGAATTTCCTTCGCGCCCGGGCGAACGGCTGGCAACGGGCATTCGTTTCCCATTGGCCGGCCCGGGCGGGGGTGCGCGAGAGCCGTCGCTGGATGGGGGAAACCCGGCTCCTCGGCCCGGACATCCTTTCCGGCCGGCGATTCGGCGACGAAATCGCTTTGGCCACCTGGCCGCTCGAACTGCGTGAAACCGCGAAAGGAGCGAAGCTCCGATTCCCCGAAGGCGACCGTCCGGCGGGCATTCCGCTCGGGTGCCTGCGGGTGAAAGGCGAGGATCGCTTGTTCGTGGCGGGACGCTGTATTTCCTGCGACCACGATGCCCAGGCGTCGATCCGGGTGATGGGCACGGGTTTCGCGACTGGGCAAGCGGCCGGATTGGCAGCGGCGACGCGGGCGGATGGCGGGGAAATGACCGAGGTGATCAAGCGGTTGCGGCCGGTTTTCTGAGCGGAACCGCCCGCAAACGAAGTTGCACCGGAAGACCCCGACGGCCATGCTCCTGCCGTGTTCGCGAGCACGGCCCCGAGACGTGATCCCTGACGATGAATAAATCCCGTGGCGATACGTCCAATCCCGTGACTGGGTCGATCGAAGCCTCCTCCAGCGGCGACCCGTTGGAGATGGACGACGCCTTGCTCGTGGCCCGTGCGCAAGCGGGCGATGTGCGGGCGTACGACGATTTGGTCACCCGGCACCGGGGCAGGGTGTACGCCATGATTCGCAGCATGATCCATCACGAAGCCGACGCCTGGGACCTCGCTCAAGAGGTCTTCATCAAGGCGTGGCACGCATTGCCGCGATTCGAGGCGAAGGCGCGTTTTACGACTTGGTTGTTCCGCATCACCCACAATGTGGTTTGCGATTTCACCCGGAAACGGAAGATCGAGAGCGCGGGCGAGTTCAACGACGAAATTTTCGGTCGCGACCGGATCGACCCGTTGGCTTCGACCGCGCCCGCCGAAACGGAATCGCCGGATGCTTCACTGGCACACGGCGAGCTTCGGGCGAAGATCGAAGCCGCGCTGGGGAAGCTTTCCGAGGAACACCGGGAAGCGGTCTTGTTGAAAGATGTCCAAGGACTTTCGTATAAGGAAATTGCCGACGCCATGGGGTGTTCGATCGGCACGGTGATGAGCCGCCTGTTTTACGCCCGTCAGAAACTCCAAGCCCTCCTCAAGGATGAATACGACGCCCGATGACGTGATGCTGGCCCTTTGGCTGGACGACGAACTGGAAGGTGACGAGTTCGCCCTCGTCGAAGCTTGGGCCGCGGACAAGCCGGACCAACTCGCCGCGCGCGAGGAAACTCGCCGGTGGCGGAAACAGTTCGCCTCACTGGTGCCCGCCAGCGAGGAACCGCCTTATCCGGACTTTTTCAACAGTCGCATCCACCGGGCGATTACCGAAACCGCCAACGTGGAATCGGTCGCTCGCGTGCGCAAGGTTTCCTGGTGGCGGGCCGCGTGGTGGATTCCCTCGGCCGCGGTGGCCGGTATGGCGTTGACCTTCTGGCTCGGTACTCGAGTGCCTTACTCGCAACCTGTGGCTCCGGTCGCCGTGACGCCCGCGGCTCCGGCCATTTCACCCGCGCTTTACACGCCGGATGGGGAGGTGAAGGCGGATTACTTCTCCAGCGCGAAAGCGGGGGCGACCGTGATCGTGCTCGATGGCGTGGCGGCGATTCCGGATGACATGGATTTCTCCAACACGGCCGCCGTGGAAACGCCGGACGATTCCGACTTCACCGCTTTGAGCGATCAACCCGCCGATTCGCAATGAACCGCCGTCGTTGGATCGCGCTGGTGTTGCCGTGCTTGATGGCGTTGCCGGTTTGCGCGCAGGAAGATCCGGGCAAGCAAGCGCTCGGGACCGTGAATGTGCGCGTTTACTACGCGACCAATGGCGATCCCGACGCGTCGAAGTCGAAAAAGCAGCTACCCGCCGCCGTGGTGAAGCGTTTGCGCAGCGAGTCGAAGCTGAAGTTCGCGAGCTATCGCGAGTTGGGAGCGGATACGCGTCCGCTTTTCCGCAGCTATGAAAACTGGGCTCAGCCGCTCGGCGCGTCGGATGAGGTGTTGGTGCGCTTCGAAGCGCAGACCCGCCCGACGGCGACTTCGGCGCGACTGGGCATCGAGTTGTGGTTGAGTCGGAAGAAAGTTCTCAAAACGGAGGCGACGGTCACCACCGAGAAACCGCTCTATGTGCTCGGGCCGAAATGGCGCGGCGGCCAGCTCATCGTCTCCGTGGGGCTTGCCCCGAAAGAAAAACGCGGCTCTTAATTTCCTATGCGATCCATTCTGCTCTGGGCGGTGCTTTCGACTTCGCTGTACGCCGGCGAACTTACGTTTCCGGAATCGACCAAAGAGGTGAACGTCGCGGTCGACGCGACGACCCTCGATGTCGATTTCCCGTTTTCCAACAAAACCGACAAGCCGGTCGTCATCTCCAAGGTGCAGGCGAGTTGTTCCTGCATGAGCGTGGGGGTGAAGGGGGGGAAACAGCGTTACGAACCGGGCGAATCGGGCGTGATCCGCGCGACTTTCGATATGAGGAATCAGACGGGTGAGGTCCAACGCCTCACGCACGTTTGGCTGCAAGGCGATTCGGAGGAAAAGCCATCGGTGAAGCTGGAGGTGAAGTTCCATATCCCGGAGCTGGTGAAGCCCGATCCGAAGACGTTGCGTTGGGAGGTGGGGGAGGCTCCGTCGCCTAAAACTATCCGCATCGAGATGAGCGGCGGTGAACCGATCCGCGTGAAAAACGTGATCGCGCCTCCGGCTAATTTTAAACACGAGCTGAAAACCATCGCCGATGGCAAGGAATACGAACTGGTGGTGACTCCCGGCGCGACGACGTCCCCGGCGATCGGCGTGTATCGTTTGGAAACCGACTGCAAGGTGGAGACCCAGCGCGTGAAGCAGGTGTTCGCCGCGATCATGAAGCCGTCGAAACCCGCGCCGCCGAAACCATGAACCTGGCGGTCCAAACGGCCGTTATCGCGGGTGCCGCGTTGGTGGCATCGGCGGTGACGTTCAAAATCGCCGGGCCACCGGAACGGAGTGTGGTTTGCCGGCAGGAGGCGTTGAAGCCGGGCGAAATTTGCTTGGAGGAGGTCACCCGGCGCTGGGAGGGCAAAGTCCTATGGATCGACGCCCGGCAGCGGGTCGACTGGGAGAAAAACGGAGTGCCGGGATCCCTTTTGTGGAATCTCACGGAAGATCAACAGGCGTTCGAAGCCGCCGCCATGGAGCGTTTGGTCGAAGGTCTGCCCGTGATCATTTATTGCGACAGCGCGAGTTGCGGCGTGAGCGCGCAAGTCGCCGCGAAAATCCGGGCGTTGGAAGTCGCCCCGGAAGTGCTCTCGCTGCACGGCGGCGCGGAGGCGCTGAAAGCGGCGGGGATGTTGCGATAATAAAAAGCCCGGCAAGAGCTTGCCGGGCTTTTTTGAGGATAAAGAAATGTTGGAACGATCTCAGTGAGTCATCGGGTTTTCGCCCGAGGCATCGCCGAGATGGGACAGTTCTTCTGGTAGGAACTTTTTGAAGCGCGTCTTATCGATCGCCTTCATGTAGGCTTCCTCGGGCGAAATGATGCCTTCGCGAAGCTTGCTCCAGATCGATTCGTCCATGAACTGCATGCCTTCCGCTTTACCGCCGGTGATGACGTCGAACAGCTTCTGGGTCGCGCCTTCGCGGATGATCGCGGACACGGCCGGGGTCGCGAACATGATCTCGTGAACCGCGGTTCGGCCGGGCTTGTCCACGCGCTTGCAAAGCAGCTGGGCGAGCACGCCGCGCAACGAGGCCGCGAGCATGGTCCGGACCTGCGATTGTTGATCGGCGGGGAAAACGTCGATGATACGGTCGACCGTTTTGCGCGCGTTGTTCGTGTGCAACGTGCCGAAGACGAGCAGACCGGTCTCCGCCGCGGTGAGGGCGAGCGAGATCGTTTCGAGGTCGCGCATCTCACCGACGAGCACGATATCGGCGTCTTCCCGCAAGGCGGCGCGCAGACCATCGGCGAACGAGGGCGTCTGGATCGGGACTTCGCGTTGGGTGATGATCGACTTCTTGTTGCGGTGCACGAACTCGATCGGTTCTTCGATCGTAATGATGTGCCGGTTGAAGTTCGTGTTGATGTAGTCGAGCAGCGCCGCGAGCGTCGTCGATTTGCCCGAGCCGGTCGGACCGGTCACGAGAATCAGACCGGATCGGATGTGGCCGAATTCTTTCACCACTTCCGGCACGTTGAGTTGCTCCAGCGAAGCGATCTCGGTGGGGATCAAACGGAATACCGCGGCAAGTCCGCGGTTCTGCTTCAGGTAGTTGCAGCGGAAGCGCGACTTTTCATCCATCTCGTAAGCGAAGTCGAGGTCGCCCGTTTCGAGGTAGTGGGCGAAGGCCTTCGGGTCGCAGATTTCGGCAAGCAGTTGCTTGAACGAGTCGCCCTGAAGAACGGGCTGATCAGGGATCGGAACGATGGCGCCGTGAATGCGAATTTTCGGCGGCTGGCCTTCGGAAAGGTGAAGGTCCGAGCCCTTGGATTCGATAAGATGACGGAAAAAGGCGTCGATTTGAGCCATGGGAAAAGCGGGATTTTAGCGGTCGAAAGAGGGCTCTTCAGGATTGGAAGAAAGAGCGCATCTGGGCTTTGTCTTCGGCGCGGAAAAGCGCGTCTTCGGCGGTGATGACGCCTTGGACGTAAAGTTTCCGCAGCGATTCGTCCATGGTGATCATGCCCACGTTCTTGCCGGTCTGCATGATGCCCGGCAGCATGAAGGTTTTGCCTTCGCGAATGCAGTTGGCGACGGCGGCGGTGTTGACGAGAAGTTCGAGCGCGAGCACGCGGCCTTGGCCGTCGGCGCGAGGTACGAGCTGTTGGGAAACGATGCCGCGCAGGGATTCCGAAACCATGATGCGGATCTGATCGCGCTGGTCGGTGGGGAACACGTCGAGCACGCGGTCGAGGGTTCGCGGCGCGTTGCCGGTGTGAAGCGTGCCGAGCACCAAGTGACCGGTTTCCGCCGCGGTCAGCGCGAGCTGGATGGTTTCAAGGTCGCGCATTTCCCCGACCATGATGACGTCCGGATCTTCGCGGAGAGCGCCGCGCAGAGCCTTCGCGAAGGAGTCCGTGTGGGCGTGGACCTCGCGTTGGTTGACGTGACAGCCTTGGGATTCGAAGACGTATTCGATGGGATCCTCGAGCGTCAGAATGTGATCCTCGCGGTCCTTGTTGATGAAGTCGATGAACGCGGCAAGGGTCGTCGATTTGCCCGAACCGACCGCGCCCGTGACGAGGATCAAGCCGTTTTGATAACGAGTGAGAGGAACGAGGTGGTCGAGCGGCAGGCCGATCTCCTGTAGCGTGCGGATCTTGGTGTTGATCACGCGGAAAACCATTTCGTAGCCGAGGCGTTGCTTGATGACGGAAGCGCGGTAACGCCCGTGATCGTTAAAGTAGGCGAAGTCGACGTCGCCTTTGTCCTGCAGGCGCTTCCATTCCTTTTCGCCGAGGAAACCACGGGCAAGACGCTCGGTGTCCTCCGAACTCAAAGGCGGGTGATCGTGCCAAATCGGACCGAGCTGCCCGAAGCGTCGCCATGCCGGCGGATAGTCGACGGTAAGATGGATGTCGGAGCTGTCATATTCGCGCCCCAGCGAGAGATATTGGTCGACGTGGTCGAGGACCTGATGATCGGACATAATAAGGCAGGGGACTACGCAGCGTCAGAGGCGGGAAGAACAGAAAAAAAACTGGTTAAGCGTCGGGAGATCCGAAGTGTCGGCGGAAAAGCGTCGGCTGGAAACCGCCGGAAGACCTCCGCAGCTTTTTTGTTAGCCATGCTTTCACCAGCGGTTTGGCCATGGAAGTGGCCGCGGTCAGGGCGAGTCCGGTAAATCCCGCCCGCTTTTTCTTCGATTCTGCCGGTGTATCCGGGTGTTTGTGATGGCCCTTGGGCACGAAGAAGCTGGCGAGCAGCCCGGTCGCGAGCGAGCCGCCGAACCAGCCTAATGGATGGGCGCGCAGCGAGCCTTTGACGCGCGCGGGCACATCGATCTTATGGCGAAACGCGACGTAAGCCGTTTTCAACTCCCGGCGTGCGGCGCGACCGCGACGAATCAGAGCTTCGATTTCGGCGGATTGAGAGTTTTGAGCCATTCGCGATCGCGTTGGAATTCAGCTTTGGTGTGAGAAAAAGTCGGGGGAGCCGGGCGGCGCAGTTTCACGAAGGCCACCAGCGCCACAAGCAAGTGCAGCGCGGCGGCGGCGAGAGTAAGCCACGACCAAGCGACCCCCGTGGTTGTCGCCAGCAACCCGATTCCGCCCGCCAGCAGAAGCAGCCAGCCAAGCAGGGCGGCGATCCCGAGTGTCGCCCCAAAAATAATTTTGGACACGACACCTTTCGCCGCGGCGAGCGATTCGAGGCGAATCAACTCGGCGCGGGTGGTAAACAGTTCGCCCAAAGCGTCCCGCCAATCGACGGGAGAGGGGCCGGGATGGAGCTTCGGTTCCACGAGGATCAGCGGCGCACGATGAGTCCGATCAGGAAACCGATGCCAAGGGCGCTCAGAACGGTCTTGGTCGGATGCTGGCGGATGTAATCTTCGGCGGTGACGTGGAGTTCCTTGGCCTTGTCGCGGGTCTCATGCCATTGCTCGACGGCGGTTTCGCGCAGGTGCTGGGCTTTTTCCGTGGCGACGTTTTTGATTTGGGAGGCCTTTTCGGTGGCGCGTTCCTTAAGCGCGGCGGCTTGTTCGGCGGTGGCGCTGGCGAATTCGCGGGCCTTTTCAGTCGCGGCGGCGCGGAGATCCTGGGCGGCTTGGCCGACGGAAGACGCACGGGTGAAACCGGCTTCCGGATCGAGAGAGTTGGAGCTGGAATAAGCGTCGGACATGGCGTGACGTGGTTGATGAATGATGGAGGGATGCCGAGTGCATCCGAGGTTGATCTAGCCTTGCACCATCAAGCGTGTGGCGCAAGAAGCGACTTCATCAAAGGCAGGTCATGGCTCGGGAATCAGCCGGGCTTTCGGCGGATTGAGCAGCACGTCTTTTTGTTCGTCCGGCGGCGCGGTGAACATCGCGTTTTCCCATTCCGGATGCTTGAGCTCGCCCCGGCCGCGGAACTGGAACAACCCGTAGAACGGCCGCAGGGGCAGGGTGATGAGACCTAACAAGCCGCGGGCGTTCATCCGCATGGTCATGTCGAGCGTCTTCTTGGAAAGATCCACCTTCGCATCGCCGGTGAAAATCAGCGACGAAGTGCCGGTGCGGAAGTCGGTGGTGGAAAGTTCGCCATCCCGGATGGTGAAGGTGCAAAAAGCGTTTCGCGCTTGTTGGAAGCCCGCTTTGCGATCGCTGAGAATGCCCGCGAGCAAGGGCGAGAGAGGACCGAAGATCGGGACGGAAAACAGCTCGCCATTTTCCAAACCGACGAGGCCCCGGCCGTTCATCGTCGCCACCCGTCCGGGGTTCATGGTGAACTCGACCCGTCCTGTCAGATCACCGCCGCCTTTCGCGTCGAAATCGTAGAGCTTGCCGATTTCGTTGAACGACAGCTTCGTCCAGTGGAACTCGCCGCCGAGGGTCGAATCGTTTTTCCCATGAGTGTGGGCGATCTTCGCCTCGACCGGTCCGCCGAACGTGCGGAATTTCAGATTGTCCACGGTTACGCGGTCGTTCAGCACCCGCACATTGCCGGACGGAGAAAGCAGAGTTAGCGGACGATCGAGAAACATGTATTCGGCCGGATCGTCGGTGCGAAACGTCGCTTTCACGTCCGTTCGCCCGCGCGGCGTGACATCGATCAGGCCGCTGACTTGCAGAGCGGGGGGGGTGTGAAAACGATAGGTCTCCAGGTTGTCGGCGATTTTCGGGGCGAACATCCGCAGGATCGGAGCCGGCCAGAAATTGCCATCCACGCCCTCGATCACGACCGCCTTGGCAAGGCAATCGTAGCGCACGAGCTTCACCTTGACGTCGCCCGTTTTCACGCCCCGGAAGGCGTGGGAGAGGCCATAGTCCCGGTAGTCGAATTCGGCGGTGCCATTTAGGAAGTCGAGCGCCTTATGGCTGAGGTCGAGACCCGTTTGCGCCCAATTGAAAGGCGTGCCGCGGTACGCCGCGTGCGTCATCCGGGCATGGCCGGTGAGGCGCCAATCGTCCGTATTCGCGAAATCGATGCTGCCCCCGATGGTCACGTCGACGGCCGTGCGCTCGGTTTCTTTGAAATCGTTTAGCACGTTGCCGAAAGTCGACCCCTTGAAAAACGGCCGGCAGCTCGCCAGCGGCAGGGTCGATTCCAGCGAGAGGCGCAACACGCGGTCGCGCCACATCGCCTTGCCCCGCGCGGCCGTGTTTTTCTGCCTCACCTCGATGTCGCGCAGGTAAAGCGATTGGTCCCGCCAAGCGAACGATGTGGAGATCGAGTCGAAAGGGACGTCTTTGATTTTCACCGACTTGCACGAAGCGTCGCCGGTGAGCGCGATTTCCGCCGGCTTGCCTTCGGGGAGGCGGAAGGTTCCCGTGACCTCCAGCCGCTGTTCCCCTCCCAGCGTGATCGTTTTCAACTTGGGTGCGTTGAACCAAGCGTGCAGCAATCCGGGCAACTCGAGCGAGGAGGTGGCGTCGAAGCGACCTTCGCGGCCCCGGAGGTCATAGTCGCCCCGACCCTCCAAAGCACCGCTCGCGTCTTTGGCTTTGAACGAGTTGACCGTGAGCAAGGAGCCCGCGAGTTCGGCTTCGGCGGCGACCGACTCCAGCGCGCGCTCGTCCTTGGCGAGTTTACGGGCGGAAAATCGAAGCTGAGCCCGCAGAGTCGACCGGTCCACCAAGTCGCCATCGAGCGAAATGCTTAGCTTCGGGCGATTCGTTTGATCGAAACTCCACTGGGCGAGTTCGTTCAGTCCACGACGGATCAGATCCATCCGCGTTTTGCGGTTGGGGTCTTCCGTCTTTGCCGACCCGAGCATCGGCCGGTAGCCGAGCAGATGAGCGCGCAGGTCGATGTCGATGCCCTGAATACGACCCCGGGCATCGCGGATTTCCAACAAGCGCCCGCCCGGCATGGCGATCGTCGCGTTGACGTCGGTCGCTTGAAGGACCGGCGAAAAGGGATCGGCCGGATCCATTGGCAATTCGAGCTGGCCGTCGACGAGTTCCAGCTTCTTCAGCTTGATGTCGCCTTGGGCTAGCTGGATGAGCTTGGTGTTGTCGAAATCGAGCACTACGCGCTCCAGGCGGGAAACAACCTGGCTGCGGGTTTCGTCGGAAAACACCCGGATTTCCTTCGCCGTCACGCCACGCAACGGCTGGTAACTGAGGCTTTCCACACTGACGTAGAAGCCCTGTTTTTCGATCTCCCGTTCGATTTTCGCCCGCCACGTGTCGGGCAGGCCGATGTGGTTCGCCCACCAGATGAAGCCGATCGCCGCGATCACCGTCGCCGCCACCAGCAGCGCGAGGGCGGTGCGGAGATTGCGAAAGAAGTGCAGGCGGGTCATCGGACGAAAGGGATCAACGCTGGTTCCGTCGATTTTTCAATCGCGGAAGGTTTCAGGGTTCAGGGAAGAGGTCCAAGCTTTTCACACGGTCATAGACGACTCGCCCGGGTGCAAAGATCGTTCTCCAAGGCTCAAATTAAATTTGCCCTTTTAGGCTGCCGCTTGATGCGCTTTGAACGACATCCGAATCAGCATCTGAACATGACCGAAACCCAGTCCCGAGCAGCGATGGCATTTTACTTAAATAATGCTTATCCGAATCAAGGGCTTCAGCAGTCGCTGTTCGAGGCATTCGCTTCTGATTTTCATGGTGAGCCGGAATTGGCGCTACGCTTTCTTTCGGAAGCGGCTGATTTGCAAAGTGGCGACGATTTAGAGTCGATGTTGGCTATTTGCAGTCATTTCGGTGCTTTTACCTCAAGTGCGGTTCCTTTGCTCTGCCGTCTGTTGCTGGCTGGTTTTCACACCCGACACGAGGATATTGCCCGTTATCTGCAGGATCTGCGTGATATTCGAAGCATTCAATCGCTCTACGATGCGTGTTTTCTAACCCTTCCTTATTTTTATGACGACGGCGACGCTCTCGCTCGCAAATGCACTTGGGCGCTGCACGACATCGGCACCCCAGAGGCATACGCTGCTTTGAGAAAGCTGACCCGTCATCCAAGGCCGCCGGTAGTCGAGTTTGCATTGAAGCGCCTACCGAAAAATTCGCCATTTGAATGAAGGCGCTTGGCGGAGACCCAAATCGAAGTCTTCCGGGTCTTTGAAACTTGGAACCCGGCGTCAGGTGTCTACGGTCCGCGTCGCGATGCGTCTGGCGGTTTTGGGCAGTGGAAGTTCGGGAAACTCGGCGGTGGTCGAGATCGGAGGTGTGCGCTTGTTGGTCGACGCCGGACTCAGCGCGAAGCAACTCACCGATCGGGCGAAAGGGCTCGGAATCGATCTGAAAAGCATCGACGGCATCCTTCTGACCCACGAGCACGGCGACCACATTCGCGGGCTGCGGGTTTTGCTGAAACAGGCGCCCGTGCCGGTGTACGCCACCGCCGCCACCGCGCACGTCGTCCGGGAAACGGGCATCGCAAACGCGACGTGGAAAATTTTCGAGGCCGGCCAAACGTTCCGCATCGGCGAGGTCGAAATCGAGCCGTTCGCCATCCAGCACGACGCGGTCGATCCGGTCGGCTTCGTGATGGCTCATTCGACTTACCGGCTTGGTTTGCTCAGCGACGCGGGATTCGTCACGCGCGGGATGGTCGAGCGATTGCGCGGCGTGCACGGATTGTTCGTCGAAGCGAATTACGACGACGCCTTGTTGGAGGCCGATACCAAACGGCCGTGGTCCACCAAGCAACGGATCAGCTCGCGCCACGGTCACCTTTCCAATGCGCAGGCCGCCGAATTGGTCGCGGAACTGGCGCATCCCGGACTCCGGCGGGTGGTGCTCGGGCACCTCAGTCGGGATTGCAACGCGCCGGATGTGGCGACGGGGATCCTGCGCAGGCGGTTGGACACCGATGGGCATACGCACGTCGAAGTCCATTGCGCCTGCTCGGACGTTTCGCCTTGGTGGTCGTGGGCGTAGCGTAAACATTCTTGTTTGCGAATGCGCGACGTCGATTCGACGAAAGAGACTCTAGCGGCCTATCGACTCCATCGCAGACACAAGCAGGAATGCTTGTGCTACTACGGCATTTCCACCTGCAACGCGACGGTTTGCCCGTTCGCCTTGAGCGGCGCGGCTCCACGCGGAAGCAGGAAATAGTCTCCTTTAACGAAGGTCCGGCCGTCGGCGCTGGTGAGTTCGCCTTCAACGACGCCGACGATCGTGAAACGGTTCACGTCCGGATTGGCGAGCGATTCGCCCGCGGCCAAAGTGCGGCGATTGGTTTTAAAATACGCGCATTCGGCGAGCACGTCGCCGTTGGGCGTGTCCATACCCGGCTCGAAGTCGGCGAAGTCGATGCTCGCCAGCGATTGCTCGACATGGAGTTGGCGCGGTTTGCCGTCCAGGCCCACGCGGTTCCAGTCGAACACCCGGTAGGTCGTATCCGAGTTCTGTTGGATTTCGTGAATCAGCAATCCCGCGCCGATCGCGTGGAGGCGGCCGGAGGGGATGAAGATCGATTCGCCCGCCTTGGGGGAAACCGCGTGAACGGCTTGCTCGACCGTACCTTCCGCGATCGCTTTTTCGAAATCCTGCCGCGTGACGCCGTTCTTGAGGCCGATGTAAAGTTTCGCGTCCGGATCGGCATCAGCGATCACCCACATCTCGGTCTTCGGTTCGCCGCCGAGTTCATCCGCCTTGTTCACCGGAGGATGGACTTGGATCGAAAGGTCGTCGCGTGCGTCGAGGATCTTGATTAGGATCGGGAACCGTTCGGATTTGGGCAAGCCCTCGCCGAAGATTTCCTCGCGATGATGGCTCCAAAGTTCGTGCAGCGATTTGCCGGCGAAGGGGCCTTCCTTCACGACCGATTGCTCCGGATCGCGGTCGACGATTTCCCACGACTCGCCGATGGGCGTGGTCGAGTCCGGCAAGGTCCGGCCGTAGACGCGTTCCAGTTCGCGACCGCCCCAGACGCGGTCCATGTAGAGGGGAGTGAAGGTGATGGGCGACACGGCGGACAGCCTGCGATTTCTTCCGCTCGATGGGAAGCTGGGATCCGGTCTTCTCTGTTAATCCCTTGGAGTGCTGCGATTCATCCTGCCCGTTACCCACAAATGAGAGGTAAGGTGAACGTCTGAATGCCGAAGGCATTGCAGCTTAGGTAGCCGGTGATTGAGCGAAGCGACATCACCGGAAAATCGGCCGGGATGTTCGCACCCCGTGAGCGGGTGCCAGACCGGCTGCGACGCCCTTCGGGGTCGAATTCATTGGGGCGCTTCACCCGGTGATGTCGTCGCTGCGCTCCTCAATCACCGGCTACCTCTGCTGTCATCCCTTCGGAATGAAAATCTCATTTCGGCGTTTTCCCAACTTTGGAAAATGTGGGTAACGGGCAGGATGAATCGCAGCACTCCAAAACGGCGCGAATCCGAGCCTTCGAAATTCGTTATCTCGGCCCACCCAGATGCTGGACGAAAAACTCCGCCCGGCGGCGTTGCGCGTAGCGGTGTTCGCCGGAGCCATGTTCTCCGCCGGTGACGGGCAGGAACTCGAAATCCTTGTCGGCTTTGATCAGGGCGTTGATGACCTGATAGGTCGACGATGGGTCGACGTTGGTGTCGATTTCCCCGACGGTCAGAAGCAGCGCACCCTTGAGATTCTTCGCGTGGGTGACGTTGGAGTTGTCGGCGTATTCCGGGCCGACGGGCCAGTCCATCCACTGTTCGTTCCACCAGATCTTGTCCATGCGGTTGTCGTGGCAGCCGCAATCCGCCACGGCGGCTTTATAGAAATCGCCTTGGAAGAGAAGGGCACCGAGGGCGTTTTGCCCGCCGGCCGATCCGCCAAAAATGCCCACGCGACTGAGATCCATCTGCGGCCATTTTTTCGCCGCCGCCTTCATCCAGCCGATGCGATCGGGAAAACCGGCGTCCTTCAGGTTCTTGTAGCAGAAGTGATGGAACTCCTTGCTGCGATTGGCGGTGCCCTTGCCATCGATTTGCACGACGATGAAGCCATGGGCGGCGATCTCATGGTGGTAACGCAACCACGGACGCCACGCCTTCGGAACGAACGAGTCCTGCGGGCCGGCGTAGATGTATTCGATGACCGGATATTTTTTCGACGGATCGAAGTCCGGCGGCAAGCAAACGATGCCGTGGATGTCGAACTTTCCATCGCGGTCCTTCGAAACGAACGGCTCGGGCAAATGCCAGCCGGTCGCCCGGAGTTTCGAGTCATTGGCTTCGGCGAGTTTGGCGACGAGTTTGCCGTCGTCCCAGCGTCGCAGTTCGGTGACCGGCGCGTGGTTCACGCGCGACCAACGGCAGGTGTAGTATTTCCCGCCGGGCGAACGCTCGAAGCGGTCGTGGGTGCCGTCGCCATCGGTAAGGCGGACGAATTTGCCAGTATCGAGAGACACACGGGCGTAGTGGATGAAATAGGGATCCTGCCCGCGATAGCCCGAGATTTGCAACAGGACCTCGCGCTTGTCTTCGTCGACGTTCACCACTTCGCGAACGATCCATTCGCCCTTGGTGAGCTGGCGTTTGGTCGAGCCATCGCGACCGTTCAGCAGATACAAATGCTTCCAGCCGTCGCGCTCCGACATCCATAGGATTTCCTCGCCGTCGTTCAGGTCGTAGCGGAACCCGTTGCCGGAAACGAATACGAAGGTGTCGCTTTCCTCGCGGACGAGCACCCGTTGCTCGCGTTTGCCCGTGTCGATTTCGATGACGTTGTATTTGCCGTAGCCGCGCTCGACGAATTCAAAGGTGAGCCGCTTGGAATCGGAGCGCCAAACGAGGTGGTCGCACTCGAACGGGTTCTCGATCAGTTTCGGATCGGTGGCGATGGGTTGCTCCGTTTCGGTGAAAAAGACCCAGGGCGCACGCGTGTCGATCTTGTCGCCCGGTTTCGGATAGGGCCGGGTGAAATGCTTCGGCTGAAGTTGGTCCTTCGGCGATGACTCCACGTAATGGACTTCGCGGTCCTCGACGTCGTTCACTTTCCAAATGGCGAAACGCGAGGAATCTGGTGCCCACACCGGTTCGCCGTCGAATTTTCCTTCGGCGTCGTCATGGCCAAGATCGCGTTGCTGGCCGGTTTGCAGGTCTTTCAACACGACCTTGCCGTCGGCGAGAGCCACTTCCCAATGCTGATCGGGCGATCTCCAGGACGCCTTGCTCGCGGGCGAATGGGAAAAGCGATCGAATGGAGTTTTGGGAACGAACTGCGTGGCAGGTGCGGCCGGGACTGCGGGAGGTTGTTTGGCTTCGATGAGTTTGGAACCCTCCGCCTTTCGCCAGCCGGTGTCCGTGTGCAAATAAACGCCGCCTTCCGTCGCCGCCCGGAATTCCTTGAACGCGGGCGAACCCTCGACGGCGGGCTTGGCCACCCCGCTGACGGGATCGATTTTCATCAGCCGCTTGCCATCCGGAGTATCGAGCGAGAACAGCAGAACCGAGTCGTCGGCCGCCCAGGCGAGCTGGACTTTCTCGTTGAGAACGGGCGTGTTGGCGACTTTCGACCACTTCTCGCTCAACCGGTTATAGGGCTCGATGCCTCCGTGCTCCGCGCGGGCGGTGGCGATCGAGAGCAAGAGGGGAAGCAGGAAACGGCGGCTCATAGGCGGGGCAATAACGGCACCAAACGACCGCTTTTGTTCGGATTTCTCCACCGAATTTCGATTTGTGGCCGAATGGGAATCGCGCGCTCGATTTCGCGCATATCCTTAAGTTTACCGAATAGTTCACCCCCGGAAAACAACCTTGCGAGGGCGGGCGGACGGGGGAATGCTCTCGCGACTCGAAGGATGGCCCGGAACGACAACAAAAAGCGGGGCGAGGAGCCCGAACCGTCGAAGTGGTCGAACGAGATCACCGGCATCGTGTTGATCGCGATCGGATTACTCTGCGCGTTGTCGCTGGTGTCGTATTCCCCGGCCGACCTGCCGCGTGCCGGGCTTTTGGAACCGTTCGCCGATAAAACCGGGGCGAAGGGTGAAAACCTGATCGGCAGCGCAGGCGGCTTGCTGGCATTTCTTCAAATCCTGCTCTTCGGCGCGGCGGCGTGGCTGGTACCTGCGGGTTTGCTTTGGTTCGGCGTGGTGAAGCTCGTTTTCGACCGCCACCTTTGGCCGCGCAAATTACTGGGGTTCCTCTGCTTGCTGTTGTCTGGCGCGGTCTGGTTGCACGCGGCGGATTGGTTTTTCAAGGATTGGGCCGCGCGCTGCCAGATCACCGGGCCGAACAACGAAGGCTGGCCGGGCGGTGCGATCGGCTATGCGTTGGGCGAATTCGTCTTTTTGCCTGTCGTCAGCCGGACCGGCACGCTGCTCATCATCGGCACGGCTTATTTGGTCGCGCTGATTCTTTTCACCGGTCAGCCGCCGGTGAAATTCTGCAAGGCCTGCTATCGACTGGGTCGTTTGAAATTCGCCGAGTGGCGGGCGAAACGTGCCGCTGCGGGGCAGGTCGCCGCGCGACAGGCGGAACTCGACGCCGAGCGCGATCGCCAGCGCGAGCAACGTCGCAAGGAACGCGAGGCGGTCAAAACCGCCGCGGCGGAAGCGAAGGCCGCCGCCGGGCCCGAAGATCCGCAGACGATGCTGCCGCTGCGCGAAACGCCGGCGCCGCAGATCATCGACGCCTCCCAGCGTCGCGCGCTCGAAGCGCCGCTTGGAGCCAAACCCTTCGAACGGAAGTCCGGTCACCAATCGCTCGCCACCACCGGATTCGAGAACTACGAATTACCCGGCTTCGATCTGCTCGACATCACCGAGCCGGAGGAAACGCACGAGGAAACCAATCGCGACGAATTGCTCGCGAACCAGCGCGTGATCGTCGAGACGCTGAAGGCCTTCGGCATCGACGTGACGCCGGGCGACATCACCCGCGGGCCGACGATCACTCGCTACGAGATTTACCCGAGCACCGGCTTGCGCGTTTCCCGCATCGCCCAGCTCGAAGCCGACCTCGCCCGCGCGACCAAGGCGGAGCGGATCAACATTCTCGCGCCGATTCCGGGCAAGGACACCGTCGGCATCGAAATCGCCAACTCGCAGAAGATCGCCGTGCCGCTGCATGAGTTGCTCGGCGATCCCGAGTTCCGCTCGGCGAAAAAGAAAATCCCGCTCGCGTTGGGCAAAGACGTTTACGGCAAGACCGTCATCGGCGACCTCGCCGCGATGCCTCACTTGCTCGTGGCCGGCGCGACCGGTTCGGGCAAGTCGGTCTGCATCAATTCGATCATCGCTTCGATGCTCTTCAAGTTCGGACCGGACGAACTGCGCTTCATCATGGTCGACCCGAAGGTCGTCGAGATGCAGATGTACAACAAGCTGCCGCACCTCGTCGTGCCGGTGGTGACCGATCCGAAGAAAGTCGTCGCCGCCCTGAAGTGGGTGGTGAACGAAATGGAGAAGCGTTACCGCATTTTCGCGAAGGTGGGCGTTCGGAATTTCGACGGCTATAACCAGCGGGTTCGCCCGGAAAAACCGGCGACTGAACCCGAGCCGGAAGTCGAAGAGGAGGAAGAAGTCGATCTGGAGGCCATCGAATCCATCGCCGCCGCGCTCGAATCCGGCGAACTCGGCCCTGAAGCCGATGAAGACGAGTTGATTCCCGACGAAGAGGAAATGCCGGATCGTTTCCCCTATATCGTCGTGCTGATCGACGAGCTTGCCGACCTCATGCAGACGGCCCCGGCCGATGTGGAAATGTGCATCGCGCGTATCGCCCAGAAAGCGCGCGCCGCGGGCATCCACCTCATCATCGCCACGCAAACGCCGCGCGCCGACGTGGTCACCGGCATCATCAAGGCGAACATCCCGTGCCGCATCGCCTTCCAGGTTTCCTCGCAGCTCGATTCACGCGTCATCCTCGACACCAAGGGCGCCGACAAACTCGTGGGCAAAGGCGACATGCTCTACCTGCCGCCGGGTTCGGCGAAACTCGAGCGCGCGCAAGGGGCGTTCGTCTCCGACCATGAGGTCGAGCGTCTGGTCGATCACTGCGCGGCCCAGGCGTCGCCGAACTTCGCGACCGACATCCAGGCGTCGATCGACAACGCCGGCGACGACGACGCGGAGGAAGTTTCCGACGCCGACGAGGAACTCATCATCCGCTGCATCGAAGTGGCGAGACAGGAACAAAAGTGCAGCACCTCGTTGCTTCAACGTCGCCTTCGTCTCGGCTACACCCGTGCCGCGCGCATGGTGGATATACTCGAACAACGCGGCATCGTCGGCCCTGGCGATGGCGCGAAAGCCCGCGAGGTTTACGTGAAGTAGGGAGTGCCGCGTAGGAGTGCCGCTTTCCAAGCGGCATGCCAGGGGCTGGCACGGCTCCGCCCGCCATCTGGTTGGAACCACCCTGTATGGAGGTATACGCAGGGGCCGTAGCGAATCACTCCTCGTGGGCCGATTAGCTTTATTTCGGCAGCTTCACGGACTTCAGGCTCTTCCGAAGCGCTGCCTCGTACTTGGGAAAATCTGCTTTCGTCGAATTGAAATTGAAAACCAGCATTTTACCCTCAAAGCCCGTCATCAGGAGGATGTTGTAAATATCGGTGTCGATGGCGCTCGAGGTTAGCTCCATCAACAGCCACTTCTGCCCGGAATGTTCGATGATCTCGTTCTTCTTCCAAGCGATGCCCGGGATTATGCGCTCAAAAAGCTTCGTGAATGACTTCTGCACTTCGGGAAGTGCTTCCTGCGGGATGTTGGTCGGCTTCAGGTCGTATGCCACCGTGGTTGATCCACTCGGGGTTCCGACTGCGTAGGCTGGGGCTCGATTCGTCGGCCACTTGGTGGCGATGATCTCCTTGCTCAATGGCTTGAAGTCCTCAGGAGCTTCGAATGTGACTTCGGTGTCTGCGACCTTGATTGGCTCGGCGAACAGAGTGGGCGACAACGCGAATAGCGCGGCGATCAGGAGTGGCATCCTCATAAGATTAGAGCGAACGTCCCAAGCGCTGGCACCGCTACTGGCGGGAGCCGACGTGGAAACGGGGGTGACGGTTGAAATCAAGTGGGTTCATCGCTGACATTGGGGCTAGTAGCGGTTGCTCCAGCCGCGGCTTGTTCTGCCTCTTTGTCTCTTCTTGGTAACCCGGCTATGTAGCTCTCGATTCCTCCACGGTAGATTGCCTTCACGAGGAATAATTCTCCGATGAAGAACCCAAGTATTGCACCGAGCGTTCCATTACTATCGCAGACGTGGAAAAAACCATCGATCAGGGAAAGTCCAACGATAAGACCAATCATCGTCACCAGCGCAATCCAAAACGAGAGGTGGTGAAATGAATCCATTACAGCTCTGCTAGCAGCTTTGCATCTTACGGATTTGGGGATGTGGGTGTAGTCTGGATGGCATACGAATGAATACTTCACGTCACCGATGAACGCTCCGACCCACCAAGAGCCGTGCTTCTCAATCAGCGAGTTCCAGAAGGTCTTCATTTCTTGGTAGAACAGTGTTATTGAGCGACCGGTCGGGTTTGGAGGGTGTTATCCGACCGGTCGGTGATCCCCTGCAAACCCCGACCCGGAAGCGCGGATTCCGGCATCGCTCGTTCATGTGTCGCTGTTAGCGGACTCATGTGGACGGGCCAAGCTGGAATGAAGAGACGGGCGATTTCCGATTCAGCTGCGCCGCCGTAGGCCGCCCATTGCCCACCTCCTGATGCGCGCTCCGGCCGGGAAAACGAACGACGGCGCGCGAGGTCGAGGGGGAAGGAAGATTCGTGGCGGCGGTTTTCAACCGCCAAGCCTCAGGACTTATTTGAAGAGGCATGGCGGATGGAATCCGCCGCCACGGTTTGAGCGACACGGATCGGAGTGCCGCTTTCGAAAGCGGCATGGGCAGGCACGGCGTTTTTGATAACGCCGGTCCGGATAAGGCGGCAGCATGCCGCCCGCCCTCGTCATGCCGCTTGGAAAGCGGCACTCCGGTGAGGTATAGTGCCCGATCATGAATGCGGGCCGGGTCCAGTCGCCCGCGGAAGCGCTCCGCGAGTTGGGCAAGCATGTCCTGCTGGACGGCTTTGGCATTGTCCTGGATCTGGAAAAAAGCCACGGAAGCCGGATCAGGGATGCGGCGAGCGGGCGGATGTTGTTGGATCTGTACGGTTGCTTCGGTTCGATGCCGGTTGGGTTCAATCACCCGTGGTTCGACCGACCTGAAGTGCGCGAGGAACTGTTGGCCGCCGCCAAAACCAAGATGGCGAATTCCGACGTGGGCACGAGGCAGTTCGCGGAGTTCGTGGCGACGTTCCACCGCGTCGCGGGTCTGCCTCCGCTGGAACGCTATTTTTTCATCGAGGGCGGAACCCTGGCGGTGGAGAACGCGTTGAAGGCGGCGATGGATTGGAAGGTGCGGAAAAATCTCGCCGCCGGCCGTCAGGGACGCGGCACCGACATCGTCCACTTCGAACGCGCGTTTCATGGCCGCAGCGGTTATGCGCTGAGCCTGACGAACACCGATCCGGTGAAAACGGCGTTGTTCCCCAAGTTCGATTGGCCGCGTTTGCCTGCGCCCGTGCTCGATTTCTCGTTGGGCGAAATCGCGCGTGAACGCGATGCGGAGACGCGCGAGCGGGAATGCGAACGGAAGCTGCGCGGGCTATTGGAATCGCGGAGTGACGACGTCGCGGCGGTCCTCATCGAACCGATTCAGGGCGAAGGCGGCGACCGGCATTTTCGTGGCGAGTGGCTGCGGACGCTGCGGCGCTTGTGCGATGAATTCGAAGTGCTGCTGATTTTCGACGAGGTCCAAACCGGCGGTGGCACGACCGGGCGGATGTGGTGTTGTGAGCATTTCAGCGTGGTGCCGGATCTGTTGGCGTTCGGGAAAAAGGCACAGGCTTGCGGAGTGATGGCCGGACCGCGCCTCGACGAAATCGATGACAACGTGTTCCGGCTGTCCGGCCGGATCAATTCGACCTGGGGCGGAAACTTGGTCGACATGGTTCGCGCGACCCAATGCCTCCAGATCATCGAGAGCGAAGACTTGTTGGAAAACGCGGCGCGGGTTGGAGCGAAGTTGCTGAACGCGCTCCGTGAACTCGCGCGAAGCGAACTGCTGATCGGTGCGCCACGCGGTCGAGGGCTGATGATCGGCTTCGATTTGCCGACGCGTGAGCTGCGCGATGAATTCCATCGTGGCTTGTTCGAACAAGGCGTGCTCGCGTTACGCGGCGGGGAACGGACGATTCGGTTTCGGCCCGCACTCGATTTTCCGGAAACGGCGGTCGACGAGGTGACGGAGATGCTCGCCCGTCAGTGTCGGTGGATGGCTCAAAAAACAACGATCTGAAACGATGCAGGCGATCCTCTCCAAACTCGGACTCGCAGCCGTCCACGCGGGAGTGTTCGACGGTGAATGGAGCGGCAGCGGACCGGTGACGGATTCGGTTTCGCCGGTCGATGGATCGTTGCTTGCCCGTGTGCGGGAGGCGGATGCCACCGATGCGGAAACGGTAATCAGCCGGGCGCACGAGGCGTTTCTCGCATGGCGCGAGACGCCGGCGCCGGTGCGGGGTGAGACGATCCGCCGGTTCGGCGATGCCTTGCGCGTCGCGAAACCGGAATTGGCGGAATTAATCACCTGGGAAATGGGCAAGATTCTCGCTGAAGCGGAAGGCGAGGTGCAGGAGATGATCGACATCTGCGACTTCGCGCTCGGACTTTCACGCCAGCTTCACGGCCGGACGATCGTGTCCGAGCGACCGCGACACCGGCTGATGGAACAGTGGCATCCGCTCGGCGTGGTCGGTGTGATCACGGCGTTCAATTTTCCGGTCGCCGTGTGGTCGTGGAACAGCGTGCTGGCCGCGGCCTGTGGCGACGCGGTGGTGTGGAAACCGTCGCACCAGACGCCGCTTTGCGCGATCGCGGCCACGCGCATCGCCGAGCGGGTTTGCCGGGAAACCGGGGCGAATCCGGCGATTTTCTCGCTCGTCTGCGGAGCGTCGGCAACGGCGGGCGAAGCTCTGGCGAGTGACCGTCGCGTGCCACTGGTATCGGCCACGGGTTCCTGCGCGATGGGGCGTCGCGTCGGGCAAGCGGTGCATGCCCGGCTTGGCCGGACTTTGCTCGAACTCGGGGGCAATAACGCGGTGATCGTCGCGCCGAGCGCCGATCTGGAACTCGCCTTGCGGGCGATTTTCTTCGGAGCGATCGGCACGGCGGGCCAGCGCTGCACCTCGACCCGGCGCGTCTTCGCCCACGAAGCGGTGGCGGATGCTTTGGAGTCGCGCTTGCGGCAGGCGTTCGCCTCGGTGCGCATCGGTCATCCGATGGACCGCGGAACCGTGATGGGCCCGTTGGTGCGCCGGGGTGCGGTAGAGGATTTGTTGGTCGCGAAGGAACGCCTGATCGGGGAAGGCGGCGAAATTCTCTATGGCGGGGAACCTTTGCCCAGACTCGGCGAATGCTATGTCACGCCCTGCCTCGCGCGCTCGCGACCGGACCTGCCGCTGGTGCGGGAGGAAGTCTTCGCGCCGTTGCTGCATTTCATGCGCTATCGCGATTTCGACGAAGTCCTGAAGTGGCACAACGCGGTGCCGCAGGGCTTGAGTTCGGCGATTTTCACCCGCGACCTGATCGAGGCCGAACGATTCCTTGGCGTATCCGGCAGCGATTGCGGACTGGCCAATGTCAACGCCGGTACCAGCGGGGCGGAAATCGGTGGGGCGTTCGGCGGTGAGAAGGACACCGGCGGCGGTCGCGAGAGCGGCAGCGACGCCTGGAAAAATTACATGCGGCGCCAGACCAGCGCCATCAACCACGGCGATGATTTGCCTTTATCGCAGGGCATCCAATTCGGAGATCCACCATGAACGCGGAACAACGATTCGATTGGCCGGTGTGTCAGGAAGCGGAGGATTACCTGCTCGCGAAGATCGACGCGTTTCTCGAACGTCATGCCTTCGCCCGTGAACTGGCACGACGGATGGCCGACGAGACCGGGACGCTGTTGCTCGATTGGGTCGACTCGCTCGTCCTCGATGCGACGGCGGCGACGGAGTTGCGGTTGCTCGGTTTCGTGCCGGATCTGACGGCGGAAACACCGGCCGGGCGGGAGGCGTGGCATCATCCCGAAGCGATGTTGCCGCGAGTGCTGTTGGAAGACGGCCACGGCCCGCGTTCGAACGAACTGGCGATTCATGTCGAATCTCTCGCCGACTTCATGGGCGTGCATGGCGTTACGGCCGAAGTGGAAGGCGAACCCTTGAGCCGGTTCCGTCGCGTGTTGGTCGCGGAGGAGGACGGCGCTCGTTTCCACGTGACCGAACGCCGCGGCTACCGTGGTTTCGTGCCGGAGTCGCGTTCCCATCCCGAGGAGACGCTCAAGCTGTTGATCGCCGCCGAACGTTGGGAAACGCGACGCCGGGAGTTCGACGAGCCCGCGGAGGGATTCGACCACGCGGAGAAGCTGCTGGAACGGCTCATCGGGGAGATCGGCCGCGATCTGACGTGTCACGTCGTATTCGCGGGCGAACGGAAATACTGGCAACGCCGTAACCGCGCGGCGCGAGTTCAGAAGATGCGGCAGGACGCGCTCGGATTGGGTTGGGCGAATCACGACCACCACACTCTCCGTAGTTCGCGCGAATCTTTCGTGCGCCTGATGAAGGTGATGGAGATGCTCGGGTTCGAGCGACGCGAGCGCTACTACGCGGGCGAACAGGCGGGCTGGGGCGCGCAAATCCTGGAGCAACCGGTGGAGGGGATCGTCGTGTTTTGCGATGTCGACTTGTTGCCGGATGAAACCGAGATCGATTTCTCCCGACAACCGCTGCCGCATTCGCCCAAGCTCGGCACGGTCGGGTTGTGGACCGGGCTGCATGGCGAAAGCTTTCTCGAAGCGGGCATGCATCATCTCGAATGTCGCTTCGATCACGCGTTGCTGCGCGAGCAACTCGCGGGCGAAGGGATCGGCACGATGAAGCCGTTTTCCGATCTGCCGTTTCTCAAGCAGGCCTTCACCGAAGGCGAACGCTGGAGAGTGCGACCCGAACGCGCCCGGCGCTTGTTGGAGGATGGGTCCATCGACGCCGCGCAATACGAGACCTTCCTGCGAGACGGGGCGATTGGCAGTCACCTCGAAAACCTTCAACGCAAAGGCGGCTTCAAGGGCTTCAATCAGAAGTCGGTCAGCGCGATCATCGCCGCGACCGATCCGCGGTTGCAGTAGCGGACCGTGGCGGCGGATTCCATCCGCCCGGTCTCTGGGGTTGTTTGAAGAGGAAGAGGCATGGCGGATGGAATCCGCCGCCACGATTTCAAACCGGCCCTTTTCCTTTGTCGCGGAACGGGGCGAACAGGTCCATCGGGATGGGCAGGAAGGTGGTGGTGTTGTGTTCGCTGGAGATTTCCCGCATCGTTTGCAAGAAGCGCAACTGGAGGGCGATCGGCTGGACGGCGATGATGGCGGCGGCTTGCGAGAGTTTCTCGGCGGCTTGGAATTCGCCTTCGGCGTTGATGATCTTGGCGCGGCGTTCGCGTTCGCTTTCGGCCTGCTTGGCCATGGCGCGCTTCATGCCTTCGGGCAGCACGACGTCGCGGACTTCGACGGCGGAGACTTTGACGCCCCACGGATCGGTCTGGCGATCAATGAGGGTTTGGAGCGCGGCGTTGATCTTTTCCCGGTTCGAAAGCAGCTCGTCGAGTTCCTCCTGGCCGAGCACGCTGCGCAGGGTGGTCTGCGCGATGAGCGAGGTGGCTTTCAGGAAGTTTTCTACTTTTACGACGGAAGCGCACGGGTCGATGACGCGGAAGTAGACCACGGCGTCGACGGTGACGGGCACGTTGTCGCGGGTCATGATTTCCTGCTTCGGCACGTCGATGGTCACGATGCGCAGGTCCATGCGCACCATGCGGTCGACGATGGGAATGAGCAGGACGATGCCGGGGCCTTTGGCTTTGAGCAGTTTGCCGAGGCGGAAGACCACAGCGCGTTCGTATTCGCGCAGGATGCGGACGGCCGAGGGCAGCACCAGCACGGCGAGGATGATGAGGGGCAGCAGCCAGGAGAGGCCGGTGGCGAGTTTTTCGATCGGGTTCATGACGGGGGTGGAGGCGTGGGTTGCACTTGCAGGGTGAGGCCATGGAGACCGGTGATCGTGACGAGATCGCCGGCGGCGACCGGGATTTCGCTGGTGGCGCTCCAGGATTCGCCTTCGACGAAGACGGTGCCGCCGGTGGGGCCAATGGGGGTGAGGGCGGTGGCGGGTTGGCCGAGCATCGCTTGCGAGCCCGTTCTCACCGGCAGCCGCTGGGCGCGGAGTCCGGCGCCGACGACAAAGAGGAAGAACGCGGCGGTGACGAGTGCGGCGGGCAGAACGATGCTCCACGAGAGTCTCGGCGAGCCCTCCGAGGGATCGAAGAGCATGAACGCGCCGAGCAGGAAGGTGGCGATGCCGCCGACGGTGAGGATCCCGTGGGTGGGGGTGAAGGCGTCCGCCACGAACAGGCCGATCGCCAGCAGGATCAAAACCAGGCCGGCGGTGTTGATTGGCAGCACGGCGCCCATGTAGAGCGCGAGGATGAAAGCGATCGCCCCAACCACTCCGGGAAAAATGGAGCCCGGGTTGCTGAGTTCGCCGATGATGCCGTAGATGGCGACGAGCATGAGGAGGAACATCACCTCCGGTCGCCAGAGGATCTGGAAGGCCTTTTCCCGGCTGGTCATCGGAATGGTGGCCACCTCCGCGCCGGCGGTGTGCAGGGTGCGACCGTTGACGGTGCGGCCGTCGATCCGCCCGAGCAGGTCGGCCGTATCGGTGGCGATCAGGTCGATGACTTTCAATTCCAACGCCTTTTCCGCCGCCACGCTCGCGCTGTTGCGGACGGAATCCACCGCCCAGACGGCGTTGCGGCCCCGTTTCAGGGCGATCGATTCGGCGTAGCTCGCGGCATAGTTTTCCATCTTTTGCTTCATGACGTTGTCGGGCTTCGCCTCGTCGCCGCCGGGCGAGCCGCCGAGCACGACCGGGTGGGCCGCGCCGATGCTAGTGCCGGGGGCCATGACCGCCACATCGGCGGCGAGCGTGATGAAACAACCGGCGCTGGTGGCGCTGGCACCGGCCGGTGCGACATGGACGACCACCGGCATGGGCGAGGCGTAGAACGCGCGGACGATATCGCGGGTCGAGTCGAGCAGACCGCCGGGGGTGTCGAGGCGGACGACGAGGCATTCGTCCTGCCGACGGGCGGATTCCTCGATGGCGCGGGTGACGTAGGCCGCGGTGGCCGGACCGATCGGACCATCGAGTTCGACCATGCCGACGGTCGACGCCCGCGCCGGGAAAAACGGCGAGAGCAGCCATAATCCCGCGATCGCCATCCATCGCCAGCGATTCATGGCTCAACCTAACCGCAAAGCGGCCGCCAGCAAATGGTGGCGACCGCGGGCGGTCTGGTCGCCAAACACGAAAAACGGCATCAAACGGGCAGCTCGACGCCTTGGATCCACGGCGTGAACTCGCACGGGATCGGCGCTTCGAATTTCAGGCGTTCGTTGGTGACCGGGTGGTCGAACTCCAGACGCCACGCGTGCAGCATGAGCCGACCGGTGTTCACCGATTGTCGCTTTGGCTGGGAATAAATCGGATCGCCAATGAGCGGCGTGCCTTTGTGAAGCATGTGCACCCGGATCTGGTGGGTTCGCCCGGTGTGGAGATGGCAGAGAACGAGCGCGGTAATCGTGGCCGCGTCGACGTGTAGGACTTCGTAATCGGTGATCGACGCCTTGCCGCCGGGCGGGTTGACCACGGCCATTTTCTGGCGGTTGACCGGATGGCGGCCGAGATGAGTGAACACCGTGTCGCTTCCGGGTTTGGGAATGCCCTGGGTGACGCAGAGGTAGAGTTTTTTCATCGTTCGCCCGGCGAATTGCTTCACCAGCGATTGATGGGCGACATCGTTTTTCGCCACCACCAAACAGCCCGACGTATCCTTGTCGAGGCGGTGAACGATGCCCGGTCGCTCGACACCGCCGATGCCGGAAAGCTGGCCTTTGCAATGATGCAGCAGCGCGTTCACCAGCGTGCCGTCCGGGTTGCCCGCGGCGGGGTGAACGACGATGCCGGATTCCTTGTCGAGCACGACGAGATGTTCATCCTCAAAGAGAATCGAAAGAGGAATGTCCTGCGCGGCGGCTTCGAGCGGCACGGCCTCGGGAATGGCGACGCTGATGAGCGCGCCGGCTTTCACCGCGTCGCGGGGTTTCGCCGGCTGGCCGTTCACCTGAATGAATTGCTCGCGGATCAACGCCTGGATGCGGGAACGCGAAAGCTCGGGCAAGCGGGCCGCGAGCCAGGCGTCGAGGCGCTCGCCGGAGTTGTCGTCGACGCGGAGTTCCATGCGCGCGGTTTGGCGGGTGCGGGGAGAAGTTTCAAGTTTCCAAGCAATCGGGGGCTTCGTTAGATTGCTCTTCATGCCGGATGACGCTGCCGAGATCGCCTATTGCCCCGAATGCGGAACGGCGATGGACGTTTCGGCGCTGGCGCCCTTCACGGAGGTCGAGTGTCCGCTGTGCTGCTCGAAGACTGTGGTGAAGCGGGAGTTCGGCCCCTACACGTTGCTACGGAAACACGCGATCGGCGGGATGAGCGTGGTGTTCATCGCCCACGACAACACGCTCGACCGCGAGGTGGCGTTGAAAATCCTCAACGAGGATTTTTCGGCCGACGAACGGCGGATCGCGGCGTTCGAAGAAGAAGCGCGAATCACGGCGGCGATCAGCCATCCGCATGTCGTGCGGGTGATGACGACCGGCCGGGCGTTCGGGCGATTCTACATCGCGATGGAGCTGGTTTCCGGCGGCCATCTCGAACAACAGATCCGTGACCGGGGCGCTTTGCCGGAGGACGAAGTTTTGCCGCTCGCCCTTCACATCGCCGAAGGCTTGCAGGCGGCGCATCAGGCCGGGCTGATCCATCGCGACGTCAAGCCGGGCAACATCCTCCTCGATGCCGCGGGCAACGCGAAGATCGTCGACTTCGGCCTCGCGCTGGTGACGAAAGGCGGCAGCGCCCGGGCGGAGGAATTCTGGGCGACTCCTTACTACGTTCCGCCGGAATCGGTGGAGGGCCAGCATGAGGATTTCCGGTCGGACATTTACGCGTTCGGGGCGACGCTTTACCACGCGCTCGCCGGGCAACCGCCTTGCAAGGAGGAGTCGATGATCACGACGGTGCTGCTCGAAGCGAAACGGCACGTTCCACCGCTGGCATCGGTCGCGCCGTGGTTGCATGCGGAAACGTGCGCCGTGGTCGACCGGATGCTCGCCTTCGACCCAGCCAAGCGTTTCCAATCTTACCGGGAGCTGATCACTGCGTTTGATTCAATTCTCCATCAACGGGTTACGGATGGATTGGTCCCCGAAACGACCGCCATGCGTCGTCGTCGGCTGGCGAAAAAACGTGAGCGGCTGTGGATGACCGGCGTCGGCGTGCTGTGCGCCGGAGCGCTCGGTGGAGTGGTGTATTTCCTGTCGCGTCCGGAAAAGCCGCCGGAGCCGCGTCCGGCCGATACGGTCGCCAGCGTGGTGGAGGTCCCGGTCGCGGAAAAGGGGACCGATCCCGCGGTCGCCAGCCGGATCGCGACGCGTTACCGCACCGCCCGGGCGGCGTTGGAGTCCGGTGATTTGGTGAAGGCGCGGGAGGAATTCGCCGCGTTGCGGGACGATCCCGAGGTGAAAGAACCGACCGCGACCTGGGCGGGCGTGGAAGCGGTGATCGCCGCGTTGCTCGATGGCCATGGAGACGATGCCCGTAAGGAAGCCGAGCGCTCCCTGGCCCACCTCAACGAGTTTTCCGAGGTTGATGCCGCGTTGAAAGACTCCCTTTCGCCCGCCTTGGCTCATGTGGGGAATTTGTCCGCCGCCGATCCGGCGAACCTTTCGCCCGGCAAGGCTTCGCTCGGCGAGACGATGGGCTGGATGCTGACCGGCCTGAAGGAATGGGAGCAGGGTCGGTGGGAGCTCGCGGGGAAATTTTTCGAGGCCGTCGTCGCGGCGAAACCGGGCGAGGGGAACGATTGGGCCAAACTTTACCAAGGGATCGCCCGCAACTATCTCGACGACAAGGTCTCGCTCGAACCGCTGGCGTTGAAGGAATTGCCCGCCGATGCGGCTTCGGCGAAGAAACACCGCGAGGCACTGGATCAGGCGTTCAAGGCGCTGAAAACCAAGGGTCGCGCGCGCTACAACGCACGGATTTGGCAGTTCGAACTCGTCCGGCACGAGCGCGAACTCAAAGAGGCGGAGGCAAAGCCCAAACCGCCGGTCACGCCCGCTTGGGCGGAAGTCCGTGCCGAGGTGGAAAAACTGTGCGGCGAGTATCGTTTCGCCGAAGCCGCCCAGCGTTTGAAGGGCGAGGGCAAACCGGAGGAAGCCGCCGAGCGGGCAGCATGGCTGGCGTTAACGGAATCCGCGGCCACTCTGTTTCCGGTGTTGGAGGCGGATTTGAAGAAGAGGACCGTTGAGACGCCGTTGACCCTCAGAGAAGGTGGAGCGCAGTTCGTGAAGGCTTCCGGTGGAACGGAAGGCCATTTGACCGTGATCGACCCGACCGGCACGGCGAAGGAAATCGCTTGGCGGGAGCTTTCGCCCGGGTCGGTGATCGACCTCCATCGCCAGCTCGTCAAAACCGCGGACGACGAGGAAAAACTCCGCCGTCACGAGGCCGCCATCGCGTTCGACTGGCTGGCGGGCGACCGCGACCGGGCGAAAACCGCTGGCGACCGGCTGGCGCAGGACAACGAGGCGTTCAAGCGCCGTTGGGAGCAGATTTCCGCCGCACTCAAGTGAGCAGCCCGTCCAGGCATCTGTGCTTGGAATTTAACCGCGAATCGAACGAATCCCGCGAATCTTTTTAAATCGGGAAAGCAGGGATTTCCGGGGAGGGAATCGCCTCCCGCTCCCACCTTTCGCATTTATTTTTCCCTCTTATTCGCCCGATTCGCCCGATTCGCGGTTGTTCTACTTCAAGCGATGCCTCGCGCCCGCTGCGGCGCGCTTGCACCGCCCGTCCGCCTTGGGTACTCCTGCGGCCGCCCATGGCCGCCCAATACACCGAAGCCGACATCAAATCCCTCGACTGGCGCGAACACATCCGTCTTCGCCCCGGCATGTACATCGGGAAGCTCGGCGACGGCACTTCACCCGACGACGGCCTCTACATTCTGCTCAAGGAAGTCATCGATAACTCGATCGACGAGCACATCATGGGCAACGGCAAGGAGATCCGCGTCACCATCGACGAGGAAAGCCGGGTCGAGGTGCGCGACTTCGGCCGCGGCATTCCGCTCGGCAAAATTTTCGACTGCGCCGCGCAGATCAACACGGGCGCGAAGTACGACAGCGAGGCGTTCAAGAAAACCGTCGGCCTCAACGGCGTCGGCATCAAAGCGGTCAACGCCCTCTCCGGTTTCTTCGAGATCCAGGCGTGGCGCGATGGCGAGACGAAGGCGATCGAGTTCTCGAAAGGCCAGGTCACGGTCGACATGAAAACTCCGCGCCGCGACCCGCAGCCGAACGGCACGCGGCTCGCGTTCGAAGTGGACCGCACCATTTTCCCGGCCAAGTCGAAGTTCCGCGAAAACTTCGTCGAGAAGATGTGCCGCTACTATTCCTACCTGAATCCGGGCCTGACGCTCGTGTTCAACGGGAAGAAGTTCAAATCGAAGGACGGCCTGCTCGATCTGCTGCGCGAGGAAATGGAAAGCGAAGCGCTGTACGAGCCGATCCATTTGACCGGCAAGGACATCGAGATCGCCTTCACCCACACCCCGGAAAGCGGCGAGGAATACTACACCTTCGTCAACGGCCAGAACACCACGCAGGGCGGCACGCACTTGCAGGCGTTTCGCGAGGCGCTGGTGAACGTCGTCCGCGGGTTCTACAAGAAACAGTACGAGCCGGCCGATATTCGCGCGGGCATCGAGGCCGCCGTTTGCGTGCGCATCGAAGAACCGGTGTTCGAGTCGCAGACGAAAACGAAGCTCGGTTCGGCCACGGTTTCACCCAACGGCGAATCGCTGCGCACGTTCCTCGGCAATTTCCTCAAGGAGCACCTCGACAACTATCTCCACAAACACCCGAGGGTGGCCGAGGCGATTCAGAAGCGAATCCTCGCCGCGGAGCGCGAACGCAAGGATCTCAAAGGCGTGCAGAAGCTCGCCCGCGAACGCGCGCGCCAGGCAAAGGTGCACAACAAGAAGCTGCGCGACTGCCGCGCCCATCTCAACTCGAAGCACAAGGAACGCGAGCACAGCACCTTGTTCATCACCGAGGGCGACTCGGCGTCCGGTTCGATCACCAAGAGCCGCAGCGTGGAAACGCAGGCGGTGTTTTCGTTGCGGGGTAAACCCTTGAACACCTTCGGCTTGGCCAAGAAGGTCGTTTACGAAAACGAAGAGTTCGCCCTGTTGCAGGCCGCGCTCGGGATCGAGGACGGCATCGCCGATCTTCGCTACAACCGCGTCGTCATCGCCACCGATGCCGATGTCGACGGCATGCACATCCGTTTGTTGCTGTTGACCTTCTTCCTTCAGTTCTTCCCGGAGATCATCCGTGAAGGTCATTTGTTCATCCTTCAGACGCCGCTGTTCCGCGTTCGCAACAAGAAGGAAACGATCTATTGCTACGACGAAGAGGCGAAGAACAAGGCGCTCGCCAAATTGGGCAAGTCTTCGGAAATCACCCGCTTCAAGGGTCTTGGCGAGATTTCGCCCGACGAGTTTAAGTTCATGATCGGTCCCGACATGCGACTCGATCCGGTGACCTTCGAGGAAGGCAAGGGCGTGAAGGAATTGCTCGCCTTCTACATGGGCAAGAACACGCCCGATCGTCAGGACTACATCATCGAGAACCTGCGCGAAGACGTCGACCGTCAGGTCGCGTAGGATTCGCAAAGGAGTGCCGCTTTCCACGGAGTGCCGCTTTCCAAGCGGCATGAAAGGGGCGGGCGGCATCCTGCCGCCCTTACTTGATCTCCATCAGCCCTTCTTCGCCCGCACGCCGGGTTTGGCGAGGATTTCGATGTAAATCTGTCCGCAATCCTTCGCTGCGGCTTCGTCGATCGCCGGAATCAAATCGTCGACATGTTTCGCGACCGGCGCTTCATCGCCTTGCCCGACCTTGCAGTCGAAGTCCCAGAAGTCGACGCCCTCCGGCAACGGCTTGCGGCGCTCGCGTTTCACGTATTTGCGGACGTCCGATTTGATCGAGGCGACCACGCGCGGCGGCTGGTGTCCCGGAACGGAAAGCGGGAAAATTTTCTTCATGGGCAAGGCTTGTGCGGGCTCAAGGGCGGTTTGTCGAGGGGGATTGGCACGGGCGAACGGATGGTTGCGGGCTTGTCCGGCGGCTTTCGCGGCGTTAGACCGGGCGCGACATGAGCAAGATCGTTCTGCTGTTTTCCGGCCAAGGCGCCCAAAAGGTGGGCATGGCGAAGGACTGGTGCGAAAATTCCGCCACCGCGCGGGAGATGATCGCCAAGGCCGACGCCGCCCTCGGGTTTTCGCTTTCCGACGTGATGTTCGAAGGGCCGGAGGACGAACTGACGAAGACCTCCCGCTGCCAGCCCGCGCTTTATTTGCATGGCTTGATCGGGCTCGCGCTCATCAAGGAACGCTTGCCGAATCTGGAAGTGGTCGCCGCCGCCGGTCTTTCGCTCGGCGAATTCACCGCGCACGCCGCCGCCGGAACGTTTTCCTTCGAGGACGGCTTGAAGCTGGTCGCGCGCCGCGGGCTTTTCATGGAAGAAGCCTGCCTGGCCACCCAAGGTTCGATGGCCGCGCTCATCGGTGGCGAAGAAGACCAAGTGCGCGCGCTCGCCGCCGCTTGTGATGTCGATGTCGCCAACCTCAACGCGCCGGGACAAATCGTGCTTTCCGGTTCGGTCCCGGGCATTGACGCCGTGATCGAGAAGGCGAAGGAATTCGGCATTCGTCGCGCGATCAAACTTAACGTCGCCGGCGCGTATCACTCGCGCTTGATGCAAGCGGCGCAGGACAAACTCGCCGCCGAGCTCAAAGGAGCCTCGATCCAATCGCCCGCCATTCCGGTGGTCTGCAACTACGGCGCGTCCGTGGTGAGCGACCCGGCGGAAATCCGCACCATGCTCGAAAAGCAGGTGACCGGATCGGTGCGATGGACCGAATCGATTCGGCTGTTGCGCGAACAAGGCCACACGACCTTCCTCGAACTCGGACCGGGCAAGGTGCTCGCCGGGCTGGTGGCGAAGATCGACAAGGACGCCGTCGTCCATTCGGTCGAGGATCTCGCCTCGCTCGAAGCCGCGGTGGAAGCGCTTTCCTGAAGCACTCTGATTTTTCCGACAAAATCGCGAAAAACAGATTGCACGCGAGCGGTTCGGTCGCTAGGGTTCGCGGCACCCGGACGGGTTCTGGAGCGGTAGCTCAGTTGGTTAGAGCGCCAGCCTGTCACGTTGGAGGTCGCGGGTTCGAGCCCCGTCCGCTCCGCCAGCCGTTCGGTACAAATAGGTCCACTTTCGAGTGGGCCTTTTTTGTTGTCCGATATCCGCCCTTCAAAGCGGAGCGGATGGGGCGAGAACCTTCCCGACGACCCGCCTCCATCGCCGCGAACTCACACTGATTGGCTGCAGTAACGCCGCGCCCGAAGACTTCGGTACATCATCAAACGCGGGAAGACGGCCGAATCGACACCCGCCCCTGGATCACCCACCGCGCCGAAGCGAATGAAGTGCCCGCCCTGTTCGAATCCTGGACCCAGCCGGAGACGAGGGTGCTGAAGGCTGTGATTGGGTTTGAACCTCAGCCATTTCTAGCTTCTCAGCCGCCTCCGGAGTTCGCTCCGTGGGCGGTCTTGTTTTGGGAGCGGGGCTAACTGATAGACCGGGATGGCAGGCTGAAAAATGCATGACTTCCGCCTTTTCGCCCGTACATGAACGGTTAGTCTCGCCTTTGCCTCGGCTTCGAGGCCTGCAAGCGTCTCCTATCAATCTCGCACCCTCACTCTGCGCGACTCACTGCGGCCGAAGCTGCTGAGCGGTGAAATAGGCGGGCTAGACCTTCAAACTGCGGCACATGAAACTCCTCAACATAAAGCTCCACAACTTTCGCGGCGTCCTTGAGCAGGAGGTGCACTTTCGCTCATACAGCCTCTTGGTCGGTCCCAACAATGCGGGGAAGAGCACGTTCATCGATGGTATCCGTGCGTTTTACGAAAAGGACGGCTTCAAGTTCAAACCCGACAAGGATTTTCCATTCCTTAAAGCGACTGATGAAGAATCATGGGCCGAGCTTGAATTTGAGTTGGCTGACGACGAATACTCGTCGTTGAAGGAAGAGTATCAAGTTCCAGGCAAAACTCTTCGGGTCCGAAAATTCTTCCAAACAAAGCAAAAGGGAGCAGATGGCAAGAATGCAGCTGGTTTTATCTATGCTTATAAGAACGACGGAACCTTATCAAACGACCCATTCTATGGCGCGAAGAACGTCCAGAGTGGTAAGTTTGGCGACCTCATCTACATTCCAGCAGTCAGCAAAGTCGACGAACATACCAAACTGTCAGGCCCGTCTGCGCTGCGCGACCTGCTAACAGATGTCATGTCCGACGTGGTTGAAGGCGGCCAGGCATACGGCGGGTTTTCGAAGAGCGTAGATACTTTCGCTTCAACCATTCTGAAAGAAAAGACGAAGGATGAGCGCTCGCTCGAAGGGTTTCAGAAATCCTTCAATAAGCTTCTGGAGCCCTGGCAAACCAAGTTTGCCCTTCGCTTTGATCCGCCTTCTGCGGCAGACATCATCAAGCAAATGGTCAATTGGGATCTGCTTGATGAGTTTCACGGAAAGGCGCAAGGTGTCGATTACTACGGTTCCGGTTTTCAGCGCCATTTCATCTATTCACTGATTCAGCTTGGGGCGCAATACATCGGAAAGAAAGTCGCAAAGAAGGCCAAGGATTTCGTTCCTTCTCTCACTCTCATCCTCTTCGAAGAGCCTGAGGCGTTTCTTCATCCGCCCCAGCAAGAGATACTCGCTCGGAACCTGATGGAGATGGCTGAAAAGGACAGTTGGCAGGTTGTTTGCACAACCCACTCGTCGCATTTCGTGAGCCGGAATGCTGACTCTATCCCGGCTATCGTGCGCGTAATGCGCATCGGAGGCAATGTCGGGGCATTTCAAATCAGCGATGCAGACTGGTCGGCCATTGTCACTGCCAATAAAGCAATCGAGGCTATAGTTGATAAGTATCCCAGGATGCAGAAGAAGCTGCACGCGGACGATGTTAGGCCGGAGATGGAAGCAGTTAAACACTTCCTCTGGCTGAATTCAGATCGCTCTGGAATCTTTTTCGCTAACCATGCATTGCTGGTCGAAGGTCCAACTGAAGTCGCTCTCATTAATAAGCTTATTGACGACGGCAAAATCAAGGGAGCTGACTGCGGTCTCCAAGTTCTGGACTGCCTCGGGAAATACAACATCCATCGCTTCATGAATCTACTTGGGCATCTTGGGGTTCCCCACTCGGTGATTCACGATGATGACAACCACAAGGACGAGCATGGAGACTTGAACCAGCTTATTCAAAGCTCGAAGCACGCGAAGTTGACTCTTTCGGTCCACGCCATACCGAAGGATGTGGAGACGTTCTTGGATATCCCGTCGGCGGGCTCAGATCATCGCAAGCCGCAGCATGTTCTGTTTCTCTATTCTGAAGGGAAGATTGACGCTGGAAAACTGGCGGAGTTCTGCGCCGTCGTGGAAGGTGCCCTGCCAAAGCCGCTGAGCGGAGCGGTGACTGAAGATTCCATCTAACCAGACTTTTGCAGCAATGAGCGTGCGCGACGCCGATTTTGACCCGATGGTTAAGGAAATAATTGCTTCTCGAGCTGGGTATAGATGTTCGTATCCAGGATGTGATGAATCCACCGTTGTGTAGCTTCCCCTGAAAGGCGCCGATCTATACATCTATTGCGTGAACCTAGGCTTCCGGTTGCCGCTACAAGGCATGAACGCTCCGGCACGTCAGGAAATCGCCAGTCGCTTTGGGAGCTGGATCGGACGTTTACAGTTTCGCGGAGAGGGCTACCGAGACGGTAATGTCTTCCGCTCCTTTGGCATCGTCTATGTCCCTGATCTCTACGAAACGAGACAATAAAAAAGAGGCAACGCTTTCCGACCCACCTCATTGCTGAAGTCGATCGTTGGCCGAGCCTCCGGGAGAAAAATGACGCATTTCCGAATAACGGCAAGACTATATTTGATGGTGGCTCGCCGCTGAGTTCGCGATATCGGCTCTCCGCTTTTTAATCAACTAAGCCTCACCCCAAAAACGGATTCCGCTTTCTCTCGTCCCCAATCGTCGTCGCCGGACCATGACCGGGGAGGAGCAGGGTTTCGTCCGGCAAGGTGAAAACATGCTCGCACAGGTTCGCGAGGGCGAGGCGGTAGGTTTCTGAATCCGGGCAGCCGCCGATGGAGCCGGCGAAGAGGGCGTCGCCGACTACGCAGACGGGCACCGTTAGCCCGTCGATGAGATAACCGAGCGCGCCGTCGCAGTGACCGGCCAGGTCGATCGTGTGAAGCGTCAACGCGCCGCAGCGGATCGTTTCGCCCGGACGGAAGGACGAAGGAAAATGCACCGGGTAGCCGCGCGCTCGGAGCTTGTCGGCACCTCCGGTGTGGTCGGGGTGGATGTGGGTGAGAAACACGCCGTCGAGGTCGCCCGCATGGAGAGGATCGAGGACTTGCTCCAACGCCCCGGCCGAGGGGCCTGAATCGAATAACAAGGCCGTGCCGCTTTCGCGGATGAGCCAGGCGTTCACCTGGCCGTCGCCCCCGAAGGGCATGTCGAGCTGACGGATCGAATCAGGCAGGGCGGTTTGCGCTTCGTAGGCGGGCAAGGTCGCCAAGGCCTCTTCGGACAGCCCGAGCACGGGTGCGATCGCCCGGGCGGCTTGCTCGGAGAATTTTCCGCGCAACAGACCCATGACCTCGCCCTCCCGCAACCCGGCGAGCGCCGCCGCTTCAGCCGGGGCAAGGTCGTGGCCGCGCAAGGCCTTGCGGATCACGTAGGTGAAATCGTCTTCCATCTTGAAGACTTGCGGCCCATTCGCTCCGAAAATCAAGTGCCTCGACGCGCTTTCAGGCGCAAACCGATGAACAGGAGCAGGCCGACGATGCACAGGAACACCGCCGCGGCGATGCCGAGGGCTTTGAACAGTCGCGAACTGGCGAAATCGACCTGGTCTCGGGTGATCGTCTGCGGCGCGACTTCGCCGGATTTTTTCCGCAGAATGACTTTGCCCTCTTCGAACTCCAGGCCGGTCAGTTTCGCCAACGCCGGTCCGATGGTCGTGTCGGTCTTGTAGCGTTCGGTGATCCGGTAGGGCGACATTTGCTTGAGGAACGGCTCCGGCACGATGGCACCGGGGATGTCGAGCGATTCGATCCGGAAAACCACTTCGCCTTGGGCGAGTTCCGGGCGGGCGACGAGTTTGCCGTTCAAGTAGCGCGGGTCGGTGGCGAACATCCCCGATTCGCCGTCGCGGGTGAGACGCGGCTTGCCGTTCATCGGGAAGGAAATGTCGGCGATCAAATAGCCGTCGGCGTGCAATTCCTTGATGCGGAATGTTCCGCGCAGCTCCTTCAACGGCTCGTAGGCGGCGATCGCGAGGTTCAGGTCGTCGACGGTAAGCTCCAATCGGGTATCGCCCTCACGGTCGAGCGACTGCCGGAACGTCTCCACGCGTTCGGCCAGCGCGTTGGCCTCGGTTTCCCGTCCGCTGACGGAGGAAACCTCCACCGGAGCCGGTTTGTCGGAGGTGAACTTCGCGATTTCGTCGAATTGCCGGAACAGCACCCAGCCGCTGAACACGACCAAGAAGACCATCAGGACCATGAGGATGATCATGATCGTGCAGCCCGCGAAGGGGGAACGGGCGGTGGCTTGCGGTTTCTCGTGGGCGGCGGACATGCTGGGAAGGAAGAGCCGGAGCCGCCGGTTGCCAAGTTTCGACTTTCAGCCCGGCGATTCCTCGCGTCTGCTCCGCGCATGGCGAAGGTGCTGGTGGGATTGTCCGGCGGAGTGGACAGCTCCGTGGCCGCGGCTCTACTCGTGGAGCAGGGACACGAAGTCGCAGGCGGTTACATGAAGAACTGGATCAACGCCGAAGGCATTCCTGGCGATTGCCCGTGGGAGCAGGACATCGAGGACGCCCACGCGGTGGCGAAGACGCTCGGGATCGAATTTCGCGTGATCGATCTGATCGACGCCTACCGCGACCGGATCGTCGAGTATCTGGTCGAAGGCTACCGCAACGGGATCACGCCGAATCCCGACGTCTGGTGCAATCGCGAGATGAAATTCGGGGTGTTTCTCGACTACGCGCTCGGGCAGGGGTTCGAAGCGGTGGCGACCGGCCATTACGCGCGTCGACGGACGCTTGCCGACGGTCGCGCGGCGATTCTGCGCGGCGCGGATCCGAACAAGGATCAGAGTTACTTTCTTTCCCTGATGACGCAGCAACAGGCGTCGCACGCCTTGTTTCCGGCGGGCGAAATGCTCAAGCCGCAGGTGCGCGAAGTGGCGGAGCGTTTCGGCCTGCCGACCGCGGGCAAAAAGGACAGCCAAGGGATCTGCTTTCTCGGGCAGGTGAAGATGAGCGATTTCCTCAGTCACTACATCCCGGAGAACCCGGGCGAAATCGTCGATCCCTCCGGGAAAGTCCTCGGCACGCATCGCGGGCTGCATCTTTACACGCTCGGTCAGCGCAAGGGCCACGGGGTGGCGTCGCCGCGCGAAGGCATGGCCTACGTCGTGGTGGGGAAGGACGTGGCGAAAAACCAGCTCATCGTCGGCTGGGATCACAGCGACAGTCCGGGGCTTTACGCCAGCGACTGTCTTGTCGGGAACCTGAGTTTGCTCGACGGACCGTTCGATCGTCCGGTGCGCTGCGAAGCCCAGCCGCGTTATCGCGCGAAGGCCGAGCCGGTGGAAATCACGCCGCGTGACGATGGCCGCGCGGACGTCCGTTTCCTCCATCCGCAGCGGGCGCTTTCGCCCGGGCAAATTTGCGCGTTCTACGACGGCGGCCGTTTGCTTGGCGGCGGCGTGTTCGAGGAAGTGAGAAAGTAATAACCGCTGTGCCGTCCATGGCGAGGTGAGCCACGTTCCAGGAGCCCACTAGGTGGGGACGTCCGGGTATCGTTGGTCTTCCTGTAAAGGCATGACCTATTGTGCCGGAGGAATGTCCCCGTGTTTTTAGCATCGGTTCGGGCACGCTTGCCAGAGCGGACGAACACAGCAGTTGGGAGGATGCTACTCCTCACGTTTCGCGAGGCAAACGATTTTTGCTCTGGAAGGCGGAGGATTCTTTTCCGGCGAAGAATGCGAAAAGTTTGATGAATACGCGATACCCTGTCATCCGTCCTAAACGGCACCTTCGCTAGAAGGCCACTCAAAGAATCCACCATGAAACCTCATCGATTCCTTTCGTTCGCCGCCCTTGCCGCCATGGCTCTCAGCGGGTGCGAGAAACGCGGATTGAGCGAAACCGAACGCGCCGAACTTGAGCGTAAGAGCCGCGAGGCCGACGACCGGGTTTCCGCTTTGGAAAAAGAACTCGAGCTTCAAAAGCTCGCCAACGAGCGCGACGCGCTGGAGCGCGAACGCGCGAAGCTCGAAGAAATGCAGGCGGATCTGGAGCGGCGAGGGGAAGAGGCGGCCGCGGCCGACGCGGAACGTCTGCGGAAACAGGAGGCCGATCTGCGGGCGCGGGAGGAGAACTTGAGGGCGCGACAGGAAGCGGTGGATCTGCGCGATCAATACCTCGACGACCGGGAAATCGAAGTGGCGGGCCGCGAAGCCTTGCCTGAGCTCGATCCGACGCCGGACTTCGAGGATGCGCCAGCGGTCAGCGACTACAACGTTTTCTACGATTCATTGGCCGACGATGGCTCGTGGTTCGAAACGCCGGACTACGGTTACGTGTTCCAGCCGACCATCGTGATTCAGGATCGCTCCTGGCGTCCTTACACCCGTGGCCGCTGGGCGTGCAGCAACCGCGGTTGGATGTGGGTTTCGGACGAACGCTTCGGTTGGGCCTGCTATCACTACGGTCGCTGGGCGTTGATCGCCGGTCGCGGCTGGGTGTGGATTCCGGGCGACGAATGGGCGCCGTCGTGGGTGAGCTGGCGCAATGGCGGCGATTACGTCGGCTGGGCACCGCTTCCGCCGGAAAGTCTCGGTTATCGCCGTCGCTCGTGGGGCACGTCGGTGGAAATCGATCTCGGAATCGGTTCGAACTGGTTCACGTTCGTTTCGGTCCGGAATTTCGGCGGCCCGATCCGTCAGCATTGTCTGCCATACGCGCAGAACAACATTTACATCCGTCAGACGACGAACATCACCAACATCGTCTATCAGAACAACCAGTTCTTCAGTGGTGGCCCGAGCTACCGGGATTTGAACCGTCGCATCGGTCGTCAGCTGCCGTTTTATCAATTGAATCTCGATCGCTACGACGGACGGTTCAATCGCGATCGGTCGCGGCCGCGGTTGGCGGGCAATCAGCTTAATGTGTTCGCTCCGACGGTGAACGCGAACTGGAACGAAGGTCTTCGTCCTTCGCGAGTGCGGGATCGCTGGCAGGACGCCCGCGTCGAACGCGGCGATGCCCAGGTGAAGTCGGAGGTCGTGGAGAAATTCCGCGAAGCCCGCAGGGAACGTCGCGAACGGGCTCAGGAAACCATTCAAAAACTCGGGGGCGAACAGGCGCTCCAACAGCAACGCGTGGAAGTGCTGCAACGCAACGAGCGTGAAGCGAAGCAGAAGGCGGAAAAGGTCTTCGCCGAGCGTCGTGAACAGCTCGATAAGCGTCAGCGAAAGGACTTGGAGAAAGCCCGGGAAACCGCGGAAAAACTTCGCGAACGTCAGGCGGAAGCTCAGACCGCCGCTCAAGCGGAAGCGCGGAAGCGAGGTGAAGACGCCCAGGCTCAAGGCCGTCAACGCCAAGAAGAAGGCCGCGACCGTCGCGAGGAGGCGAAGGAAGAGAATCAACAACGTCAGGGCGAGCAACGTGACCGGGTTCGCGACCAACGCGAACGCGCGCAGGAACAAGCGACCGAGGGACGTGAAAACGCCCGCGATCAGCAACAGGAAGCCCGTGAACGTCAGCGCGAAGCCCGCGAAGAGGCGGCCGAAGCGAAGCAGCAACGGGACGCGGCTCGCGAACAAGACGGGCAGGAATCCGCTCGCGGACGTACGGAGCAACAGGAACGTGCGGCCAAACAACAAGAGGAAGCGCGCGACCAGACCCGTGAAGCCCAACAGAATGGGATGGAGCGCCGTCGTACGGAGCAACTCGAACGGGCGAAACAACAACAGGAAGAAGCGAACGAACGTCAGCGCGAAGCTCAAGAACAAGCCCGCAAGCAACAGCAAGAGGCGGCGGGACAGCGTGACGCGCAGCAAGAGCGTGCGGCACAACAACAAGAGCAAGCTCGCAAGCAACAGGCCGAAGCGGCCGAGCGTCAACGCGAAGCTCTGGAAAAAGCTCGCGAGCAGCAAGAGGCCGCGGGGCGTCAACGCGAAGCGCAGCAAGAACGCGCCGCCCAGCAACAGGAGCAAGCCCGTAAGCAACAGGCGGAAGCGGTAGAACGTCAGCGCGAAGCTCAAGAACAAGCTCGCCAACAACAAGCGGCGGCGGAGCGTCAACGCGAAGCGCAACAAGAACGCGCCGCCCAGCAACAGGAGCAAGCTCGCAAACAACAGGCCGAAGCGGTGGAACGCCAACGTGAAGCGCAACAGGAACGTGCGCGTCAACAGCAGGAAGAAGCTGCCGAGCGCCAACGTGAAGCACAGCTGGAACGTGCGCGCCAACAGCAGGAAGAAGCCCGTGAGCGTCAGCGCGAAGCCCAAGCACAAGCTCGCCAGCAACAACAAGAGGCGATGGAACGTCAGCGCGAAGCGCAACAGGAACGTGCCCGTCAACAGCAAGAGGAAGCGCGCGAGCGTCAGCGTGAAGCCCAACAGGAAGCGCAGGAGCGCGCTCGTCAGCAACAACAAGAAGCCATGGAGCGCCAGCGCGAAGCGCAACAAGAACGCGCGCGCCAACAGCAGGAAGCCATGCGCGAACAACAGGAACGCGCTCGCGAACAGCAACAGGAAGCGATGGCGCGTCAACGTGAAGCGCAACAACAGGCCATGCGCGAGCAACAGGAGCGGGCCCGTCAGCAACAACAGGAGGCGGCTCAGGAGCGCGCACGTCAGCAGCAGCAAAAACAGGAGGAAGAACGGAAGAAGAAAGAGCGCGACAACAATTGACGCTCGTTACTTCGACACCCATTCCCATTCAATCGAACGGTCCTCTTCACGGGGGCCGTTCTTTTTTTGCTCAGGATTCCAGATAATCCTTCAGCGAGTCGCGCAAAGTACCGCGTGCGCGGAAGAGCAGACTTTTCACCGCCGGCACGGTGATTTTCAACACCACGGCGATTTCTTCGTAAGGCATTTGTTCGTAACGTCGCAGCACCACCGCCATCCGTTGCACTTCGGGCAAAGAGGCGATCGCCTTATCCACCGCGTGTTGCAATTCCGTTTGCAGCAACTCCGCATCCGGCTGGCATTCGGGTTGGGCTGGGAGCGAAAAATGCGTCGCTTCTTCCCGTTCTTCCACGGAAACCTCTTTCTTGCGGCTCCGTCGCCGGCTTTCGTTGAAGACCAGATTGCGAGTGACGGTATAAAGGTAGGTCGTGAACTTCGCTTCCGGCCGATAGCGTTTCGCGTGTTTCCACAGGCGCACAAAAACCTGCTGGGCGATGTCTTCGGCTTCGGTGGCGTCGTTGAGCATCTTCGCCACCGTTCCGACCACCGCGTTGCGGTGACGTTCCACCAATTGCCGGAACGCCTTTTGGTCGCCATCGCCGGCACGAGCCATCAACACCGCGTCGATTGACGAGTCATCGGCTTCGGGTTTGGCTTCCGCATCGGTCATGATGATCGGCGGTCGGGTGGCGGCTCCGGCGCTCCACATGGTCACCGGGTTCAACCCCGAAGACCGGGAAAAGTTTCGAATTCAAGGGGTGAGCGGGGCTTGTTCCGCCCATTCCAGAACTTCGGAGTCGAGAAAAGCGTCTTCCAAAGCTTCCCGGGCCCAATCCTCCCGTTTGGCGAGCTCCTGCAGCATTCGCCAGGCGACCACCTGAGCCGCTGGGATCTCACTCCAGATGGTTTCAACCAGACACCGCCATTGCTGACCCGCGAGCGTCTTCGGACGCTTCAACGCTTCGAGGCAAGCGTCGCTGACCAGAATCGTGCGATCCAGATCCGGTTCGTCCGCCACCGGGGGGACTTCGTAAGGATGAAGTCTGACTCCGCGTTCTCCCGTCAGTTCGCATTTCGACTTCGCCCGGCGTGCCAAATCCTTGCCAAGGCCTTGCAAGGCCATTGCCCGCGCCTGATGAAGTTCATGTCCCTTTGCCATGGCGCAGCCTAGATGGAGCGAATGAGCTTCCGCAAACTTTGTGTTGTCTTCAGTTGAGGAACGGGTTGTGCGGCGCTTCGGCCAGGATGCGGTGGAAAGGAGACAAGTGCCGCAGAATTTCCGCCCACAGTTCCCGGTCGTGGCTTTGTCCGAGCAATTGATTATCCGGGCGGATCGGGATCCACGAATGTCGTTGGATTTCGGTTTCCAACTGTCCGGGACTCCAACCCGAATAACCGACGAACGCGCGGATGAGGGTTCCCGGGCGATGGCTGTGGGCGATCGCATCTTCGGCGGAAATCCGCACCGCCCAACGCAGCGCCTTTTTCTCCGCGTTCCACCAGAACGCTGAAAAGGTCAGATGATCACGCGATACCGGGCCACCGTGATGCACCGCGATTTTCTTCAAAGGCGCGAAGATATCGTCCTTCAGAAAATCGCCGACCACGTGACCGGTCGGTTGATTCAGCACCAAACCGAAAGCGCCTTCCTTCGGTTTGTGTTCGGCCAGCAACACGACCGAATGGTCGAAATAGCCGTCCTGCAGCGTCGGGTCGGCGAGCAAGAGGTGGCCTTGCAAGGCGATCGGCGCGTCTGAGGCTGAGGCGTTGCCTTCCATGGTCTAACTGTAACCCTAGCCTTGCGGTGCGCCAATGGGAAAGACGCGTATCTCGACCCCATGGAAGTCCTCGCGACTCGATTGGAACTCCATGCGTTATGCAACGCTTCCGCCGCCTTCGGTGACGTCTTTGATGAAACGGCCAAAGAAGCGTGCGCCTTCCTCAAGTTGTTCGATATCAATGAATTCGTCCGCCGTGTGAGCTTGGTCGATGGAGCCCGGACCGAGGCAAATGCTCGGGATTCCGCCATGGGAAAGGTGGGCCGCGTCGGAAAACCACGGGGCGCCCGCGAGGCCGGTGCCGGGAGAGGTCGCCAGCAAGGCCCGGATCATCGGGTGGTCCGCCGCGGTTTCCATCGGCGGGTTTTCGTGCGGGCGAACGATTTCCAACGGCAGACCGAGCGCGGCGATCGTTTCCGTGAGCAATTTCAACCCACCTCCCTCCGTCGCCAAGGCGGGGGTGATGCGGATGTCGATTTCCGCCTCGGCGAGATCCGGCACGATGTTCGGTCGCGACCCGGCGCGTAGCACGCCGACGTTCATGGTGCTGCGACCGAGGACCGGATGAAGAAAGGTTGCCAGTTTCGGAGTCAATTCACGATCAAGGACATCGAGCGCCCGGGCGAGTTTCAGCGCGGCGTTTTCCCCGCGTTCCGGTTGGGAGCTATGGGCCGCTTTGCCGGTGGCGCGCAAGGTGGTCCAGAGGGAGCCTTTCGTCACGTGGACGACTTGCAGAGAGGTCGGTTCGCCCACCACCGCGAAATCGTAGCCGGCATGATGACGCGCGACGAAATCCTTCGAACCCCACTGACTGGATTCTTCGCCCATGAAGGCGACGAAATCGATGGCCACGGGCGAATCGGCCAACGCGTCCCGGTTTTCATAAAGACCCCACAGCATCGCGGCCATCGGGCCTTTCGTGTCCGAGGCTCCCCGACCCCACACTTTGCCGTCGCGAATTTCCGCGCCGAACGGATCGATCGTCATGCCGCCGACGCCCACGGTGTCCAAATGCGGCCCGAGCAAGATCCGTGGGCGACCGTCGAGCGGGGCGAGGCGGGCGATCAGGTTCGGTCTGCCGGGGCGGACGTTTTCGAGTGTGACCTCCGCATCCAGCGATTTGAACCAATCGACCAGATGATGTGCGAGATCCGCTTCGCCGGTGCGATCCGTCCCGGGCGCGTTATCGGGATTCACGGAGGGAATCCGGACCAAATCTTGCAACAGGCGGACGACATCGGCAGTCATGACTCAAATGGTTAGACCGCTCGTTTCACGCAGGAAAGGCTCAAGTAACACGCCGGGGTGAATGAACCGTGACAGCCTTCCCCGGGTGCTTGCCCCGAGAGGCGATTCCACCTTAAGTCCGTGGCGTGCCGCAGAAATTTCCATCGAATCTCGCCCTCGTGCTGCGCGTGTTGCTCGGTGCTTGGTTTGTCTATTCGGGAGGAGAGAAACTCTTCGTCAGCGGTTTGACCGAATTCACCCGGTCGGTCGGGAATTACCGGATCCTCGCCGCGCCGTGGGACGCGGTTCTGGCCTACACCTTACCGTGGTTCGAATTGCTCGCGGGTTTGTGTTTGATGTTAGGCGTGTTACGAAAAGGCGCCGTGCTGGTGATTGCCGGCCTGGTGGCGGTATTCGTTTTCGGCGTCGGCTATGCTTGGAGCCAGGGGTTGAACATCGCTTGCGGTTGTCGTGGGGGAGCTTCGGCCATGAACTACTGGGGCAAAATGGCGGAGTTCGCCGGTTATGCCGCGGTGCTCGTCTTTCTGTGGACGATGGAACGGGCGGAAAAGGCCAGGTGAAATTGGATTGCCCGAGGTGCGACCGCGCCACACCGTCCGCGCATGCGCTACACTGAACGTCTCCAACAGCGGATTCGCCAAACCGGTTCCCGGCTTTGCGTCGGGCTCGATCCTCGCCCGGGCGATGGCGGGGCGAAGGAAGCGGGCGAATTCCTGCGCCGGGTGATCGGCGAAACCTGGGAATACGCCGCCGCCTTCAAGCCGAACATGGCCTATTTCGAAGCGCTGGGAATCGAAGGCGTGAGTCTCCTGGAAGAATTGCTCGGCGAAATGCCCAAGGAAGTGCCGGTGATTCTCGACGCCAAGCGCAGCGACATCGGGGAAACGCAAAAATATTACGCGCAAGGGTACTTCGCCCGCTGGAACGTCGACGCGGTGACGCTCAACCCGTTTCTCGGCTATGACTCGATCGAACCGTTCCTCGATTGGACGGGCAAGGGGATCTATCTACTCGCCGTCACCTCGAATCCAGGTTCGGCCGATTTTCAACGCCAGACGCTCGCCGACGGTCGCTCGGTCTTCGAACTGGTGACCGCTCTGGGCGAACGCGCGGCACGGGAAAGTCGTTCGACCGACGTGGGTTACGTGGTCGGCCTGACCAACGCGGCGGGAGTGTTGGAGCGCATTCCGGACGCGCCTTTGCTCGTTCCCGGTCTTGGAGCGCAAGGCGGCGATTTGGCTTCGCTGGCCGCGTCGAATCGCACCGCGCCAGACACGATCAACGTTTCCCGCGGGATCCTTTATGCGGGCGACGATCGCTCGTTCGCGGAGAGGGCGAAACATTGGGCGGATCAAATCGCGGCGGCCTATCAGGTCTGACAGGTGAATTTCACGCTGAAATTCCGTTCGGTTCGACGTAGGGTTTCAAACGCGTGAATTACCATCAGACACCACTTGGCCAACGCGTGGACTACGCGGGACTGAAGCCGCAAAAAGGATGGCCGAAGCGCAATTACCGCTTCTGGCGTCACCGGATCGTGCCGGGTATGTTTCAGCGGGAAGCGGGCGAAGTCTTGCAGCCGGTGGCCGCGCCGCCTGAGGACGGCCGGGTACGCATCACGTGGATCGGGCATGCGTCGTTTTTCCTGCAATTCGCCGGCCACTCGGTGATGGTCGATCCGAACTGGGCGAGTTGGCACGGTCCGGTGAAACGCCAGATCAAGCCGGGTTTGAAAATCGGCGACGTGCCTGAAGTCGATCTGGTGCTGGTGACCCACGCGCATTTCGATCACCTTCACAAACCGAGCCTGAAGACCTTGCAGGCGCGCGAAGGCATCGTCGTGCCGCGCGGCAGCAGTTCACTGGTCCGACGGTTGGGGTTCCCCGCGGTGCACGAGATGAAGGTTTGGGACGAACTTTGTTTCGAGACGCTCGAAATCATCCATACGCCCAGCCACCATTGGGGCGCGCGGTTCCTGCACGACACCCATCGGGACTACGGCGGCTACATCGTCCGCACAGGCGGCAAGAGCGTGTTTCACTGCGGCGACAGCGCGTATTTCCAAGGCTTCGAGGAAATCGGCCGGCGGCATGCCATCGATGTCGCGCTGATGCCGATCGGCGCTTATGACGCGCCAAGCGGCCGGGACGTTCACCTCAATCCCGAGGAAGCCGTCCGCGCGTTCGCCGATCTCGGTGCCAAGGTGCTGATTCCCATGCACTACGGCACTTTTCCGTTGGGGAACGAACCTCTACACGAGCCAGTCGAGCGTTTGCTCGCCGAAGCGGACCGGCTGGGGATTTCCGACCAGGTGTTGATCCCCGAAGCGGGGGTCGGGATCGAGTGGTGAGGAGTGCCGCTTTCCAAGCGGCATAATGGGGGCTGGCGTTTTTCAAAACGCCTATCTCGAAAGCCCCTACGCGAAGATGGCGGCAAGAATGCCGCCAGCCCTCCACATGCCGCTTGGAAAGCGGCACTCCTTGTGAACGGCTCCCTTACCGCCGTTTCTTCCCGCCTTGCGGCTTCCTGCGCACCGGTTTCGGCGGGGAATCGTCGAGCAGTGCGGTGTAGATATAAGGGAAATTTTCCAGCTTCCGGCGCTCGATTTTCTTATCGACGTAGATTTCAACCGATTTCGCCTGATCCAATTCGTCGGCGGTCAGAATCGTGAAGGCATCGCCTTCCGCTTCCGCACGGCCCGTGCGGCCGATCCGGTGGACGTAATCCTCGGCGTTTTCCGGAACGCGGTAGTTGATGACGTGTGAAACTCCGGAAATGTCGATGCCGCGAGCGGCAACGTCGGTGGCGACCAGTACTTCGTAGGTGCCTTCTTTGAAACCCTGCAGGGCTTTCATACGGTCGGCTTGGTTGATGTCCGAATGCATCGCCGCGACTTTTTCGTGACCGCTTCGCTTGAGCATCGCCGTCACCGAATCCGCTTCCTTGCGGGTGCGGGTGAAAATCATCACCGAGTGGTAGTCGGTCTTGTCGAGCAAGGCCACCAGCAGTTCGTCCCGCTGATCCATCGCGACCGGATAGAACGCGTGGGTGACGGTCGAAGCCACCGCGCGACGGGCAATTTCCACCTCGACCGGATCTTTGAGGCACCACTGGGCGAAGGTTTGGATCGCCGCCGGCATCGTAGCCGAGAAGAAAAGCGTCTGGCGCTCGTCCCAGGGGCAAAGATTCACGATTTTCCGGACCTGTGGGAGGAAACCCATGTCCAGCATGCGGTCGACCTCGTCGAGAATGAGAATCTTCAATTCGCCGAAGCGCATCGAAGCCCGGTAGAAATGGTCCATGAGGCGGCCGGGGGTGGCCACCACGATGTCGGCGCCTTCTTTAAGTTCTTCGGTTTGCTGGCCGTAACCCACACCGCCATAGAGCAAGGCGACTTTAAGGCCGGTGTGCTTGCCGTATTTTCTAAATTGCTCGGCGACTTGGTGGGCCAGCTCGCGGGTCGGTTCGAGCACGAGGATCTGCGGTTTGCCCAGCGGCTGCAGCTTGCTCAGCGAGGGCAGCGCGAAGGCCGCGGTCTTGCCGGTGCCGGTTTGCGAAGCGCCCACGACGTCCTTTCCTTCCAGAATCAGCGGAATCGCTTGGGCCTGGATAGGGGTGGGGGTGGTGTAACCGGATTGCTCGATGGCTTCCAGGACGGCTTCCGAGAGCCCGAGTGTGTCAAATCCCATGCGGGGCGTTCCTAGTGACGTAAACTGAATGGGTCAAGCGAAGTTCGGGTGCTCGTCCGCGTTGCGGAAGGCGGATTTACGGATTTGTCGTGTCGCGGCCGAAAAAATTCCTCGTTCCGGCGGCCGTAAGCTCTTGCCCGAGGCGCTTGGAATCCATTCTTTATGCCAGACTAGATCAAACCATTTTTCCCATGTCCAAGATCCGTAAAGCCTTCGTCATGTCCGTCAATCCCGGGTCGGAAGCAGAATACGAGCGTCGTCACCAACCCATTTGGCCCGAGCTGGAGGCCACGCTTCAAGGCCATGGCGCGTCCAATTACTCGATCTTTCTTCACGAGGAAACGCGCCAACTGTTCGGCTACGTGGAAATCGAGGACGAGGATCGCTGGAACGCCATCGCGAACACGGAAATCTGCCGGAAGTGGTGGAAGCACATGGCGGACGTCATGCCGTCCAATCCCGACAACAGCCCCGTCGCGACGTCGCTGCGGGAGGTCTTCCACCTCGAATGAGCCGGCTTGGCATGGGAACTGGCCCTAGGCGAAATGGGAAAAGAGCTAATCACTCCCGGGGACCCGATTCGATCTTCTTCTCGATTACTTTGCCACCCGTGAAATTCGCTGCCCAGACCTCACGGTAGTCTCATTGTTGATCGAACGACCCAAGCTCAACGACCCGACGCACGGGACGCACCGACTGCCAACCGCGACGCCATGCCGGGTTTGCTTCATCTCCTGGTTAGGCGGTTCGTTCATTTGGGAGTTTGTGTTGCATGGCTCTGTGGAATCCAGCCCTCATCTCCTCCGTCGAGCCGGATATATACCCAACCGTCCAGTGAGCGAATGAGTGCGCCTTGCTCTCCACCGGCGACTGTCAGCTCGCGGGCAGTGTAAGCATGAATGCTGGTCGTAGTTCCCGCACAGGCGGCGAGAAAGGAATGATGAACCCAGCCTTCCTTGCCTGATGGCGCGCGACACCAAAACCAGCCCGGACACTCCGGGTCGCCGTGTCCGACCTGCACCGCCACGCCCGCATCGAAACAAATCGGATCAGGATACTGCGACGTGTAAGCTGCGATGACCTCAATAGGCATAACGGCTTCTTGGCTTTCGTTCATGCAAGACGCGAGAAACGCGTAACGTTTTTCACCCCGTACAGCGGTCGAAGCCCGCTGTAGCGAGTCGGGTGCAACGAAGGGTTAGCCCGCATGCTAGTCATTCGGCCCCGGGGCGGGCATTGCGATGCTCGCGCCAATACCAGAGCGCGGCCAAGCAGGCTGCTACACCCAGGGACAAGAACCCGAACACGGCTACCTTGTGGACAGTGAGGTAAGCGTCAAGCTGTGCGGTGTTGTTGTATCTGATAGCATTGACTGCGCGCTTGTAGACCCTTTGCTCTTCCGCTGAGAAGGCAGCGCGCTGCTCGACCAACTGCTCAAGCTTTGGTAGTTCAGTTGCGGTGGGAAACTTCGTCACTGGCACCTGCATCAGGGACACGCCAAACAACACGAAGGCAAGAACCGCGCTGACCGCTGAAGCGTAGAAGGGCACCTTGGAGGACATGCGGGTTAACGACGTTGGGTACTCATCTGGATAACCTCAACAATAAATAAAAACCCCAGAGCACCGCGAGAAACAAAAGCGCGGGAGCGAAGAATCGAAATAGCGCTCTCCAAGCGACGGAAGGTGGCTGTGATGCAAGAGCCTCCGCGACTGAATGCATACGCTGAACCTCCGCTGTCTCGAACTCGTAACGCTCGCCGTGCTGAAGCCGCTCCGCGATGGACTCCAACTCCTCTAGCCAACATCCCATCGCCTGCGGATCAGAGAAACGAAACTCTGAGAAATAGAGGCTGCGTGCAGAGTCGTCGGACTGTGGTACAGGCTCGAACCGGCAATCACCACACCGATCGTACGGGTGTGCCTTCTCGGCTCCGCAGCGAATACAAATGGCGTGCTCTACCATACGCGTTGAACCGGCCTAACGTTTGACATGAGGGGCGGCCGCAAGTGGGCGAAGCCCGCTTGTGGACGTCCCCTCGATGGAAGGGTTAGGTTGCATGTGGGCGCCGCATGCGATTTACAGCCTTGGTTGGTTCGTCGTCGTATGGTGCGCTCGCCAGAATTTGCTCTATCTCCTTGGCTCGACGCGCGGCCATGTGTGGACTGATGAGTCCGAGCAATTCGACCTGCTTGGGAAAGGCGATTCTCCGGCAATCTTGATCCTCGACTCGATTCTTCAACTCGTACGCAAACGCGAGGCTGTGGCTCGTATCCACAAAGATCCAATAGAGCAGTTCATCGAAGTCTGTGGTTGATTTCCGCTCGAGTTCTTGACCCCGTTCTACAACGACATAGTGGTAACGCTCTTTGTCTACCTCGATATGTGGGTACGCGAAGTCTCGCGTGTGCCCATAGGTTGGTAGATCGTTTCCCGACGCGCCGAGAACCTGCGCAAGGCGTGTGACTTCGGCTTTGATCTCGGGGAGTGCTTTCATACGGGATTGGTGCAACCTAACAGTTAATCGACGACTGGTCGTGATATTTCGCGACGAGTCGTCTTCCACCGCGTCGAGTGGGGTTCATTGAGCAAATGGACACGATGCCTCTCGCCTTGGCAATTTGGAAACAAGCGAAGGCGGGAGCGGTCGTCCGGGATTTTTTGCGTCGCGCATGAGGTGGGCGCCGGAGGCTCGTGGCGGGCGGTCCTTTGCCGCTTGAAGCGGGAAAGGAGGCGATCCGGGGCGGGATGGGATCAAGCGCATCGGCACGGCCGCTTCGGAATGGGCTACGTGACGGATTTCCTGAGCGAAAGTCGAAGCCTTCGAGGCTGGGGCTCGGACGTTGTTGCCGGGTGGGCGCGCGAAGTGCTCTCGGCGAGAGCACGCCACCCTCGGGAGGCCATCCGATCCCTTTGGCCAGTTTACCATTGGCAAACCAAGCATTCGCCCGTTAGCACAGTGGGATCATGGACGAGCGGGAAGATTTCATTCACAGCGAGGCGTTTTTGCGACGTCTCAAACATCGCCAGTTGAAGCTTTCGATCGCCTGCGGCGGCACGTTCGGAGTGGTGCTGCTGATTTTGCCTTTGCTGAATTATTTTTTGCCCGACCTGATGGCGACGCGTGTCGGTGGATTTCCACTGACTTGGCTCATTCTGGGCGTGCTGTTTTTCCCGTTCGTCTGGATCATCAGCTATGTCTTCATCCGGCAATCGCTGAGAATGGAGAGCGAAGAAGCACAGTGGGCGATCGAGCAAAACCGCAAAGCCTGATCCATTATGCAAATCGATCCTTGGGTGCTCGCGTTCTCGCTCGTGACGGTGGCGGTGACGCTTTGGCTCGGCTTCCGCTCGGCTGGGAAATCGAAGACCGCTTCCGATTTCTTTGTCGCCGGACGTTCCGTTTCGGTCGGGTGGAACTCCGCCGCGATTTCCGGTGAATATCTCAGCGCGGCGTCGTTCATGGGCATCGCCGGCATGGTAATGAGCAGTGGCTACGACGCGTTGTGGTATCCGGTTTGTTACGCCTGCGGATATTTGTTCCTGTTGCTGTTCATCGCGGGACCGCTGCGACGGTTCGGGGCTTATACGATTCCCGACTTCGCCGAAGGGCGTTTCGATTCGCCGTTGTTCCGGAAAATCGCGGTCTGCTTCGTGCTGTTCATCGGTTTCTTCTACACGATGCCGCAGATGAAAGGGGCGGGGGTGACGCTGGCCTACATTTTTCCCGGGCTGCCCTACTGGGTCGGCGTCGCGGTGGTGGGCGCGGTGATCACGCTCAACGTCGCGCTCGGCGGGATGAAGGGCATCACGCTGATTCAGGCGATCCAATACTGGATGAAGATGTTCGCCATTTCGGTGCCCATCTTCGTGCTGATGGCGTTGTTCGGTCCTTACGGCAAACACCTCAACGCCAACCAAACCGCACCCGAAGCCCGTTCGGCGATCGTTGGAATCGTTCATGAGCCGGAGTTGCGCACCGCTCCCATGCCTGCGGCCGCACCGAGGGACGCCGCGTGGATTTCGCCATTCGGCGCGTTGACCACCAAACCAGCTAAGGCCGCCGGTCTTACGCCGGAGCAATCGCGGCCGTTTTCGCTGCTTTATACCTACTCGTTGATCGTCGCGCTCGTTTGCGGCATGGCGGGATTGCCGCACATCCTGGTACGCTTTTACACGAACCCCGATGGTGTCGCGGCGAAGAGGACGACGATGTGGGTGATGATTCTCATCGGAGTGTTCTATGTTTTCCCGCCGATCTTCGGGGTGATGGGTCGCAACCTGATGCCCGAGCTTTACAATGGTTTGAGCGGGGTGAAGGGGACCGACGGCGCTGTCTTGAAACTTCCGCTCAAAGCGGGCGGCGTGCTCGGTTCGGTGCTCAGCGGCATCACCTGCGCGGGTGCGTTCGCAGCGTTCATGAGTACGTTCAGCGGCTTGCTCGTATCGATCACCGGGGCGCTCGCGCACGATATTTTCGGTCGCATTCTGCGCCCGAAATCGTCGCCGCATGAGCGTTTGCGGATGTTCAAAATCTGCGCCGTGATTTGCGGAACGGCCGCGGTGCTGCTGGGCCTGACGGTGGAAAGTTTCGAAATCAACAAGCTCGTCGGCTGGGCCTTCGCGATCGCCGCGACGAGTTATTTCCCGCTCTTGTTCCTCTCCACCTGGTGGCGCGGTATCACCATGAAAGGTGCGGCGACCGGGATGCTGGTCGGCGGCCTGTGCTCGCTGGCCACCGTGATCAGCACGATGATCGCCGATCAAAGCCCGGGCGCGGTGGCTCTTAAGGCCTGGTATGCGAAACATCCGTTGCTGCGCACGCTCGCCGAACAACCGGCGATCTGGGGGTTGCCGCTGGCGTTGTTCCTGATGGTGGTGGTATCGCTCGCGACTCGTTCGACGGTCCCTGCGGACGTTCGCAAGAAGATGCTCGTGCTGCACGCGCCGGAATCACTCGGGCTGAAGCAGGAGTATATCGAGGAACACGAGATGCCGGGGCATTGAAAGCGATCGTGGCGGCGGATTTTATCCGCCAAGCCTCTTCAAACAACCATAGAGGCATGGCGGATGGAATCCGCCGCCACGGTTGCTTTATCCAATCAACCGGAACTCCGGATCCTTCGCTTCGCGTTCGGTTGCGACGCGCTCTTTCGCTACGGAAAGGTAGCCTTCGTCGAGTTCGATGCCGGTGAAGGCTTCCAAACCGCATCTCATCGCGGCCACGGCCGAACTGCCGATGCCTAAAAACGGATCGAGCAAACGAGTGGCCGGGCCTTTGCCGTGCAGACGCACGCATTGTTCAACCAAGGCGACGGGAAACGTGGCCGGGTGAGGACGCTCGGCATCGCGCGATTGGATGGTGTCGTAGGGGATGAACCAGGTGTTGCCACGGCAACGGAGATCCTGGCCGCCGGTATGCCCCCAGCGGGAAATGTTGGATTTATCGGCGTAGGGCACCCCGGCGGCGCGGCGGTCGAGCGGGACGTCGCCACGCTTGGTCAAGTGGAAGACGTATTCGTGGCAGTCGTTGACGAAGCGCTTCGAATTGATCGGCTTGAAATGGCCCGCGCTGACCTGATCGCCGGCGCGGGTTTCGATGGTGATCGATTTCACCCAATGAAACGTGTTTTGCAGCACGAACAAGGGCGAGTCGCCGTCGGTCAACGCGAGCAGAAGCTGATGCGGCAGCAACGGATTCTTCGGCGCGGCGCCGACGTTGAGGAAAAACGATCCATCGTCGGCGAGCACGCGTTTTACCTCCGTCGCCCATCGCAGGCACCAATCGAGGAACGCCGCGCGCGGGGCGGTGTCGTCGAAGCTTCGGTAGCCGATGCCTAGGTTGTAGGGCGGCGAGGTGACGACCGCATCGAAGCCGCCCGCTTCAAGCGTGGGCAGAACTTCGAGGCAGTCGCCATGGAGCAACTCGATCACGCGTGATGGAGCAGAATCGAGTTCGCCGCGAAGTGATCCGAAAGGATGTCCGACACGATGATCAACTGATTGCCCGGGCGGACGATGTCGCGTTCGCGCAGCATGGCGGTGGCGCGCAGGATCGTTTCCTCGATCGTGTGGGCGAACGGCAGTTTGAACGCTTCCACGCCACGCGTCAGACCAAGCTGGCGACACACGCGTTCGGTCGGGGTGAAGGCGAAGAAATTCGCGGTCTTCGGGCGCAGCATCGCCACTTGGTTCGCGAGCACCCCGCGACGGGTGAGCACCACCAGGCAGGCATCGGGCAAAGAGTCGGCGAGCGTCACCGCCGCGCGAGCGGTCTTCTGGCGTTCATCGCGAAGTTGAACGAGACTGCCGAAACCGAGACCCGCCGCGCCAGGACGTTCGATGCGGTTGGCGATGCGAACGATCGCTTCCACACAGCGGTCCGGATAACGACCGACCGACGTTTCGCCCGAGAGCATGAGGCAGTCGGCTTCTTCGTAGGCCGCGTTCATCACGTCGGTGACTTCGGCGCGGGTCGGAGTCGGCATGGTGATCATCGACTCCAGCAACTGGGTCGCGACGATCACGCGGGTGCTAAGCTCGTGGCAACGGCGGACGATGCGGCGCTGGAGAATGGGGAGGTCTTCGAATTCGACTTCGATGCCTAGGTCGCCGCGGGCCACCATAATCACGTCGGCGGCGTGGATGATCGCGTCGATGTTGCGGACGGCCTCCTGGTCTTCGATTTTCGCCACGATCTGCGCATTGCCTTCGAGGGCTTCCATGGCCTCGCGCAGCTCGCGGACGTGGGCGGCGTCACGGACGAAGGAACCGGCGATGTAATCGGCGTCGCACTCGACCGCGAGGGCGAGGTCCACGCGGTCCTTATCGGTGAGGGCGGGGAGGTTGAGCCGGGTGCCGGGAAGATTGATGTGGCGGCGGGAACCGAGTTTGCCCGGGGTTTTCACCTCACAGATGATACGGTCGTCCTTTTTCGTGCGGATCAGCATCAGCATCGTGCCGTTGTCGACGACGAGCGTGTTGCCTTCGCTGACGTCAGCCATCAGACCGCCGTAGTTCACCGTGGTGCTGTAAGGAACTCCCGGTTCGGTGCCTTCCTTGCGGAACTCGACGGCATCGCCTTCCTTGAGTTCATACGGCTGCGGCAGGTCGCCGGTGCGAATGGAAGGGCCGGTGAGGTCGAAAAGCACCGGCACATGCAGGCCGCGTCGATCGGACTCGCGGCGCACGCGGGTCGCCATTTCGCGCGCCCATTCGTGTTTGGCGTGGCTCATGTTGAGCCGGAAAACGTTCGTTCCGAGATCGATCAGGCGACCGATCGTTTCCGGAGCCTCGGTGGCGGGGCCGAGCGTGCAAATGAGCTTGGTTTTGCGTGGCATGGGGTAGGTCTAGCAAGAGTTTGACCGCCGGATGCCGCAGCGTCGAGGCCGGAGGGATGGAAGTTTCGAATGGGGCCGGGAACCCCGGCTCATGGCTGAGGCGCCGTCACCCTCGGCATCCGCAGTTGACGGATACCCTTCATCAGATAGAGCCAGCCCGACCAAGCGGTGAAAAAGGCCGCGATCAGGCAGGGGTAGATCAGGCTGGACGGGAAAATCCGCAGCATCACCCAGCCGAGGACGAACATCTGGGTCACCGTGCAGACCTTGCCCACCCAGCTCGGGCCGATGTGGCGCATGTGATGGGTGAGATAGAGAATCGTGATGCCGCCGAGGATGATGAAGTCGCGCAGGAGGACGAGCGCGCAGAGCCACCAGGGGATCCGCCAATGGCCCGGCCCCCAATCGACCAGGCTGAGCGTGACGATGCCGGTGAGCAGGAGGGCCTTATCGGCGATGGGGTCGATGATTTCCCCGAAGCGCGAGCATTGGTTGAAATGGCGGGCGATGTAGCCGTCGATCCCATCGGTGGCCGACGCGGTGACGAAGACGATCAACGCCGCCCACCGCAGCGATTCCACCGGAGCTCCCGCGGCTACGGTTTGCCCGTAGCGTGCCGCCAGCACCGCGAAGACCGGCACGAGGCACAGCCGGGCGACGGTGATCTTGCTGGCGAGGGTCATTACCACCCATTGAAGCGGCAATGCAGGGTTTTGGAAATTCAAAAAACGAAAGCGCCCGTGCGTCGCGTGGACACACGGGCGCTGAAGAGGGTGGGCGGGATTAGCCCTGCTCGATCGTGCGGTCCGTGGAGGCGTCGACGATCACGAAGCGCTCGCGATGAAGCGCGGGGTCGGAACGGAAGATGAGACGGCCGGAATGCTGACGCTCGATTTCGACCAGCAGCTTGCTGTCCTCGCTCTTGAAGCGATTCAGCACGTCGGCGTTCACCACGACCACGAGGTCGCCCAGCGTGTCGCGATGTTTATGGATCACCGAGTTCAGCTTGCGCTGGATTTCGACCGACATCGTCATGGTCGTCTTCACCCGGCCGCGGCCCTGGCAGTATGGGCAGGGCTCGTACATCGTTTCGCGCAGCGATTCGTTCAGGCGCTGACGGGTCATTTCCATCAGGCCGATCGGGGAAATCTGAAGCACCTGGGTCTTGGCCTTGTCCTTCTTCAGGCGATCCTTCATCGCCTTGTAAACCGCCTGCTGGTCCTTGCGGTGACGCATGTCGATGAAGTCGACCACGACCAGACCGCCGATGTTGCGGAGGCGGAGCTGGCGGGCGACTTCGACGGCCGCCTCGACGTTGGTTTCGAGGATCATCTTGTCGACGTCCTTCGAGCCGCGGTTGCGACCCGTGTTGACGTCGATCGAAATGAGCGCCTCGGTTTCGTCGATCACGATGTAGCCGCCGCACGGCAGCCAGACCTGGCGGGAGAAGGCTTCATCGATCTGCTTTTGAATGCCGACCTTTTCGAACACCGGCACCGGGGCGGAAGCGAGGTGATGGATGCGGCGCTTGGCGCGGCGAGAGATCTTGCCCGCGATCTCGCGGATCGTATCGGTCATCGCGGCGTCGTCGCAGAGTACCTGGTCGATTTCATCGGTAAGGAAATCGCGCGCGGTGCGTTCGATCAGGCCGGGTTCCTGGAAGGTGCAAACCGGCGCGGGGTTTCTGTCGCGCCGGTCTTCCACTTCGCTCCATTGCTCAAGGAGCATCGCGAGGTCGCGCACGAAATGGCGGGCGCGGGTGCCTTGGGCGACGGTGCGCATGATGATGCCCATGCCTTCCGGCACGGAGAGCTTCTGCATGATGCGGCGCAGGCGCTGGCGTTCCTTCGGGTCTTCGATCTTGCGCGAAATACCGAACTGCTCGGTGTAGGGCATCAGCACGAGGTAACGTCCCGCGAGCGAGATGTTGGTCGTCACGCGCGGTCCCTTGGTGCCGATCGGGCCCTTGGACACCTGGATCATGATTTCCGATCCGATCGGATAGATGTCCGGAATGTCCTTCGACGTGATCTTCTTTTGCTGCTTCTTCGGGCGGCCTTCGCGCTCGATTTCTTCGAGGCCGGTGTCCAGCGCGGCCGGGATGGCGTCCCAGAAGTGCAGGAACGCGTTTTTCTCCAGACCGATGTCCACGAACATCGCCTTGAGACCCGGTTCGATGTTTTTGACCCGGCCTTTGAAGATGCTGCCGACGATGTTCTGATCGCCTTCGCGTTCGACGGTGTACTCTTCGAGCACGCCGTCTTCGAGTAGAGCGACGCGGCGCTCCAGTCGTTCGATGTTGATGATGAGGCTGTTTCCTTGCGACGGATCGGGTTTGCCGATGCCGAGCATACGTTTGATGCGCTGAATCATGAGTGGTTAGGGGAAAGGTGGGTTAAGGGTTCTCGACCGGTTTGGCGCGCGGGATCACGGTGCCTTCGTCATCGACTTCGGGCGTGAGGGTGGGCGCGGCCACCGGAGGTTTGTCGTTTTCGGTTTCGGGTGAAATGGGTGGCAGAGTCGTGCTTTCGACTTCATCGCCGGTTTCGCCCGCATCGGCGATGGGTTCCGTTGCGGGAAGATTTTCGAGCGGGGCGACTTCTTCGATCGGGTCGCGATGGCCGCCGTATTCGGTTTGCGGCTGAAGAGTGAGCTTCATGCCGTTATCGCGGGCGATAAGTCCGCGAATGATGTGCTGGACGAGGGGACCGCAGACTTTGCCGCCGGACTTGCCGTCTTCGACCAGGACGCAGATCGCGTACTTCGGTTTTTCGAACGGGGCGAAGGCGATCATCCACGAGTTGTGGGTCTTGAGCGCCAGGCTGACCTGGGCGGTGCCGGTTTTCGCCGCGATCTGGATGTCGGGGAGTTTCGCGCGACCGGCGGTGCCGCCCGGTTCGTTGACCGCCATCCGCATGCCTTGGCGGATGAGTTCAAGGTCGCTGTCCTTCACGCCTTCCTTGAGAAGATCGACTTCCAGCTTCGGTTTGTCGGGGATGAGCACCGTGCCATCGACCGCGGTGGCTTTTTTCACCAAACGAGGTTGGTAGTATTTGCCGCCGTTCGCCACGGTGGAAACCATCGCGCAAAGTTGCAGCGGAGTGGCGGTGACGCTTTGGCCGATCGAGAACAAGGCGATGTCGTGTGGCGTAAGCGAACGCCCCGCATGGGAAGCGCGCCACGCGCGATTGCCAAGGATGACGCCGGGGCTTTCGCCTGGAAGCGGCACACCGGTCGGTTTGCCGAAGCCGAGCATCGTGAAGCCATCGACCATCGCCTTCGCCCCGATGGTGTTCGCCACCTTGTTGAAGTAAGGATTACACGACTGCTTGATGGCGATCGGTAGCGTTTCCGAGCCGTGGTTGCCTTTATGCTGGTTCCAGATCCAGCAACCGACTTTGGCGTTGCCGTAGGCGACATAGCCGTCGCAACTGAACACGCGGGTGGCCATGCCTTTGACTGCGCCGCTGAGAGCCGTTCCGATCTTGAACGTCGAGCCCGGCGTGTAGGCGGAAATGCAGCGGTTGTTGAACGGATGCGAGCGGTTCGTGTTGTAAGCGTTGAACTGCTTCGGCTCGATGCTGGGGATGAAAAGGTTCGGGTTGTAATCCGGCACCGAAGCCATCGCGAGCACTTCGCCGGTGTCGACTTCCATCACCACGCAGGCGGCGCGGCCGACGTGACGAAGCGTGGTTTCCGCGAGATATTGCACGCGAGCGTCCAGCGTGAGTTCGATTTTCGCTCCGGCGGCGGGGCGGGTGTAACCAAGCAGGCCCATGATGCCGCCCTTCTCGTTTTTGAGCATCTTCTTCTCGCCTTCTGGACCGCGCAGGATTTGGTCCATGGTCGACTCGATGCCGGCCTGCCCCTTGTCCTCGCCGATGTAATGGTCGAAACGACGGCGGGCGTCTTCGGGAATGTCGCCCTTTTCCCACTGCTTCAAGTAACCCAGCACGTGGCTGGCAAGCGTGCCGTAGGGATAAACGCGCTCGGGTTTGGAGTCGAGATAGACGCCTGGCAGTTCGAGATTCATTTCCGCGAACCGGGCGAACTCATCGTAGGTGAGATCGGCACGATAGCTGAAAGGCACCAGTCCGCCATGCGTCAGGAAATGCGCGCGCAAGGCACCGGCGTTGTAGTTCTTCGCCAGCTTCTTTTCGACCAACCGCGGAATGATGAACTGATTGACGACCGAGACGATGTCCTTCTCGGTGCGCTTCCGCATCATGCCGCCTTCGGTGGTGAGGCGATCGAGTTTCGGGTCGTCAAGGTGCTGGCGACGGTACGCGGCGTAGATCTCCTGCAGGTTGAAGGAGACCTCGTACTCGCGGGTGTTGGTGGCGAGCGCGATACCGTTGCGATCGATGATTTCCCCACGGATGCCCGGCTCGCGAATGGTCACCGTGCGGTTTCCGGGAACCTGCTTGAGGAATTCCTCGCGACGGTTGATCTGGAAATCGTGGAGGCGCGACAACAAGGCTCCGAAGCCGACCATCACGCAGGAGGTCAGCACGTAGAGCCGGAAGCGGAAGCGCGGTTCGGTCATCAGCAGTAGCGTTGTTTGCGACGTTTGATGCCATCGAACCGGATGACGTGGCGGCAGGCGTTCGAGATCCGGAACAATAGCCAGAACACAAGCGGGGAAAACAGCATCGTCAAAAGCGCGGTCAGGGAAATTTGCAGGATCGTGCCGCGGGTGAGGACGAATTCGCCGCGCACGAAATTGATCAGCGCGTATTCGGCCGAGAGGTAAAGGAAGACGGCGATGCCCGAAAGCAGCGCGGAAAATTGCCATTTGCCCTGACGGAACAGCGGTTGAATCCCCTGCATCAGAAAGCCCATGGCGCCGAACAGGAGGATCGAATAGCCGAAGCGCAGCGATTCCACCGGGTCGGTGTAAATCTCGGGCGAGCCACCCTGCGGACCCAGCACGCATTGGGCGTCCCAAAGGAATCCACCTACGAATGCGAGCAACAGCATCGTCGGCGTGCCGACCGTCACCGCCGTGCAAAGAAACACCAGTTGCACCAGCAGAATCCGGGCACTGTGCAGACCCGTAAATGCGGGCAGGAACTGCTGGACCACGAACGCGGCGAGCAACAACAGCAGGGTAGTGAGGGTATAGCGGATCACTGGGTCATTCGCCTGCGGTGAGCACGACGAAAACAGTCTCCAGATCCGCGAAGTTCACTGAGGGTGTGACAAGAGCTTCGGAATCGAGAGAGCCTTTTTCGACCGACTCGATGGTTCCCAAAAGGATATTGGCCGGGAACAAGCCGCCCCGGCCGGTGGTGAACACTTTTTGCCCGGGTTGAACGGGGGTGTCCTTCGACAAGAAGCGGAGCCGCAGTTTCGGCACGTCGTTCGCGCCGCGCTGTCCGCTCAAAATTCCAACTTCCGGCGTCCCTTCCACTTTCGCGGAAACCTGACACTTTTCATCGGTCAAAAGGATCACCGTGGCGCGATCCTGGCGGGTTTGGTCGATCTGGCCGACCAAGCCCTCGTTGCAAAGCACCGGCAATTGCGTGCCGATGTTGGCGTTTTCGCCACGGTCGATTTCAACCGTCTGCCACCAGGTCGTCGGCTGGCGGCGGGTGATGCGCGCCGCGACGACTTCGAACTTCGATGTTTTGGCGAAGTTCAACGCATGACGGAGATTGTTGTTTTCCCGCTCCACTTCGCGCAGATGGGCCTGCACCAAGGGCAGCAGGCCGGCGTTGGCTTTCTCCTGAGCGAGCTCGACTTCCAATTCCTTGGAATGACGGACCTCGTCGAGGAACGTGCGCGCTTTGGTTTCCAACGCCGAACCGGATTTAAGGAAAGGGGAGATCGCCTTGTAATAGCCGCCCTGAATCTCGCGCACGGTGCGATCGCTCCGCGTGAGAGCCCAAACGGCTCCCGCGAGGAACAGCAACAGCGCGATCAGGTTAAGCGGCTTCATGGACGGAGTCCGCAGCGTCGCATCAGCGATCCGTATTGGTCACCCGGCGCAGGAACGCAATTTCCTGCAGGGCTTTGCCCGTGCCTTCGGCCACCGCGCTGAGGGGATCTTCGGCGATGTGCACCGGCAGCCCCGTTTCTTCCTTCAGCAAGCGGTCGAGACCCTTCAGCAGCGCCCCACCGCCCGCGAGGACGATCCCGCGATCGACAAGGTCGGCCGCGAGTTCCGGGGGGCAACGCTCAAGCGTCGTGCGCACGGCATCGACGATCGTGTGAAGGGGGTCGGACATCGCCTCGCGGATTTCCTGCGAGGTGATCGTGATGGTCTTCGGTAGACCGGCGACAAGGTCGCGGCCCTTGACCTCCATGGTCATTTCTTTCGGCAGCGGAGCGGCCGAACCGAGCCGGATCTTGATGTCTTCGGCGGTGCGTTCGCCGATCATCAGGTTGTAGGCCCGCTTCATGTACTGGATGATCGCTTCGTCGAGCTCGTCACCCGCGGTGCGGACGGAGCGGGCGTAAACGATGCCGGAAAGCGAAATCAGGGCGACCTCCGTGGTGCCGCCGCCGATGTCGACGATCATGTTGCCGGAAGCGTCCTGCACGGGCAAACCGACGCCGATCGCCGCGGCCATCGGTTCTTCGATCAGAAAAACTTCCTTCGCGCCGGCGGCCTCGGCCGACTCGCGCACGGCGCGGCGCTCGACCTCGGTGATGCCGGAGGGAATCGCGATCAACACGCGCGGGTTGCCTTTACGGCGGCCATTCACCTTGCGGATGAAGTGCCGGAGCATTGCCTCGGTCACTTCGAAGTCCGCGATCACGCCGTCTTTCAGAGGACGGATGGCGACGATGTTGCCCGGGGTTCGGCCGAGCATCCGTTTGGCGTCATCGCCCACGGCGAGGACTTCATTCGTGCCGGCTTTGACCGCGACTACCGACGGTTCGCGCAGGACGATGCCGTGATCTTTGACGTTTACCAGCGTGTTGGCGGTGCCGAGATCGATGCCGATGTCATTCGCAAACCAGTTTCCAAAAAGCTTTTTGAACATGGATTCAGTTGAAAATCAACGAGATGAGAAAGCTGCTTCCTTCGTCCTGCGTTCCTGCCGCAAAAGCGGAGAAGCGCGGGAAACAGGGCCGACAAGGTCCTTTTGAAGGGGCGGGCAGTCTCAATTCGTGGCCTTGCAAGGTCAAGGGGAATCCCTTGCTAAAGCTTGACATTTCAATCGTTCCACGCCGTTCGGCCTCACGCCGGGACAGCCGCTTGGTGGCGTACGAGAAACTCGTCGGCCACCGCGCCATAGGCGGCGGCGCCCGGGCCGGCCGGATCGTGTTCGAAAATGGTGCGCCCGTGACTCGGCGATTCGCCGAGGCGGATCGTGCGAGGCACGACGGTTTGATAGATTTGCTCCGGGAAGAACTTGGTCACTTCTTCCACCACTTGCCGGGAAAGCAGGGTGCGGCCGTCGAACATGGTCATCACGATGCCCTCAAGGCGCAATCCGGGATTGGCGCCCGAATCGCGGATTTGGTCGATGACGTGTGCGATTTTCGCAAGTCCTTCGAGGCCAAACCACTCGCATTGCAGCGGAATGATGATTTCGTCCGCGGCCGCCAGCGCCGAGGTCATCAGCACGCCAAGCGACGGCGGGGTATCGAGAATGCAATATTCGAACAGGTCGTTCGGTTTCAGCCCCTGTAAAATATTTCGCAACCGGGTGAGATGGTCGTCGGAGCGCGCCAGCTCGATTTCCACGCCGGCTAAGTCCATTTCGGACGGCACGAGCGATAGATTCTCGCGACCGGTGGGCATGAGTTGTTGAAAGACGGTGCGTTCCCCGATCAAAACCGGGTACATGCTACCGCCATCCGGCGCTTCGATGCCCAAGCCGCTGGTGCAATTCGCCTGGGGGTCGAGATCGACCAACAGGACGCGTTGACCCCTGAGGGCGAGAGCGGCGGCGAGATTAAGGGCGGTGGTGGTTTTCCCAACTCCACCTTTCTGGTTTGCGATGCCGACGACTTTCATTTAGCGACCTGACCCGGATGGGCGGGGCAGTCTTCTCTACGGGGTGCTTCGCTGCAATCAAAACCGCTGCTAGAGGAGAAATCGTGTGACGCATGAGCGAGTGGAATGAATCGGGCCTCAAGGCCGCTGCGGGATGGAAGGCGTTCAAGGACGGCAAGGCGCTGCATGATACCGGAATGGTCATTCAGGCGAAGACGTCTCCCGATGGCTGGACGGGTAGCGTGCGCGAAGGCAAGCGGGTGATCCGGGTGGGGGTGAAAGCTCCCTCGAACGATCGTTTCGAAGCTCGTTGCTCCTGTCCCGAAAACCAAGCGACCGGGTCGGTTTGCGCTCACGCGGTGGCGACCGGCCTGGCTTTGTTGGGATCGAAACGTCCGGAGGCGAAAGCCGTCGCTTCCTCTTCCGCTCGACTCTCGGCTTCCGAAGAAGCTCTGCCCAAACAGGCGTTGGAAGTCCTTCTTCCGCCGAACTGGCCCGAGGCGCTTTCCCGGGGCAGGCTCACCGTCACCGTGCGCCCGGCGAAGCAGGCGGTTCCGGACGAAGCGGATGTCGCTTTGCTGGGCTGGCTTGCCGGGCAGGGCTTGAAAGCGATCCAAGGGCCCTTGCCGCTGGCTCTGGATGCGGCTCGCCTGCCTGGATTTCTTGCCGGTCTAATCGGGCATTCGCGCATCTTCGCGGGCGAAAAGTCGATTTTAGTTTCCGATGGAAAACGATTGGAAGTCATTCTTCCTGAAGAAAAAATGGATGTTTTGAGTCTCCGTTTTTCGCGAGTGCCTTTATTGCTGTCCGGGGATGTGGCTTGGCTGTCATCGGGGGACGAGATCGCCCGCTTGGGGCCAGGGCCATTGCCGGAGGATCTGGCTGCTTTGGTGAAGGAGGCCGGTGTCGGCAAGGCGGTCCGTTTACCGTTGCGGGATTTGCTTCGGCGGGGACCGGTGTGGGAGGATTGGATTGCCGTCCCGGAAGGTTCCTGGCTGGGTGAATTTCGCCTAATCCCGGCCCCGGTTTCGTTCCGCCTGAAGCTCGATGGCTCGCTCCAACAGGTGGAAGTGAGGCTTTCGGCTCATTACATGGATTTGCCCGGCTTGGTCCCGGGGCAACTGGACGAGCAACACTTTCCGCGCCAGGCGGAGGGAATTTGGCTCACGCAGAATCTCGCTGCGGAATTCGAAGCTCTGGCGATGTTGCGGGCGGCGGGATTCGCCGAAAAAGCGGATTCTCCCGGAATGTTCCAGCTGCGGGGGGAATCCGCCGTGTTGGAGTTTCTGGCTCACCAATTACCGGAACTCAGAGGGCGCTGGGAAATCGCCGAGGGCGATCGTTTCAAATCGGCGCATCGCTCGGTCGCGGTGGTTCGCCCGCAACTCAAAGTGTTGGGCTCTGGGGAGGATTGGCTCGCGTTCGACTACGAATTCCACACGGACGATGGCGCGGTCGTGTCTCGGGCCGAAGTGCTTCAATGGCTTCGGTCCGGTCGCTCGAATTCGGTGCGAGGCGGCAAAAAGCTCGTCCTCGACCAAGAGGCAGCCGAGCTCACCGAGTCTCTTTTCTCCGAACTCGAAATCCGTCAGGAGCACGGGCATTTCGTCGGGCCGAAGGCGCTGGAGACCATCATTGATGAATTGAGTAAAAATAAACTCAATCAATCTAATGAGAGTCACTTAGGTAAATTAAAACCCGTTGAGTTGCCTCCGACTTTGAACGACGGAGTGGGGGGGCTGTTGCGTGGATACCAACGTCAGGGCATTGGCTGGCTGAACGATCGTTTGACGCGTTTCGGCGGCGCTCTTTTGGCCGATGACATGGGGTTGGGAAAGACGCTCCAAACGATCGTTGCGATCGAGCAGGTGTTCGCGGAAGGCGACGCTGACGGGCCGGTATTGGTCATCGCGCCCACGTCGTTGCTGGGGAACTGGAAGGCCGAGTTCCAGCGTTTCGCACCCAAACGAACGTTTCGCATCTTGCATGGGCCTAGCCGGGAGGCCGAGCAGAAACGAGTGACCGACGAGGATGTGATTGTCACAAGTTACGGCACGCTGGCTCGCGATCTAGCGTGGCACTTGAAGCGCGAATACCGGGTGGTTGCGGTGGACGAGGCTAGCTTGATGAGAAATCCGGACACGGATCATGCGAAGGCGATCGCGAAACTCCGGTCAAAACGGCGGATCGCGCTTACGGGAACGCCGGTGGAAAACGGTGTCCGGGATCTATGGTCGATTTTCCGCTTCATCCAACCGGGATGGCTGGGCTCGCGGGAGCAATTTCAGGAGCGTTATGAGGCGCCGCTTCAGCAAACGCCCAGACCGACCGCGCCGTTGGAGCGTTTGCGGCTGAAGGCGTCGCCGTTTCTTCTAAGGCGCACCAAAGAAGAAGTGGCCTCCGATTTGCCGTCGAAGCTGATCATCGACGAATGGTGTGACCTCAGCACGGACCAGCGCCAAATCTATCGCGATCTGTTGGGAGAAGGCGGTAAACGCGTCGATGAAACCCGTCGTAGCGCGGGCTCGGGAGCGGCTAGACTGCAATTGCTAACAGCCTTGCTGCGACTCCGACAAACCTGTTGCGACCTGGCTTTGCTTAAAAACGAGCGATTGGAGAAGCTCTCGATCGAGCGCCGTTCGGCCAAATTACAGCGTCTGTTGGAAATCGTGGAGGAAGCGGTTTCTGGAAATCATCGAATGTTGGTTTTCAGTCAGTTTCAGACACAATTACAGGAAATCGAGAAACAGCTCCAACGCCTCGACATCGATTCTTTCAGGCTCGATGGCCAAACGCGTAACCGGCAGCAGCTCGTGGATCGTTTCCAGAAAGCCGATGGGCCGCCGGTGTTTTTGATCAGTCTGAAAGCCGGTGGCTACGGGTTGAATCTAACCGCGGCCGACACCGTGGTTCATTTCGATCCGTGGTGGAATCCGGCGGCGGAAGCTCAGGCGACCGATCGCGCGCATCGCATCGGACAAACGCGACCCGTGACCGTTTACCGATTGCTCACGCGCGGCACGGTCGAAGAAAAAGTCGTCCGGCTTCAGGCGTCCAAACGGGAGCTCGCCAACGCGACCTTTGATGAATCTGGCTTTAGCGATGCCTCCGGGCTTTCGGACCAAGACCTTCGGGAGTTGCTCGTAGGCTGATCCCTAGCGTTAGGCGCTCCATTCACGACTTGTGACAATGTATGTAATGCGGGGTTGATTTCATCTAATATTCTGTTAGGTTCCTTCCCGCGTTCATTCCAATTACCTTCTGTCTATCCCCCCATGGCTCACCCGTTCATTCCTTGCCAAGACGAGATCAACGACCTCGTCTGGCATGCCAGCGAAACCTTCCGCGCCGGTCACCAGCCTGGATCGCATCTGAATCATGTCCTGGTTCTGTTGTGCCTGAAATTCCTTTCCGACTTCGCGAAAGAACCCGCCGCGATTCCCCGGCATTCGCCCTTACCGTGGAAGCTTCCGGATAGCGGCGAATTCGAGGGCTTGCGTCATGAAAGCCGGGATCTCGGCGAGCGAATCGACCGTGTGCTCCAAAAAATCGGCCCTGTCCCACGCCTCGAAGGTCACACCGTTTTCCCGTCCGTTTCATTTAGCGACGAACAGACACTCGGCGAAATCCGCGAACGCGATTTCCGGCTCAAGCGATTGCTCACGGATTTTCAGGATTTGCGACTCGATTTCCGGCCGTCGAGGATTGGCGCGCTGGATGTGATCGGCGGCTGCCACGATCACCTGGTGACGCGCTCGGTCGCGATCTGGGGCGAGCCGGACCGACCGTTTCTCTCGCCGGAAGTCTCTGGCCAAGTTTTGGGCCTCGCCTCCGTCTATCGCATGAAACCGGCGGATCTCCCTCTCCTCCAGCGCCGGATCGATGAATTGGAATGCGAACTGGTCCGTCTTCGAGTTGAGATGCGGCAGCAGATTCGGGGGTTGAAGCGCTAGGTTTCGTCTTCGTCCCTTTAGTCCGATTTTTCATTCCTGGTTTCCGCGTCTTCCGGTTTATGGGCTTGAAGCAAAGCGGCTTGCCCGGCTGCCGGGGGGGGCTCCGGTGAGGAAGGCCGCTTAAAGAGGATTAAGAAAAAGGCTTGGCGCTTGGAAAGCGCCGCCACGAAAAAGCGCGAGGGATCCCTCCCTCGCGCTTTGTAAATCCAAGCGTTGCCGGTGAGGCGGCGCGATTAGCGCAACACCTTGAGCTTGTGGATGCCGTAGATGGCGTCGTCACCGAGCTGCTCTTCGATACGGAGGAGCTGGTTGTACTTCGCGATCCGGTCGGAGCGGCTCATGGAACCGGTCTTGATCTGGCCGCAGTTCGTGGCGACGGCGAGGTCGGCGATCGTTGCATCCTCGGTTTCGCCGGAACGGTGGCTGAGGACCGCCGTGTAGGCGTTTTCCTTGGCCATTTCGACGGCGTCGAAGGTCTCGGTGAGCGAGCCGATCTGGTTCACCTTCACGAGGATCGAGTTGGCCACGCCTTGGGCGATGCCCTTGGAGAGGAACTCGGTGTTGGTGACGAAGAGATCGTCGCCGACGAGCTGGGTGGTCTTGCCGAGCTTGTCGGTAAGCACCTTCCAACCGGCCCAGTCGTTTTCGGCGCAGCCGTCTTCGATCGAGATGATCGGGTAGCGCTTCTGGAGATCGGCGTAGAACGCCACAAGTTCTTCGGCGGACTTCACGGAGCCGTCGGACTTCTTGAAGACGTAGGCGTTCTTCGAAGCGTCGAAGAATTCGGAGGAAGCGACGTCGAGGGCGATCGCGATGTCGTCGCCGATCTTGTAGCCGGCCTTTTCGATGGCCTGGGCGATCACGCCGAGGGCGTCTTCCGCACCAGCGAGGTTCGGGGCGAAGCCGCCTTCGTCACCGACAGCGGTCGAGAGGCCGCGGTCGTGGAGAACCTTCTTGAGGGAGTGGAACACTTCCGCACCGTAGCGGAGCGCTTCGCGGAAGGTCGGCGCGCCGACCGGCACGATCATGAACTCCTGGAAGTCGATCGGCGCGTCCGAGTGGGCGCCGCCGTTGATGATGTTCATCATCGGGACCGGGAGGACCTTGGCGTTCGGGCCGCCGAGGTATTTGTAAAGCGGGAGGCCGAGCTGTTGGGCGGCGGCTTTGGCGACTGCCATGGAGACGCCAAGGATGGCGTTCGCGCCGATGTCCTTCTTGGTCGAAGTGCCATCGATGGCGAGCATGGCGGCGTCGATGGCCGATTGTTCGGTCGCGTCCATGCCAAGGAGGGCCGGAGCGAGGCGGGCGTTCACGTTTTCGACGGCCTTGAGCACGCCTTTGCCGAGGTAGCGGCTCTTGTCGCCGTCGCGCAATTCGACAGCTTCGTGTTCGCCGGTGGATGCACCGCTCGGGACAGCGGCGCGGCCGACGGCGCCACCATCGAGGTGGACGTCGACTTCGACGGTAGGATTGCCGCGCGAGTCGATGACCTCGCGGCCGCGGATTTCAACGATGGTGGTGTATTCCATGGTAGGTAAAAGAAATGACAAAGGCCTAAATCCTAATGACTAACGGAAGAGAGGGGCGGAATCCCGCTCATTGCTCATTAGGACTTGGTCATTTTGAATTCGAAGTTCAGGGGTTGAACGGGACGACCGACCGCAGCGTGAGAGTGAGTTTCTGTTCGGTCGCCGGATCGCGGGCGACGGCGGTATCGCCTGGCTTAAGGCCCAGGAACGAGGCACCGAGCTCGGAGAGATAGGACAAGTGGCGTTTTTCCGGATCGGAATCCCACGCGCCCAGAATCGAGTAAACGACCTCCCTGCCCTGTTCGTCCGTGAAGGTGGCAACGGTCCCGATGTTGATCGCGGAGGCGTCGACGCCTTTGAAATCCGTGCCACGGGCGCGACTGATCTCCTTCTGCAGCTCGGCTTTGCGGTTGCCGAGGTACTTCTGGTGGTCTTTGGCGGACTTGTATTCGAAGTTCTCGCGCAGGTCGCCGTATTCGCGGGCGATTGAAATGTCCTTCGTATTCTGGGGAATCCGGACGCGGACGATGTCATCGAGTTCCGCTTTTTTCCGCTCAAGGCTTTCCCAGGAGACGAGAAGCTCCTCTTCCTTTTTGCCGCGTTCGCCGGAAACCAATTCGGCGGTTTGAGGCTTGGCCTTGATAATGCGGGCCATCAGCGACTTTTTCTCGAGTTCGGCGAACACCGGGCACTCGAGCAAGCGACGGGCGAAATTGCGCGCCTCGTTGACGTCCATGACTTCGACCAAGTCATTGAGGAGCGTCTTGTCCTCGGTGAGTAAGGTTTGAAGGCGGGAGGTCTTCCGGGGGCCGTCGGAAAGGTGGTCGTTTTCCAACAGATTGAGAATCGAGGCTCCGACTTCCGGGCCGAATACGTCGGCGGCGGAGCTGTAGCGCTCACGGCAGATCCAGATGAGCGCATCCGGGCCGAGCGAGCGGCGGGCGATCGCGGAACGCAAGTGCTTGCCCAACGCTGGAATTTGTTTCCGTTCGACGAGCAGCTTGGCGATTTCCGTGACGCCGCGTGCGCCAACGCGGTCGAAGACCTGCACGATGCGATCCATCCACTCTTCGCCGAAGGCGGCGGGAAACGCTTCGAAAATGGCGCGCTGACGATTGGAAGGAAGCGCTCCGACTTCATCGGCGAGACGCTGAGCGTCCACGGTTTGAAGCAGATCGGAAATGCGAACGGCGGTCGGATCGAGTTCGAGAGCCTTGCCGGTGCCAACGACTTCGTCGCGCGCGGCGAGAAGCTGGAGGGAAAGTCCGAGCTGAACTCGGGAGGATTTACGCGCGCTTTCGTCGATATCCTTGAGCAGTCGCTTGAGCGCTTCCGGATCTTCATCGAAGGCGCGGATGTCCGAGGCGATCGCTTCGAGCGCCTTGATCATGCCTTTGAGATCCCGGGCCGCTTCGAAGTCCGCCACCAGCGCTTGTGCCGGGGAACGGTCGCCATCGCGCAGGACCAACGCTTCCACGCGCTTCTGCGGAACGACGACTCGGCGGCTTTCACGGAGCGCCTTTTTCGCGTTCTCCCACCACTTCTTAAAGTCGCTCGTCGGGATGACCGTATCGGAGAGCTCCTTCTCCAGCGCGTCACCCGTCATCGTGCCGCCATGGCTCGTCAACAAATGAACCACCAGCTCGACCGGATCCTTTTTCGCCAACGATCGAAGCTCTTCGATTTGCTCGACCTTCTTCGCGCGGAAATCGTCCGCTGGAATCCATTCGGTTTTTTGAAACGCGAACTGGAGATCCATCGACTGTCCCGCGGAGCGTTCGAAGTCGATGATCACTTTTTTCCCAGGTAGATCCCAATCGATCACCTTCCCCGCGCCCCACGATTTGTGCAGGCAGAAATTGCCGGGTGCGAGTTGGGACAGGCGCTCGCCCACGGGTTTGGGAATTCGGCCGGCTTCAACCAACTTTGCCACGTCGGAATGCATGGCGCGGAAAATGGGAGGCCCCTCCGGAAAACGCAAGGCATTCCCCCTTCGAATTCCGCTTCTTCAAGGATTCGGCGTGGAAGGGATGAGCCTCGGGCGAGGCTTGCGGACCGGAACGATCTGTCCGTCCAACGCGCTATCCAGCCCGCGCTTCAGCGCTCCCACCCTTCTTTGCCAGGCTTCGGGCACGTTGGTCACGTCCCCGTTCGCGGGCAGATTGCCACTGAAAATCACGTCGTTCGCCGCGCCTCGGATCTCCAATTCGTAGCCAGTTTCATTTTCCAACCGTTTGAGCGAGGCGCTTCCGTCGTCCACGCGCAGGTTGGCGGTGCGGGTTTCGCGATTGATCACCCGGGTCAGCAAAGTGCCTTCGATCGGGGAAACGGCCGCCTCGATCGCGGGTTCGGCAAGCAAGGCACGGCTCGATGGTTGCGCTCCGAGCGTCGTTTTTATCTCCATCGGTTTGCCATTGCGGAAGACGGAAAGCGCGATGGAGTCGCCCGGCTTGCGGAGTCGCAGCAAGGTGGCGAACTGCCCTTCGTTGACCAGCCACTGGTCTTCGAGCTTCCACAACACATCGAACGGCTGCAGGCCGCCCATTTCAGCGGCGCCTCCGGCGTCGACCGCCCGAACGATGAATCCGATCCCAGGGGGCAGGGATGGAAGTTGTGCCCGGGTGGCGTCGTCGGGTTTGGCGACTTGGAGACCGAGCCACGGTGCCGCGTCGGCGGGAGCCGGCAGCGGCTTTTGAGGGGTTGGAACCGGCAACGGTGGCTGAACCGAAGTCGCCACCGTCTCGTCGGCCACGGAAACGCAGCCGAGCAGGGCGAAAAGAGAAATGACGCGCAAAACGTGCATTTTAGAAAGAAGTCACGGGCATGAGCACGAGTTCCTCGCGCGGCTCGGAAATGCGGAGGGTGTAACCGGTTTCGCGATCGCGCAGGGTGTTCTCCGCCACCACACGCACGCTGACGGCTTGCAAGGCATCGCCATCCGTTCCGGAAATACGGCCTTCGTCCCGCAACGATTCGATCCGGTCGGCGTTCGAGACCCATTCAACCGGTGAAGCCACTTCCTCCTCCACGGAGACGATCGCCGGAGCGGGCGCACGAAGCGATGGCCAGGCGATGAAGCCGCTTACAACGAGCGCCGCCGCGATGCCGAGGCCGATCCTCCAATTGCGGTGCGTTTGCCACGGAGTCACGGGCAAATCGGCGGTCAGTTCGTCGAGCGTTTCGTGGATCGAACGCTCGCCGGAATCGCTCAAGGCGACCGGCATCAAGCGGGCGAGCGCGGCTTCGATGGGATCGATCTCACGCATGGCGAACCTCCTTCAAGCGGCGCAACTCGTGCGCGAGTTGGTCGAGGGCATAACGATAGCGGGATGCCGCGGTGTTCGGTGAAATCGCCAACGTGGTGGAAATTTCCGCGAATGTCAGGCCGCCCCAGGTTTTCATGACGACCACTTCCCGAAGTTTGGTGCTTAGCCGTTCGACGGCTTGGCGCAGGATCATCGCCTCTTCGTCTTCTTCCTGCATGGGATCGAGCCACACGTCCTGGAAGTCATTCAAATAAACGATGGATTCCTCCCGTTTCCGGCGGCGCGATTCGGAACGGTGAAGATTGAGGCCGCAAAAACGAATCGTGGAAAAGGCCAGTGGCAGATCGGGTGGCGTGTGGCCATGATCCGCCTGGTAATGCCAAAGTTTGACGATCGCCTCCTGGATCAGATCCTCGGCGTCCTGGCGGCAATGGCTCCAGCCACGGGCGAAAAGCAGCAGCTTCGGCCCGTGATCGGCCAGCCACTGTTTCCATGCGCTTGCGGGAGATGACGCCATTCGGGATGAGAATGCCGCCGGATCCTCCAATTGTCTGCAAAATCTTCGACAGCGAACGAGGGCATTTTTCTGGCGCGAAATCGTGACCGCTAGGTAAATTTATTTAGTCGTGGCGAAATTTCAGGAAAACCCGGTGGTGGTGGACGCGTTCGATGCGCCCGCTTCGTGGAAGGCGGTCAAATCGGGATTGGCCGAATTGCACATCGACTCAAAGCCCAGCGGCGCGGGCAACGCGCTGAAACTGGACTTCGATTTCCACGGCGGCAAAGGTTTCGTCGTCGCCCGCAAGGAGTTGCCCCGCCGGCTGACCGAAGCCTGGGCATTTCGTTTTCGCCTGAAGGGTGCGATGCCGCCGAACCGCTTCGAGTTCAAACTCATCGATACGGCTGGAACCAGCGTGTGGCGTTGGACCGACGAATGTCTAAAGCCGAACGGGCGATGGAAAAATTACGTCATTCCCAATAGCCGCATGCCTTTCGCCTGGGGACCGGGCGGCGGTGGCGTTCCGGTGGAGATCGCGGCGATCGAATTCGTCATTGCGGCGGGCGATGGCGGCGCGGGGACGTTGTGGATCGATCAATTCGAATGGGTCGACGTTGGCCCTCTCTTGCCGGAGTCGTGCAAGTCGAGTTCAGGCGAAACCGGCAATTGTTTGAAGGCGTCAGGTGGCGCTTGGAGCCCGTCGCGGGAAGATCCCAATCCGCTCCTGGAGTTTGATTTCGGTCGCAAACGGGAAATCGGCGGCCTGATCTTGCATTGGGCGAACGGTTCGGCGCGCGACCTGGAGGTCTATATCGAGCATGAACGAGGCGCCTGGCGACCCGCGTTGGAACTGAAACACGTGGGCGGTCATTGCACGCCGATCCCCTTGCCTTGCCCGGAAACCCGGCGGATCCGCCTGCGATTCCAGCCCGGTGCGGAACTTGTACGAATCGAATGGAAAGGCCCTGAGTTTTCCCGTTCGGAAAATGAATTCATGCACACAATGGCCGCGGAAGCGCATCTGGGCGCGTTTCCGAAATACTGGCTGCGCCGTCAGACGATGCTCACTCCCATCGCCGCCCCCACGGGCGCGCCTCGCGGGATGATGAACGAAGAAGGTTTGATCGAAACCGACGAAGCTGGATTCTCGCTCGAACCCTTTTTGTTCACTGAAGACGAACTCGAATGTTGGGCGGATGTCGCGTGCTCCCGTTCCTTGGAAGGTGGCTGGATGCCGTTGCCGACGATTCACTGGGATGCGAAATCGCTTGGGCTCGATATTGCCGCCTGGACGGGCCGGGCATCGACCGGACGTGCTTTGGTGGCGAGTTACACGGTCGAAAATCGTTCGAAAATCGCCCGCGATGTTCGTTTGTATGTGGCGGTGCGGCCGTTTCAAGCGACCCCGCCGTGGCAGCTTCATGGTCATGTCGGAGGTAAAAGTCCGATCACCGCGATCGAGTTCAACGGTCCCGTTTGCCGGATCAATGGCAGTCGCGCGGTTGTGGCGCTCGATCCGCCCTCGTACACGGGTGCGCAACCTTTCGTCGCCGGACGGTTGTTTGGAAAATTGCTGGCGAATTGCCCACCGGCCGAGTCGCACGTCACCGACCCGTTGGGATTGGCGGAGGCGGTTTTCACTTTCGATCTGACGTTGAAGCCGGGCGAAAAGGCGACCCGCAAGTTGCTTGTGCCGTTCGGACATGTGCCCTTGGACGAGCCGATCGAACCGTTGGAAGTATCCCATGAGAAAGCGCGTGACGAATGGGCGGGATCGCTTTGCACCGTCGCTTTCGACGTTCCGCCCGCGTGGGAAGACGCGGCGGAAGCCTGGCGGGCGGCTGCCGCGCATATTTTGGCGAACCGCGAGGTGTTCGCCCTGCATCCGGGGCCGCGGCGTTACAATCGCGCCTGGATCCGCGATGGCGTCGTGATGGGCGCGGCATTGGCTCGCGCGGGCGAATTCCAGGCGTTTCCGGATTTCATCAATTGGTATGCGCCCTGGTTGCGCGACGATGGCCAGGTGCCGTGTTGTGTGGACCGGAACGGCGCGGACTGGCTGGTGGAATATGACAGTCAGGGACAATGGCTGTACGGCATCGCCGAATGCCATCGGTTCGGCGCGGGGGATGCCTTCGCGCTCGAGCATTGGCCCTCCGTGATGCGCTGCGTGATGCACATCCGGCAACTGCGCGAGCGCCGCCCGGAAAAGGGCTACGATATGCCGGACAAGCGTCCGTTTCGTGGCTTGTTGCCGGAGTCGGCGAGCCACGAAGGCTATCTCGCGCATCCCGTGCACGCCTACTGGGACGATTTTTGGGCGATCCGCGGATTGCGGGATGTGCAGTTCCTCGGCGAAAAATTAGGCCGTCCGCACTGGGAAATCGAATCGATCGCCGCGCTCAGCGAGGCGCTCACCCACTCGGTCACCGCCTCGCTCCGGGCGACGATGGAACTGCGGAATATTTCGTACATTCCCGGCTCGGTCGAATGGGCGGATTTCGACCCGGCGGCGACGGCGGTCGCGCTGATGATCCTCGATGGACTCGACGTGCTCCCGGAAGACGGTCTGGAAATGACCTTCAACCGTTATCTCGAAGGCTTCCGTATGCGGGTTTCGGGCGTGCTGCCGTGGACGAACTACTCCGCGTACGAATTGCGCATCGTCACCGCTTTGACCCGGCTCGGCCGACGCGGCGACGCGATGGAGCTGCTGACATTTCTCCTGAACGATCGCCGCCCGAAGGAGTGGCATCAATGGCCTGAGATCACGTGGAAGGACCCGGAAAGCCCGGGTCACTTCGGCGATTTGCCTCACTCGTGGATCGGGGCCGAATACGTGCTCGGGTTCGCCGGCTTGTTCGCCTACGAACGCGAATCTGACGACACCTTGGTGTTGGCGGCCGGCTTACCCGCGGATTGGTTTAAATCAGGACGCACGAATGGCGTCACCGGTTTGCCCACGTACTACGGCCGTCTGAGTTATTCGCTGAAACGCACGGGTCCCCGTTGGGATCTCGATCTCGCCCCGCTGGAAAAATCACCCAGCGGCGGCATCCTGGTCCGGTTGCCCGTCACCAGAGCCACCTGTTTGCGTGCTTTCGGCGTCGACCACCCCATTCCCGCCGACGGTGCTGTGAAACTCACACTGACTTGATTCCTCGATCGCGGCCTCGGGCAACGCACGGATTTGCGGCGTATAGCTCCAGGTGCCATCGAGCTGGATCTGCAGCACGGCGTCGAACGGCGCACTCGATTCGCCCGTGCCACCGAACATCAGGCTGCCTTGTCCCATTTGCCGAAACGAGCCGATCACCCGGGTGAGTTCCACATCTTTCAGGGTGGTTCCCGGCCGGTCGAAGACGATGAAGTCCGGATTCGCGGCGATCGCGCGAACGCAGGCGAAAAGCTGCTGTTCGCCGAGGGAAAGCGTTTCGCCCCAGTCGCGCACGACGTCGAGTCCCCCGACACGTTCGATCACTTCGCCCAGTTTCAGTAAACGCAGCGCCTGGCTGGTGCGCAGATCGTTCACCCGCACATCGCCGGTTTCGATCCGCAGCAACTGCCGCAGTGTTCCGGGCGGAAGATACGGTCGTTCGGGTAAAAGCATCATCCGGCTCGGATCGGGCATGATCACGGTGCCCGATCCCCTTTCCCATCGTCCGGAAAGCAAGTGGAACAAGGCGTGCCGGGCGGCTTCGTTCGGGCCTTGGATCAATACGCTGGCCCGTTCGGGCATGAGCAAATCCAGGCCCCGGAGCAACGGCGCGCCTGTTTCCAAAGCGAACAATTCCAGACCCTCGAATTCGAGGCGTCGTGGTTCGTGGCGGATCGTCACCGGCGTGACCACCGGCTCGCTCGCCCGCTCGATCGACATCGCCAGCTCGCTGAGTCGCGCGACCACCGCCGCGAAAGTGGAGATCGATTGGAACTGGGTGACGATGATCGAAAACGCGCCAAGCAAGGTCGCGAAGGCCATCGCCGATTGCGTGATCACGCCGAACTCGATTTGTCCGCGGAAAAACATCGGAGCGACCACCATCGCCGGGATAATCTGGATGAGGTAGTTGTAGCCGGTGGTGAAGAACGACAGATTCCGGTTCACCGCGATGATCTTGCGCCCGTTCGACGCCCAATCGCCGATGCGTTGCGACAGACGGCGACGAAAAAGCGGTTCGTTGTGGGTCAACGCGACTTGTTCGGCGTGATCCCGGATGTGAATGAGTTCCGAACGAAAATTCGCCTCCTTGTCGGACTGGCGGAAGTTCAACCCGATCAACGGCCGGCCGAGACGGATGGTCATCGCCGAGCCAATCGCCGCATAGCCCACCGCCACGACGAACAGCAAGGGACTGATCGACCACAATACCCCCGAAAACGCGAGAATCGTGAACGTGCCGTTTAAAATCAGCAGGGCGAACGTCATCGTGGACGTGGTGAACGCCCGGACGTCTTCCGAAATGCGCTGGTCGGGGTTCGCCACCCGCTCCGGCGCGCTGCCGTGCGGTTGCAGGCAGTGGTCGAGGTAGGCGTCGGAAAGCTGCCGGGTCAGCGACTCCCGCCAAAGCAATCCGAGCCGTTCTTCGCTGAAACGGAAATACACCGCCACCGCGGTCGAGACGCCGAACACCACCACGTAGAGCACCGCCAGCCGGACGAATGCTCCGGCGTCGCGATGCTCCATCGACGACATGAAATCCCGGCCGACGTAGCTGTTCATTACGTTCAAGCCGTTGATCGCGATCATCAGGATCAACAGCAAAACGAACAGCCGCGTGCCTTTGCCGCCTTCGTCGGTCTTCCGGAAACTACGAACCACTTGGGCCACTCGCTTCCGGGTCACTCGATCGAGTGTGAACATCCCGGCTTTCATGCTTTAGCGAGTATGAAGGCAAACAATTCCTTCTGCCAAGCTTTTGACCCCGATATTTCGACTATCCGAAGTATTTTAAGCCTCAAAACCTCTCGTTTTCAACGAGCCGCCACATCAAGCGAAGATACCCGGTTCTTTCCATCGCGTTCGTTGACGCCGATTTTGAGAATCCGGTTGGACGACGAGGCGGTGACCACCGTGTGGGTGGCATCGTGCTCCACCACCTTCCAATCCACGAAGTCCTCCACCTTGCCGCCGGCGGTTTGAAACGAGGAGGCGAACTGGGTGATGAATCCTTCCCGGAAACGACGCTGATCCTCTTCCGACGCCATCGTGACGTAAATCACGCCGACGTCCTGACCAAGGGCGCGGAGCGTTTTCCAGTCTATGTTCTCGCTCACCGCTTGGTCGCCTTTCGCTAGCCCCTCGAACGTTTTGCGGGCGAATGAAGCATCGCCCACGCTCGCGAGCTTCGTTTTGTCGCACGAGCAAACAAGCATGGCGACGCCGAGAGGCAGGGCAAAAAAAGTCGTTTTCATGGCGGCACGGAGATTGGGTGCTCTAACACCTAAGCCCGTTTCGCCCCCGATGCAAATGGCCGTGTTTCTCCCGTCAGAAGGCGTTCTCGATCCGGTGTACGCGCGGCGGCTGTCCGTGTTCGACCGAAACCTCGATCACGTCGAAGCGCCAAGGGATCTCGCGGGTGCCCAGGAGCCGCAACCATTCGTTCGCTCCCCGCTCGATCAGCGCCCGTTTGCCCGCGTTCACGGCGTCGAAACCACGGATTTTCGCTCCCGACCGGCGGGTTTTCACTTCCACGAACAGCAATAGAGCGCCCTTTCTCGCCACGATATCGACTTCACCGCCGTGCGGCGCGCGGAAGTTCCGGTAGAGGATCTTACAACCCTTCGCCCGCAACCAAGCGGCGGCCACTTTTTCGCCAAAATCGCCGGTTTCCTTAAGGGTCAACGGCGAGCCGTCACGCTTCACCAAACGGCAGGAGGAGTTGAGACACCGGCTGAAACGACCGGCGATGAATGCGGCAAGGCCCATGGATTTGCAAGGCTTCGAGATGCTCCTTGGTGCCATAGCCATGATGCCGCTCAAAGCCATATTGCGGAAACTCGAGTGCGATTTCCCGCATCAAACGGTCCCGGGTGACCTTCGCGATAACGCTCGCCGCGGCGATCGATAGCGAAATGCCGTCGCCCTGTACCACCCCGTCGTGAGGCCAGGGGAAATTCGGCACGGGCAGGCCGTCGATCAGGCAATGTTCGATGTCGCAGGCCAGCCCTTCCACGGCGCGCTTCATCGCCAGATGAGTGGCCCGCAGGATATTGATCGAATCGATTTCGGCGATGTCGGCGTGGGCGACCGACCACCTGACTTTTGGATTGGAAACGAGCTTGTGATGGAAATTTTCCCGCTTTTGCGGCGAGAGTTTTTTGGAGTCGTCCAACCCAGGGCAACGGAAGCCTTTCGGAAGAATTACCGCCGCCGCCGTGACGGGTCCGGCCAGCGGGCCACGCCCCGCTTCGTCCACTCCGGCGATCGAAGCGAGACCGCGTTTACGCAGCGCCGTTTCCAGACTCAAATCAGGCATCCAAGCCCTTCCTGCCGCACGCTCCTCCTCATGGCGATGCCGAATCGCGTTAGAAGGTGGAATTTTCCGGCGAAAATAAAAAAGCCGGATGCTCGATGGCTTCCGGCTTGGGAAATTAGAAAGAGTGGTGCCCCGTCTAGGACTCGAACCTAGGACCAATTGATTAAGAGTCAACTGCTCTACCAACTGAGCTAACGAGGCGTTGGTAAGGCCGCTTGCGGCCGCGGGGCGACCCTAATCCGGAATCCGGCTCGTGCAAGACGTTTCTGATGAATTTATCGAAAAAATCGCCCGCTTGCGGATCAGCTTCGCCAGCGCAGCGGGAGGATCTGCACGGGCAAAGATTTCGCCTGTCGGGTATGCCATTCGGTCTCAAAGGCTTCGCGATGGCGGGCGCTCAGGAGCACGCCTTCGCGGTAACCCAGGTTCTCCAGCAGCGTGCCGAGCCGCCGGAAACTTTCCGATCCCCGGGCGGGTGGCGTTTCCACCTGCAACACCACTTCGGAAGCGACCAAAAAGTCGATCATGCCGCAGGACGTTTCCAGCGCCCGCTCGAATGGAATCCCCGCGTATTGGAGCGCCTTTTCCACGCAATCATGTGGCTTGGCGGTTTCCGGCCAATCCAGGTTTTCGATTGCGTGTCTGATTTCTTGCATGATGTGCGAAACGCATCAGGCGCGTGCGTTTGAAATCATCTAACAAAGCCGAGGTCAAATCATACGTCATGTTAGTTTGCTTTCGATTTACATTAGAAGCATCGCCATCCCCCTAATGGGGGGTATTTGATTGCTGGTCGCACGATCTAACTACGAGTTTTTACTTAAGCTCGGTGAACCTTTTTCTCTCCATGGTGTATCATTTCGATATCGACGGATCGCATGGCCGGGAGTTCCTGGCCATGAAACCGCCCGACTACCTGCGTTACTTTGTGGAACCCGGCGTCGGCCGTTTGGAAATACAGCCGGTCGCCCGATGAAAAAGCCCGCCGGGCGAACCGGCGGGCTGTGGGAAACCGCAAGAGTTCAGCGGAACCTCAGTAGCGGTAGTGATCCGCTTTAAACGGACCCTCGACCGGCACGCCGATGTAGTCGGCTTGGTCCGGGGTCAATTGGGTCAGCTTCGCGCCAACCTTGGCGAGGTGGAGTCGCGCGACTTCTTCGTCGAGGTGCTTCGGCAGCACTTTCACTTCACCCGCTCGGTAGACGTCCTTGTTTTTCCAGAGATCGATCTGCGCGAGCGTCTGGTTGGTGAAACTGTTGGACATCACGAAGCTCGGATGACCGGTGGCGCAGCCGAGATTCACCAAACGGCCTTCGGCGAGCATGTAGATGCTGTTGCCGGTCGGGAAGGTGTACTTGTCCACCTGCGGTTTGATGTTCTTGCGTTCGACGCCCGTTGCGCTGTTGAGCTTGTCGATCTGGATCTCGTTGTCGAAGTGGCCGATGTTACAAACGATCGCCTGGTCCTTCATCTTCTCCATGTGCTCGAGACGAATGATGTCCTTGTTGCCTGTCGTCGTGACATAGATGTCGCCCCAGCCAAGGGTGTCTTCAACCGTCAGCACGCGGAACCCTTCCATCGCCGCCTGCAATGCGCAGATCGGGTCGACTTCGGTGACGACCACTTGGGCGCCTTGGCCACGGAGCGCTTGGGCGCAGCCCTTGCCGACATCGCCATAGCCGCAGACAACTCCGACCTTGCCGGAAATCATCACGTCGGTGGCGCGCTTGATACCATCGACCAGCGACTCGCGGCAGCCGTAAAGATTGTCGAACTTCGACTTGGTCACCGAGTCGTTCACGTTGATCGCGGGAACGAGCAAGGTGCCGGCCTTGGCCATCTGATAAAGACGATGAACGCCCGTGGTGGTCTCTTCGGACACACCCTTCCAGTCCTTCACGATCTTCGCGAAGATGCCCGGCTGCTCCGCGTGAACCTTTTTGAGGAGATTCTTGATAATCTGCTCTTCCTGCGAACCGGACGGTGTATTGACCCAATCGGAACCGTTTTCCAGTTCGTAGCCTTTGTGGATGAGCAGCGTCGCGTCGCCACCGTCATCGACGATGAGTTGCGGACCGAGGCCTTGCGGATTGACCAGCGCCTGCCAGGTGCACCACCAATATTCTTCGAGCGTTTCGCCCTTCCAAGCGAACACCGGGATGCCGGCGGCGGCGATCGCGGCGGCGGCGTGGTCCTGGGTGGAGAAGATGTTGCAGGAAACCCAGCGCACGTCCGCGCCAAGAGCGACCAGCGTTTCGATCAAAACGGCGGTCTGAATCGTCATGTGCAACGAGCCCATGATGCGAACGCCTTGCAACGGCTTTTCCGGGCCATATTTGGCGCGGGTCGCCATCAGACCGGGCATTTCGTGCTCGGCGATTTCGATTTCCTTACGCCCGAATTCGGCGAGAGAGATATCGGCCACTTTGTAGTCGACGGCGGCCTTTACCGGAGGAGTGAGTGTGGAGGTGGACATGGTGTTAAAGGTAGTTGGTGAGTGAATGAGCAATACGCCAGACAGAAGACCGGAAGACTTAAGACGGAAGATCAGAAGAAGAGAGAAAGCAGGGCGTTGAAAGGATTCGTTCTGCCGAGCTTTTTGCGGAGGCCTTCGAGCATGGATGAAACTTCGCGTGCTTCATGGATGAGAGGCATAGCCGCTTCCTGGGTGAAAACTCCGCCGCGCAATCCGATATAAAGTTGCGTGCGAAGCTCCCCCGCTGAGCCTTTGGCAATGGCTAGAAATCGCCTAAATTCCCGGTCGCTTTCGCGTTCGGCTCCTTCGGCGATATTGGAAGGGATCGAGATACAACAGCGGGCCATTTGATCCCGCAGCGCATAAAGCTTCAACGGATCGATAAGTTCCAATACAGAGACCGCCAGTCGCGAACTGCGCTTCCAAACCTCGAGTTCTTCAAAGTTGTGCAGCGACATGGCGGTCTTTCTTCCGTCTTAAAGTCTTTCGTCTTCCGTCTGTGAGCTTCAGCGAACGGCTTTCTTAAGCGCTCCGGCCTTATCCGTGCGCTCCCAGGTCAGATCGCTGTCGTCTTTGCCGAAGTGGCCGTAGTTGGTGGACTTCGAATAGATCGGGCGAAGCAGGTCGAGCTGCTTGATGATGTCGGCGGGCTTGAACGAGAAGACCTTCAAAATTCCGGCCAGGATCTTGTCGTCGGCGATTTTTCCGGTGCCGAAGGTGTCGACATGCACGCTGACGGGCAACGGATGGCCGATCGCGTAGGCGAACTGGACTTCGCAGCGTTTGGCGAGGCCGGCGGCGACGACGTTCTTCGCGACCCAACGACCCATGTAAGCGGCCGAGCGGTCGACCTTCGACGGATCCTTGCCCGAGAAGGCGCCACCGCCGTGACGACCGGTGCCGCCGTAGGTGTCGACGATGATCTTCCGACCGGTGAGGCCGGAATCGCCTTGAGGTCCTCCAATGACGAAGTTGCCGGTCGGATTGATGAGATACTCCGTGTCCTTGGTGAGCAGGTTCTTTGGCAGCACCTTCTTGATCACCTTCTCGATGCAGAATTCTTCGATTTCGGAGTGTTTGATTCCGGCGGCGTGTTGCGTGGAGATAACGACGTTGATGATGCGGGTCGGTTTGCCATCGACATACTCGACGGACACCTGGGACTTCGCGTCGGGACGCAGCCACTTCACTTTACCCGCCTTGCGGATCTTCGTCAGTTCGCGGCCGAGGCGATGGGCGAACATGATTGGCGCAGGCATCAACTCGGGCGTTTCATCGCATGCATAGCCGAACATGATGCCTTGGTCCCCCGCCCCTTGCTCGGCGGTTTTCTTGCCCTTCGCTTTTTTCGCATCGACGCCTTGGGCGATGTCCGGCGACTGGCCGGTGAGGTAGTTGTTGATGAACACGGTGTCGGCGTGGAACACGTCGTCGTTGTTCACATAGCCGATGCCACGGATCGCGTTGCGGACGATTTCTTCGAAGTCCAGCTTCGCGGTGGTGGTGAGCTCGCCGGCGATCACGACGACGTTGCTTTTCACCAGCGTTTCGCACGCCACGCGGCCCTTCGGATCCTGCGCCAGCACGGCGTCGAGGATGGCGTCGGAGATGGTGTCCGCCACCTTGTCTGGATGGCCTTCACCGACGGATTCGGAGGAAAAAATGTAGGTGCTCATGCTTACGTCGATTTTCGTATCGTCAAATCGTGATGCGTTGATGTATCCGCTTGAGGCATGGCGTCAACGCTCAAATCCTTGAAGCTCCTTTCCGATCCTACCCGGCTGCGGATTCTCATGCTTTTGGAGCTGGAAGCGCTCTCCGTGGCCGATTTGCAGGAGATTCTCGGGATGGGCCAGAGTCGAATTTCGACCCAGCTTTCTCAACTGAAGAGCGCTGGATTGGTGGCCGACGCCCGCAGCGGTAAAAACAACATCTACTCGTCCTCGGCTCCGGCGGATCTCCGGGAGATCGCCCGGTTGGCGGCGGTTGAGTTGCCGGAAATTGAGGCCGATGCCACCGCGTTGCGACATTTGCAGCGGAAACGGCTGGATCGTGCGCGGGCTTATTTCGACGAACTCGCCGGACGATTTGGCAAAGATTACGTGCCGGGCCGTTCCTGGAAAGCCCTCGCGGAAGCACTGCTCAAGGTAATGAACTACCGGGTGGTGGCCGATTTGGGCGCGGGCGAAGGAACGCTTTCCCAACTGCTCGCCCAGCGGGCGGAAAAGGTGATCGCGGTGGATCTATCGCCTAAGATGGTCGAGTTCGGCCGCGCGTTGGCCGAAAAGCACAATTTGCCCAATTTGGAATACCGTTTGGGCGATTTGGAAGAACCGCCGATCGACCCCGAATCGGCTGATCTCGCGATTTTCAGCCAAGCGCTTCATCACGCGGAGCACCCGCAACGGGCGATCGACGCCGCGTTCCGTATTCTCAAACCCGGTGGGCGGATCATCATTCTGGATCTTCTCCAACACACGTTCGAAGAAGCCCGCGAATTGTACGCGGATCGCTGGCTTGGCTTCGCCGAGGTCGATCTTTCCTCGATGCTGGAACGGGCTGGATTCTGCGGGATTGAAATCGTCGTCGCCGACCGCGAGGAAGAAGTACCGAAATTCCAGACCCTTCTGGCCGTGGCGGAGAAGAAGACGGAGAGGGCGTAAGCGAACCGCTTCGAGCCGTCCTTATCGCTCCGCCTTTTTCAGCAATTCTTTTAGATAGTCCTCACATTTCACCTCCCGCCCATCGGCGAACCGGATCAGATAAGACTGGCCGGACGTGGCGGAAACCGACGCGATCTTTTGGATGAAATCCTCGGCGGTTTCGATTTCCTTCGCCTTCGAATCCCATTTGCCACGGAGAAATTTGGCCGCGTTCGCCGAATCGTAGCTCTTGCCGTTGCGAATGAACTTCGCGTCGTGGAGGACTTCGATCTGATGGATCAAGGCCTCGATTTTTCCTTTTTCGGCGGTTGTCACCGCCAGGCTCAGGCCGGGAATCAGCGTGGCGACGACGAAGCAAAGGCCTTTCAGAAACGTCCGGGTATGCATGCGGGTCCGGAATGTAAGTGAAAATGCCGGAACCGCAATTCGGGGCGAATCCTTTTCCGATGGGCGATTGCAATGCCGGCTCGCCCATGGCAAGCGTCCGGCGTGACCGGAATGTGCGCATGGACGGGAGCAAGCCTGATTTTCGCAATGGCTTGCGTCGATGCGTTCGCTCAATCGCCGCGGGTGTTGAAAGCCCTGCCTGTCGAGCCCGTTGTCCCTTCCGCAGTGCCGGCGAAACGGCTGAATGTGTTGCTTGCTGGGATTTCATTCGACGGGGTCGTGTTTGATTCGCGTGACCATCGTCTAGCGGTCGCCGACCAAGCCCAAGGCCCGGCGTCCAAATGGGCCGACAGTTCGGAAGCTGGTTCAAAAACCGGAGGTCTCGCCGCGATCAACGCCGGCTTTTTCACGCCGGAAGGCGCTCCGCTCGGGCTCGTGGTAAGCCGGGGGAAGGCCATTGGACGCTGGAACGGCGGGAGTTCCCTGGGCTCCGGCCTTTGGTTTGAAGACGCGTCCGGGCGGATGATGCTGGCTCGTCGCGAGTCCATCGGAGCCGTCGCGGCCCGCAAGACACGCGAGCTGATTCAGGCCGGTCCGATGCTAGTCGATCGACGACGCGCGGTCGGCGGCCTCGACGACGTCAAAGCCAGCGCCCGGATGGTTTTGCTTTGGGACGGGGGGCACAGATGGTTCATGGCACGCACAACGCCTTGCACACTGGATAATCTCGCGGATGCTCTTGGCAGCACCTCGCCCGCTGGCTGGCCCGTTCACATGGCGCTCAATCTCGATGGTGGACGCTCGGCCGAACTGTGGATTTCCGACAAAATCCCCGGCGGCCCCGCGTTCACTCGACCGGTGTGGAACAAGCCGGTCCGCAATTTCCTCGTCCTTCACCCCCGTCGATGAATCGCTCCTTCAAACTTCTGATGTTTTTCCTGACCGCGGCCACCGCCACCGCTGGTGAGACGTTCCGTTTCGATGCGGAAATCGGTCCCGATAAACGCGCCGTGACGGTTCATGGCTATGCGTTTCGCGAACCGGAGGAAACTTTTCGCGTCATCGATCTCTCGACCCAGCCTTCGGCCCGGATGGGTGACGCTTTGGTCGCGGCAGCGGCGTTCGCCGGATGCAACGGCGGCAACTTGCGCCCCGACGGCCAACCTTTTGGGCTGATGATCGCCAGTTCGGTGAAATCCGGCTCCCTGGCGATGGAAGAACCGGGCAGTGAAGGACTTTTGCTCGTGAAAAACGGTGTCGCTTCCCTTCTAGCCAGCAAAGCGGCGACTCCCGGCCATCTGGAGCAGGCCGAACAAGCCCTTCAGGGCGGGCCGTTTCTGATGGACAATGGTGTGCCCACCGAGCGATTGGACGCGGAACACTTCTCCCGCCGCACGGTGGTGGTCACCTCCGGAAACGGCGAGTGGGCGATTCTTTATTCGCCCAGCACAACGTTGGATCTGCTTGCCCGGATGTTGGCCGACGGGAAAACGTTCCCGAAATTCAAGATCGTTGCCGCTTTGAATCTAGCCGGCGGCACGGCGAGTGGCATTTGGTTTCAGCGCAGCGACGGAGCGCCTCCGCTCTATCTGCGAGAGATCACTCCCGGTCGTAACGTCTTGGCGGTCATGCCAAAGTGACAATTCCGACAGAAAACGCGGAGTGGACAACGCGGGCTCCCATGCTAGAACTTCGAAGATTTAAGCAACCCGTGCGTTTTTCTATGAAACCGTTCCACGCTCTCCTCATGGCTGTTAGCGGTCTTGCGCTCGCCTCGTGCGCGAGTGTGAAAAAAGCGGGTTCCTCGCTTGCGGCGTTTTCGCCCACCGATCTCATGCCGGCGCGAGTGAAAGTCGTCGAAGTTCGGGAAAAAGATCTGCGGGAAATCACCTTGGGCAAGGAGCGCGCGCTCGCATACTCCGCGAACAAGCAGGCGATCGCGAAACGCGAGTCGGGATTCTGGAACTTCTTCCGCGGTCCGGTCGAGTTCAAGGAGCCCACCCTTCCGGCCGGAGATCCGGCGATGGGCGATGGCTTGCTGCCGCCCAGAAGCTGAGAGGCTCCCGGCGATTTTTCTCGCCCGATCCGGTCGATCCGCCCACTTTCCCGCCGCTATGCTCAAGGCCGGAATCGTCGGACTCCCCAACGTCGGAAAATCGACTCTCTTCAACGCCGTCACGCGTTCGCGTAAAGCGGAAGCGGCGAACTATCCGTTCTGCACCATCGATCCGAACGTCGGCATCGTCGTCGTGCCCGATGCGCGATTGGCGGTGCTTTCGAAAATTTCCGGCTCGCACAAGCTCGTCCCGACCGCGATCGAGTTCGTCGACATCGCCGGTTTGGTGAAGGGCGCGTCCGAAGGGGCCGGCCTCGGCAACCAGTTCCTCGCCAACATCCGCGAAACCGACGCCATCGTGCAGGTCGTCCGTTGCTTCGAAAACGACGACATCATTCACGAACTCGGTTCGGTCGATCCGATCCGCGACATCGAGATCATCAACGCCGAGTTGATCCTCGCCGACATCGCCTCGCTCGAAAAGCGCCGCTCGTCCCGCGAAAAGAAAGCCAAGGGCGGCGACAAGGAGTCGAAAAAGGAAGTCGAGCTGATCGATGTGCTTCTGCCCCACCTCAACGAAGGCAACCCGGCGCTGACGTTGAAGTTCAGCGACGAAGACGCGCCGATCGTGAAGGGCTTCTACCTGCTTTCCTCGAAGAAGACGATCTACGCCTGCAATGTTTCGGAAGACGAACTCGCCGCCGCGCAAGCCGATCCCGACAGTCATCCGCTGGTCGCGAAGGTCCGCAAGTTCGCGGCCGAGCATTCGGGTGCCGAAGCGGTCGTGATTTCCGCCCGCATCGAAGAAGAACTCATCGACCTCGATCCTGCCGACGCCGCCGATTTCCTTAAGGACATGGGCGTCACCGACTCGGGCGTTTCCGCGTTGATCCGTGGGGTTTACCACCTGCTCGGCCTTCGCACTTACCTCACCACCGGGGTGCAGGAAACCAGGGCTTGGACGATTTACGAAGGCGACAAAGCGCCCGCCGCCGCCGGCGTGATTCACAGCGATTTCGAACGCGGCTTCATCGCCGCGGAAGTCGTCCACTACGACGATCTCGTCGAACTCGGCTCCAAACCGGCCGCGAAGGAAAAGGGCAAACTTCGCATCGAAGGCAAGGAATACGTCGTCAAGGACGGCGACGTGATCGAATTCCGCTTCAACGTGAGCAAGTAACCGTGGCGGCGGATTCCATCCGCCACGCCTTTCCCCCTGCTCCCCGGTCATCGTATTATTCGGCGATGCCCGGGAGTTCCTTCATGCGGGGAGCGTTGAGCCCGGATGAGCTGGATTCAACGAGCTGACTATCGTTATCCTATTCAAAATAGGGCGGATGCTTAGAGTCGCGTCGATGTCGCGCCTTCCTCTGATCGGTTTGGTTCTGCCCTGTTTGCCCGCGCTGGTTTCCGCCGCGGAGAAAGTCGAACCTGCCTTTCTCAACTCGCAGCTCGTCGAATACTCCCCGGCTTTCAAACCGTGGGACATCGGCGCGGAATTCCGGGTCCGCTACGACGCGAAGGACGACGCGGGCGTCACGCCGAACACCGATTTCATCTCCGGTATCGCCGATAGCCGGGAAGCGGTTTACTTCCGCGAGAAGATCCACGTCGGATACAAGAACGACTGGTTTTCCGCTTTCGTCGAAGGGCGCGACGCTTCCGGCCACGAAGACATCAAGGCCGACGACGCCTTCGATCTTCATCAGGGCTACTTCACTCTCGGCAACGCCAAGGAATTCCCGCTCACCGCGAAGATCGGTCGCCAGGAAATGGTTTATGGCGACGAGCGGATGATCGGTCGCGGCGATTGGAATAACATCGGCCGTTCGTTCGATGCGATCAAGCTGCGACTCGAAACTTCCTTCGGCTGGGTCGACGTTTTCACCGGTCGCGTGGTCGTCGTGGACGATGGCGATTTCAACGTCAGCAACGACTACGATCAACTCTCCGGCCTCTATGCCGGCACCAAGAAGCTGATCCCGTGGCAGGAAACGCAGGCCTATTTCCTCGCTCGCAACTACGGCGTGAAAGGCCCGAACGCCGTTTCGCCCGGCAATCCCGGTTCGCCCTCGACCCAGCGCGACATCTACACGATCGGCACTTACTGGAAATCCGATCCGGAAGCGCTCCATGGCTGGGATTACAGCTTCGAAACAGCTTACCAGTTCGGCTCGGTTTACAACAAATCCCAGGACACCCGGCTCGATCAGGACTCCTACGCGATCTTCGCCAGCGCCGGTTACACTTGGCAAAAAACGTGGGGCAAACCGCGCCTCGGTCTCGCTTATGACCATGGCTCCGGAGACAGCGATTCCACCGATGGGGAGGTCGAAACTTTCGAAAACTTCTTCGGCACGCAGCACCGTCCGTATGGCCTGATGGACCTCGCCGGTCCGCGTAACATGCACATTCCGAAGATCACCGCCGCGGTGAAGCCGGTGAAAGGGCTCACGCTCAACGCCGATTTCATGGGCTTCTACCTCGCCGACACTTCCGACTTCTTCTATCCGGAATCCGGCGGCGGTCGCAGCGGCAACGGCTACGGCATCAAGCCAGGCAACAGTTCATTCGTCGGCACCGAACTCGACCTGTACGCCAACTACAAGGTTGCCAACTGGGCGAACTTCCAGCTCGGCTACGGCCACTTCTTCGCAGGCGATTACATTAAGGAGTCCGTCGGCGACACCACCGACGCCGACTGGTTCTACACCCAGGCCACGCTGACGTTCTGAGTTCCTCAACCACGAATTCACACGAATGAACACGAATGGAGAAGCTTAGGTCCTTGGTCGCTTAATTCGTGATTCCTCTTCAAATCCTTCCACCTCTTCCATTCGTGAAAATTCGTGTTCATTCGTGGTTCGTCCTTATTTCCCTTCTCACTGCTTTCGCCCACGCCGGTGAAGTCCGCATCGCCGCCGCCGCCAGCCTTTCCGAAGCCATCACGGAAATCGGCGCCGCCTATCGGACGAGCCACCCGGAAACGAAGATCACTCCGGTTTTCGCCGGTTCCAACGTCCTCGCCCGCCAGGTCGAATCCGGCGCGCCCATCGACATCTTCTTTTCTGCCGACGAGAAGACGATGGATGGCCTCGTGAAAAGCGAGCGCATCGCCAAGGAGGACGTCGTTCCGGTATTGTCCAACGCCCTCGTGGTGGTCGTCCGGCAGGACTCGACGCTTTCGCTCCAATCCGCGGAAGATCTCACGAAGTTGCAGCGCCTTTCGATCGGCGATCCCGCAGCGGTTCCGGCCGGGGTTTACGCGAAGGCTTGGCTCACCGGCCGCGATTTGTGGGAGAAGATCCAGCCGATCACCGTTGGCGCGGAAAACGTTCGCGGCGCGCTTGCCGCCGTCGAAACCGGTAACGCCGATGCCGCCATCGTTTATCGCACGGACGCCGCCGTTTCCCAGAAGGTGAAAATCTCGTTCACCGTTCCAGCCGCCGAAGCGCCGGCGATCGTCTATCCGGTCGCCTTGTGCAGGGAAGCGCCGAACGCCGCTGAAGCGAAACCCTTCGTCGAATTCTTGCGGGGCGACCAAGCGGCGGACATCTTCCGCAAGCGCGGGTTCACGGTGATTCTTCCCGCGACGGCGAAACCATGACTCCGGCCGACGCCCAACTGATTCTGTTCACCCTGAGCGCCGCCGCGATGGCGGTGCTCGTTTCGTTTCCCATCGGAGTCGCCGTCGCCTGGGCGCTCGCCCGCAAGCGCTGGGCAGGCAAGGCTCTCGTGGAAACGTTGCTCACGTTGCCGCTGGTGATGCCACCTGTCGCGACCGGCTTGATTTTACTCAAGCTGTTTGGTCGGCGAGGCCCGCTTGGGGGTTGGCTTCACCAGACTTTCGGCTTCGAAATCATCTTCACGCCCAAAGCGGTCGTGCTCGCGCTGGCGGTAATGTCGTTTCCCCTGCTTGTTCGTTGCCTCCGCACTGCGTTCGAGGAAATCCCGCGCGACCTCGAAGAAGCGGCCGCCACGTTGGGCAAAACGCCGCGGCAGGTGTTCTTCCGCGTCAGCCTGCCTCTCGCCCGGCGTGGCATCGCGGCGGGAATCATCCTCGCCTTCGCTCGTGCTTTGGGCGAATTCGGCGCCACGGTCATGGTCGCCGGATTGATCCCCGGCGTGACCGAAACTCTGCCGCTGGCGATTTATCGGAGCTTCCAGACCGGCGACGATTCCCGGGCGTGGATGTTGGCGGGAGTTTCGGCGGGAGTCGCGTTCGCGGCCGTGGCGATTTCCGGATGGTTCGCTCGCGGAAAGCGGCTGCTTTAAGCGACGGAAATTCGCGGCCGCGCGAGCCAACCGAGGCCGATGAGCCGATTTTAAACGATAATCGGCTCAAAAATACCCATTTTCATGAGCCGATTAGCTGCTAAAATCGGCTCATGCGCTACAACTGGCAGCAGCCCGATTGGCCGGATTTCCGCTATGACCCACAGGCGGTCACCGGGCCATTGCTTGCGTTCGCGGAGCACACGGGGCGGATCGACGGCTTGTTGGCAGGGTTGCCCGCGGGATTGGATGTTGAAGCGATTTTGGACGTGATGATCGCGGAGGCGATCGAATCTTCCGCCATCGAGGGCGAGATTCTGGACCGGGATGCGGTTCGGTCGTCGATTCGCAACCATCTCGGACTCAATTCCGAACCGGAGTTCGTCAAAAACCGGATGGCTGCGGGAGCGGGCGAACTGATGGTGGCGGTTCGTTCCACTTTTCAAGAACCACTGGTCAGCGAAACATTGTTCGCCTGGCACCGAATGTTGTTGGGATCGACCCGTGGAATTCAGATCGGCCAATGGCGGGTGGGCAACGATCCCATGCAGATCGTTTCCGGTAACATCGGGAGACCGAAGGTTCATTTTGAAGCTCCACCCAGCGCGAGCATTCCGTCGGAAATGGAGCACTTCCTCGTTTGGTTCGCGGATACCGCTCCAGGTGGCCCACGCTGGATCGCTCAGACGCCGGTGCGGGCGGCCATCGCGCATCTTTACTTTGAAAGCATCCACCCATTCGAAGATGGCAACGGCCGGATCGGACGGGCGATCGCGGACAAAGCGCTTTCTCAAGGTCTAGGCCGCCCCGTGATGTTGAGCTTATCCCGCACGATCGAAGCGAACCGGAGTGCTTACTATGGCGCCCTGGAAGCCGCCCAGCGATCGAACGAAATCACGCCGTGGCTGGTCTATTTCATCGAGACCGCGCTAAGCGCTCAACGCGACTCGGAAGCGCACATCACGTTCATTCTCCAAAAATCGAAATTCTTCCAACGTTTCAGCGACCGATTGAGCGAACGCCAATTACGAGTGATCAAGCGGATGTTCGAAGCGGGGCCGGCGGGTTTCGAAGGCGGCATGAGCGCCCGCAAATATGTCGGCCTGACAGGCGTTTCCAAAGCCACCGCAACCCGGGATCTCCAGTTGCTGGCGGAAATGGAAGCGTTGGTTCCAATCGGCAGCGGACGAGCCGCGCGCTACGAGTTGAAACTTTAGGGAATCGACCGCCGGGCTTATCGCTTCTCCCTTGCCGGGAAGGGAATCCGCCCTAGTTTCGGCGGCATGAAGCTTTGGCTTCCCCTTTTCGCCCTCATCCTTCCTATCGCCCAGGCCCAGGAGTCTCCCTCCGCTCCTTCCGACATCTACAAATCGGTCGTGCGGATCGAGGTCGCCAACCAGACGTCCGACTACGCCACGCCCTGGAATAGCGGCCGTTTCGGCGGCGGAATCGGCACCGGCTTCCTGATCGGGAAAAACAAATTCCTCACCAACGCCCACGTCGTTTCCAATGCCGAACGCGTGCTTGTGACCATCCACGGCAGCCCGGAAAAATATCCGGCGAAGGTGGAATTCATCGCCCACGATTGCGACCTCGCCTTGCTGTCGGTCGAGGATTTCCACGATTTCGAAAAACTTCCCGTTTTCGATTTCGGCAACGTCCCGGCGCTGGAATCGCAGGTCCGCGTGATCGGCTATCCCATCGGCGGCGAACGCCTTTCAGTCACCCGGGGCGTGGTGTCGCGCATCGACTTCAGCACGTATTCCCACTCCCGCGCCGATTCGCATTTGATCGTGCAGATCGACGCCGCGATCAACCCGGGCAACTCGGGCGGTCCGGTGGTGCAGGACGGCAAGGTCGTCGGCGTCGCGTTCCAAGGACTTCGTCAGGCTGACAACACCGGCTACATCATTCCGACTCCCATCGTCCGGCGTTTCCTCAAGGACATCGAAGACGGTCGCTACGACAATTACGCCGAACTGGGTGTCACGGAGTTTCCGCTGCACAACCCGGCGATGCGCAAGGCCTTCAACCTGCCCAATGACGGCAGGGGCGTGCTGGTCACCGATGTCACGCCCACCGGCAGTGCCGACGGTATTCTCAAGCCGGGCGATATCCTTCTCGCGATCGATGGCAACGCCGTGGACAGCGCCGGGATGATCACGCTCGAAGGCGAGAACGTGAACATGCAGGAGATCGTCGAGCGCAAGTTCGCGGGCGACAAAGTCTCATTGCGTTTCATCCGAGCCGGTAAAACCGAGGAAACCGAAGCCGTGCTCAAGCCGCTGCCTCCGTCCCGGATGTATGCGATCCAATACGAAAAGAAACCGCGCTACATCGTCTTCGCCGGGCTCGTGTTCCAGCCGCTCGATACCAATCTTTTCGCCACGGCGAAGTTCGAGGACATCAACGTCCGACGCCTTTACGCGGACTATGTGCCGAAGGGAATTTTCCAAAAGCGGCCGGACGTGGTGATCCTCACCCGCATCGAAAGCGATCCGCTGACGACCATGATGGATGGCGTGCAGGGGCTGGCGGTGGACAAGATCAATGGCGTCGAAGTCCGCGATCTGAAGCACGCGTATGAGTTGCTGCATCCCTCGACGCCGCCGGGGTTTTTCGTGATCGAGCTTTTCGGCGCCGATCGCCCCGTGGTGGTACCCGCCAATCAGATCGAAGCCGCCAACAAGCGCGTGCAGCTTAACTACGACATCGACCAGCTTTCCAATCTTGAGGAATGACCTCCATGAAACGCCTTTTGCTTCTCCTTCCCCTTTTGGCGCTGCCGTCGTGCGATTCCCCGGGCAAAGCCGCCGCGGCCGAGCCTGCCCTTCAATCCCCGCCCGCCCCTCCCGCCGTGCCGGTCACGGCCCCGCTCGAGCTCACCCGTTCGGTCGTTCGCATCAATTCCACGCGGCAGACGTGGAACGACAATCAGCCGTGGGAAAAAAATCCGCCGAACCAACGCCGCGCTCTGGGTCCGGTGGTGGGTCCGAATCTCGTGCTGACCACGGGCGAGTTGGTCGGCGACGCGACCTATCTCGAATTCGAAACGACCGATGGCACGCGGTTGACTCCGGCGAAAGTGATCGCCGTGGATTTCGAAGCGAACCTCGCCCTGCTCGGTCCGGCCGATGACGCGGCGGGCGCGAAGTTCTTCGAGGGCATGAAACCGTTCGAAATGGACGGCTCGCCCAAGATCGGCGATCCGCTCGACATTCTTCAGGTTGAAGACAACGGCGTACCGCTTCTCACGGTGGGTGCGCTGCAAGGCGTGGATGTCGTATCGAATTTCCTCGAAGGGCAATACTTCCTCACCTTCCAGGTCAAAGCATCGATGCAAAGCGCGGCCAGCAGCTTTTCCCTGCCGGTGTTGAGCAAGGGCAAGCTCGCTGGCTTGCTCGCCAGCTACAACTCGAAGGATCAGCTCAGCGACGTGATCGCGACGGAGTTGGTGAAGCGCTTCCTTGAGAGCGCGAAGACCGGCCACTACGCGGGCTTTCCGGGACTCGGTCTCGAAACCACCCGCACGGAAGATCCTTCCTTGCGGCAATGGCTTAAGCTCACTGAAGACCAAGGCGGCATCTACGTTTCTGGCGTTCGCAAAGGCGGTTCCGCTCAACTCGCGGGAGTGAAAAAAGGCGATGTCGTCCTCGCGGTCGACGATCATCCGATCGACCGGCGCGGCTACTACGCCCATCCGGTTTACGGCAATCTGTTCTGGAGTCACCTGATCCGGGGCGAAAAGAACGTGGGCGATACCATCACGCTCAAACTGCTTCGCGATGGCCAGCCGCTCTCGCTCGACGTGAAACTCGTTCGTCAGGAGGAAATCGACAACCTCGTGCCCGCCTACACGTTCGGCAACGCTCCCCGCTACCTCGTCAAAGGCGGCTTGATCTTCCAGGAGCTGACCAAGCCGCTACTGGAAAGTTTTGGCGACGAATGGCAATCGCGCGCGCCGCTCAACTTGCTCGATGCCTTCGAAAATCCCGAAAAATACGAAGGCAAGATGGAGCACGTCGTTTTCCTCAGCGGCGTCATTCCCACGCCGGCGACCGTCGGCTACGAGCGCCTTCGTAATTTGATCGTGCGCAAGGTGGACGGTCAGGACGTGCGCGACATGAAGTCGCTCGTCGACGCGTTCAAACAACCGACCAACGGCCTGCATTCGATCGAGTTCCACGATGAAAGTCTGGTCGTGTATCTCGATGATCGCGTGTCGGAGGCCGTCGATCGCAAGCTCATCCAGCGCGGCATCGGCAAGCTTTCGCGAACCGAATGACCTCCTGATCTTTTTCCTCTCAAACCGAAACTCTCGCTTCTTGCTCATGGACCCCATCCTTCTCCGCACCCTCCACATCGCCGGCGCTGTCGCCTTGTTCACCACGTTTGGCGCGCTTTTCGCCGGCAATGCTTCGCCGAAAAAGGCCAGCATGTTTCACGGCATCTCCTTGCTGCTGATCCTTCTGGTCGGGTTCGCCATGCTGCGCAAACCGCCGATGGGCCAGTATTGGTGGATGGTGAAACTCGGCCTCTGGCTTTTCCTCGGCGCGGCTCCGGCTTTGGCGAAACGCGGAGTGTTGCCGCGTTGTGTCGTGCTGACGCTTTGCCTCGCCGCCGCCGTTTTCGCGACGTGGCTCGGTTTGGCGAAGCCGTTCTGAGATTTTCCGATCCCAACGGGATTCTGTAACTTAGCCCCGGGTTGACCGACAACGTCGGGCTACCCTGGGACAGCCGTTCGTTTAAGCTCCTACGCCGAAGGCGTTGCGCCCGGGATCGAGGCTCATCCACCGGCCGCAACGCCTTCGGCGTAGATTCGCTTTTCGTGCTCGACCCAAGGTAGTCCGACGTTGTCGGCCAACCTTGGGCTAAAGGACATTGTCCCAACGGGACATCGAATACCCAAACGGCGTTCCAACGTTTCAATCGATCCGCTCGACGGTCACGCTGATCTCCATCCGGCAATGACCGCTGCCGAAATAGTTGCCTTGGATCGGAGCGACATCGTCGTAATCCCGGCCGACCGCGATTTTCACGTATCGTGCGTCGGCCAAGGTGGCATTCGTCGGATCGAAGCCAATCCAGCCGCCTTGGGGTAAATACACCTCGCACCACGCGTGCGACGCCTGCGCGCCCACAAGATGGCCTTTCGGACCGTTGTAGAGATAGCCGGAGGCATAGCGTGCGGGAATGCCGACCGACCGGCACAGGCCGATCATCACGTGGGTGAAATCCTGACAAACGCCCCTCCGCAGATTCAACGCCTCCTCCATGTGCGTGCTGACATGCGTGATGAAGGCGTCGTAGGTGAACGTCTCATGGATCCAATGCATGATCGCCAGGGACTGGTTGAAGATCGAGGCGTGTCCCATCGTGAGATCCACCGCCACGCGCCAGAGATCCGGTGTGCGGGAGATCAAGCGGCTTTCCTGGAGGAACGGCCATACGCGCTCCCTGATCGAAGGATCCTTCAGGTCGGCGAGAGTCGTCACCCGCGCCGGGTCGGAGAGCACAAAGCCAAGATTCCGCACCTTCAGGTGGCTTTCGATTTCCAGCCGTTCGTGAGGTTGGGGCAGTTCGAAATGGTGCGTGATATTCTGAAACAGATCGGTGAACCGGCGCACTCGCGTGGCGGGTAGCACTTTCACCAGCGCGCTCAGCGTTTGTTGGAACGGAAACGTCCGCGGCTCCAGATGCAACGCGTTGGTGCTATCGATGACGGGCGAACCGTAGTGGAACACCGTTCGGTGAACCACCGACAGCTTCATGCCATACGGCACCATTTCGGGCACCTGCGGCGATTCCGTCGGACCATCACTCACTGTTGTTGCTGCTGTTGTTGTTCCGCGTGCCATGACGAGGTGGGGGGATTGGAGGTGAAGGAGGACAACGAATGCGATTGCACCCGTTCGGGCATGAGCACGTAGGTTTCGAACACCTCGTTGCCGATCGTGTTGAAGCGGCCTTGCAAGCCGTCGAGGAACGTATGGAGGCCGAGATCGAACGCGTTTCCGGCGCAGCCGAAGTTCAACTCGGACAGCACGCAACCCGCCTCGCGTTCGGCTTCGCAGGTGAACGTTCCCCGGGGCGAACCGGAAATCCGGTGCAAACTTTGATCCACCCAGTCGACGCAGTAGCGCACCGATCGCGGGAAATCGTGGGAGAAGACCAGAAACTGCACGACGTTCTCCGGCGTGATTTCCCCGCGGAATTGCGAACGAAACGGACCCATCGCGCCGCACGACCGCAGGATCGCGCTCCAGTGCAAGATCCCCGGGGCTTCGCCGTCGATGCCGTTGGGGAGATAGTTCGCGATGTCGAGAAACCGCGTCGTCTTATCGGCACGCTCGAGATGGCGACCGAGATTCATGAACTCCCATGCTTCACCGCGGGGCGTCGTGGAGGCCGCGATGCCATGGAAGGTCATGGCCGCACGACGGATCATCGCGTAAAACGGCCCCGGATCGCTTTCGGCCTGGGCCGCGATGTCGCCGGTGGTCAGAGCGAGGTAAAGCGAGTTGAGTTCTTCCCACAATTCATCGGAAAGCTGGTCGCGCACGGTGCGGCCGTTTTCCCGTGCGAAGGCGATGCACGAGACGATGCTGTTCGGATTCCGCCGGTCGTTGGTGAGAAATCGGATCACTTCCGCGCTGCCGGCTTCCTCGTAAAGCGTGCCGAACAGTTCTTCGTCGCCATTGCTCAAGATGATCGGTTCCCAAAACGCGCGGAGGCGTTCGCTGTCGAGGCTTTCGAAATCGAGGAGTAGCTGCTGGTTGACGTCGATCAGGCGCGCGAGGTTGTCGGCCCGTTCGACGTAACGAACCATCCAGTAAAGCGTGTTGGCGACTCGGGAAAGCATGACAAAATTTGTTAGGAACGAAGCACCCAGGTGTCCTTGCTGCCGCCACCTTGCGACGAATTCACGACGAGCGAGTCTTTGGTAAGAGCCACGCGGGTGAGTCCGCCGGGGACGATTTTGATGTCGCGGCCGTAGATGATGTAAGGGCGCAGATCGAGGTGTCGGCCTTCCATCGCGCCGTCGCACCACGTCGGACAACGCGAAAGCGAGATCACCGGCTGCGCGATGTAATTGCGCGGGTCGGCGAGGATGAGTTCGCGAAACTTGGCGATTTCCTCCTTCGTCGCCGACGGCCCCATGAGCATGCCGTAGCCGCCGGATTCGTTCGCCGCCTTCACCACCAGTTCCGGCAAATGATCGAGGATGTATTTCCGGTCCTCTTCCTCCGACGCCAGGTAGGTGGGGACGTTCGGCAGGATCGGTTGCTGACCGAGATAGTATTCGATGATCTTCGGCACGAAGTAGTAGATCACCTTGTCGTCCGCCACGCCGGTGCCGACCGCATTGGCGAGCGCCACGTTGCCTGCGCGGTAGGCGTTCATCAGGCCGGGCACGCCGAGCACCGAATCCTTGCGAAACACCGCCGGGTCGAGGAAATCGTCGTCGATGCGACGATAGATCACGTCCACCCGCACTAGCCCGTGGGTCGTGCGCATGTAGACGAAATTGTCCACCACCACGAGGTCGCGGCCCTCCACGATCTCGATCCCCATTTCGCGGGCGAGATAGCAGTGCTCGAAATACGCGCTGTTGTAGCAGCCGGGCGTCAGCAGCACGCACACCGGGTTCTCGCTGCGACGCGGCGAAATGTGATGCAGCATGTCCAACAGGTCGCGCGGATAGGAATCCACCGGCCGCACGCCGAGGCTCTCGAATAGCCCCGGAAACGCCCGCTTCAGCGCGTTGCGGTTTTCCAACAGGTAGGAAGCGCCCGAAGGACAACGGCCGTTGTCCTCCAGCACGTAATACGTTCCATCCGCCCCGCGCACCAGATCACTGCCGCAAATGTGGATGTAGATATCGCCCGGCACATCAACCCCGCGAAACTCCGGCCGGTAATGTTTCGCCTGCTCGATGTAAAAGCGCGGAATCACCCCGTCGCGCAGGATCTGCTGGTCGTGGTAGATGTCGTGGAGAAACAAATTCAGCGCCAGAATCCGCTGCGTTAGCCCGGCCTCCAGATGCTCCCACTCGTGGGCCGGGATCACCCGTGGCACCGGGTCGAACGGGAAAATCCGCTCGGTACCCCGGTTGTCGTGATAGACGTTGAAGGTGATCCCTTGCCGCAGGAAATACAGCTCGCTGGTCGCCTTTTGCGCCAGGAACTCGCGTTCGTTCAAGTGGCTGAAGCGCTCCAGCAACGGTCGGCACGCCTCCCGCACCCCTCCGGCGGATTCGAACATCTCATCGTAAAAATTGCCGGGATCGTAACCATTGAACATCGGATTAGGCTTTATCCTCCGACTTAGCAGCACGCGGGCCAAATTTCAATCTCGCCCTTTCCGTCCCCTTTTCCCTGAAAACTGAATGCGGCAGGAGCACGAGCGACTCATCTAATATTGGCGAAGCCAGTAATCGGCATGGCTCGGAGAGCAACACTGAAAACTAGCAAACTCTCCGATTGGGTGCGATTGGATAGAATGTTGGAAGCGCTGAAACGGCAGTGGCGGCAGTTCAAACAGAGCCCGCCCGGTAAGCGCTTCCAGGAACGCTACGAGCGCAACCGCAAAACCCGCGCCGGGCGTTCGCCTTGGGTGCGCTTTCTCAAACCCATCGCCGCCATCCTGTTGCTCGCGGCGGGCATTTTCTTCTGTCTCGTCCCCGGCCCCGGCGTGCCCTTGCTCGTTATCGGCGCGGGCCTCTTAGCCGATGTCTCCCGCCGCGTCGCCGCCTTCATGGATTGGGTCGATCTGCGACTGCGTGCTCTGCTTAAACCCGTTCGGAAATGGTGGGAACAAGCCTCCCTCCCCGCCAAAGCCGCAGCGGCACTCGTGGCCGTCGCCTTTCTCGGCGGTCTCGCTTACGGGGTGTGGTGGATCATGAAGTAGCCTAAGCATTCCTGCTTGGGATTCTTTCCGCTCACGCAAGCAGGAATGCTTAGGCTACTATAACGCGCTAAGTGTTAGGTGCTACCCACCGGCATCTGCCCCCTCACCTCCCCGACCACCCGCTTGGGCAAGCCCGCTTCTGCGGCATGCGTTTCCCAGCGCGCGACGGCTTCCACGACTTGATCGATTGTCGCGTCGATCTTTCTCACGCCTTGCTCTTCGCCCAAACGCTTGAGGTCGCGCCGACGAATCTCGGCGGCTTTTCCGTTGATCCTTCCGGCGCGGAAGCCGGAGGCGAGCGCGTAGGTCGCGGGCATGAGGTCGAAGGCCGGGGCGAGTCGCCAGGTGCCGTCGTCGTCCATCAGGAACGCGTGGTTGCGACCGTGATCGTCGTCGTTGCCCGCGACGACGTTGAACACCGCGCGACGGAAAATTTCCTCCACCGCGCGATGGTCGCCGGTCAGCGCGCGGGCAAGGTTCATCAGCTCCCCGTATTCCATGCCGTTGCGCAAGGGCGTGTGGGTCAGGCCGGAAAACGAATGCAGATGAATTCTCCGCCCGCCAGTTGCGCGGTCGAAGCGACGGCTGAGAAAATGTCGCCCGCCGCCGGTTTCCAACAAATGAGTTTCCGGCACGTCGATCCCCGCTTCCCGCGCCATCGCGGCGTAGGCGAATTCGATCCCGCCTTCGTGCAGTTCGGGATCGAGGTCGAATTTCAACAACCACGATTCGAATCCATCGGGCGCGGGATCGTCGAGGCGCACCTGTTGGAAGCCGGGCGAGAACGCGAGCAAGGCTTTCGGGCGAACGCCGCCGGGCGACATTCCCGAGCGGACCAGTTGCGCCATCAGCTCCGCCGTTTCGCCCGCCATCGCTTCGCGCGCGGCCGTGACCAACCCGCTCAGCTCGACCCAGACGTCGTCGTTGAAATTCCCCTCCTCCAAGAACGGGCGGAAGATCAGCGCGCCCATCTTGCGTTCGCCCTGGCAGGCGAGTTTTCGCAGCGCGGTCACCTTGCCCCACGGGATGCCGAGATCGGCGAAGCGCCGTCGCATCATTTGCTCGCCCCACCAATCGGGCAACGCATCCTCGAACAGTCCGAACAATTCCCCGAACTCCGGCGTGGGCGAAACCACCGCTCCTTCGGTCTGGTTCGGCAGATACAAGGGCGACAACTCCCGCGCGCCGGCACGCCACGACGAGGCGTATTCGAAAAACACCCGGCCGCGAGGATCCTGATAAAGCTGGCCGACCGGTTCTCCGCCGTTCGCTCCCGAGTATTCAACCGTCAGATCCATCGCCTGCCTCCCTTCGTTTACGACGTGGCGCGCGTTGGCGGGTGGTTTGCTTGGCCGCTTCGATCGATTCCATGGCCACCGGTTGGGCGAACCAGCCGTTCATTTCCCCAGCGATGCCTAAGGCCGAAGCCACGCGGGCCAGTCGCTGCAAAGACCCCTGCCCCTTGGCTTCCAGCAATTTCAGGGTCGAAACCGCGACCCCAGCTCGCTCGGCCAGTTCCTCCTGCGTCCATCCCCGCGCCAGCCGGTGCTCGCGCAATCGCCCGCCCAAGCCTCGCAGTAAAGCGAGTGGCGGGAGAAAGCCAAGGGATGATATTTTGTCCACAAATGACAAATAAGGTCAATTGGGACAATATTCCAGCTATTATTCTGGAAGGTGAGATTCTTCTTTGTCCCGTTTACTCCCGAACGTGTGTCCCGGATCCTTCTCCCATGGGGTTCCGGCGGTATCGGAGCTGGAAGGCGACATTACCGGTGAGGTGCGGACAAGGCCGCCAAAATGGCCGGCAAGAATTCCCACAAACGCCGACCAAATCAGAGCGACTAGGAAGGCTATATCGCTGTCCCGCATGCTCATCGCAAGCGGTGTCCACATCCAGAGGAGGGCACCGTTGCTACCCGATCCTGTTGTGAAGGAGCTCATTCCCCCCGCGAAATCGGCCAGCCAAAATGCGTAGGTGCCTGCGGCATGCAACAAGGTGGCGAGGAAAAACCAACCGATCGAAAATGTCTTCTCTGAGGCCATAGGGGTGTTTTTCTCGGACTTACGTTTAATGGTTGGCTGTATTTTTGACTTCGATGATCCGGATGCCGTCGACCGACATTCGCAGAGTCACGTGGTAGTCGAAGGAAGGATAAGGGTCCGGCTGTGTTTCCTTCAGTTGGGCGGTTCCATTCACGTCCAATTCGCAAGCGTCTTTATCGGTCCACTTCACGAAACTTTCGAACAACCTCGTATTGGTTCCGGTGTATTCCTGGAACTCCTTGAACAAACAAAAATGCCAATTGGGATGAGGGAGGACGGCTATTCGATCTTGAGCGATCGAATAGAAATCCACCCTCGACCAGATTCGGCCACCGCAATAGACGGCCACCAGGGTTTCATCGGAGTTCCAATACGCCTTGGTTCGCCAATTCTCTCTATGCTCGGGGATCGGGCCTGCCAAATAAGGCATGGATGGGGTGTAGCACTTGGAAAGCACGGTTCCGTCTCGTCCCACCAATGAGATCACCGCTCCTAGGTCGCCTCGGGAACCATCGGGACCTTCTTGAACGGCGGACTCCGATGCCAAGCGATATCGGCCAGAAGGAGATTCGGTCGCAGGATGGATTTCCGCATTCGCTTCGGCAAACAAGCAGAACCAAGGCAGGGGCAACACGGCAACGAGTAACGGAGGCAGGTATTTCATAGCACCATGTGTTCTCAAGAAACGCCGGTTCAACCCGGTCATCCTAGCCGCATGTCTTCACTCTGCCAATTTCCAAACGGGTGGCCAAAGCGGTGATTCCTCCTTAGTGAGCCACGAGAAACCGTCGCTGAAACTGGAGGGGCGACAGGCCGTATACTTCCCTGAATTCCCGGCGGAAATTATTGAGCGTCGAAAACCCCAATTCCTCCGCCACGGCGTCCGCGCTCCGGCCGTCGCGTAGCAGCCTTCTTGCCACCAGCATGCGTTCCTGCCGCAGCCACATTTTCGGCGAAAGCCCGATGTCCCGCACGAAGGTCGCGTGCAGGTAGCGCTCGCCGCAGCCGAGTTCGGCGCACATTTCGCAGACCCGGTAGCCGTGACGGCGAGCTAATGATTCAAGCACGAGGGCTCCCGAGACGTTCGCCCGGAAAACCCGCCATGCTTGATCGCTGCGGATGATCTTCATTGGCGCAAGGATATATTTAGCAAGTCAGTCTCTAACAAAGAAATTTTGCATCAAAATTGTTCATTCATTCCGGTTGAAAGCCTTGGTTTTGGCTCATTTCGCACGCCACCTCCGATTTTGAATGCTCTGTCTCCTTGAGCAGCGTCGCGGTTATCCCGAAAAAGAACCTCTTTCCCTAAGTTAGAATTTTCCTTCCGTCGGATTTCCTTACCGCCCTGCTGAATTCATGAAAACCAGAACCCTTGTCCCGCGCCCTTCCCTTGCCTTGCTGACGGCGGGAATCAGCGCCGCGGGTTTTCTTTCGATCGCTCCTTTTGCCCAAGGCCATCCCGACCAACCGGAAACCGGCGGGGCGAAATACGACGGTAAAAAGGCCTCCACGTCGCACGGCCAATACCACAAGTCCTGGCCGGCGATCGAAGCGCTACGCGACAAGGCCGACTCAAACGAGGCCATGGATGAGCCCTTGGCGGGCGAAACGTTGCGTGGCACTCCGGTGACGCCGCGCACGCCGGAATGCTTCCCTGCCGAGCCACGGGACGTTTTTTGGCAAATGGACATGGTCGCGTCCGGCCCGAATGGGGAGCTCCAGCCGCTCAATTTCGATACCGATGGCGACGGCAAGATCAGCAACACGGAACGCAACGGCATCCGCGGTCGCAATACCTGGTTGCTTTGGGGCGGCGGCAACGAGGCGTTCTGGGGATGGTTGCAGGAAGACGGCTACGGCATCGAAGATTTCCTGATCCTGCTGGATTCCCGCAAGCGCGGCACCCGTTTCAACGACGCGGGGATGGTCAACCAGCCGGGCTTCCGGTCGGTCACCGATCCGTCGGAGCGAATCCTGGGGCTCTATCTCGACCTTCCGAAGAGCCAGGAAGAAGTGCAGCTCAAACCCCGCGAATCGAACGCGGCCGGAGACGAGACGAAGGACGCGCAAGGCCGGTCACTCGAGACGCCGGTGAAGCGCCCACAACCGCCAATGGGTCATTTCACCGAGTTGTTCGAGCCTGGCGACCGGCCTCTCTTCGAAGAAATTCGCGGCAAAATGCCTCAGGACGGTCTCGATCCCGCCATTTACGGTTACCCCAGCGGCGTCTTTGGCCTTCGTCTGCTCCTCAATCCGGACTTCTTCGGCAACACCGACGACGCCGCGAAAGCCCGCGAATACTGGAACTCCCGGGTCGTTAAACCTTCGCACGAGAATTACTACACGAACGTCACCGTTCATTCGGACCGGAACCTCGTGCGTCCGTTCCGGGTCAGCATGTCGTGCGGCTTCTGCCACGTCGGCCCGCACCCGCTGAACCCGCCTTTGGACGCGAACAATCCGAAGTGGGAAAACCTCTCGTCGTTCATCGGTAACCAATATTGGAAGCCCCAGCCGACTTTCGGCAATCTGCTGAATCGCGGCAATTTCCTGCATTACTTCCTCGGCAGCCAGTTGCCGGGGACGATCGATACCTCTCTGGTCAGCACCGACCACATCAACAACGCGAATACCATCAACGCGGTATTCGACGTTCCCGCCCGTCTGGCTCGCGCCGGTACCAACCAGACGGAAACCCAGAGCGACGCCAACCTGCTTATCCCGAGCATTGAGGACGGCCCCGGTGTGAATCCTCGTCATTTCCCGCGCGTGTTGCTCGACGGCGCGGATAGCTGCGGCGCGTTCGGCGCGTTCATCCGTGTGCCGCTCAATATCGGCACGTTCTCGGAGCAGTGGATGCGTTGCCACAATCCGGTGATCGGCTTCAAACATCAGCGGCCGTTCAGCGTTCAGACCAGCCAGACGAACTCCGTGTTCTGGCAGACGAACGAGCGTTATCGCGTGCCTTACATGGCGTCGTTTTTCACGTTGAAACACGACGCGGCGAAGTCGGCCGCCGCTGGCACTCCGGCGCAAAACTCCACCGCGGCGATGAAGTTGCGCGACGCACGCGACGCGGATGGTTCTCCCAGCAAAGCCGCGGCGCAGGCGTTCGCGAAGAACGACGCGAAGCAACGCATCGAAGGTCGCAAGGTTTGGCTCAACAACTGCGCGATCTGCCATTCCAGCAAGCAACCCGCCGGCTTCGAACTTAGCTTCGATCGCAACGCACCGGGTGGCGAATGGGATCTCGCTTCGGGTCCGAAGTACGGCGAGCCTGCGCGTTACACCCTTCCGATGGACTTCAAGGATTGGGGTCGTTTCCGGGCAAGTCCCGCATATCGCGACTACACGAAGCGCTTGTTCAATCTGGTCGCCGCCAGCGAAGGTGGCAAGACCGGACCCGGTAGCCTGTTGGAAACGGAAGACCCGAAGGACAAGGATCACCCGTTCTGGACCGACAACTTCCTCTCTTCGGAAGTTCGGATCCCGGTGACGCTCGTCGGCACCAATTCCTCCCGTGCGATGGCGACCAACGCCATGAAAGGCCAGGTTTGGGATAATTTCTCGTCGAACGATTACAAGAACCTGCCGTCCGTCGGACCGATCCGTTACTTCAACCCGTTCTCGGGAACTCCGCCGGATGAGTTCGGCACCAACGATACCTACACCGACGGTCGCGACAAAGGCGGCCCGGGCTACTATCGCCCGGCCTCCCACATCAGCCTCTGGACCCAAGCGCCGTTCCTGCACAACAACTCGCTCGGTCTGTTCAACGGCGATCCCTCGGTCAAAGGCCGTCTCGAAGCGTTCGACGACGCAATGCACAAGATGCTCTGGAACAAGGACCGTTCCAAGCATGCGACTTTGGCGAACGGTTCGGTCTTCTCCGTCGATGGCGACCTGCGTGTTCAGAACAGCCCATCCGCGGCGGGCGACCCGGGATTGATCTACCGCATCCCGGTGGACACCCACATCAGCTTCCAATCATCTTACATCCGGCCGTTGCTCGAAGGCATCGCGGGTAAATTCGCCACCTGCCTTCTGGCTCTTTGGTTGTGGGTGATCTTGTTCCTGGTTTTCGTCGCCGGAATCATCTGGGGCAAACCGCGCCATGCGGGTGCGTTCCTCGTGCTGCTCGCGGTCATCGTCGCGGTCGTACTGGCGATCACCGGTCTGGGCGGAGTCGGCGGCACCATGGTGGGCGCGTTGATCATGGGGATGAGCAACCTGCTGGAGCTCACCAGCTTCGCGTTTTGGGCGATCTCGTTCGTGCTCGCCGCCGCGGGAATCATCCTGTTGCTCGGTCGCATGCCATGGCTGGCGAAAGTCGCCCGCGTGCTCTTCATCGTGCTCGCCATCGGAACGATCGTCGGCGGTTGGTTCGCCAACGGCTTCATCAACGGTCGCCTCGGCCCGGTCCAGGTCGGCCCGCTTCCGCGCGGCACCCCGGTCAGCCTGATGATGAATCTCGATCCAGAGAAACACGACAAGCTTCCCGACGCGTTGGTCGGCATGTTCAAGGCGACGCTTCGCATCAAGAAGGAGCACCTCGAAGGCGAGGCGGCCTATCGCGCCTTCGCCGAGGAAGCCGGCCCCGCCCTGCTGGCGGCGAGCAAGTGCCCGGACTTCGTCATGGATCGCGGCCATTGGTTCGGTGAGAAGCTGACCGATGAGGAGAAGGAACAGCTCATCGCCTTCCTCAAGACTCTGTAATCCCGAGGTTGATCCGGTCATGAGCAATCCGAAGTTCCTCGTCGACGCCGCCATCACCGCATCGCCCGAAGCGATGCTGGAAGCGGCCCTCGATCCGAATACGTCGCCGTTCGATTACATCATCGTGGGTTCCGGGGCGGGCGGTGGCCCGCTGGCGGCCCGGCTCGCCTTGGGCGACAAGCGGGTGTTGTTGATCGAAGCCGGCGGCGACCCCGCCAAGGCGAAGTCGGTCGACTATCCGGACGCGGAGCCGGGTGAAGTCCACGACATCCCCTGCTATCATGGCGCTTCGACGGAAGACCAGGAGATGAGCTGGCAGTACTCCGTCCGCCATTACGAGGACGACGATCGCCAGCGGCTGGATCGGAAATACGACGCCACTCGTGACGCTACGAGCCCGGCGTTCAACCCCGCGCTTCCCGGATCCCCTTCCGCCGGTCCAAAAACCAAAGGCGGGATTTTCTACCCCCGCAGTTCCGGCATCGGCGGATGCACCGGTCACCACGCGATGATCGTCGTGGCGCCGAACGATCGCGATTGGAACCACATCGCGGATGTCACCGGCGACAACTCCTGGCGGGCCGACAACATGCGGCCCTATTTCGCGAAGCTAGAGAATTGCCTCTATCTCAATGCCTACTACGGCTTCTTCGGGAAATTGCTCGGACCGCTATTCAAAGGCTGGCGGGCGTTGATCAAATTCATCAGTCCGGAGGACGTTCTGAACGATGGTGGTCACGGCCACAAAGGTTGGCAGCCGACCAGTTTCATTCCTCCGGCCCTGATCGAAATCATCGCGAAAAATGACAGCACCTTCCTCAAGGTCTTGCGCAAGGCGGTGTTCAGCGAAGTTTTCGCCAATCGCCCTTGGTTGAAACGGATCAAGCATGCGCTGTTCCGCTTCAGGCTGCTACGCGAATTCGATCCCAACGATCAGATGACGCGGCGGAATGATGGCGACGGCGTTTTCCTGATCCCGACCGGCATCGGTGGAGAAGGCTCGACAGATGAGAACGGACGTTCAGTCGTGGGACGTCGCGCGGGGTTGCGCGAGCATCTGCTCAAAACCGCCAAGGAACATCCGGACCGATTGGTCATCCGGGGGAATTTTCACGTCACCCGCGTTGAATTCGACCAAGGAGCGGATGGCGCCCCAAAGGCCATCGGCGTTCGCGGCGTGTCGGGCAATCACCTTTACGACGCCAGTCCGTTGCACCGGCGCAAGGACGCGGAAGCCGCCGAGGATCTCGTGTTCTACACGCATGCCCGGGGCGAGGTGATTCTTTGCGGCGGTTCGTTCAACACTCCGCAATTGCTCATGCTCAGCGGCATCGGCGATCGCAACCATCTCCATGAACACGGCATCTCCTGCCGCGCGCATCTGCCGGGCGTCGGACGTAATTTGCAGGATCGATATGAGGTCTGCGTGGTGAGCGAACTCAATCGCGACTTCTCCACACTCAATACCGTGTCTTTCGTGCCGGGCGATCCGAACGATGGCGCGCGCAAGGAATGGTTCAGCAAAGGAGGTCAAGGACTCTACGGCACGAATGGCGGAACGATCGCGATTCTCACCCGTTCTTCCGTGGCGGACGGACCCGAGCCCGATCTCTTCACGTTCGGCGCTCCAGCCGCGTTCCGGGGATACTATTGGAATTGGTCCAAACAACTCTTCGGCAAGGTCCAGGGCGATACCTCGATCAATCACAACCTTTGGACGTGGGTCATTCTGAAAGCCTATACCGGCAACCACGGTGGCACCGTGCGACTGCGCAGCGATTCGCCGTTCGATACGCCGGAAATCAATTTCCATTCCTTCGACGAAAATCCCGAGGACCAAACCGGCCGCTGGCGCAGGGATTTGCAAGCCGTGCAAGAAGGCATCGCTTCCGTGCGACGCATCAACGGCTGCAACCCGGAGCAATTCGTCCGGGAGATCCAGCCGGGCATTGAGTTGGAATCGAATTCGGAGGCGATGGGCGATTGGATCCGTGGGGAAACCTGGGGACATCACGCCTGTGGCACTTGCCGCATGGGATCCGATGCCTGGCAATCGGACCCGTCCCGCCTGCATGACACTGGCGCGGTGATCGATAGCAAGTTCCGGGTTCACGGTGTGCGAGGGTTGCGAATCGTGGACGCCTCGGTCTTCCCGAAAATCCCCGGCTATTTCATCCTCGCTCCGACTTTCATGGTCAGTGAGAAAGCGGCGGATACGCTGCTGACTTCGCCTGAGGAGGAAATTTATCCGACGCCTCTGAAAGAAGCGGAGGCCAAAGCGGTTGAGACCCGCCGAAGCGTGGCGGGAGTTTCCCGTGAAGCCGCGACCGTCGGTCTTGCCATTTCGGGCGGTGGTGTGCGCAGCGCGACCTTCGCTCTCGGAGTTCTGCAAGCCCTCGCCAAAAAAGGCCGGCTCCGGCAACTCGATTTCCTCTCCAGCGTTTCGGGCGGAGGATTCACCGCGAGCTTCTTCGGCCGCCTGTTCACCCGCAGCGTGGTGACGGCTTCGAAAGATCCGTGTGGTCGTGTCGAAGACATTCTGAAAGCCGAGCGATCGGCCCCGCTCTGCTGGTTGCAACGTCAGGCGAATTACATCTTCGCGTCCACCGCGGACAAGAAAGACAACGTGGCGATCATTTGGCGCAACCTGCTCGCCGTCCACCTGGTGCTGGGAGGTTTGCTGTTCGCCCTATTCACGCTGCTGGCGGGACTCGGCATCCTTTTGCCCGGCGATACCTTCGGCCTGCTCGAACATATTCCATGGGCGCGCGGGTTCGTGATTTCTCCCTGGTGGTGGCTTCCGTTCGTGGCGCTCATGGTGGGATTGCTGCCTGGAACGCTCGGTTACTGGCTGGCTCCGAAGGTGGCTTCGAACCGCACGCATCCGCCGCTGTCGGTTTTCGCCTGGATCGTTCTACTCGCCGGCTCCAGCGCCGCCATCGCCGTTCCAGAAGCTCGTGCGTGGGGTGCCGCGGGATTGGTGATCTTGATCGCCGCTTGGTTCTGGCAGGAGTTTCCACGTTGGTTCCTCCCGAAAGGGACCGCGCCCGAGAAAATCGGTCAAATCGTGCGCAACCGGATGAATCTCAGTCTGAGCGATAACTTATTCATCTTCGTGGCCACGGTGTTGTGGGCGTTGGGAGATACCCTCTCCCGCACCGCGGCGATGCACGGCTATGCGGATACGGTCGCGATGGTCGCGGTTGCCCTGGCGCCGGTTTTACCCTGGCTGCGCAAGGTGATGGAGAAGCTCGCACAAACCGGTCGCGACACGCCCAGTAAAAAAGGGAACGGCGCGAGCAGTGCGCTCATCCCGTTCCTGGTCGCGCTGGGACTTTCGATTTTCATTTCGATCGCGATCAACGCGCTCGCTCATCGCATTTTCCTATACGACTTCCAATGGGGTTGGGGCGCGTTCGTCATCGGGCTCGCCTTCAGTCTGGCGGTTGGTCGCGCCCTCGACTTCCTCAACCTCTCCTCCCTTCATTCGGCTTACGCCGCCAGGATCGCGCGAACCTATTTGGGCGCGACCAATCCGGTTCGTGCCAATGGCACTTATGCCGTCGAGGGACAGGACGTCCAACAAGCGCATCCGGAAGACGACATCATGTGGTACGATTACCACCCGGAGCGTCACGGCGGTCCGGTTCACCTGATCAACGTCTGTATCAACGAAACGGTCGATACGGCATCCAATCTGGAAATCCCCGACCGGAATGGCCTGCCGATGTGTGTCGGTCCCGTGGGGGTCTCCGTCGGTCGTCGCTTCCACTCGTTGTGGGAAAAGCCGAGTGATGACCAACCTCTCTGGCTCAAACGTCAGTTCTGGTTCGAAGGGCTAGATAATATCGCGACGAAGGAGGCGCCCCCGACCGGCCTCAAGGCGATCAATCCGGTGCCGGGCGCGTTCCATGTGCTGTCGAGCCGTGATGTGGAGATCCCCGCGGTGAAAAGCCTCAGCTTGGGTGGATGGACCGCCGTTTCGGGTGCGGCCTTCTCGACGGGCCTCGGACGAAACACAACCCTCGCACGCGCGTTCGCCATGGGATTCGCCAACGTCCGCCTCGGCTATTGGTGGAGTTCCGGGATTCTCGCCAACGAACGTCCCGGGCGTTACCCCAGCAATCTGTGGCGTCGGATCAAAAACATCCCGTCCCGCGTGACGCACATGCAGGAACTGTTGTTTTCCGAATGGCGCGGCCGTTTCCAGGGACCATCCCAGCAATTGTGGTATTTGAGCGACGGGGGCCACTTCGATGTGTCGGGCTTGTATGAACTCGTTCGCCGCCGCGTGGAATTCATCATCGCCACCGACGCGGCGCAGGACACCGTTTACAACTTCGAAGCTGTCGCCGATCTCGGCCGCATCATTCGCCAGGATTTCGGCGCGGAAGTCGAATGGCTCAATCCGGCGTCGATCGACCGGGCCGACATTCCCCGCCATGTCAGCGACTGGATTCAATGGGAGAACCTCGGCACGTTGGAAAGCATCCGCCGGAATGGAGAGCACCACGCGGCCCTCGCCCGGATCACCTACGGCCCCGAACTAAAGCCGAGTTGGTTGCTGTTGCTGAAAGCCAGCCTCACCGGCGACGAAGCGAGAGACATCCTGGAATACGCGGATGAAAATCCGGCGTTCCCTCAGGATGCGACGAGCGATCAAGTCTTCAACGACCCTCAATGGGAAAGCTATCGCGGGCTCGGGCGCCACATCGTCCAGAAGCTCATCACCGAAGTTCCGAACCCGCCGTTTCAGCCATGAAAGTCAAAGCCTTTACCTCAGTCCTGGCGGTCGCCAGTTTTCTAACAGCGATCCCGATCCCCGCGTTCGCGTCGGATCACGCCGATCCGATGACCCTGAACGTGTTTGAGGTGCAGCCGGATCCCGAGGCTAATATCACCGATCTTCACGCGTTCATCGATGGCGACAACCTCGTGGTGAGCCTTTGCGCCCGCCGAGCGTTGAGGCCCGACCAAGTCGGTGGATTGGATCTCGACGGCTACCGGTTCCGGATCTCGATGGATTTTCATCCGCCGGTTCGCTTCGCCACGACCCCGCCACCGTCCGGCAGCGGCGCGAATAACGCGCGAGCGAATCAGGAGCGATCGCAACAAGCGCTGTACGGCGGGATCATCGACAAACCCGAGGATATCACTCCAGAGGTCACACTCGAATTCGGCATGAGTCTGGTGAAAGATCCGGTGAATGGCGAGCAGTCCCAGGCGAAGCTGACCCATCTCAACATCCAAGGTCTGCCGGGTTCGCAGAACATCGTCAGCGACGAAAAAATCGTGGACGGAAAAGTCGCGATTGCCGCGAACGCCTTCGTTCCCGGCCAGATCAACGTCCAGACCGGAGTCTTCGACGATCCCTTCATTTTCCCCCGGTTCTTCCGACGGAATGTCGTCGGCGTCGTTACCAGCATTCCGCTGAGGTTCCTGCCGCAACGCGACCAGCCGGTGCTTCTGTGGGCCACGACCCACAAGGATGGGAAGCAAATTGACCACGTCGGCCGGTCGCTCCGCACGCAACTTCCGCGTTTCGGTTATCTCAACGTCGTGCCGCCTGCCGGTCACAACGCCGCGATCACGAAAGTTCATGCCGAGCCGACGATCGTGGAAGACGTCAGTCGCACCTTGATCGCTCCGCTGATCGCGCATCGCCATTACGACACGTTTCCCGACGTGATGATCTACGATCTGTCGAAGCCTGCGCGTTTCCCGAATGGCCGTGCGTTCACCGATGATGTGGCGAAGACACTCGCCGACGCGGGCGAAACGCTCTTGTTCGAACTTTCCTACGCGGAATCTCGTCAATTCCCCCGCGCCACCGCTAATGACAAGGCTTTCCGTCCACGGTTTCCTTATCTGGCCGAACGTTGGACGAGTGACGAAATCAAGAAAGTCGCCGCTCCCGGCAGCAACCTCGTATCTGTCCGCTCTCCGGATGGATCTACTACCACCACGTTGGTCGATTCCTCGGACATGGGCGCGATCGCCCGGCCCGATCTTACGCCCGCGACTTGGCGCAAGCTTTGGGTCGGCACCTTGATTGCCCTTCTCGTGGTGACCGCCGCACTCGCCTGGCTGTTGCGAACGAATGCGGCGCGGATCGCAACCGGAGTGGTGGTAATTTCCACGATCCTCTGGATGCAGCGCATCGTCGCGAAGGATGACCTGATGAACATGGCGCAACCGTCGCAACGTCTGAACGCGCTTGTCTTCGGGCTCGTGGTGAGCTTCCTGCTGTTCCTTGTCGCCATCTACCTCGCGGGACGGAAGTGCGGCCAAAGGAAACCGTGCTGCGTTTCCGCCTGAGCCGCCATCGTTCCGGAAGAGAAATGGAACCGCAGATAAACGCGGATTCACGCAGATGATCAGAGAGTGAGCCAAGGGATGAAATGCCTATTTCGCAAAACCTCTCAAAATTGACGTCCATCCGCGTCCATCTGCGGTTCATTTTTGTTCTTGGATCATTGCTTCAACACGACATCCTTGTTCAGCCACACCTCGATCTGCCTTCCCGACCCCGACCGGAAACGTGGCGCGATCAATTCCACGGGATCGACCGGCTTTTCATCCAAGGCATTTAGCAAAGCGTCGCGAATCGATTCGGCCAGCGCCTTGTCTCCATCCGACTCATAGCGCACGTCGGTGTTCTTCTCACGAGGAGTCAGGTTGATCTGATCGTAGCGCAGAATCTTGGTGAAGGAAAAATCCTCGGGGCTTTGCTCCTCGAAACGCTCCAACCACTTCGCGGCTTGTTGAGCTTGCGCGTCGTTGGCGACGTGAATGAACAGGCTCACCTCTCCCCTGCCCGCGGCGGAGAGAATTCCGGCGGCCGCGCTTTCTTCCTTTCTCGTTTCCGGCAAGGCGATCTGGGCGATCCGGTTACCCAACTGCTTCCCGCGTGACGGATCGAAATCGGGCGACTCATCCGTCTGAACCTGATGAACGATCGTGCGTAACTGTTGCTGCTGGATATCCGGGAGATTGGACATGGCCTTTTCATTTCGCAGAAGGTCTTCGATGGGTTTGATCGCCGTTCTGCTCTCCTCATTGGTCCGCGCGCCCTCGAGTTTCACGATGGCGGCTTTCACCGGAGCCGCCACGGCTTGCGTTTCTCCAAGCGATTCGCTGCGTTCCACCTCATCGGCGGAAAGATCCAGAATGGTGTCGATGCCCGGAAATGAAACCTCCGCGTTAAGTTCGCGTTTGTATTCGGTAACCATGAGCTCCTTGTAAGCCCGGAGCGCTTTGCTCATCCGCTCTTTCTTCGGAATGTCCTGGTTCACTTTCCCGATCATTTCGATGAGAAATCCACGGTCTTCCTCCAAAAGCTTCAGCCGGGTTTCCAGCTTGGCGGCTTCGTCGGAACGCCGGAGATCCAGCTCTTTCAGCCAAAATCCCAAGCCGGATCCAACCACGACCGTGATGAAAAGGGACGAATTGAAGAACTTCCACAGGCTTCCCCTTAAATTCGGCGGCACACGTTTCGGGTTCTCCGTTTCGAGTCTCAAGCGCGTCTCGTGGCGGTAGGCTTCCACGGTTTCGATATGCCGCTTTTCTTCGTCGGTGAGGGCCATGCTCGGAAGAGTTGGATTCGATCGATGCCGCCGGACTCAACGAAGGGTTCCCAACACGGCAAGACACTGATTTTAAAGGAATCCAGGCCTCCGTGCCCCTCATTTTGCCCTGAGTTCCGATTTTGAATCCTGGACCGGGATACAAGAAAACCCCGGGGCTCAGGGTAGCCCCGGGGTCTTTGAGCGCACTCAGGGAAGCGCGCGTATGGGATAGCTTGGTAGGAGATCGCTTAGAATGACGACAGATGGAAGCCGTCGCGGTAAGCCGTCTGCTGCATTCCGGAAATGCCGAAGAGCTGGGTGGCGAAGACCATTCCGTCGGAATCGACCACCACGCCGATGCCGGTCGCACTCCAATTTTTTCCTTTCATGGCGAAGTTGTGGCTCGGGGAAGCGGCCCACAATTGCACCATTTTACCGGGAGCGTTATTGGCACCGCCACCGACGGCAGCGACGTTTTCGCCCAACTGGCTGATGTTGTAGTAGCGACGTGCCATCAGAGTGCGGCTTTCGAACCCTTGGTGGCTGACGTTGGAGCCGTGTAATTTGAAGCTGCCACGGTTTTTGCGCAGGTATTCGCAATGCTCTTGGGCGAGACGATCCAGACCGGGGTTACGGCTCAAGGGCTTGGCACCGGTGGTCGCACGGTAGGCATTGACTTCCTGGAGGATACGGTTGCTCAGCGAGCCCGAAGTGCGGGCCGCGGAAGTCGACACAGGGATTTTGGTGGGAGCAACCGAAGTTTCAGGGGCACACGAAGCAAGGGCCGCGAAGCACAGGGAAGCCAGCACGGCCGGGAATTTAACGTATTTCATTGGGATAGCAGGGTCTATCGATGGGGGTTTGGGTTAGGTCCGGGAAAGCTAAATACAAGATTGGTTAAAATAACTTTGAGCCTGTCGCCAAGCTCAAAGTTTATTTCCTCGCGTTATCGGCAGGAGAATGGGGTCGAGAGCAATTCCCGGTTCGGGTTCGGGAATTTCAGGGTTGCCCTCGTCTATTTCCTGCCGTGGGAAACGAACACCAGTGGGACTGTCAGGGTTGAGGAAGCGCCCGCCTCGTGTTCGATGGGGCGTTGTTTACGCCTGATCCGGAAGGCCGGCAACCTATCAGTTTTCCCGGAATCTCAACTTGCGCATGTCACGAATTCGGGAGCAAAATCGGCCAATTGCCTTGGCAATGGGAACAAATTTGCTTTGCAGGTCAATAGCTTGCGCATTTATCCTAACATGCAATAAATGTTATTTTAAACACTTTCCTTATTCTTTATATGCGTAAGAACACGATATTATGAAGCGCCTAAACTTATGCTTTTAGATGCCTTTTACCATCCCCCACCCAGCGCTTTGTAGAGCGAGACACGGTTCGCCATCCGGGCGAGGCGAAGCTGAATCAAGTTTTGCTGCGCCCCGTAGAGATCTTGTTGCGAACTCAACACTTGGAAATAGCTGTCCACGCCCCGTTGGTAACGGGCGTCGGCGAGTTCGAAACGCTTCTGCTGGGCGCCGACCAGGGCCTCGGTGGCGGAAATTCGATCGTTCAGTCCCCGGCGGGCCACCAATGCGTCGGCAACCTCGCGAAATGCCGTCTGGATCGCCTTCTCATATTGGGCCACTTCGATTTCCCGGCGGATCCGCGCCGAATCGAGATTCGCCCGCAGGCGACCGCCGGTGAAGATCGGCACGTTGATCTGCGGGGCGAAAAGCCAGGCACCGCTGCCACTTTGGAAGAGGTTCGAGAACGAATTGCTGGCGAGTCCGGCGTTGCCGGTCAGGGTGACCGACGGGAAAAACGCGGCCCGGGCGGCGTCGATGTTGGCCTTGGCGGCGAAAAGATTGTGCTCGGCCTCCCGGATGTCGGGACGACGCGTAAGCAGTTGCGACGGCAAGCCGGGCGAAAGGTCGTCTAGCAAGCGATCCCCGAGCGACCCGCCCTTCGGCAGGTTTCCGGGCAAAGGTCCGCCGACGAGCAAAGTGAGCGCGTTGCGGGTTTGCGCGAGCTGCTGCCGGTAGTTGGCGAGGTTGACCTTCGCCGTTTGGACCTGGGTGTTGACCGATTGCACGTCCAGCTCCGAAGCGTCGCCCGCGTCGAAGCGTTGCTTCATGAGGTCGTAAGTCTTGCCCGTCGCCTCGAGCGTCCGCTCCGAAAGGTTGATCTGCTCCAGCAAGGCGCGCTCGGTGAGATATTGGGTCGCCACCTCCGAAACCAACGCCAACCGCGCACTGCGGTTCGCCTCGCCCGACGAGAGATATTGCTCCAGCGCCGAACGATTCAGACTGCGAACGCGACCGAAAAGGTCGAGTTCATAGGACGAAACCCCGACCGAGAGATCGTAGCTGCGAATTTCGGGCGAAGTGCCGGCGTCTTGAAGCGTCGCGGAAAGGCCACCGCCCACCGACGGGAACAACGCGCTCCGCTGAATCCGATATTGGGCGCGGATCTGCTCGACGTTGAGGGCCGTCACGCGGGCGTCGCGATTGTTGACGAGCGAGAGCTCGACGAGCTTCCGCAACCGGGCGTCGTTGAAGAACCCCTTCCAATCGATATCGCCCGTGTGGCCGGTTTCCCCCGTCGGCCAACGGTCCGAAACCGGCGCTTGGGGACGCTCGAAGCCCGGAGCGACGGAGCAGGCGCCGAACAACAAGGGCGCGATGAGTAAAGGCGTGACTTTCTTAAGCATGGGAAGGTTCTCCTTTCACGGGAGTTTCGGCCGTGGATTCGAGAGCGAGGCGTTTCCGCCGGGCAAGCCGGCTGATGACCAGGTAGAAAACCGGCACGAGGAAAACGGCCAGCACGGTGGCGGTGAGCATGCCGCCGGCGACTCCGGTGCCGATGGCGTTCTGACTGGCGGAACCGGCCCCCGTGCTGAGCACCAGGGGCAGCACCCCGAGAATGAACGCCAGCGACGTCATCAAGATCGGTCGCAACCGCAGCTTCGCGGCTTCGAGAATCGCTTCGATCCGTCCCCTGCCCTGTTTCTCCAGATCCAACGCGAACTCGATGATGAGAATGGCGTTCTTGGTCGAAAGGCCGACGGTGGTGAGCAATCCCACCTTGAAATACACGTCGTTCGGTAGATCGCGGGCGAATACCGCCGCGAGCGCGCCGACGATGCCGAGCGGCACGACCAGGATCACCGCGACCGGAACCGACCAACTTTCGTAAAGCGCGGCGAGGCAAAGGAAGACGATGACCAGGGAGACGGCGTAAAGCATCGGCGCCTGGTTGCCGGAGATTCGTTCTTCGAGCGACTGGCCGCTCCACGAATATCCGATACCGGGGGGCAGTTGAGCCGCGAGGCGTTCCATTTCCTCCATCGCTTGGCCCGAGCTGAGTCCCGGCTTGGCGGCCCCCACGATGTTCACCGCGGGCAAGCCGTCGTAGCGTTGAAGTTGCGGCGATCCGTAGGACCATTCGGTCCTCGTGATGGCCGAGAGCGGCACCATCTTCCCTTGGTTGTTGCGCACGAACACTCCACCCAGGTCCTCGGGCGTCATGCGGAACTTGGCATCGAGTTGGACGATCACCCGTTGCACCCGGGTGCCGTTGACGAAGTTGTTCACGTAAGCGGAACCGAACGACGTCTGCATGATCGTGTTGATGTCCGCCTGCGAAACGCCCAGCGCGCTGGCTTTGTCCTGATCGATGTCGATCTTCAACTGCGCGGTGTCGTTGAGTCCCTGCGGACGGACGCCGATGAGCACCGGACTCTGCGATGCAAGTCCGAGCAGTTGATCGCGCGCGGCCATCAACTGTTCATGACCAACGCCGCCCACGTCCTGGAGCCAGAAGTCGAAACCGGACGACGTGCCAAGTTCGGGAATCGCCGGCGGGTTAAGGGGGAAAACCATGGCGTCCTTAATGCCGCCGAGACCGACGAGCCCGCGCTGGATGACGGCCTGCACACTGTGTTCCTTGCCCTTTCGCTCTTCCCACGGCTTGAGACGGAGGAACGCGAGACCGGAATTCTGCGCGCGGCCGGTGAAACTGAATCCGGCCACGGTGAAGTAGTGTTCGATTTCAGGCTGCTTGGCGAAAAACTCTTCCGCTTTGAGCAAGGCCTCGCGTGTTCGCACGTCGGTCGCGCCGTCCGGCAGGCTGATCAGGGCGAGGAAGTAGCCTTGGTCTTCTTCCGGCAGGAACGAAGAGGGCATTTTCTTGTAGAGATAGCCCACGAGCACCGTGACGGCGATGAGTGCGACGACGCCCGACCACGCATGCTTCAGCAGGCTGGCAACGCCACGTTGGTAACGTTGACTGGAAGCCTCGAAGGCCCGGTTGAACCAGCCGAAGAAGCCGCGCTTCGCGTGATGATGGCCGGCGTCGACTTGTTTAAGCAAGGTGGCGCACAGCGCGGGAGTCAGGGACAAGGCGAGGAAGACGGAGAACAACATGCACGACACGATCGACATGGTGAACTGCCGGTAAATGGTGCCAACCGAACCGCCGAAGAACGCCATCGGAATGAACACGGCCGTGAGCACAAGAGTGATCCCGATCAACGCGCCGGTGATCTGGCCCATCGCCTTGCGGGTCGCTTCCTTGGGCGGCAAGCCCTCCTCGCTCATGATGCGCTCGACGTTTTCGACCACCACGATGGCGTCATCCACCAGAATGCCGATCGCCAGCACCATGCCGAACATCGTCAGCACGTTGATGGAAAAGCCGAAGGCGGCCATCAAGGCGCAGGTTCCAAGCAACGCGACCGGCACCACCAGCGTCGGGATCAGCGTGGCGCGGAAGTTCTGCAGGAACAGATACATCACCAGGAAAACGAGGATGATCGCCTCGACCAGGGTCTTGATCACCTCCTCGACCGAGATCTTCACGAAGGTGGAAGTGTCGAGCGGATAGGTCACTTTCACGCCGGGCGGGAAGAATTGCTTGAGTCGCTCCACCTCCGTGCGCACCGCGTTGGCCGTGTCGAGCGCATTGCCGGTGGGTGCGAGTTTGATCGCGGCGGCGGAGGCGGTATTGCCGTCGATGCGGGCGCTGGTGGAGTAATCCTGGCCTCCCATTTCCACGCGGGCGACATCGCGCAGGTAAACGCGGGAGCCGTCGGTGTTCACGCGGAGGACGATTTTCTGAAACTCCTCCGCTTCGCGCAGGCTGGCGCGGCCTTGGAGAATCACGTTGAGCTGTTGGTTCTCCACCGCGGGCAACGCGCCAAGCTGACCCACCGGCACCTGGATGTTCTGCGCGCGGATCGCTTCATTCACATCCGCCGCCGTCAGGTTGAAACTCACCAACTTCTGCGGATCGAGCCAGATGCGCATGGCAAACTGGGTCCCGAACTGGAGGACCTCGCCGACGCCGTCAACGCGGCGCAGCGGATCGAGCACGTTGGTCGCGAGATAGTTGCCAAGCGCGACCGCGTCCATGCTCCCGTCTTCCGACGAGAGTGTGATGAACATCATGAAATTGCGGGTCGCTTTCGCCACGACCACTCCCTGCTGCTGGACGGTTTGGGGCAGGCTCGGCGTCGCGAGCTGCACCTTGTTCTGAACCTGCACCTGGGCGACGTCCGGATCGGTGCCGGGCTCGAAGTAGAGCGTGATGGTGGCATTGCCGTTCGCGTCGCTGGTCGACGACATGTACAGCAGGTTATCGATTCCGTTGAGCTGCTGTTCGATGACCGAAGTCACCGTGTCGGTGAGCGTCCTCGCGGAGGCGCCGGAATAGGTCGCGGTGATCGAAATCGAAGGCGGCGCGACCTGTGGATACTGCGCGACGGGCAACCTGGTGATCGAGATCGCCCCAATCAGCACGATGAGGATGGAGACCACCCAGGCGAACACCGGGCGGTCGATGAAGAAACGAGCCATAAGTCAGAAGCGGATGAGACGTTAGAAAGCGACGGACGCCTTAGCCCTGGTTCGCGGTCGGACGGTTGCCGGCGGCGGCTTCTTTCCGCACGAATGGCTCCGGAACAACCGTGCTACCCGGGCGGGCTTTCAGGTGGCCTTCCATGATGACGCGTTCGCCGGGCTTGAGGCCTTGGGTGACGATCCATTTGTCGCCGACCGCCACATCCGTCCGGACCATCCGGAGCTCCACTTGGTTTTGCCCGTCCACCACGAGCACGCTGCCCATGCCCCCCTGGGTGCGCGTCACCGCGCGTTGCGGGACGGTGATCGCATCATTGCGGATGGCCTGCGCGATCCGCACGCGGGCGAACATGCCCGGCAGCAGGAGGCGATCGGGATTGGGAAACTGCGCCCTCAAGCTGACCATCCCGGTCGTTTCATCGACCGAGACCTCAGAGAACAAGAGCGTCCCCTTGTGTGGATATTCACTGCCATCTTCCTGAAGCAACACGGCCTGCGATTGCTCACCGGAAACTTTGCCAATGGAGCCTTCTTTCAGCGCCTTTTTCAGCGCGAGCAAATCGGTGCTCGATTGGGTGAAGTCGACGTAGATCGGATCGAGCTGTTGAATGATCGCGAGCTTGGTGGCGTCGGTTTGCCCGACGAGCGCGCCTTCGGTCACCTGCGCTTTGCCGATGCGGCCGTCGATCGGCGCGGTGACGGTGGCGTAGCCGAGATTCAGGTCGGCGGTTTTGACCGCGGCTTGCGAGGAAAGCACTTCGGCTTCCGCTGACTTCGCGGCGGCGAGCGCGTTGTCGTAATCCTGACGGCTCACCGCCCGGATGTTCACCAGCTCGGCGTAACGGCTCGCCTGGGTCTTCGCCTGCTGAAGGTTCGCTTCGGCTTTCGCCAGCGCCGCCACCGCGCGGTCACGAGCGGCTTCCAGAGGAGCGGGATCGATTTTGAACAAAACCTGACCCGCCTTCACGTCGGCGCCTTCCTTGAACGTCCGTTCCAAAAGAATGCCGGAAACGCGGGCGCGCACTTCAGAAACCCGCAACGCGTCGATTCGGCCGGGCAAATCCCGGGTGATCGTCACCGGCTCCGAGGTGACGGTGGTGACGGACACCGCCGCGGGAGGCATCTCCCCCTGCACGACGGCCGCCTTGCGATTGCAGGCAGGCAGCGCGAGGAAAACCAATGACAGCGGGACAAAGTGCGAAATTCTCATGAGTGAACGAGGTGCGATGGCCGAAAGCGTGAAAACATCCAGTTTCTAAAGCCGGAACGCCGTTGTCGGAATGACTTTGTAGTTTCCATGCTGGAAACTTTGAGTTACCAGTATCCGCGTCATGGAACTGCGGCATCTGCGATACTTTGTAATGGTGGCGGAAGAGTTGAATTTCCGTAAGGCGGCCGAACGCCTGAACGTCACCCGGCCCGCTTTGAGCAAGCAGATCAAGGACTTGGAAGCGGAACTTGGCGTCGTTTTGCTCGAACGCAACACGGTCCGCGTCCAACTCACGGCGGTGGGTAGTGTTTATCTCCAGGAAGCCCGGCAAATTCTCGAGCACGTGAACAAGGCCGCTTGCATGGCGAAAGACGCGCAGGCCGGCCGTCGCGGACGGTTGTTGATCGGCAGTGTTGGCCCCATCGCTTCCAGTTTCCTGCCTGGCACGCTGAAGACCTACGGCGAGCAATATCCCGACGTGGACGTGTCATTCGTCGAAATGACGCCAATGGAACAGCCGGATGCGCTGGCTCGCGGGCAAATCGATGTCGGCTTCGCTTACGGGCGAACGGTTGAGCAATACCGTCAGGTGAAAACGCACCTTTTGCTCCACTGTTTATTCGGCGTGGCGGTTGGACTGAACCATCCCTTCGCCCGGCGCTCGTCGCTTCGACTGTCGGACATCGCCGGGCAACCCCTGGTTTGCTTCGGCAAAAAAAACGAGTCCCAGCATTGCACCAACATCCGCAGCTTTTTCGCCGAGGAAGGCTGTGAACCCGGCCCGGTACACTACGTCCAGAGTTTCGATTCCCTCACCACCGTGGTGGCGTGCGAACAAGGAATCGCCCTGTTGCCCATCGTGCTGGATTTCGCGCCGAGTCAGGGCGTCGCCATCGTACCGCTGGAATCGACGTTGGATCTCTCCTTCAACATGTGGGCGGTTTGGCGAAAGGACGAGGCTTCGCCCTTGGTCAACAATTTCACCCGCATGCTCAAAGGTCGCAGCGCTCCCGCGCCGCTCGCCGTTTTCCGCGAACCCGCGGCGTGAATCAGCCGTGCGAAACCTTGCGCAGGTAATCGCAGATCAGCGGAATGCGGGCGCCCGCGGAATCGATTTCCAGAATGCGCTGACGCACCTCGGGATCATGCACGAACTGTTGCGAGACGATGTCGGTGAGAATGCCGGGTTCGTCCGCGCGATTGAGCAAGCCCATCACGGCTTCCTTCACCTCCGGTGCCAGAGGGCGAATGGCATCCTCCACCGCACCCCTCAACGTGCTCATCGCCGCGGGTGCCTGAGTGACGGGCTCGAAATGCGTGATCAGCGGTTCGATGGAGGCGAAGGGATAGGGCTTGTCGAAATGCCACTCGAGGAACTTCACGCGGATCACGCCATGCAGCAAAAGATGGGAAGTGCCATCGGCTTGTTCATGGGACGCGCGAATCAGTCCGATCGTTCCGGTCGGCGCGGTGCAATCCCCGGGATCGGCGGTTTCGTCGCCGAGCAGCTTTGCGACGGCGAATAGGCAATCGCCCTCGATCGCATCCGCCAGCATTTTTCGGTAACGCGGTTCGAAGATATGCAGAGGTAGTCCGCCATGCGGAAACAGCGTGCAATCCGGCAGCAGGATCACGCCGCATTGTTCGGGAATATTGAGAGCGGACATCGGGGAAATTCAGCGGTGAAGAATGCTTCTTCGGAACGACTTGCGATGGCGTCGATCAGCACGCCGAAGATGAAAATCGCACTGCATCCCGCAATCCCCTTTTCACTGGCGATGAATCTTCGCAACCCGGAGAGCTTCACCCGTTTGGCTCTTCCGCCGGACGTCCGGTTTCGAAGCGCATGAGGTCGGCGATGAACGTGAGCGGAATGTGTCCGGTTTCGCCGTTACGGTTCTTCGCGAGCACCAACTCCGCTTTGCCTTCTTCGGCCGCTTTTTCCTCGGCGTCTTCGGCGTAATACGCGGTTCGATAAAGCAGCCCCACCATGTCGGCGTCCTGCTCGATGGAACCGGATTCACGAAGGTCCGACATACGCGGCACCCCGAGGCTCTTGCCCGTGCGGCTTTCCGGTCCGCGGTTCAGCTGCGCGAGAATGATCACCGGCACGCCAAGTTCTTTGGCCAGTCCCTTCACCCCGGCGGAAATTTCCGCGATTTCACGTTCGCGGGAGTTTTCCGCCTGCTTGGTGCGGGATTTCATCAACTGAAGGTAGTCGATGGCGATGAGCTGGATGTCTTCATCGCGCTTCTTGCGACGGGCCTTCGCCCGCAATTCGTTGATCGTGATCCCCGGAGTATCGTCGATGAACATCTTGGCCGACGCCACTTCCATCGCCGCGCGTTGGATGCGTTGAAGGTCGCCTTTGCTCGGCGTGTAACCGCGGTTGAGCTGACCAGCCGCGAAACGGGCGCGGGAGAAAACGAGGCGTTGCACGATCTGGAACGCGCTCATTTCACAGGAAAACACCATCGCCGGCTTCGACTGATCGATGCAGATGTGCTCGACCAGGTTCATCATGAACGACGTCTTACCCATCGACGGACGGGCGGCGACGACGAACATTTCACCCGGCTTCAAGCCGCTGCACATCTTGTCGAGCTGCTCGAAACCCGTGGAGACGCCCTGCACACCGCGATCACCGGAAAGCAGCGCTTCGAACTGCTCGATGACTTCGTGAACCGATTGCTTGATGCTCGGTGCCTTGTTCGTCTCCGAGCCTTCGCGAATGCCGAGCACCTTGGCTTCGACCGTATCCAGCAGCTCGTTCACTTCGTCCGGCGTGTCGAACGCGCGGGCGATCGCTTCGTTCGCGGTTTGGATGATCGAGCGCAGGACGTGCTTGTCCTTTACGAGCTGGAGATGGTGGCGGAAATGGCCGGCCGTCGGAGCGTAGGTGAAAAGATCCGTCACCGCCGCGGGCCCGCCGACGTGGTCGAGCAGGCCTCGGTCGAGGAGCTTCTGCACCAACGAGACCAGTTCGATTTCATGGCCGCCTTCGTAAAGCTCGACCAGGAAGCCATAGAACGTCGCGTGCGCCGGCAGATAGAAGTGATCCTTGGTCAGCTTCTCTTCCACCGCCATGCCGATGTATTCCTGCGGATCCTGCAGCATGGAGCTGAGGATGCTTTTTTCGGGACCCATCGCGTGCGGCATCGCCCGGGTCACATCGTCGCCAGTGGCGGCGGATTTTTGTAACGACGGAGCGGCGGCGGTGGATTTCAGAACCTCGGGTGGCATCGGAGGCGGCATCATGCCGTGCCGGAATGAGCAGGGTCAATCCGACGCGGTGGATGCTTTTAAAAAAATAACGGCCAGAGCGGGAACCCGCGCCGCCGATGTCAAAAAGGTTGCTTCGGAAATCCCGAAGATCGGGACAAGTCCACTAAATATGCGCCCCTTTGTGGATTGACGCCCCAATATATGGAAAGTTAGGGTGTCTCCGCTTCCCTCGCCATGCGGTGTCTCCAATGCGGTTCTTTAAAAGACAAGGTGCTCGATTCCCGAGCATCCAAGGACGGCACGACCATTCGCCGACGCCGCGAATGCCTGAGCTGCAACTATCGCTACACCACCTACGAGCAAATCGAGCGCACCGAGCTACGGGTGGTGAAACGGGACGGCCTTCGTGAATCGATCAACCGGGAAAAAATTCTCAGCGGTTTGGTGAAGGCCTGCGAAAAGCGCCCGGTGCCGATGGATCGCCTCGATCGCGCGGTGGAAGAAATTCTCACCGAGCTCCACAAAGACCATCTTTCCGAAGTCCCCTCCTCCGCCATTGGCGCCAAGGTGATGGACAAGCTCCACCAGATCGATCCGGTCGCTTACGTCCGTTACGTTTCGGTTTACCGGCAGTTCGAGGACGTGAACGAGTTCATCCAGGAAATCCAATCCCTTTCCCGCCGCGCCGCACGCGATCCGATGCAGCGCCGCTTGTTCAAAGATTGAGCCATGATCTCGATCATTGGAAATCGCCCCGCGTTGCAGATCGGTCGCCATCAGGTGATCGATTACGATACCGCGTGGCTGGGCGACGCGCTCCGGCGTGCGGCCCTTGCCGCCGAACGCGAGGATTTTCCCTTCGTCGAGGACATCCGCAGTGGCATCGTCCAGTATTTGGAAACGAAATGCCCGCTGCGTCTTCTCCCCCTCGCCGACTTGTTCGAGCGCATGCGGAAGATGCTTCTGAAGATCGGCTTCGATGCGATCGCCGAGAAGCTCGAAACCCTTGCCCCGCCGATCACCTTCTCCCTCGTTCCCGCCGCAAGGCAGGCCGGAAACGGTTTCGAACTAGCCTTTTTCGAGGTCCTGCGACGGGAGCTGGATGAACTTCGTCGCGCGGGTGCCGAGGAGATTCGTTTCACGGGCCTTCGTGAAAGCGCCTTGATCCTACGTGGCGCGGAGCAATGGGATAAACACTGCGAAACGACGTTGCGGGAAATCGAAGCGTTTTTGCGCGCTCGTGATCGTGAGGAAATCTCCCATAAGCGTCCGCTGTTGCTCAAGTTGGACAACGATCGCTAAACGAAACAAAAACGGATCCACCCGCTTTACAGGCGAATCCGGTCGTCGAAGACGCGGTTAGAAAATCGTTAAATTCGGCGACGGCGCAACGCGAGAAGGCCGAAGGAGCCGACTACCAGTGAAGCGATTTCAGGTTCGGGAGCCGCCGTTAATTCGGAAGTCGATTTCGCCAAGTCGAGATCCACGCTCACCCCGGGAATTCCCGCCACGGTGACGCCACTCATATCCAAGGCGACGGCGGTCACTTCGAGATCGCGCTGTCCGAAGGTATTCACGGTTTCGACCTGACGATTTAAAACAAGAGAAACTCCCGCCAAGCTGCCGTCTAACAAGGAGAGATTGATCACACGATTCGGCAGAAGGATTTCGCCAGTTCCGGCGTCGAAATCGACTCCCGCGGTCAATCCCAAGCCGGCCAGCGTGAGACCGGTTCCGCCGTTGATCGAGAGGGAGAAATTCGCGAGAATCGTCGTGCCGACCGCGCTCAACGTGCCATGGTCGCCACTGATCGTCGAAGTGGTCTGAATCGTGGTGGCGCTCATCGCCAGCAAGGCGGGTGGGTCGTTGACCACGCTGAAAACGTCCGCAACCGTCACGGAAAACGGTCCGCCTCCGCTCGGGCCTGTCAGGGTAGCGGAACCCGTGGCGAACTTCGATCCGGCGGTGCCGTCGACGTCCGATTGAACATTCGTGTTCAACAATCCCTGGGTGGCCAGAGCGGTAATCACCAGCGGCGCGCTTACATCCGAGTTCGCGGAAACCGCCGACTGGGATGTGTTATACGTCGTGGGAGCCGCTCCGTTGGATGAACCGAGTTGGACGGGAGTAACGGAAATGACGCTTAAAACCTCAGTGCTCGCATCAACTCCGATGGCGGAGGATGTTCCGGAGATCACGGCGGCTTGAAGCCCGCCTACCGATAACAAACCCACGGCCATCAATGGGATATGTAAAGAAACGCTAGGGGCATTCATAACAATCCCCACATGACACAGAACAAGTCACGTCATCAACACATTTCTAACCATGGAATAGTTAGCAAAACTTCATCAAATCGACGCGCGGAACCAACGACTTAACCGCCAATTGCGGCACCAGGCCGGATAAGCCCCTGATTCTCAATCGCCAATATGGAGAAAAACAAAAAAAGCCAATGAGGCAATATGCCCCATTGGCCGTTTTTGCGACAACTTGTTTCTGTTAGGAAATCTTTTGCGTCGCGTTTATTCCCATTCGATCGACGCAGGTGGTTTGGTCGAAATATCGTAGAGCACACGGTTGATGCCTTTGACTTCGTTCAGAATGCGATGGCTCGTTTCGCGCAGCAACGCATAAGGCAGTTCGACCCAATCGGCCGTCATCGCATCTTCGGAAATCACCGCGCGCAAAGCGATCGCCCACTCGTAGGAACGCTCATCGCCTTTAACGCCGACCGTTTTCACGGGCACCAATGCGGCGTAAGCCTGCCAGACCTTGTCGTACCAGCCGTGATCCTTGAGGCGGGAAATGAAAATCGCGTCGCACTCGCGGATGATTTCGAGGCGATCTTCGGTGATCACGCCCGGGCAGCGCACGGCCAGGCCGGGCCCCGGAAACGGATGACGCCAGAGGATATCGCGAGCGATACCCAGCGAGAGGCCAAGTTCGCGGACTTCGTCTTTGAAAAGTTCAGCCAGAGGCTCGAGCACTTTGCCTTGAGCCTGAAGCTCGAGGATGCGGTCGACGCGGTTGTGGTGCGTCTTGATCTTCGACGCCTTGGACTTGGCGTTCGAAGCGCTCTCGATGACATCCGGGTAAAGCGTGCCCTGCGCGAGCATCTCGGCATTGCCGACCGCGTCCCAGAACACATCGATGAAAAGCTCACCGATGATCTTCCGCTTCGCCTCCGGGTCGTCCACGCCGGCAAGCGCGGTGAGGAAGCGCTCCGAGCAGTCCACCGTCTCGATCGGCACGCCCATGCGGTGGAAGTTGTTACGGACTTCCTCTCCCTCGTCCTTCCGCATCAACCCGTGGTCGACGAAAATCGCTCGAACATTCACGCCCGCTTCGTGGAGAAGCACGGCCAATACGGTGCTATCGACACCACCGGAAACGCCACAGACGACCTGCTTGTCGCCCACGGTTTTGCGGATGCCTTCGATCAGTTCGCGCTTGAAGTCTTCGATGTGGAACGGCTGGAGCGTGCCCGCTTGAAGCAGGAAATTATGCAGAATCCGTTGACCCTCGTGGCTATGCGTCACTTCCGGGTGGAACTGGATACCCCAGAAACGCTCGCCCCATTTGAGCGACACCGGCGTGCCGTGTTGGTTCTTGGCGATCACCGTCGCGCAGTCCGGCAGGATTTTCACCGTGTCCGAGTGACTCATCCATACCTGCGATTCGGAAGAAACGCCTTCGTAAAGATCCGTGCCTTCCGCCGGAAAAAGCGCGGCCGGGCCGTACTCGCGGCGATTGCTGGAAGCGACCGTGCCGCCGAACTTGATGTTCAGCAACTGCATGCCATAGCACACGCCGAGCACCGGAACGTTGAAGGCTTTCAACGCCTCGAAATCGAGATCGGGCGCATCCGGTTCGCTGGTGCTTCGCGGGCCGCCCGAAAGAATGATCGCGCCCGGTTGACCGAGGTCGGGAAAATCCTCAAGCGCGTAAAGTTTGGCGAAGTAGCCCAGTTCGCGCACGCGGCGAACGATAAGCTGGGTGTATTGGGAGCCGAAATCGATGACGGCGACGTGGTTGACTTCCTGCATGGGTGGGAAAGGTAAATTGAATGAATGATTCGTGATGGGTGAAAGCGGCGATCCCCGAGGGCCAATCGCCATTTCCCTCACCAAGTTTCAACGATCAGCTCAACGGCTGATAGTTGGTCGGCTCTTCCGTCATCACGATGTCGTGGACATGGCTTTCTCGCAGACCACCACTGGTGATCTGAACGAATTGAGCGCGTTCGCGGAGCTCGGTCAGGGAGTTCGCCCCCACATAGCCCATCCCCGAGCGAAGACCGCCCATGAGCTGGAAAATGACGTCGGACAACGGTCCTTTGTATGGCACCCGGCCTTCGACGCCTTCCGCGACGAATTTGCCGGAGCTGTTCTGCGCGTAGCGATCCCCCGCTCCTTTGTTCATCGCGCCAAGCGATCCCATGCCGCGGTAGGTTTTGAAACGGCGACCCTGGTAATAAACGCTCTGGCCGGGGCTTTCGCGGGTTCCCGCGAGCAACGAACCGAGCATGACCAGATCCGCGCCGGCAGCGAGCGCCTTCACGACGTCGCCCGAGTAACGAATGCCGCCATCGGCGATGACTTTCACGCCGTGCTCGCGGCAGTAATCGGACACGTTGCGGATCGCCGTGAACTGCGGCATGCCCACGCCCGCGATCACACGGGTGGTGCAGATCGACCCAGGGCCGACTCCCACCTTGATCGCGCTGACACCGGCGGCGACGAGATCCTTCGCGCCTTGCAGTGTCACCACGTTGCCTGCGACCACCGGGCGATCGGAGAGGCCACGAAGTTGACCGATCACATCGATTACGCGCGACGTATGACCGGTGGCGGCATCGATGAAGAGCGCGTCCGCCCCGGCTTCGATCAGCGCCTGGGCACGGTCGATGCAATCCGGGCCCACGCCGACGGCCGCGCCGCAACGCAGACTTCCCGCCGGGTCTTTCGCGGAGTTGGTGAAGGTGATGCGCTTCTCGATGTCCGCTCCGGTGATCAATCCGGCGAGTTTGCCGTCGCCGTCGACGAGCGGCAGTTTCTCGATGCGATTCTTATAAAGGATGCTGCGGGCCTCCTCGAGGCTCGTGTTCGGAGCCGCGGTGATCAGTCGCTCGCGCGGCGTCATCACATCCGCGACCCGGGCGTCCGCCTGGTCGGTGTAACGCACGTCGCGACCCGTCACCATGCCTTCCAGGCGGCCGTTCGCATCAATCACCGGAAAGCCGGAAAAGCCGTTCGCCGCCATGATGGCGCGAACTTCGTCGACCGTCTGTTCCTTGCGGACGGTCAAAGGTTTGAGGATGACCGCGCTTTCCGAGCGCTTCACCCGCGATACCATCGTCGCCTGCTCGTCGATCGGACACGCGCGATGGATCACGCCCATGCCGCCTTCGCGCGCCAGCGCGATCGCCAGCTCGGTTTCGGACACGGTGTCCATGGCCGCGGACACGACCGGAATGTGCAGCGGAATGCCCGCCGTCACGTGAGTGGAAAGATCCGCTTCGCCCGGCAAAACGGCGCTCAACGCCGGTTGCAGCAAAACGTCATCGAAAGAAAGTCCGAGAGAAATCTCCGCCATGGCGGAGTCAATAGAGCGGCCTCCCCGGGATCAAGCCTGATCTCAGGGAGGCTGAAAAAACCTCAGGAACGCGGAGCGAAATCGAGCGGCGAAGGCACCGACACGACCATCATTCCGGCGCACTGCGCGGCCATGATGCCGGCTGGAGCATCGTCCAACGCGAGGCACTTCGTCGGCGAAACGCCGAGCAGTTTGGCGGCCGTCAGGAAAATGTCCGGAGCCGGTTTGCCGATGCGGACTTCATCCGCGGTCACGACTTCGTCGAACCAGTCGGAGATCCCGACCGCCTGCAATGTCTTCTCGATCACGTAACGGGTGCCACCGGTGGCGATCGCCATCGGAATGCGACCCCGAAGACCGCGGGCGAAATCCGCCACTTCGTCGATCAGGGTCACCGAGTGGAGTTTCTTGAGAAATGCTTCACGCTTCGACAGCGCGACGGAGACCGGATCGAGTTTCAGGCCGTATTCGTCGTTGAGCTCCACCACGATGTCCTTGGTCGGACGACCACCCATCGCGTAGAACACATCTTCTTTTAGCACTCCTTTCGCGCCGTGAAGCGAGAGAGCGTCGCACCAAGCTTCGAAATGAGCCGGCATCGAATCGACCAATGTTCCATCACAGTCAAAAACCACGGCCTCATAGCCGCTTTCCGGTAGTTCAAGGGGACCTACTTGCGCCATGCGGGGCCGGGAGTATTCAAGTGAGTGGGGAAATACAAGGGTATAGAATAAAATATTTTCGTAATTTTGCGTAACCTCTGATTACAAATTGATCTCCGCATCTTCATAATCACCCGCACTCAAAGACTTAGGCGCTTCCCGTCCTCCGTGAATGGTTACATCTCCAGCGAGCCGCACGCCTTCCGCGAAATGCACGCGGCCGTCCAGGGTCAGAGAATGGCAGTTGAGCAATCCTGGAATACCCAACTCATCGAGTTGATCGACGAGTTTATAAGAATCGCCCAGCGTCACCACCGGCGGCTCTCCTCCGCGCTCGGGGGCGAGAAGCACCTGGCCATTGTCCAGAATGTCATAGGCATCGGAGCGTAAGGCGAACAAATCGCCGGTCGTTTTCACCGGAGCGAAACGACTGCGCGGCACCTCGATCGCCGACGAGCCCTCGAAGCATTCGATCGCCGCCCCCATGGCCACTTCCAATTGGATCACCGCGGGCGAGTTCTTGTCGCGAGGGTCCACCGTTTTGCGGTTTCGAATCATCGGCAAGGGAAGGACGCCCGCATCCGCCTCAAGCTGGGCTTTCAGCAAGTCGAGACGCAGCCACAAGCTGTTCGTGTTGAAATAGCGGTGGCGATCGATGTCCTGGAACACATCCAGATCGTCGTCGGGACATTGGGCCACTTCGCGAAGCAACAACCGGCTGTCGCTCTTGCGTTTGGCCAGATGGCCGCCTTTCCGGTCGGCCGCGGTGCGACGGGTCACTTCCATCAGAAACGGCGCCCCGCTTTCCGCGAAGTAGCGCAACAGCCTCGGATCGAGCACCGCGCCGAGGTTGTCCGAGTTGGAAACGAACGCGTATTTCACGCCTTCCGCCAGCAAACGATCGAGCCAGCCGCTGCCGACCAACGCGGGAAACAAGTCCCCATGCCCCGGCGGACACCATTCCAGCTCAGGCTGAGCCGGCCACTCGGCGGGCTGAAAGGTTTCCGCGTTGATCTTCGGGATCTGGTTTTGCATCAGCTCCACCTCCGAGGCTTCGGAAAATCCTTGGGCGCGATAGCGTTGCAAGTGATCGAGCGTCGGCTTGCTGGTGCTGAAGCTGTTCATCAGCAACAGACGAACCGGCGCGCCGGTTTGTTCGCGCAACGAGATGACCTGGCGCACCATCAGATCGAGGAACGTCACGCCTTCGCGCACGGGCAATAAACTCTTCGGGCCTTGCAAGCCCATGCTGGTGCCCAGTCCCCCGTTCAACTTGATCACCACCGCTTGGGCGAGCAGGGACGTATCCGCCCGTGCGCCGCTCGCGACCTGATCGAAGGTGGGCAAATTGTCCGCGGGTTCGATTTCGGTTTCGGAAATCAAGCCCGTTTCATTCCGTCTGAGCGCCTCATAATTCCGCCGGAACGCACGCACGGCCGCGTCGCCCATTCCTTCCGCCCGCATCTTCACCTCGAAAGCATCGAATTCGCCCATATGTTGGATTGCTGGTTGCGCGTTCGATTTGAATTCCCCGGGGTTTCACGGTCACGCCTAAATCTTTCCAATGGCAATAACCGACTGATTGTTAGAGCTTTCGTCAAAGAGCGACAAACAAAAATGGAGCATCTGGCACAAAAGTTGCTGCAATGCCCTTTCGGTGTGCTTCAATGAGCTCGCGGTTCGCAGCCCGGCATGGCACAACCTTACCTCCATCAATCGCTCTCCCAGCAGCAGACGCTCGCGCCGCAGATGCGCAAGAGCCTGGAGGTGTTACAGGCGAATACGCTCGAACTCACCCAGCTCGTTCAACAGGCGCTGGAACTCAATCCGGTGCTGGAGGATGTGACGGAATCGGTATCGCTCGATGCCGAGGCACCCGATGGCGAGGAAGTCGATTCGCTCGATTACCTGAACGAAACGGACGACGACTGGCGGGAGCGGTCGATCATGGAAACCAAGGCCTCGCCATGGACGGCTGAGGACGAAGAGCGACGTCAGAGACTCTACGACTCGATCGTCGCGCCGGAAACCCTCCAACAGCATCTTTCCCACCAGCTCGATCTTTCGATGGTCGAACCGGGCGTGCGCGCGGCCGGAAGAGCGATCATCGCGAATCTCGACGAGCGAGGGTTTCTCGATCTGCCCGCGACGGAGCTGGGGATTCGGATGAACCTTTCAAAAGCCGATCTCGCCGCCGCCCTGAAGCTCATCCAATCGTTCGATCCACCCGGCGTGGGCGCGGAAAGCATTCAGGAGTCCCTGTTGCTCCAGCTCGAACATGCGGGCGAAATCAACTCGATGGAGTACCGCATCGTGCGCGAGCATCTCGAAGACCTCGCCCGCAAGCGCTATCCGCAGCTTGCCCGGGCGTTGGGAACCACAGTGGAGCGCATCACGGAAGCCGCCGAACGAATCGGCCGGCTGACTCCGAACCCCGGCGGCGAATACGATCCCACCGGCAATCCTTACATCCTGCCCGATGTCGTGATCGAACGCGGCGAAGAAGGCGAATGGATCGGCCGGTTGACCAACGAGTATTTGCCGAATCTGCGCATCAACGATTTCTACAAGGACCTCATCGGCAGCAGCCGCACGGACACGAAAACGCGACAGTTTCTCCGCGACCAGATCCGCGACGGCCGCAGCCTGATTCGTTCGATTTCGCTGCGTCAGGAAACGATCCTCGCCATCGCCTACAAGCTCATCGAGCACCAGCCCTTGTTCCTGGAAAAAGGGCCGCGCCATCTGCGACCGCTCACGATGAACGACATCGCGGATGAGCTGGGCCTTCATGCGACCACCGTTTCCCGCGCCGTTGCGGGTAAATACATCCTGACGCCTCACGGACTGATGGAAATGCGCGCGTTCTTCGCCACCGGTTATCAAACGGCCGACGGCGAAGAGGTCTCGAACGCGGGCGTGCGCGAGGCGATCCAACAGATCGTCGCTCAAGAAAACGCCGCCAAGCCGCTTTCCGACGACGCTCTCGCGAAACAACTCAATGCGCAGGGGATCAAAGTCGCCCGACGCACCGTCGCGAAATACCGCGAACAACTCGGGATCCTTCCATCACACCTGCGGAAGTCGTTTTAATCGAACCACCAAATTACACGAAAGACACGAATCCTGAGCCCTTTCGTGCCTTTGGTGCCTTTCGTGGTTTCTGGAAATCGTAGCATTCGCCATTGCGCCGACGCCGGGTTGCGAGAGAATCCCGGCGCGCATGAGTCCTGATTTTATCCGCGAAGCCCTCCGCCAGGTCCGCTACCCCGGTTTCTCCCGCGACATCGTTTCCTTCGGTCTCGTGAAGGACATCCAAACCGCCAAAACCGGCGTGACGGTGAAGATCGAGATCCAAACGCGCGATCCCGACATCCCGGAAAAGATCTTCAAGGATTGCCACGCGGTGCTCGACGACCTCCCGGACATCGGACAGGTGAAAGTCGAAATCGAGATCAAGGACACCTCCGGCCAGACCTCGGCTTCGGGCAAATCCTCGATCCCCGGCGTGAAGAAGATCATCGCCGTGGCCTCCGGCAAAGGCGGCGTGGGCAAGTCGACCGTCGCCGCGAATCTGGCCATCTCGCTTTCGAAAACCGGCGCGCGCGTCGGTCTTTGCGATTGCGATCTCTATGGGCCCTCGGTCGCCCTGATGTTCGGCACCAACGAACGCCCGAACGCCAACGAACAGGACGAAATCATCCCGATCGAGGCACACGGCCTCCAGCTCATGTCGATGGGCTTCCTGCTCGAAGACCGTTCGCCCGTCATCGTGCGCGGTCCGATGGCCACCCGCTACACGCAGCAATTCCTGCGTCAGGTCGCGTGGGATCACCTCGATTACCTCATCCTCGATCTGCCGCCCGGCACCGGAGATATCCAGCTCACGATCGTTCAAACGGCTTCCGTCGATGGCGCGATCATCGTCACCACGCCCCAGGAAGTCGCGCTGATCGACGCCCGAAAAGCCGTCTCGATGTTCGCCAAGGTGAACGTGCCGATCCTCGGGCTTGTGGAAAACATGGCCTGGTTCGATTGCGACCACGGCCAGCGCTACTACCTCTTCGGCGAAGGCGGCGGAGTGCGCGAAGCGGCGACGCTCAATGTTCCCCTGCTCGGACAAATTCCAATCAATCCGGAAACCGGCCGTCGCGGCGACCAAGGCCAGCCGGTGGCTCTGCTTCCGCCCGGAGAACATCCGGTGGCCGATGCGTTTCATCAGCTCGCACGGACTTTGCGCGAGCGGGTGAAAGTGTGACGCCGGGTTTTACCCCTTCGCCGGAACCGGCCGCTTTGCCGACCACTCCTCGATCAAACGGAAGGTCACGGCGAGCAAGGTCGGCCCGAGAAACACCCCGACCAAGCCGAAGGCGAATGCTCCGCCCAGAACCCCGCAGAAGATCAAGACGAAGGGCGTCTTGCTTTCGTGGCTGATCACGAAGGGCTTCACGATATTGTCCACACCGCTGATCCCGAGCGCGCCCCACAGCGCCATGAAAATTCCCCAGCCCGGGGATCCCTGGGTGAACAGCCAGATGGTGGCGGGAATCCAAATCAAAGGCGGACCGATCGGTACCGGCGAAGAAAAGAACGTCAGCATCGCCAGCAAAACCGCTCCCGGCACTCCCGCGATGGAAAAACCGATGCCCGCCACAATCGCCTGGGCGAACGCCGTTCCCAAAATCCCGTAAATCACGCCGCGAACGGTCCCGCCCGCGACCTGAACCATGTGGCGTCCCTTGTCGCCGGCGATGCGATGCATCCCCGTAGTAAGTCGTTCCGCAAGTGTATCGCCGTCCCGTAACAGGAAGAAGGCGAGAAACACACTCAACACCACCTCGATCAACCCCTGCCCGACTACTTTGCCGGTCGAAATCGCCACCCGCTTCACCCACACCGCAGCTTGGCCGAGTTGCCCGGCGAAACGTTCCGCCAAACGCGAGGATTCCGTCATTTCCACCGTCGCCGTCGCCGCCGCTTGCACGGGTGCCGAGTCCTGAGAAAGCATCGACGGAACCGCGGGCGGCTCAGTCAAAATCACTTCGTCGCCCTGTTCCACCGCGATCTTCGGCCGAGGCGGTTGCTTTTCCCGGATCGCGTCGTCGAAGCTGCGGATCCAGCGACGGCGATCGTCGGCGAAATCTTGCCAATACGCCGTTAGTTCATCGCCCATCAACGGCACCTTGTGGACCCACGCGGGTGGTTCATCGGGAGCGGACTCCACCCAACGGCGCGTCGCCGCTCCCAGTGCTTTGGCATCATCGGCGATGCTGTATCCAATCAGCACGAAAGGGCCGACCGAAACCACCATCATCGTCAGCGTTACCAGCATCGCGGCCCAAGTGCGCCGTCCCCGAAACCAACGGGTGAAGCGTTGCTGCAACGGCCAAAGCGAATACGCCAGCACGATCGCCCAAATCAGGGCCGAGAGGAACGGGCGCAGGACGAAAAAGCAGCCGAGCAACAGGAGAAATAAACCCGCCGCGCCAAGCAGCGACTCCATTCTCTTTTCGCCCGCGTTTGCCTCTTCTTCCATCGCTTACCGGTAATCTAACCGCCCTGCAGCGACCCGCCAGCTTGATTTCGGGAATCACCCTTCTGCGGCTTCAATGCGAATGTGATTCAGCGAACTTTCCCGTTCGGCGCGGGAAGACTTTGCATTGAAGATGGCATAAAAGAACCAGGCGAACCCAATCAGCGACGCAACCTGAGTAATCGTAAAGCAGCGCCGATAGGCCTTGGGTAGGTTTAAGAGAGCCATCTTCCGTTGGTCCAAGAGGCTCTTCCCCACAATGAACCCGATAAGCAGGCTAAAGTAACTGGCCGAAAGGATCTCTCGGTCCATGTCCGTTTTTGTCACCAAAAGCCAGTAACCGACGATCAAACCCAGCAAGGGAATTAATGAATAGGCCCGCGACTTCGAAAAGCCGTCCAGTAACCGGACCTTTTCTTCGTCACTGAGAACGCGATAGCCCCGCTCGTTGATGATCCGGCTAGCGATCAGGGCGGCAAACAAAGCGATGTATCCGGAAATTTCCATGCGGGCGATTTGTTCAGAACGTTTAAAAATTGGCAACCGCGACGCAGACGACAACGGAAGGTCCGTCGGCCTTCTGAGATTCAGGGGTCACGGTTCCCCCTCGCACAGCGCTTTGAGCGAATCGAGCGCCTTGGGAAACGCTTCCTTCATGAAGTCCTCATATTCCGGGATCGTGTCCAGATGCACCGTGACCAGCATCCCGCCTTCGATGTCGCTGAACGTGTAGTTTTCGTAAGCCGGTGCCCATGCCCGAACCTTCTCGCTCGTGGTGTCCTCAACTCCTTTGCGAATTTCTCCGAGGTGCCGAATCGAGACATGTTCGTAAAGTCGGTTCTCCGCGATCACCGCCGTCATTCCATCGCCATCGGGCGCAAGGAACTGAATCTTCGCTCCTTTGTCCCAGGAACCGGAAAAGGTGGAACCCTCGCAAAAGGCAGCGGTCCACTTTTCGAAGCCCTCTTTTCCCAACATCTTCTCCCACACGAGTTGCCGCGGAGCCTGGATTTTGACCGTGAAGGTGAGTGTCTTTTTCATGGTTAATGGTCGATATCGTCTCTGCCCGAAAAATGTCCAATCTTCCCGCTCCGAGTTTGAGCGGAACAGGTGTCACGGAGACTCTGTGAGGCTGGGATTTCACTGGCGCCTGACCCGAATCGAGGCGAGATCGTTAGAACGCCATGGAAGAAGAAGGCCCGAAGTTCACCCGGCACGTCTGGTCGCAGCTTTGGCGGCTGGCGAAGCCGTTCTTCTTCGGCCGGTCGTGGCTGCGGGCGTGGCGGCTGCTGGCGAGTTTGATTGTGCTTTCGCTGGCGGTCACCGCGGTGGGCATCTGGGCGAACAAGGCCAACGGGGAATTCATCACGTCTCTTCAAAAACGCGATTCGGCCGGCTATTACCGGGCCTTGCGGGTCTATCTCGGCACCTTCGCCTTGGCGATCCCGCTGGCGGCCTTTTACCGGTATATCGAAGAACGACTCGGCGTCGTCTGGCGCGAAGTGCTCGTCCGAACCCTGATGCAGCGCTATTTTCACAATCGCGCCTACTACCACCTCGGAAGCAGCAAGGAAATCGACAACCCGGACCAACGTATTTCCGAAGACGCGAGGAACTTCACCTCCACGACGCTGTCGTTCCTGCTCATTACCATCAACTCGACGATCCAGATCGTCGGCTACACCGGCGTGCTGTGGGCGATTTCCCGGCTGCTGGTCGGCACGATGCTGGGTTACGCGGTATTGGGCACGGTGGGAACGTTTGTGATCGGACGAAAGCTGATCGGATTGAACTACCTGCAATACGAGCGGGAGGCGGACTTCCGTTATGGCCTCGTGCGAATACGCGAAAACGCCGAATCGATCGCCTTTTACCGGGGCGAACCCCGCGAGCTGCGCGACCTGAAATCCCGGCTGGCCGCGGCGATCGCCAACATGCTGCGCTTGATCAAGTGGAACCGGAATCTCGCGTTCTTCACTACCGGCTACAACTACCTGGCCTTGATCGTTCCTACCGTCATCGTGGCGCCGCTTTTCCTGCAGAACAAAGTCGAGTTCGGCGACATCACCCGCGCGGTCGGTGCCTTCGCCGTGGTGCTGGCAGCCTTTTCACTCATCATTACGCAATTCGAGCGCTTGAGCGCCTTCGCTGCC